>Ga0194131_10010255_pt1 | contig 11539 bp, 9 predicted proteins | sample TA2KigO120mmetaG_FD_148631 | JGI IMG/M metagenome (GOLD analysis project Ga0194131, IMG submission 148631) | Freshwater microbial communities from Lake Tanganyika, Tanzania - TA2015053 Kigoma Offshore 120m | ecosystem: Environmental > Aquatic > Freshwater > Lake | place: Tanzania: Lake... | reverse complement strand
GCACCGCCCGCCGCGTGCACCCCGACTGGGTCTACGGCCTGCCCGAGATCAGCCCGGAACAAAAGGAGGCCATCCGCAAAGCCCCCAGGGTGGCCAACTGCGGCTGCTACCCGGTCAGCTTCATCCTAGCCCTGCGGCCCCTGGTCCAGGCCGGCCTCATCGATCCACAAGCGGCCTATACCATCAACGCCGTCTCCGGCTATTCGGGCGGTGGCCGCAAGATGATCGAGGCGTACGAGCAGGCGCCCGGTCCCCAGCGCGCCGCAGACGCGGCCCTGCCCCTGGGTCTGTACAACCTGGAGGGAAGCCACAAACACCTGGCCGAGATGCACCGCTTCAGCCTGGTGGCCAACCCACCCCTCTTCGTCCCCTCAGTGGCCCACACCTATTGCGGGATGCTGGTCAGCATACCACTGCCGGCCAGCCACTTCGCTAAGACCGGCGCCACGGCACAGCAGGTGTGGGAGGCCTGGGAGGAATACTACCGCGCCTGCCCCTTTGTGCGGCCAGTGCCTCCCGACCAGAACACCTCCCATCTGCGCGAGGGCAAGTTCCTCGACCTGAAGGGCTGCAACTTTACCAACCGGGTCGAACTCTACGCCTTCGGCGAGCCGGACCAGGGCCTGGTCCTGGTGGGCCGGCTCGACAACCTGGGCAAAGGCGCATCGGGCAACGCGGTGCAGTGCCTCAATCTGATGCTCGGCTTCGAGGAGACCGCCGGACTGGTGGCCTGATGCTGGCCGACACCCACTGTCACCTCGACCAACTTCCCGACCCCGCCCTGGCCCTGGCCGCAGCCGCAGCCGCGGGGGTGACCGAGGTCGTGGCCGTCAGCGAGAGCGCCGCCTCCATGCCCGCGGTGCTCGCCCTGGCCCAGGTCCATCCCGGCGCGGTGCTTCCCGGCCTGGGCCTGCACCCGGCCTGGATCAGCCAGCACCCCCACGAAGACGTGGAGGCCGGTCTGGAATACCTCGCCGCCCATCTGCCCCTGGCCAGGGTGCTGGGCGAGGTGGGCCTGGACCACAAGTGGGCCCTCACCCCCCAGGCGCAGGCTTACCAGGAGGAGATCCTCGACCGGCAGTTCGCCCTGGCTGCCGCCTGCGGCAAACCGATCAACCTCCATTCCCGCCGCTGCCCCCGCCAGGTCATGGAGCGGGCCATCACCTTTGTGCGGGAAACCGGCCTGGGGGCCCAGCTCCACTGGTTCACCCACTCGCGCAAGCTGATCCACCAGTGCAACAAGGCCAGCATCTACATCTCCGTCGGCCCCATGCTCCTGGAAGACCCCCAGACCCAGGAGGTGGCCCTGGCCGTCGCCGACGACCTCCTGCTGCTCGAAACCGATGCCCCCGTGCCCATCGCCGGCCTGCCCAACCAGCCTGCCCGGACCCGGGCCGTGGCCGAAAGACTGGCGACGCTCAAAGGCCGCCCCCTCGAAGAGATCGCCGCCCTCACCAGCGCCAACCTCCGCCGCTACTTGAGCGGCGGGAGGATGACCCTGTAGACCTTTCTCGGGGCGCACCAACATATCGATGGTGCTGCGGGGGCTGGGCTGTCGGGCGGCCCCCCTACGGCGCAGCACCCCATACATTCCGATTGTGCGGGATACGCCTTGAGAAAGGTCGGAATGGGTCGCCCCCGCCGCTCCTTCGAGGGGCTTCCTCCCCCGTCGCCTACGCACTATATTTCATAGTCTATCCTTTTCACCCGAGGAACCCCGCACATGCGATCCATCTGCGTCATGGGGACCGGTTACGTCGGTCTGGTGACCGGCGCCTGCCTCTCAGACTTTGGCAACGCCGTTACCTGCGTCGATATCGACGAGGGGCGCATCGCCCGCCTCAGGGCTGGCGAGGTGCCCCTCTACGAGCCGGGCCTTGAAGAGATGATGGCCCGCAACATCTCCCGGGGGCGCCTCACCTTCTCCACCGAGATCCCCTTCGCCATCAAGGCCTCCCAGCTCATCTTCATCGCCGTGGGCACCCCCTCCCTGCCCGACGGGGACGTGGATATGTCTTATGTATTTGAGGCGGCCCGCGCCATCGGCCGCTACATGGAGGACTACAAGATCATCGTCAACAAGAGCACCGTGCCGGTGGGCACCGGGGTGCAAGTGGCCGAACTGATCCGCCAGACCCAGCCGGGGGTGGATTTCGACATCGTCTCCAACCCCGAATTCCTGCGCGAGGGCTCGGCCATCGACGACTTCATGCACCCCGACCGCCTGGTCATCGGCGCCGGCAACCAGCGCTCCCTCGAGGCGGTGGTGGATGTGTACCGCCCCCTGTACCAAAACGACATCCCCATGGTGCTGACCGACGTGGAAAGCGCCGAGATGATCAAGTACGCCGCCAACGCCCTGCTGGCCGCCAAGATTTCCTTCATCAACGAGATCGCCAACATCTGCGAGGCGTACGGGGCCGACGTCACCGCCGTGGCCCGCGGGATGGGCCTGGACCAGCGCATCGGCCCGCGCAACCTGGGCGCTGGGGCCGGGTACGGGGGCAGTTGCTTCCCCAAGGACGTGGCTGGCCTGGCCGCCATCGCCCGCCGCGGCCAGGTGGACTCGCCCCTGATCCAGGCCATCAATCCCAGCAACAACCACCAGCGCCGGCGCATGATCATCAAGCTGCGCGAACTGGTGGGGCCCTTCGCCGGGCGCACCATCTGCCTCTTAGGCCTCTCCTTCAAGCCCGACACCGACGATCTGCGCGAGGCGCCGGCCCTGGAGATGATCGAAACCCTGCTGGCTGAGGGGGCCGCAGTGCGGGCCTACGACCCGGCCGCCATGAAGCAGGCGCAGCGGCTCTACCCTGACCTGAGCTGCTGCGACAGCCCGTACCGCGCCGCCGAAGGGGCCGACGCCCTGGTGCTGATGACCGAGTGGAACGAGTTCCGCAACATCGACCTGGCAGTGTTGCGCGGCGCCCTCAAGGCCCCCAGGATCCTCGACTGCCGCAACCTCTACCACCCGCGCCAGATGCAGGAACTGGGCTTCGATTACCTCAGCATCGGCCGCCCGCCGCGCCGGCCTGGCCAGGAGGCTCCGGAGAAGACCTCCGACTGGCTCCTGGGCGGCTACATACTGCGGCGATGACCACCCCTTGCCCCCCCGAGAAACAGGAGGAAGTATGACCCCGAGGTACCGGCCCCTGCTGGCGGCCCTGAGCCTGCTGGCGGCCAGCGCCCTGCCCCTTCTGGCCCAGTCCCAGAACGACTTGGAGCAACTGATCGATGAGGCTCAGGCGGAGGAGGAGGATCTCATGCAATTGCCCGGGGCCGAGGCCGCAGGCGCGGGCAAGGAGGTCCTTTCCGGCCGCGCCCGCCTGCCCAAGGGCGAGGAGGTGGAGCGCCTGCGCATCAGCCAGGACCAGCAGGTGGACCCCGACACCTACGTAGTGGGCCCCGGCGACGTCTTTGAACTCTACATCTGGGGGGAATGGAACCGCTCCTACCTGGTGCAGGTGGACCCGGAGGGCAACGCCATCGTGCCCACGGTGGGCAGTTTCCCGGTGGCCTCCCAGACCCTGGCCCAGGCCAAGGAGCAAATCCTGGCCCGGACCCGGGGCAAGTACCCCCGGGTGGACATCACCCTCACCCTGACCAGCATGCGCTATTTCACCGTGTACCTGACCGGGGCGGTGCTGGACGAGGGCAGCTTCATCGCCCACCCCAACACCCGGGTCTCCGACCTGATCGAGCGGGGCGGCGGCTTCCTCGACGACCTCACGGGCACCTTCGAGGAGACGGTGGCCGGCATGAAGATCACCCGCCAGCGCCAGTTGCGGCCCCAGCCCACCGCCCGCCGCTCTATCCAGCTCATTCACCGCGACGGCACCGCGGAGTCGGTGGATCTGGAGATGTTCCGCTCCACCGGCGAGGTGCGCCACAACCCCTACGTGCGCATGGGCGACGTGATCCACGTGCAGTACCGCACACAGGACATCTTCGCCTACGGCTCGGTGAACCGCGAAGGGGTTCAGGAGTACCGCCCCGGCGACACGGTGGGCACTCTGTTCTCCCTGGCCGGAGGGGTCAGCGGCGACGCCCCTCTGGAGGTGGCCGAGATCTGGCGCTTCAAGGAGGACGGCCGCACCAGCGAGATCATCCCCCTGATCACCGCCGAGGACGTGGCCCGCCAGGTGCGGGCCGCCGACATCGCCGGAATGCCCCTGGAGCCCAAGGACATGCTCTTCGTCCGCTCCCGCTCCGACTGGCAGCAGACCCCCACCGTGTATGTGCAGGGCGAGGTCCGCTACCGCGGCCGCTACCGCATCGTCCTGGGCCAGACCCGGGTGCGCGACATCGTCGAACAGGCCGGCGGCTTCACCGAACGAGCCTCCCTGCCCGAGGCCCGCCTGATGCGCGCCAAGGCCAGGGCCATCAAGGACCCCGAGTACCAGCGCCTGCTGCTCTTGCAGGGCGTCAGTGGCCTGGCCGACATGAGCCCCGAGGACCGGGCCTACCTCAAGACCAAGGGCCGCGAGGAAAGAGGCCGGCTTGCCGTGGACTTCCAACGCCTCTTCGAGGGCGGCGAGGAGAGCCAGAATGTGCTGCTTGAAGGGGGCGACGTGGTCTTTGTGCCCGAGCGCCGCCGCACCGTCAGCCTTAGCGGCCAGCTCAAGAAGGCGGGCCTGCTCAATTTCGAGGAGGGCCGGCGGGTGGCCTATTACCTGGACCAGGCCGGCGGCTTCTCGTGGAACGCCGACAAGGGCGGGGCCCGCCTGATCCGCGCCCGCACCGGGGAGCGCGAACAATTGGACAGGAACACCCTGGTCGAGGCCGGCGACGAGATCTGGGTCCCAGAAAAGGAATACCGCAACTGGTGGACCTTCACCCAGTCCACCATGCGCACCGTCGCCGAGACCCTGACCCTGATTCTGCTGGTCCGCGCCATATAAACCCCTTAGGACTCCGCTATCATGGAAGACAAACAGATCGATGTGCTCGATCTCCTGACGGCTCTTAACGCCGGCAAGCATCTGATCCTGGGCGGCACTTTTGCCCTGTGCCTGGCGGTCGCCGGCCTGAGCCTGCTTATGCCCAACGAGTACGAGGCCCAGGTCCAGCTGCTGCCCCCCAAGGAGCAGAAGCAGGGCTTCGGTTTCGCCGACCTGATCTCCTCTCTGCCCATCCCCTCGCTGCGCCTGGGCGAGAAGGGCACCCCGGCCGACATTTTCATCGCCACCCTCAAGAGCGAGACGATGCGCCGGCACATGGTCGAGGACTTTGAGCTGATGAAGGTCTACGAAACCGAGACCATGACCGAGGCTCTGGAGACCCTCAAGCAGCAGACCATCATCGGCAAGAGCGAGGAAGGCACCATCATGATCTCGGTCTTCGACCAGAGCCCGCAGCGGGCCGCCGACATCGCCAACCGCTACGTGGCGCTGCTGGACTCCACCAATCGCCGGCTCTCGCGCGAGGCGGCCCAGGAGCGCTACAACTTCATCTCCAACCTAATGGAGCGCGAAAACCTCAACCTCAAAAGCGTCATGGACCGCCTCAAGGACTTCCAGGCCGAGCACAACGCCATCTCTATCGAGGACCAGGCCCGGGCGGTGATCCGGGCCGCCTCGGAGATGCAGTTGGCCACCATGGAACTGGAGATCAACCGCAAGAGCCTGCTGGCCTCGGGCTTCTCCACCGACCACTCGGAGGTGCAGAAGCTCGACCAGGAACGGATGCTCCGACAGCAGGCCCTGGCCCTCCTGCGCGACGGCCCCGGCACCAGCAGCGGCAGCCTGGACCTGCACCTGGAGGAGAACCTCTTCCTGCCCCTGCGGCAGATCCCCGAGGTGGCCCAGCACTACGCCGACATCGAGAAGGACGTGCTGGTGCAGACGGCGCTGATGAAGATGCTCTTGGAGCAGAAGGCCGAGTCCCTCATCGAGGCCAGCAACACCACCTCCACAGTGCAGCCCCTCGACCCGGCCACCGTGCCCGAGAAGAAGGCCAAGCCCCAGCGCTTTCTAATCGTCTTCGTCACCGCCATCCTCGGCCTCTTCGCCACCTCCTGCTACGTGCTGGGCGCCGGCTACCTGCGCCTGTTGCGGAAGCGCTGGGGCTCCAGGCAGGGGTTTTAGGAGAATGCCGTGGAAATCCAAGTCCGCCTCACCAAGCCCCCCCAGATCCCTCTGCCGGCCTACCAGACCCCTGCCAGCGCCGGCATGGACCTTCGCGCTGCCCTCGACGCCCCCCTGGTGCTTGAACCGGGGGCCCGCAGCCTGATCCCCACCGCCCTGCGCCTGGAGATCCCCCCCGGATACGAAGGGCAGGTGCGGCCCCGCAGCGGCCTGGCCCTCAAGCGCGGCCTGACCGTGCTCAACGCACCGGGCACCATCGACGCCGACTACCGCGGCGAGGTGGGGGTGATCCTGATCAACCTCTCCCGCGAGGCCCAGCGCATCGAACCGGGCGAGCGCATCGCCCAACTGGTCTTCGCCCCAGTGGCCCGAGCCGTCCTGGTCGAAAGCGACTCCCTGGCCGACTCGGAGCGCGGGGCCGGGGGTTTCGGGTCCACGGGAGCGAACTAGCCATCAGGAATGAAGAAATCGCTTAATTCGGACGATCCCCGGCCAAAGGCCGGGGCGTTACGCCCGATGCATGGCTTCGCCCCGGCGATTTCTAAAACGGACACTGACCCAAACAAATCCAACGGTTGTGGGCGTTTCTCTTCTTGGCAATGATACTGGACATACCGCTTGATCATTTCGGCCGTAACCTGATCCCCTACCGTGCGGGCAAAGTACCCGTCCGCCCAAAAACTCCCCTCCCCACAACTCGCGTTTCACCTCGGGGTGTTCCTGAAACACCCGGCTTGCCGAAATGCTTTTCAGCAGACCCACCACCTGGGAAATCGAATAGCGCGGTGGAAACGACAAAGGGATATGCACATAATTCTTGGCTACCTCCAACTCCTCAATCACAAAATCGAAATCTTCGACAACCCAATAAAACAGCTCCCGTACTGCCTCTAGCACGTCGCCCCGCAAGATCCACTTCCGATACTTGGGGGGAGCCCACACCAGATGATATTGGGTATCAAAGACTGCATGACTGGTTCTTCCAACCACCATCGTACACCTCCAACCGTGGCTGGAACGGTATACGATAAGCAGTTCTTGCTTGCCTGCGGCAAGCAGAACTCTTCCTCCCCTTCCAAAGGACGGGGCATCCAAGGTCTAATGACTACGTGATCCAGATGAAATACTCCATTGTCGCCCTGGCCCTGCTCTTCCTGCCCGCCGCCGCCCTGGCCGCCGCCCTAAGCGGTTTCGTGCGCGACCAGGCCAGCGGCGAGAGCCTGCCCTTCGTCAACGTCTACCTCAAGGGCGAGAACCGGGGCACCACCAGCAACGAGAGCGGGTACTACGCCCTGGCCAAGCTGCCAGCCGGTTCCCATACCCTGGTGGCCTCGCTGGTGGGGTACCGCAGCTTCGAGAAGCAGTTCCAGGTGGGCGACGAGGATCAGGTGGTCAACATCAATCTCCAGGAGGAATCCATCCAACTGGAGACCACCACCGTCGAGGCCAAGCGCGAAGAGGTGGAGAGCTTTGACATCAGCCCCGGCCTCACCACCTTGCAGATCAAGGAACTCAAGACCGCCCCGGCCGCCATCGAGGCCGACCCCATCCGCACCATCCAGACCCTCCCCGGGGTCAGCGCCCTTTCCGATTTCTCCGTGGGCCTGTACGTGCGCGGCGGCACCCCGGACCAGAACCTGGTCCTGCTCGACGGCACCGACGTGTACAACGCCTCCCACCTCTTTGGGCTCTTCAGCACCTTCCCCGCCGACGCGGCCAAGAGCACCGAACTCCTGCGCGGCGGCTACCCGGCCAAGTACGGGGACCGGCTCTCCGCGGTGCTCAACGTCATCACCGACGAGGGTAACAAGGAGGAATTCGAGGCCCAGGGCGGGCTCAGTCTGCTCAGTTCCCGCCTCACCCTCCAGGGCCCGGCCGGCAAGGGCTCGTGGCTGCTTTCGGGCCGGCGCACCCACCTCGACCCGGTGATCGGCCTGGCCAAGGAGGCCCTCGACGCCAAGAAGTTCGCCTACAACTTCTACGACCTGCAGGGCAAGACGCACCAGGTCTTCTCCCACGCCGACCAGCTCACCCTGGCTGGGTACACCGGGCAGGACGCCCTGGAATACCGCTTCGACGAGTTCGACATCGACCTGGAATGGGGCAACCGCACCATCAGTTCCAAGTGGACCCACGTCTTTGGCAGCGGCCTCTTCGGCAACTTCCTGTTCACCGGCAGCCGCTTTAAGGCCGCCACCCACTTCAGTTCCGAGGACGTCGAGATCCTCGAGTCTAACCGGCTCACCGACCTGTCGCTCAAGGGGGACCTCAACTACTTCCCCGCCAGCGACCACGCGGTGGAGGCCGGCTTCCTGCTCAAGCACCTCTCCCTGGAGTACAACTTCGGCGAGGCCGACCAGAACTGGATCACCGTGGACACCGAGGGCTACCACCACGCCTTCTACGCCCAGGACCACTGGACCCTCACCCCCCGCCTCACCCTGCAGCCGGGCCTGCGCTTCAGCTACGCTACCAACGGCAAGTACTCTGGGGTGGCCCCCCGCCTGGCCCTGCGTTACCAGCTCGGGGTGGACACCTACCTCAAGAGCGCCGCCGGCCGCTACCACCAGTACCTCTTCCGCCTGGCCCGCGAGTTCCAGGGCATCTCGCTTTTGTCCAACATCTGGACCATGGCCGACTCCACCGCCGAGCCCAGCGAGGCCCTGCACTATATCGTTGGGGCCGAGACCCGCTGGCTGGGCCTTGATGTGGACGCCGAAGGCTACTTCAAGGACTATACCGGCCTCTACGAACTCAATTACGACAACCAGACCTCCACCAAGATGGCCGACGTGCTGCGCCGGGGAGACGGGCGGGCGTACGGTTTCGATCTCCTGCTCAAGCGGCGCGAGGGCAAACACACCGGTTGGCTCTCTTTCTCCACCGGCCTGAGCGAGCGCACCATCAAGGGCCTCAACCTCGACGCGCAGGGCCGGGAACAGCCCTACAAGTCCAAGTTCGACCGGCGCTTCTCCATGGACCTGATCCACTCCTGGCGCTTCCGCAAGAAATGGACCCTCAACACCGCCCTGGCCTACGCCTCGGGGCAGCCCTACACCCAGGTCCTGGGCCGCGGCGAGCTGGTCATGCCCTGGTCCCAGCGCTTCGAGGTGCAGAACAAGGGGGAACTCAACGGGGTGCGCCTGCCCTCCTACCAGCGCCTCGACATGGGCGTGGAGCGGCAGTTCAACTTTCGCTCCTGGGATATGAAGTTCTTCTTCCAGGTGGTCAACCTCACCAACCGCAAGAACATCTTCAACTACTTCTGGAGCGAAGGCAAACCCGAGGAGCGCAAGCCGGCCAAGCGCCGCGAGATCCCCATGTTGCCGCTGCTGCCCAGTCTTGGCATTGACTTTAATTTCTAGCAGGAGATACCCGATGATCCCCTGCCTTCTCTTCCTGGCCTTGCTGGCCCTCAGTTGTAGCAACCCCACCGAGGTAGAAAGCCCGCCACCCGCCCTGCTGGTCCAGGCCTACCTTACCCCCGGCGAGGATCCCCGGGTGACCCTGCGCCACACCCTGGCCCCCAACCAGTACTACACCGGCCGGGAAAACCCCGTCAGCGGGGCCCAGGTCGAAGTGACCAGCCAGGGCCAGCGCTACCTCCTGCCCGAAGACCCTGCCGAGCCGGGCGCCTACCTCCTGCCCGCCGCCCAATTGCCCATCGAATCGGGCCGCACCTACCAGCTCCAGGTCCGCCACCGGCAGGACCTGCTCCAGGCCGCCACCACCGTGCCCGACCCGGTGCGGATCACCGAGATCTCGGCCGACAGCGTGGTCTACTTCCAGCTCTTCGGGGACCTCTTCGGGGACCTAACCCACCCGGGGGAGTTCCGCTGGACCAAACCCGTTAACGCCGCCGGGTATGTGGTCCGGGTCGAGTCCATGCAGGTGCGCACCCTGTACATCACCGCCGAGCCCCTCACCGGGGATCTGGACACCCTCCTGGCCTGGCGCCAGCGGCTCCAGGGCCTGGTCAGCGCCGACTCCCTGGCCGCGCTGGACCGCCGCATCGCGGACCTGCGTGGCTACTTCAGTGAGAACGTCACCCTGCTCCAGGCCGACGGCGACACCTTGCGCTGGCTACGCGACCGCGAGCAGCAGGACTGGGACGAGATCGAGGGCAAGGACTGGACCGATGGCAGGAAGTGGCGCGAGCGGCGCCAGAAGCTGGACCAGAACCGGGTGGTCAGCTACTGGATTCCGGCCGACACCCTGCGGGGGGACTACTGGTGGGCCGGCCTGCGCTTTGAGGGGGAGTACCAGGTGGTCCTGCAGGCGGCGGACCAGAACTACTTCGACTACTTCACCACCGCCTTCAACGGCCTGTCCGGCGACGACGGGGACAAAGGCCCCCTCTTACACGTTGAGGGCGGCCTGGGGCTCTTTGGCTCTTACACGGAGGACAGCTTCCGGGTGCAGGTCTACCGGGGCAGCCAGGGCCAGCCCAAACTGGTGGTCAGGAGGTAGGGCTCACTCCCCCAGCCGCTTGACCACCTCGCTGCCCTCAATCCGCTCGTCGAAAGAGAGCAGTTCGTCGAGGCAACCCTGCCAGGTGACCGCGTCGCTGCGGAGGCGGGCGTCGTTGATCACCACCGCCGCCTCCAGGGCCAGGCTGTCTAGCAGGTGCTCCTCCTCGGGGTTCAGCGGCGCGGCGCGGTCCACGCTCAGGGTCGCGAGCAGTTCCGGTTCCTGGCGGATGGCCACCAGGGCCAGCGCCCCCTTCCCAGACCAGTCCCCCGCTCTCCAGCCTGGGCCGCGCCAGGGCAGCCAGCCGCGCGGGGGAAAACACTCCCCTGGTCCCGAGCCGCGGCCGGCACCAGCTGCCCGCCCTGAAACACGTAGAGGGCGGCCCGGTCCACCACCATTGACCGGCCCCCAGGATTTGGCCCACTCAGGATGTGAGACACTCTCTTCGCTGTAAAGGCCCTGCAGGTCAGCTGGTAAAAGCTGCTGCCATCGAAATCCTGTTGGTGTTTGAGCATCCCCCATAGGCATCCTAGTAGCTTTCGCATCACGGCGGCAATGGCTTGCATCTTCTTCTTTCCTGCCCGTACCAACTTTTCAAAGATGGAGTTTCCCCGATTTAGTGGACAGTTTTGGTCTTTCGGATCAAGCCGAGAGATGATACCTCTTTTCACAGTTGATCGGCGACAGATAATCAAGGGCGGAGTGCCGCCGATGGGGATTATACCAGCCTTCGATGTAAGGGAAAAGCTGCTGTCGCGCCTGGGTCTGGGTCTGGAAGGATCTCCGGTCGAGCAGTTCACATTCGAGGGTGGCGAAGAAGCGCTCGCACAGGGCGTTGTCGAAGCAGTCGCCCACCGTGCCCCTGGAGGGCCGGACGCCCGCTTGCTGACAGCGGGTGCCGAAGGCCAGGAAGGTATACTGGCAGCCGTGATCGGAGTGGTGGATCACCCCCTGTGGCTGGCGCTGCTCCAGGGCCATGTCCA
>Ga0194131_10010254_pt1 | contig 11540 bp, 11 predicted proteins | sample TA2KigO120mmetaG_FD_148631 | JGI IMG/M metagenome (GOLD analysis project Ga0194131, IMG submission 148631) | Freshwater microbial communities from Lake Tanganyika, Tanzania - TA2015053 Kigoma Offshore 120m | ecosystem: Environmental > Aquatic > Freshwater > Lake | place: Tanzania: Lake... | reverse complement strand
GCGCCAGGCGATCACGGAGCACAACGAGAATCGCCACCTCGTCGAGGAGCTCCATGCGCTGCGCCGGGAGCAGCCATGGCGGGTGCCGACCTCGGAGGCCTACGTCGTCGCGCGCGCCGGCTGCGTGCTGCCGGCGACCGAGCACAGCGCGCTGCTGCGCGACTACCTGGCGCTGGTCCGGGCCGTGCCGCGCGCGCCGCTCGACAATGCGCGCGTCGTCGTTGCCGGCGCTTTCTGCGAGCAACCGCCGCTCGACCTGCTGAAGACGCTCGAACGCGCCGGCTGCTACATCGTCGGCGACGACTTCCTGCTCGCTCCGCGCTTCGTTCGCGCCGACGTGCCGCTCGAGGGCGACCCGCTCGCGGCGATCGCGAACACCTGGCTGGCGCATGCGCAGCCGCACGCCTCGGTCTGGACCCGCGCCGGCACCAAGGGCGACGACCTCGTCGCCCTCGCGCGCAAGGCCGGCGCCGAAGGCGTCCTGTTCGCCGCGCCGAGCTTCTGCGATCCGGCGCTGCTCGACCAGCCGATGCAGGAAGCGGCCTGCGGCCGCGCCGGCCTCCCCCACATGCACTTCAAGTACTCGGAGAACAGCGGCCAGTTCCAGGGCATCCGGGAACAGGCGGGCACGTTCGCCGACGCCATCAAGCTGTGGAGCGGCGCATGAACGACTCGATCCACAAGGAACCGAGCATGCTCCGCCAGAAGGAGCTGATCGGCGGCCACTACCGCAAGCTCGCCCGCGCGAAGGAAGCTGGCCTCAAGTCGGCCTACACGTTCGTCCCCGGCAACCTGACCGAGCTGCTGCTCGCGTTCGACGTGCTGCCGGTCCTGCCCGAGATCAACGCGCTGCAGTCGGCGATGCGCGGCAAGTCGGCCGAGTACATCGCGAAGGCGGAGAAGCTCGGCCAGTCGGAAGACGTCTGCACCTACGTCAAGTGCGACTACGGGATGATGAAGTCGGGCAACGTCGGACCGACCGGCGAGCGCCTCCCCGATCCCGACCTCCTGCTGCTGAGCTACACCGGCTGTTTCACGTTCCTCAAGTGGTTCGAGCTGCTGCGCGAGGAGTACAAGGCGCCGACGGTGATGCTGCACGTGCCCTACCAGGGCGACGGTGCCGCGACGCGCGAGATGCGCGACTACGTGGTCAAGCAGCTGCGCCGGGTCGTGATCCCGGCGCTCGAGAAGGTGACCGGCAAGCGCTACGACGAGGACCGCCTCCGGCACATCCTCGCGCTCTCGGCGCAGGCGGAGGAGGACTTCGTCGCGGTGTTCCGCGCTGCGCGGAACCGGCCGTCGCCGATCGACGCCTACTTCGGCGGCGTCTACTACATCGGGCCGATCTTCACGGCGTTCCGCGGCACGCAGGCGGCAGTCGACTACTACCGCATGCTGCGCGCCGAGGTCGACGCGCGCGTCGCCGCGGGTGCCGGACCGCTGACGCCGGACGGGCCGATGCCGCGCGAGAAGTACCGTCTGGTGGTCGAGGGACCGCCGAACTGGACCTCGTTCCACGAGTTCTGGCGGATGTTCCACGAGGAGGGCGCGGTGGTCGTCGCGTCGACCTACACCAAGGTCGGCGGCGTCTACGAGGACGGCTTCCGCCATGACCCGGCGCGGCCGCTCGAGAGCCTCGCCGAGTACTGCCTCGGCTGCTACACGAACCACAACCTGCCGGCGCGCGCCGACCGCATCGCGCGCTACGTGCAGGACTACGAGGCCGACGGTTTCCTCATCCACTCGGTCAAGAGCTGCGACAGCTTCAGCGCCGGTCAGCTGGTGATCCTGCGCGACGTCGAGCAGAAGACCGGCCGCGCCGGCGCCTTCATCGAGTCGGACCTGGTCGATCCGCGCTACTTCGCGGCGTCGAACGTCAAGAACCGCCTCGAGAGCTACCTGCAGATGATCGACCAGCAGCGCCGCGGAGCCACGGCATGCGCACGGTGATCGGCATCGATCTCGGCTCGACCACGACCAAGGCGGTGGTGCTGGGCGAGGACGGGCGCATGCTCGGCCGCGGCATCACCAACACGCGCAGCAACTACGACGTGGCCTGCGCCATCGCCCGCAGCGAGGCGCTGATCGCCACCCGCTTCGCCCTGCTGCGCGAGGCCCTCGCGCGGCGCGCGCCCGATGCCGCGCGCGACGACGCGCTGCTGCAGTCGATCGCGCGCACCTTCCGGCTCGAACAGCACCTCGGCCAGATCGCGGTGCTGCGCACCGAGCTCGCCGCGGTGGCGAGCGGCGCAACCTGGCACACCTACGGCGAAGCGCTCCACGCCTGCGCCGCGGGGCTGCTCGATCGGATCGAGGCCGAGGCGCCCGCCGCGTTCGCCGGCGGGGCCGGACTCGGCTCGGAGTTCTTCCGCGACCTGGTCGGCGCGCGCTGGCGGGTGCTGGCCGAGCCGGCCGGCAAGGCTGCCGACATCGGCTTCGACTGGCTCATGAGCTGCTTCGACAAGGCGATCGTGCGGGTGGAGAACCGCGCGCTCGACCTCTCCTTCGAGCGGTTCGCCGGCCCGGCGATCGAGCGCTTCGTGCGCGAGAACCCCGCCCTCGCGCCGGGGAACGCGACCGCCTTGCGCGCCTCCGCGACGGAGGCCGCTGCCGCCGCGATCGACGAATGGAACCAGGTCGGCACCGGCTACGGTCGCTCGAAGCTGCCGTTCCGGCGCGAGCAGATCCGCAGCGAGATCCTCTGCCACGGCCTCGGCGCCCACCGCTTCTTCCCGGGCACGCGCACCGTGCTCGACATCGGCGGGCAGGACACCAAGGCGATCCAGGTCGACGACCAGGGGATCGTGACCAGCTTCCAGATGAACGACCGCTGCGCCGCCGGCTGCGGCCGCTACCTCGGCTACATCGCCGACGAGATGAACGTCGCCGTGCAGGAGCTCGGGCCGATGGCCTCGCGTGCGACGCGCAGCGTGAAGATCAACTCCACCTGCACCGTCTTCGCCGGCGCCGAGCTGCGCGACCGCCTCGCGCTCGGCCAGAAGCGCGAGGACGTCGTCGCGGGATTGCACCGCGCCATCGTGCTGCGCGCGATGTCGCTGCTGGCACGCTCGGGCGGCGTCAAGGACGAGTTCACCTTCACCGGCGGCGTCGCTCGCAACCAGGCCGCCGTCGCCGCGCTGCGCCAGCTGGTGAGCGAGAACTACGGCGCGCGCCAGCTGAACATCTCGGTCGACTCGATCTACACCGGCGCGTACGGCGCGGCGCTGTTCGCGCTGCGCGACGCCCGGGCGGCGGCCGCGACGCCCGACCCGGTCGCGGCCTGAAGGAGATCGCCATGGAGCCCCTGCTGACCGGCGGGATCGATGTCGGCTCGAGCGCGGTGAAGCTCGTGCTCATGCGGACCGACGGCGCCGGCCGCGAGGAGCTGCTCGGGCGGCGCGTCGAACGGCTGCGCCGGCGCGATCCGCTCGAGGTGGCGACGCGCTGCTGGCACGACGAGTTGCTGCCGGAAGCCGGCGTGCGTCCCGACGAAGTCGCCTACGTCGCCACCACTGGCGAGGGCGACCGCATCGAGTTCCGCACCGGCCACTTCTACGGGATGACGGCGCACGCGCGCGGCGCGCTGTTCCTGCGGCCGGGCGCGCGCGCCGTCGTCGACATCGGCGGGCTGCACGCCCGCGCCTTCACCATCGATGAGCGGGCGAAGGTGCTGGTGCAGGCGATGACCAGCCAGTGCGCCTCCGGTTCGGGGCAGTTCCTCGAGAACATCGCGCGCTTCCTCGGCGTCACTCTCGAGGAGATCGGGGCGCTCTCCCGCCGCTCGGAGAAGCCGGAGAAGTGCTCGAGCATCTGCGCGGTGCTGGCCGAGACCGACGTGATCAACATGGTGTCGCGCGGGATCAAGGTCGAGGACATCCTGCACGGCATCCACGACTCGATGGCGGGCCGCTACGTCCGCCTGCTGCTCACCGCCGGCGCGCGCGGCGAGGTGCTGGTCACCGGCGGCCTCGCGGCGGACACCGGGCTGGTGGCGGCGATGCGCGACGACGCGCAGCGGCAGGGTTCGACCCTCGAGATCGCCAGTCATCCCGACTCGGTGCTGGCGGGCGCGATCGGGGCGGCCCTCTGGGGTGCCCATCGCCAGCGCGTGCTGGCGAAGCGTGGCGTCGTGCTGCGCGCCGATCCGGCGTGAGGAGCGCTTCGATGCTCGGGCTCGGCCTCGATGACTCGGTGGTGCTGGTGACGGGAGCGACGTCGGGGATCGGCGCCGCGACGGTTGCCGCCTTGCTGGAGGCGCGGGCACGGGTGATCGGCTTCGACCGCACGCCGGCGGCGGCCCACGCGACGACCTCCCGCGAGCATGACGGCTGGCGTTTCGTCGCCGGCGACGTCACCCGGCAGAGCGACGTCGACGCGGCCGTCGCCGAGGCGCTGGCCCGCTTCGGCCGGCTCGACGCCGTGGTCCATTGCGCCGGCATCACCGACGACGGCGTGGTCTGGAAGCTCACCGATGCCCAGTGGCAGCACGTGCTGGACGTCAACCTGACCGGCTCGTTCCGCGTCGTGCGCGCGACGCTGCCGAGACTGCGCGAAGCCGGCGGCGGCGCGATCGTGCTGGTCGCCTCGATCAACGGCCTGCGCGGCAAGTTCGGCCAGGCCAACTATGCCGCCAGCAAGGCGGGCGTGATCGCGCTGGCGAAGACCGCCGCGATCGAGGGGGGCCGGTACGGCGTGCGCGTCAACGCCGTCGCCCCCGGTTTCGTCCGCACGCCGATGACGGCACGACTGCCGCTCGACCAGCAGCAGCGCGCGCACGACGAGACGCCGCTCGGCCGCTTCGCCGAGCCGGCCGACATCGCCGACCCGATCCTCTTCCTCTGCTCGCCGCTGGCGCGCCACGTGACCGGAATCGTGCTGCGCGTCGACGGCGGCCAGTGCACCGCCGCCTGAACCGGCCGCCCCATCGATGGAGCCCGCCATGTCGACCCGCCCGCAGCGCGACGAGCTGCCGCCCGGCACGCTCGAGACCGACGCCGTGACCGTCCGGACGCTGGCACCCGGCGATCTCGACGCGATCGTCCGGATCGACCGGGACTGGACCGGCCGCCCGCGCCGGCGCTACCTCGAGCAGAAGCTGCTCGAGGCGCAGCGCGACACCGGCGTCCGCATCTCGCTGGCGGCGGAGCTCGACGGCCAGCTCGCGGGGTTCCTGCTCGCGCGCCTCTACTACGGCGAGTTCGGCCATCCTGAGCCGATCGCCGAGCTCGACACCATCGGCGTGGCGAAGGCGTCGCGCGGCCGCCGCGTCGGCGAGGCGCTGCTGCGCCAGCTGCGCACCAACCTCGCCGGCCTCGGCATCCAGCGCATCGAGACGCAGGTCGACTGGGAGCAGTTCGAGCTGCTCGGCTTCTTCCGCCGCTCCGGCTTCAAGCCGGCGCCGCGGCTCTGCCTCGAGCTCGCGCTCGAGTGATCGGCGCGCGCTGCCGCGCCGTCCCGCGGCGCAACCGCAGCGAACGCGACAGGCTTCGGCTTCAGCGGCGCGGGGGCCGCAGGAAATCGCGCAGGTCCCCCGCCAGCGCCGTGAGCGTCGGGTGATGCACGTACATCATGTGGCCCGCCGGATAGTGGCGCATGGTGACGCGCTTCGAGTCCATGGTGCTGCGTCGGACGTTGTGCTCGGCGGCGAACCAGGTCGTGGCGAGGTCGAAGTAGCCGTTGGCGATGAAGACGCGCAGGGCGGGATTCTCGGCCATGCCGCGCGCCAGCACCGGCGCGGTGTCGACGTAGCCCTGGAAGGCGGGCCATGACTCGGCCGGCCGCTTCCACGCGCCGCCGGCGGAGGGCGAGGAGACCTGGTACTCGCGGTCGACCTTGACGCCCAGGTGGCGCTGCATCCAGTCGTTGAAGCAGGCGACGTAGGCGCCGCTGATCCCGGCGTCGAGCGCGTCGCCACTCGGCAGTTCGCCGACACCGTCGGCTTCGGCGACGAGGTAGCGGCCGTCGAGCCGACCCACCGACTGGCCGACCCGCCGCAGGAGTTCGCGCCGAAAACGGTCGGAAGAGACCTTCAGCTCGGCGCGCTCCCAGTAGTCGGGCGCGATGCCGGTGTACTGGTAGAGCTTCGCCGTCAACGCCTGGCGCTGCGGCTCGAGCAGATCGCGACCAAGGAACAGTGCCGGCACGTACTCGCGCTCGACGAAGCGCGCCACCTCGTCAAGGAACGGCTCGAGCCGCTCCGGTCGCCGCTCCGGCAGCGCGTGGTGGTACCACGCCACCGCGGCGAAGGTCGGCAGCTGCGTGGCGTGGCAGGCGTCGTTCTCCTGGCCGTCGATCAGCTCCATGTCGAGCGCCGGCGAGACCAGCATCACGCCGTTCAGCGCGATGGCGCTGCTGCCGGCCTGGAGCTCGCGCACCAGCAGCGCCGAGCGGATGCCGCCGTAGCTCTCGCCGAGCAGGTACTTGGGCGACGCATGGCGGCCATGGTCGGTGAGCCACTGGCGGATGAAGCGCGCCACCGAGCGTGCGTCCTCGTCGAAACCCCAGTGGTCGGCCTCCTTGCCGGCGCCGACCACGCGCGAGAAGCCGGTGCCGATCGGATCGACCATCACGACGTCGGTGAGGTCGAGCAGCGAATGGGCGTTGTCGACCAGCGGGAACGGCGGCGCGCCGGCGTTGGCGGCGTCGCTCGGCACCTGCGCCAGCTTCGGCCCGAGCAACCCCAGGTGCAGCCAGATCGACGACGAGCCCGGCCCGCCGTTGAAGGCGAAAGTGACCGGACGCTGCTCCGGCGGGCCGCCCTCCGCGGCGAAGTAGGAGAAGCTGAAGAACTCGGCCTCGGGCTCGCCCTTCGCGTCGCGGACGACCGTGGTGGCCGCAGCGGCGCGGACCTTGAACGGCCGTCCGCCGATCGACACCTCATGCTGGCTCTCGAAGCGCAGCGGCGTGACGGCCGGCGCGACGACGGGCGCGGCGGCCGGAGCGGTCGCCTGCGTTGCCGGCAGCGGCGCCGCCGTCGCGACGAGGGCAAGGGCGGCGAGCACGGCCGGCAGCACGGCGGAGCAGGCGCCCGGCCGGCCAGCGAATCGATCGCTGGCTTCGGCGCGCGGGTGGGCGAAACGGGACGCTCTCGACATGGCGGCACCTCGGTTCGGATCGGGGAGCGGCATGGTACGAGCCGTGACCGCGCCGATGCCGCAGCGACCGCGCGCCAAGGTCCGGGGCGGCCCCGCTCCGGTCGCCCTCAGCTCCCGTCCGGCGCCGGCGCCAGCGGCAGCGTGATCTCCGCCCGGCGTGCACCGACGCGGAGCGCGAGTCGCAGCGTCGGCGGCAGCCCCTTCCTCGACGTCACGGTCACATCGTCGACCACGAGGTGACGGGCCGGAGCGAGCGGCGTCGTGCCGTCCGCCGCCACCGCGGCCGCGAACTCCACGGTGCCGCGCAGGTCGTGCTCCACCGACAGCTCGGGCAGCGGCCCGAACCCGCCGTCCGCGGTCGGCGGCTCGACCTGCGGCACGAGCCGCGCCTGCGTGTCGGAGAGCAGCAGATTCAGCGTCGCCGGCTGCCCCTTCCGCGGCTTCGCCAGCGCCACCGTCGCGATCGGCGTCAGCTTGGCCAGCTCGAGCCGCTGCTCGAGCCAATCCGCCGGCAACTTGAACCAGGTGACGGCCGCGCCGCCGACCTTCTTCGTCGCGCCGCCGACCAGCGTGAGCGGCACCGTCAGCCGCGGCGCGCCGAACTCGACCGCGAGCGCCAGCGCGACCTGCTCGGGATCGACCTGCTCCGTGGCCGGCCGCAGCGTGACGGCCAGCGCCTTGCCCGGTGGATCGGCGAACGAGAGCTCGCCGTCGATCAGCACGTCGTCGCCGCCCACCGCCATCCAGCGCCCCGCGCCGTCGAGCTTGAGCGCGAGGCGCTCCTCCGTCGGCCGGCCGATCCACGCGCGGAACCAGCCGGGCGGGATGACGCCATCGGCGGTGATCAGCGGCGCCGCGGTCCGGAGCGTGGTGATGGCGCCGGCACCGAGCCGCCAGGTCTCGCCGTTCCGCAACTCATCGAGGCGGTGCTTGCCGACGGGGACCACGCCGTGCTCGAGGACCAGCTCCTGCCCTTGCCACTCGAAGCGCGCCTTGCCGCGTGACTCGGGCGCAGCGGCCGCCGCCGTGAGCAGGCCGGCGAGCGCGATCCCGCCCGCGACGGCGATCGATCGGACGAACCGTTCCATGGCGCGGCGCTCCTGCGACGATCGGCGGCGGCTCGATGCTACGCGCTACAGGTCGACCACCACCGGCGCGTGGACCAGCTTCTCGCGGCCGTCGCAGCTCGCGGCGTTCACGAACACGGTGCCGTCGCGATCGACGCGGCCGTACGCCTCGTGGATGTGGCCGAAGACGTGGAGCCGCGGGCGGACGCGCGTCACCGCAGCGGCGAGCTCCTCGCACCCCGCCTCATCGCCGTGCCAGGTGCGGTCGAGCACGCCGCGCGGCGGACCGTGGGTGATCAGCACGTCGGTGCCGGCCGGGATCAGATCCCACTTCGCCTTCAGCTCGGCGCCGCGTTCGAGGTTGAACGCCCAGCGGAAGAAGCGCGGCTGCCACGGGCTGCCCCAAAAGCGCACGCCGTCGATCTCGACGCCGGCGTCCTCGAGATAGGTCGCCTGGCTCAGCAGGCTCCGCGCCAGCGCCGGCTCGCGCTCGAACAGCCAATCGTGGTTGCCGGCGATCACCACCTTGCGGCGGTGCGGCTGGCGGCCGAGCCACTCGTTCCACTCGGCGATCTCGGGGACGGTCCCCATCGACGTCGCGTCGCCGGCGTGGACCAGCACGTCGCCCGCCGGCAGCACCAGACGCGAGTGGCGGCGGTGGGTGTCGCTGATCAGGACCAGGCGCATCGCGGCGGAGGCCGCCCGCTCACGACTTGAGGAACTGCCCGATGTCGCCGGGTCGGCGCAGCATCTTGTCGACCTCGCCCTGGTGCGCCTCCTCGGTCATCAGCATCTCGCGGCAGTACTCCTCGAGCATCACCGAGCGCCCCTCCACCAGCGTCAGCAGTTCCTCGTAGAGGACGAAGGTCGCCCGCTCATGCTCGAGCGACTCGCGCAGGATGTCGCCGATCTCGTGCTTCTCCGTCTCGAGCAACGGGCCGATGCCGAGCGACGGGTGCGCACCGAGATGGGTCACGTACTCGCCCGCCTGCTGCGCGTGCGCCATCGACTCGGTCGCCTGCGCACGCAGCCAGCTGACGATCGGGATGCGGTGGAAGCCGTAGACCATCAGCGAGTAGTGCGTGTAGCGGACCGCTCCGGCGAGCTCCATCTCGAGGATCCGGTTCAGCAGGGCGACGACGGCGGCGGTGTTGATCCGGGCGGCCGAGGCGGCGGCGGCGGCGGTCTTGCTGCGGGCAGCGGACATGGCCATTCCTCCGGAGGGATGCGGACGCCAGACGATAGTCGCCGCGCGTCCCGCCGGCGCGCGCAGGTCGAAGACGTGGAACGCCAGCTTCACCGCCCCCACCCCTGCCTTTCCGCCCGGAAAGTCGGCGACCGGATGGATCGCGAAGTGCAGAGCGCCGAGCGTTCAGCCCCCTTGCGGCAGCGTGTCGGCAGCCCGATCACGTCGCGATGGAAGCGCACCAGCCGCTCGGGGGACGGCTTTCGCGCCGGCAGCGCGGGCAGCTGCTGGTGTGACCAAGCGGAGCGGTGGCCCGTAGCGTACGACGGCCGCGCGTGGCACCCACGCGCGCTCGCACCGTTGCCAAGGAGAGCCCGATGCTGCTGCCATTCCTGCTCGGCCCAATGACCGTGGCCCTCGCCGTCGGCGAACTGCTGCCGCCCGTCCGACTCGAAGCGGGTGGCGTCGTCATCGACACGGAGATCGGCCACGCCGGTCCGTTCTTCGGCGACTTCGACGACGACGGCGTGAACGACCTGCTCGTCGGGCAGTTCGGCGGCGGCGCGCTCTGGGTCTTCCGGAACGGCGGCACGAACACGGCGCCGAAGCTCGAGGCGGGCGTGAAGTGGAAGGAGGGGCGTCCGGAAGGGACCGTCCCCACCGGCTGATGCGTCGGCTTCGGTCCCCAGTTGGTGGACCTCGACGGCGACGGAAACCTGGACCTCCTCTCCGGCTCGTGGCCGGGTGAGCTCTTCTTCTTCGCGCGCCAGCGCGACCTCACCTTCGCCGCGCCGGAGATGCTGAAGGACAAGGACGGCGAGTACATCCTGATCGGCGGCGGCGTGAAGGAGACGCCGGAGGAACTCCTCATCACCGGCCACGGCGAGTTCGAGACCGAGGGCGATACCTCGGTCATCGTCTTCCACGGCAAGACCTATCGGCCGAAACCGGGCCAGCAGGCGGGGATCACCGGCACGGCTTCTGCCGTGCACGCGGTCGACTGGGATGCCGACGGCGACTTCGACCTGCTGGTCGGCGACATCGGCGGCAACGTCTACCGGATCCCGAACGAGGGCTCCGCCAGCGAGTGGAAGTTCGGCCGGCACGTGGCGGTCGAGGCGGGCGGCGCGGAGCTGGTCGTCGCCGGCGACGCGGGGCCGTTCTGCGCCGACTGGGATGGCGACGGCGACTTCGACCTCCTCGTGGGCGACGGCTCGGGCAAGGTCACCTGGTACCGCAACGACGGCCATGCGGGCGCGCCGAAGCTCGCCGCGGGCCAGGAGCTGATCGGCGCCGGCGACGCCGGCTGGAGCGGCACAGTCCCGACCGTCCCGACCCCCGGCGTCCGCGCCAAGGTCTGCGCGGCCGACTGGAACGGCGACGGACAGCTCGACCTGCTGGTCGGCGACTACGCGGCGTTGAAGCCGCCGGCGCTCCCGCTCACGCCGGAAATGGTCGCGCACCATGCGGCGCTGCGCGCGGAGCGCGACCAGCTCCAGAGCGAATACGGGCCGCTCGCCTACAACCAGCCACCCGCCGACGAAACGGCCGCGGCGAAGCAGAAGCGCGAGGCGCGGCTCGCCGAGATTCGCACCCGCCTGGTCGCGATCAACGGCGAGCTGCCGGCCGAGTCGGAGAGCCACGGCTGGGTCTGGCTCCACCTCCGCGCCCCGAAGGCGGCGAGCGGCCAGTGACGGTGTCTCGCTACTCCTCCCCGTCCTCGAACAGCGGCCCGAGCGCGATCGAGGCGGCGGTGATGGCGGCGCTGCGGTAGATCGGTTCGAGCGAGGCGGTGATCGAGCTGGTGCCGCGCCAGAACGGGAACGGGCCGAGTCGGCGGAGCAGCGCGCCGGGCTGACTCGGAATCGCGCGCGGCGCCGGCGGCAGTTCGGGGAGCGGCGCGCCGCGCCAGAACTTCACCAGGTCGTGCGGCGGTTCGGGCGGCGGTTCGTGCTGGGCGTCGGCGGCGGCCTGCGCGGCGGTCTCGGCGCTCGCCTCGCGATGGCCGGCGGCCGACAGCCGCTCGGTCAGCGCGCGCACGTCGATGCCGTGGAGCGCCAGCAGCAGCAGCGGGTCGCGCTCGAGCTCGGCGGCGAAGACGCAGCAGGCGGCGGCGGCGTGGCGGCACGGCTGCTCCGGCTCGAGGCAGTCGCATTCGAGCGACCACGCCTCCCGCGCTTCGGGCAGCAGCAC
>Ga0194131_10010253_pt1 | contig 11540 bp, 13 predicted proteins | sample TA2KigO120mmetaG_FD_148631 | JGI IMG/M metagenome (GOLD analysis project Ga0194131, IMG submission 148631) | Freshwater microbial communities from Lake Tanganyika, Tanzania - TA2015053 Kigoma Offshore 120m | ecosystem: Environmental > Aquatic > Freshwater > Lake | place: Tanzania: Lake... | reverse complement strand
TGATTTTTTTTCAGATGTTTGTTTTTTTGATTTTGTTTTTGTTTCTGCTAATTTTTTCCTAGCCATATGACTGACCTTGAAGAGAAGTTGCTCATGTATTTAAATTTAAGTATGGTGCCAGGGGTGTGCTCCGTTAAATTAGTTTAAGTCCAGAGATCTTTTTTCGTTTTTAAAAACTGAAGTAAAATTATACTTAATCACATCTAAAATTAACAATTTGATTGTACATGTCCTGTAACTGGTTATACATCATTAATGCTCTTTGATATTCTTCCTGAGAGTTCACAACTTTTGGAAATCTTTCATATTCTTTGCCTAACTGATCATACATTTCTCTGAGTTTATCATACTGTAAAAATTCTTCATCAGAACATCGGCCTAGGCTTTTATGAAACGCTTCACCTTCGGCACCAGTATGGCATCCAGTACCAAACCCATCATAATTCAAACCCAAAAAGGCACAGTTGCCACTTTCACAAGCAACCGCCCCTGCAACATGAGTACTATAAAGTAAATTATAACGATGTCCTTGGCTTGTCATCCAAAGATCCACTGCAGATATTGGGTTTGATATTCCTCCTGCTAGATTTTCTGCAACATATTCGTTTGAGGAAAATCCAAAAGAACTTTTCATGCTGTCAGGACATGTGCCAGTTATAGGGTTTGTATGATCAAAGTAATCATATTCTATAGTATCACGAACACGTGCCAACGATAGTTCATAAGCTCGTTGATCAAAACCTATTGGATTTCTATCTGATTCTATTCGTAAACTATTGATATAGTCAATCGCCTTTTTTGATTCCTCTATACTTGTTGGTTTTGCAACAAACAGATCCTCCAACTGTATTTGTGGTAAATCAACTTGAGGTACCTCAAGCGTAGATGGAATCTTTAGTTCAGGAATCTCTAACTTTGGTAGACTATATTGTAAAGAATCTGAAATTGATTTTCCTATATCGAGACTAGGAGTAACTTTTTGGAGAGAGAAAGTTTGTTTCTGTCCAGTTGGTGACAAAAACCACATGGTGTATTTGTTGTTGTTTTGTTCTATTGTTACCCCTTCCTTAATAGTAGTTTTTACTGGCGTTTCTGAATAAAATTGGGCCTTTCCAAGGTCTTTGCAGGATATCTCTACATTGTTTTGTGAATCAGAACGCATGATGCAATCATTAAGTATGACTGTTTCAGGTTTGTCCAAACTTGAGAATAATGAGGATTCTATTTTTTGATTATCAGCATCATCTTGATTGAAATCAGTTTGAGTTACAAAAATGAATGCTCCAATAACTAGTATTGGAACTACAATGGCTACAATAATCTTTGAAGAATTATCTTTCCTACGCTTTCTTGAGCTAAAATGATATCCTCCAGGACTACGACCTCCAGGTCTACCACTACCATATTTGCCAACGCCTTTGTATCTTTCATCATATTTTCCATCAAAAACTCGACCTTTCCAATCCTCATCTTTGTAAGAATCTAAGTCACGATCTCCTTGCCAGTTGTCGGAGCTCAATAGATTTTATGTATAATACAAAATTATGAAGTTTCTGCCTCTTGCAGGCTCATTTTATCTACTTGTGCATGGTGTGGATTTAAACAAGATTGTAAGTGCCAGGGGTGGGATTTGAACGCACGACAGCTCGGTCTTCAGCCGAGTGCTCTCCCGGGCTGAGCTACCCTGGCACATCGAATTGTCTTATAGCTGAGCAATTAAAGTGTGTCTTTTATTGTTTCCAAAAAACATCCGTCATTCCGTTTCTTTTGTTAATCACTCTAGCTAAAACAAATAGTAAATCTGATAATCTATTTAGATACTTTTTACATTCAACATTTACATTTTCTTTCTCTGATAGCGTAATGACTGCGGTTTCTGCTCTTCGTGTAACCGTTCTTGCAAAATGAACTTGTGAAGCAATTTTGTGGCCTCCTGGAAGAATAAATTTCGTAATAGGTGTCAGTTCTTTTTCAAGCTGATCAATTTTTTCTTCTAGATGCTCTACCATTTTAGATGTAATTCGATTTTTTGTAACTGTCATATCCGCATTTGATAGATCTGAGCCTACAACAAACAGGTCATTTTGTATTTTTGTTAACAACTCTTTGATGTCATCATCTAACGTATTAGAAAGAACAATTCCTAATGAAGAGTTGATTTCATCAACTGCACCATATGCAACAATACGTGGATTTGATTTTGAAATTCTACTTCCTCCTTGCAAGCCAGTTGTTCCATCATCGCCTGTTTTTGTATAAATCTTCATTATTCAATCTGGCTTTTTCTATTTTTTAATCTTGTTCGAACGCTTTAATACTCTATAATATTTACTAGCCCCATGACAGAATCAACATGCCCTTACTGCGATTCTAAATTTAGCAGCAAGGAAGAACTCTCAAAACACATAGACAGAATCCATCATGGCTCAGGATTATTAGAGGGAGACACTAGGAAATTCTAGCATTGCTAGAAGACTTTTTTGAACAGGCTATTGGCTTAAAGAGCATTCATAGAAAAGGCTGGGCTAAAAAAGTAGGCATTAAAGAACCAGAATCAGTGGCTGACCACTCTTACTCTATGACTATGATGTCACTTGTCCTTGCTGAGCTACAAGAACTAGACGTGCAAAAAGTAGCAACAATGTCATTGATTCATGATCTTGCAGAATCGCTTGTTGGAGACTACACCCCTGATGAAATATCATTAAAACAAAAAAAGAAGCTAGAAAACAACGCAATGAAAGAAATTTTGTCTGATCTTCCAGCAACTCTAACTAAAAAATACGAAAAAATATGGAATGAGTATCAAGCTGCAGAAACAAAAGAGGCCAAGCTTGTACATGAGATAGACAAACTTGAGATGGCGTTTCAGGCAAAAAAATATCTTGAAGAAGGATACGATAAAGCCAAGATTGTAGAATTTTTAAAAACCGCAGACAAGGAAATTAAAAATGAATACTTGCGTAAAATTTTAAACAAAATTATAAGAAATGAACTTAATCTAACAAGTACAAATGTCTGAAACAAACAAAGACGAGCTAATCGCAGCACAAAACCAAGTCATTGGAATATTATTTGAAATCATAAAAAGACTACAAGCAAATAATGACTTGGATGAAGAATATTTTCAAATAATTGAGAATAAAAGACCAATCAACAAAAAACATCTAGAGGAAATCATGCAAAAGCGAACAGAAAACTCTCAAATCGTTACTACGCTCTTAAAAAAACTCGAAGTTTAATCACACTGTCATACATTTTAATAATTAATTTTCTAATTTATCAGCATGCAATACTTTGTTGCCTTGAAAATAGGTCAAAAAAGGGTTCAAGCAGCAAGAGATTTGTTAAATAAATTTGTAAATGGAAAGGCCATGCCTGCATTGGCACTGCGCGATAACAAGACAAATGTCTGGGAACCTGTTGGTGAAGAGAATCTTTATGCAGTTGTTGATGAATCATCAGGATTTGTGTTAACAGATACTAGTGGATATCTTCTTGTTTTATGTGATAAAAATGGCATATCAAAAGCACTTATTCAAGGACTAAACAAGGAACAAAAAGATCAAACTGTAAAAATGTTAGAGGCAGAAAATATTCCTCAATACAAAGGCAAAGTATCTCTTCCTGTGTAAGTTTTGTATAATTCCTAAATACTATAACACAAAACACATCTAGTGAGTTCTGAGGAAATACATCGACAATGTCTAGATGACAATCCGAAGATCATAACAAGACGATTTCAAAACGATGTGCACATTTATCATATCTGTCAAGAGTGTTCGCTAAAGCCTGAATGGATTGAGATGAATCAAATTGATACACAAGGGCGCTAAATTTTATAATCTGTTTTTACAAAAACACGCTCAAACCAATTCGCAATTTTTAAGTTAACACATTATACTATACCTAGCATATGAGTAAATTTGTTCAAGAAGTAGAGGTACGAGGGCACCTAATTGACTCTCTGATCCTTACAAAGATTTTTGATGGCATAATGGACCTTGGTGGAGAGTTTGAGGTACTAAAAATCAGAATTGGCCGGAGAAAAAAAGATGTAAGTTATGCAAAGCTTCGCATACAGGGCAAATCAAAAAAACATCTAGAAGACATACTTGAGCTAGTTTACAGAGAAGGAGCTACTGCCAAGATACAAAAAGAGGTCAGCTTGATAGCTGCTCCAAAAGACATGGTTATGCCAGAAGACTTTTACAGCACAACAAACAACCAGACGCAAATTTTCTACAAAGGACGATGGATTAATGTTGATAATATGATGATGGACAAATGCATTATAGTAAGATCAACTAGAGCCGAATGCGTCCCAATACGAAGTGTTAGAAAAGGAGACAAAATCGTAGTAGGGGAAGAAGGAATTCGTATCTTGCCACCTGCAAGGCCGCGCGAAGGTATGAATGTATTTCAATTCATGGGCAGCAGCAGCTCAAGTGAGCGTCCTACACAACACATTGCAAGAAAAGTAGCTGAAGACATTTACAAAACTAGAAAACAAGGAGGAAAAATTGTGCTAGTTGGTGGTCCTGCAATTGTACATACTGGTGCAGCAGACGCAGTGGCTCAGCTTATCAAACTAGGCTACATAAACGCCCTGCTTGCAGGAAATGCACTTGCTGTTCATGATATAGAATACTCTACACTTGGAACATCACTTGGAATGAATGTACATGATGGTACACTTGCAATAAGAGGACACCGAAATCATATGCAGGCAATAAACTCTGTTTTCAAGGCAGGCTCTATTGAAAATATGGTAAATAGTGGAAAACTGACAAGAGGCATAATGTACGAGTGTGTAAAAAACAAGATTCCTTTTGTTTTGGCTGGCTCTTTGCGTGATGATGGTCCGTTACCTGACGTCATTACAGATGTTTCTATTGCACAGGAAAAATACAAAGAGGTTCTAAAAGGCGCAAGCATGGTCATCATGGTATCTACCATGCTTCACTCAATTGCCACTGGTAACATGCTGCCAGCAGATGTCAAAGTCATAGTTGTTGATATCAATCAGCCTACAGTTACAAAACTCATGGATAGAGGCACTTGGCAGGCACTAGGAATAGTCTCAGATGTAGGTGCATTTTTACCCATGGTAACACATGAAATCAAAAAACTAGCAAAATAGCTAATACTCTGATAATTTCTTTTTTAACAAATTAAGCGTAAGCGCAGCATCTGCCTTTCCTTTTGTTTTTTTCATTACTTTGCCAACCAAATAGTTGATTGTTTCTGGTTTCTGTTTTGCCTCTTCTACTGCCTTGGTTTCTTCTTTTATTATCTCATCTATTACTCTAGCTAGCTCTTTTTCGTCTGAAACATGGCCCAAATCAAGCTCAGAAATTATTTGTGATACTGATTTGCCTGTTTTTACTATGGTTTGAAGCACAGTTTTTGAGGAATTTCGTGTTATTTTGTTTTCAATTATTGAATTTGCCAAATCTGAAAGGTGTTTTGCAGTTAACATTGATTCTTTTCTTTTTTCTTTTGTATCAACAAAACCCATCAGATCAGTTGTAATCAGATTGGCAACTTCTTTTGCATTTTTCTCATTATGTGCATGTTCAAACAAATCTGAATAGAACTTGTCAGATGATAGAACATCTGCAACCTGTGCAGGTATATCATAGTCTTTGATGTATCGTTCACGTTTTGAGCTTATACTTTCTGGCATCTCTTTTTTTAATCTTGAAATAACTTGTGGTGCAATCATCACCCATGGTATGTCACCTTCAAGAAAATATCGATAATCTTCTTCACCCTCTTTGCTTCTTGCAGATATGGTAATCTTTCTTCTATCATCCCAGTGGCGTGTTTCTTGAATAATCTCAATTTTACGCTCAGCTAGACTTTGTTGTCTTGTTAGCTCAAAGTGTAATGCTTTTTCTAAATCATAAAAAGAGTTGATGTTTTTAATTTCAACTTTAGAGCCACCTTCAATTGAGACATTTGCATCTGCCCTCATTGCACCTTCAAGCGATGGGTCTGACACTCCCAAGTTTTCAAGCAAATCAGATAAAATGTTTAAAAATAATCTAACTTGTTTTGGATTTTCAAAGTCAGGCTCTGTTACAATCTCAACAAGTGGAGTTCCTGCACGATTATAATCAACAAGTGTAATTTGTGTTCGTTCTGAGCTCCCTTCATAGATTAATCTACCAGGATCCTCTTCTAGCTGGATTCTTCTTATTCGAATCTCTTTTCCTTCTACGCTAATTTTTCCTTCTTGGCCAATGCTTGTTGGGCCATAGATGTTTAGCTGGGTAATCTGAAAGTTTTTTGGCAAATCTGGATAAAAGTAGTTTTTTCTAAAAAACGCAATTTTTGATGGTGTTTGGCAGTTTAGTGCCATTGCAATAATTGTGGCCTTTTCAATTGCCTTTTTGTTTAGTCTTGGAAGTGAGCCTGGAAGTCCTACACATACAGGACAAATGTTTGTGTTCGGCTCAAATCCTCGATAATCTGCCTTGCAAGAACAAAATAGCTTGCTCTCAAGCTTTGTTAGCTGACAGTGAATCTCAAGACCAATCTTTGTCATAGTGGCACCTTTGGAAGATTTGTTGTGCTCTCAAGTGCATATGCTGCCTGAAAAAGTAATTTTTCTTGCATCGAGTCTGCAATGATTTGAATTCCAATTGGTAATCCGTTTGAAATCTCAAATGGAACAGAAATTGCAGGTTTTCCTGTAAGATTTGCTGTAACTGTATTAAAATCAATTAAAAACATTGCAACAGGATCATCTATCTTTTCGCCAAACTTGAATGGCAAAATTGGGACAGTTGGTGCTACAAGAAAATCTACTTTTTTGAATGCAGAATTGATTTCTTTTGTTAGTCTGCTTTTTACTTTTAATGCTTTAAGAAAATATCTTCCAGTATGGCCTGCAGATGGGACAAACCCTCCAATGATTAGTCTTCTTGTTACTTCTGGCCCAAAATTTTTTCTTGTTTTTGCAATGTATGAGTTGAACTCGTATCCTTCTAAATCAAAATCAAATCCATAGCGAAGATTGTCATATCTTGCCAAGTTGCTCCCAGCTTCAGTTGAGGTAATTGTGTAGTATGATGCTACAGAATAATCTACCATATCAATAGAAATTTCCTCACACTTTGCTCCAAGATCCTCAAACTTTGATAATGCCTTTTTTGTTGCAGAAGAAACTTCTTTGTCAGTTCCTTTTCCAACCATCTCAGAAATTATTCCAATTTTTTTCCCATCAATTCCTACATCGATGTCTTTTAGGTAATCCTCACCATGATTGTCAATTGTAGTATTGTCGTTTGGGTCAATTCCTGAAATTATGTTAAGAAGAAACGCTACATCTTTGACAGTTCTTGCCATTGGGCCAATCTGTTCTATACTGTTTGCATATGAAATCAAGCCATATCGGCTAACAAGACCATATGTTGGTTTGAGGCCAACTATAGAGCAAAAGCTTGCCGGGTTTCTTACAGAACCACCTGTATCTGAGCCTAGAGATGTAATGGATTCAAGGGCACTAACGGCAACTGCGCTTCCACCTGATGACCCTCCAGGCACATATTCTGGATTCCATGGGTTTTTGCTTGGCCCATATGCACTAAACTCTGTAGTTGTTCCCATGGCAAATTCGTCAAGGTTTGTTTTTCCAATGAAAAGTGCGTCTTGCTTGCGCAGTCTAGCTATTACAGTTGCATCAAATGGTGCAACATACTTTTCAAGCATTTTTGACGCACATGTTGTTTTGGTATCTTTTACACAGATGTTATCCTTGATTGCAACTGGCATTCCAATACAAGAGCCAATCTTTTCTTTTGCTTTGCGTTTCTTGTCTAGCTCTTTTGCCTGATCAAGTACTTTTTCATTTAATGACAGATATGCGTGTAGTTTTCCATCTATTTTTTTTATATGATCTAGTGTCTTAGAAGTAAACTCTTCAATGGTAAAATCGCCATTTTTTATTGCATCAATATACTCAAGTGCAGAAATAGATAGGTTCAACTCAAACCATCTTTGGGGCTCTGACGAACTTTTCTTTGTAATGTTTTAGCTTGTCAATTAGTTTGTCTTTATATGGTTCGTATTTGTCTTCGCGCAAGTTTTCAAGTGGTTGCTCCTTTACAATGAGCTCCTCTGATTCTGTTGCGGCCTTGTCAAGTATGTCAAAATATTCAATCATTTTTTGTACTCTCTCAATATGTACAGTATGATCATCAAGCTCTATTTTCATTAATTTTGCAACATGTTCTATCTCTTCTTTTGAAACCAATATCTCACCTTATGGTGTTAATCTGTCAACATCACGTGGATAAAATGTTGTATCTCTAATGTTCTCAGTACCTGTTAGTGCCATCAAGAGTCTTTCAAGTCCTATGCCACATCCTGCGTGGGGTGGAACTCCATACTCAAAGACACTTAGATGGTACTCAAATGCATCAGTTTTCATTCCCTTGTTTTTCATTCTCTCTTCAAGTTCCTGTCTTTTTTCAATTCTTGTACTACCAGATGATAATTCTAAATCATCAAACATTAGATCAAATGATTCTGAGATTTTAGGATCTGCTGAGCTTGCCTTTACATAGAATGGTTTTGGTGCAAGAGGCCAGTCTTTAATAAAATAAAATCCCTTTAATCCGATTTTTTTCAGGTTTGATGGATAAAGGTCATCACCCCATTCTGTTTTTGCCCCCACACTTTGCATCTTTTTGACTAGTTCTGAATAGGAATACTGTGGGATTTTATCTGGAATCTCTGGAATCATAAATTCAGTGTTTTTAGTTGATTTTGCAAACTCTTGAACTGTTGTAATTGATTTTTTAATTATTTGCTCTATTCTTGACATGATGTCATTATAATTGACATAAGCTTCTTCCATATCGATTGAAATTGCTTCTGAAAGATGTCTGTTAGTTCTTGATGGTTCTGCACGAAATATTGGCGCAATCTCAAACACTTTTTCAAAGCTCATTGTAAGCTGTTCTTTGTAAAGCTGTGGGCTTTGAGCTAAAAATGCTTCCTTATTATAATAAAATATTGGAAACAATGCAGCCCCGCCTTCTGTTGCAGTTGCAATCATTTTTGGCGTGTTTATTTCAACAAAGCTGTTTTCATAAAAATAATCGCGAATTGATTTTAGAACTTGGTTTCTTGCAAGAAATATTTTTTGTAAGACATCACGTCTTAGATCAATTGCCCTGACTTCTAATCGTGTGTCTATGTTTTTTACAGTCTTTGCATGTGGCTCAAATGGAGGAATTTTTTCCACTTCAGAAAACACTCGTAGCTCTTTTGGAATAATTTCTACTCCACTTGGTGCCTTGTTTGATGATTTTATCTTTCCTACAACTCCAATGCATGAATGTTCTTTTAGTTTGGCTAGTTTTTCTCTGATTTCGTCAGGACAGTCGCCTGATTTTGCAACAATTTGAATTTCGCCTTGACTATCACGTATATTTACAAATGAAATATTTCCATGACCTCTGGCACTTATTATCCAGCCCATGACAGTAACCTCTTTTCCTTCTTTTGATGGATCAAGCTCACTTGAATAGTGGGTTCTGCGCAAATTTCCTAAATCAGTATCTATCATAGCTTGACATAGTTGGAAAATTCACTGTATTTAATTTCCTTTGTTTTTAGTTAAAAAAGTACAAATTATTACAGTTTGACGATTAATTCATGTTAGAAAAAAGAGAAAAAGCAATAGCGGCAATTTCAAACGCAATAGCAGTATATTCTATTCATAATGAACAAGGCAAAATCTCACAAAACCAGTCAATGATTGATTTTATCCTAAAATCTGTTCCTGAAGACCTAAAATCTGTTATTTCAATTCAACTAATAGACGAAGTATTCGAGTATGTTGCAGGTGCTCATTTGCAACCTTCTTAAGACGTTAATTTACTAGCTTTTGTATCGCTTTGGCCGCAATAGCTACTCTAGGTTCACATTGCGCCCTACAGGTTCTAAAAGGCGCAAAAGACGAGGGTCTAAAAACAATCTTGATTTCTGAAAAAAAACGAGAAAAACTATATCGTAGGTTTGGTTTTATTGATGAGTTTGTCCTAGTTGATTCATTTGCCGAAATCCTAGATAACAAATGCACATCAATTCTTGAAAAAAACAATGCAATACTTGTACCACATGGCACATTGATTGCACAGATGAGCTCAAGTGATATTGAATCAATCAAAACACCAATTTTTGGAAACAAGTACGTTCTAAAGTGGGAGTCAGATCGTGCATTAAAAGAAAAACTGATGCGAGAGGCAAATCTTGATGTACCAAAAACAATCGCCAGTCCAAAAGAAATCGATAGACTAGTTATTGCAAAAAGACATGGTGCAGCAGGTGGAAAAGGATACTTTCTTACAACAAATGAAAAAGACTACAAGAAAAAGCGTGACAAGCTAATCAAGCAGGGAATCATAAAAGGAGATTCTGATCTTTATCTACAAGAATATGTCTCAGGTGTTTTGGCATATTTGCAATATTTTTACTCTCCACTAAAAGAGGAAATCGAATTTTTTGGAATTGATCAAAGACACGAGTCAGATATAGAAGGGTTAGCTAGAATTCCTGCACCAGAACAAATGGATATTGACAGTGTTCCATCTTTTAATATAATTGGAAACAGCCCAATGGTTTTGCGTGAATCATTGTTAGATAAAGTGTATTCAATGGGCGAAGATTTTGTTTTGGCATCAAAAAAGATGGTGCCGCCAGGTATGAATGGACCATTTTGCATCGAAGGCGTTTATGACGAAAATGCAAATTTCAAAACATTCGAGTTTTCTGCAAGAATTGTAGCTGGAACCAATATGTACATGGAGGGTTCACCATATACTACACTGATTTATGATGAGCCTATGAGCATGGGAAGAAGAATTGCTCGTGAGGTAAAAGAGGCAGAAAAAGCAACCCAGATAGAAAAAATAGTTACCTGATTCTGAATTTGCCTATTTTTGTCACAAGTGTTACAATTACAATCATTGTGGCAAATACTACAAGTACTCCTGGAAATTCAGGAATGACTCGAGTTCCTACAATCTCAACTTCTTGTGAATCTGCAGGAACAAAGAATTGCAAGGTTGCTGCATTATTTTGTGTAGAAACAACATAATCTACCTCTACACCATCAACTAAAACTACAAACTCATTATTTTCTGCACTAATTAGTTCAGATGGAAGTGATATTACAAAATTAGAATCTTCAACATTTGTTATGCCAATGAGAAATGATATGGTCTCTTTATCCACCGCCATTGCAATCATGTCTCCGTTTAACTCATATGGAATTTCAAATGATGCGTCATAAGTTTCAAGTGAATAATTGTTCCCATATGCTAGATTTGATGAAAAAATCATTAACAGTGTAAAAATAATGAATTCTTTTTTCATGAAAGTAAAATGTTATTCAAGTATTAACTTGTTTTGATTCTAGCTTTTACTTCCATTCCACGTTGTGTCTTTACTATGTATTTGTCACGAATTTTTACACTAATCCAATCAATTACCAAGACAGTTGCAAGTACAACTAACATGAA
>Ga0194131_10010251_pt1 | contig 11542 bp, 7 predicted proteins | sample TA2KigO120mmetaG_FD_148631 | JGI IMG/M metagenome (GOLD analysis project Ga0194131, IMG submission 148631) | Freshwater microbial communities from Lake Tanganyika, Tanzania - TA2015053 Kigoma Offshore 120m | ecosystem: Environmental > Aquatic > Freshwater > Lake | place: Tanzania: Lake... | reverse complement strand
GCGCCCGGCAGGTGCGCCACGCCCAGGAGACGCGCCGCGTCCGGCAGGCGCGCCGCGCCCGGCAGCGGTCGGCTCGCTCACCGCCCGACGTCCACCGGCGGGTTGGCGATCTCGCCGAACGTCTCGGGCGCGTACATCGCGGCGACGCGGGTCGGCGGCAGCAGGAAGCGTCCGCTCTGGTTCACGCGGATCACGTACTCGACGACCGCCTTCCCCGCCGGCATCTCCTCGAAGTAGGCCCTGTACGACTGGAACGACCGCTCGACGAACGCCGGAGCGGCGCCGGTGTCGTCCGACGGCGTCGGCAGCGGCACGGCAGCGGCGCCCGCGGGCACGCCGCGCAGGTGCGCGCTGCCCGCCGGGACCGGGTCGTCGACCACGACCCACGGCATGTCGGCCTGGGCGTCGATCTCCAGCCGCACGCGGAGGACGTCGCCGGCGAGAATCGCCCCGTCGGGGCGCGGCTCGACCGGCGTCACCTGCTTGACGATGCGGTAGCCGGCGACCAGCGGCTCGACGAGCGGCACCGCGGCGCGCGCCAGCACGCTCGCCCACGGACGCCCGGTGCCGGCCTGCGCGACCGACAGGGACGCGCTCCCCGCCGGCCACGGCAGCGACAGCGCGCCGCCCTTCGGGTCCCTGGCCCAGTCGAGCGCCGCACGCGCGTCGGCGAGCGTGGCGCGCGTCTCCCCCGTCACCGGCCCGCCCTCGAACGCCCGCGCGAAGGCGCGCGTCGCGAGCGCTCCCCAGGCGTTCGCGATCGTCGTGTCCCAGGCGCCGCGGCGCTGCAGTCCCAGCGCACTCTTCAGCATTCGCGGCACGTCGCCGCGCCACGCGGGCGCGTCGAGCGCGCGCAGCACCAGGCGCAGCGCATCGACGTCGCGCCCGGCAAAGATCGACCAGCCCGACGCCGCGGTGGTCGACCGGAAGCCGATGGTCGTGCCACCGAGCTCGAGACGCGCGCGCACGATCTGCCCGAGCTCCGCGAGGCGCTGCTCGCGACGCGCGATCTTCGGCGTGCGCGCGAGCACCGTCCACCAGTCGAGCAGCGTCGACGCGGGCCAGAGGTTCGGCTCGATCGGCACGCGGTCGACGAGCGCCGGGTCGAGCACGCCCGCGGTCGCGAGCGCCGCCAGCACGGCCATCTTGCGCAGCGGCAGGTCCACGACGCGGTGGCTCGCATCGCGCGCGCGCGTCAGGCTGCCGTCGACGAAGCCGCGCAGCGCACCCGTGGCCTGTTGCCGCACATCCTCGGGCAGCGTCCGTCCGGAGATGCTCGCCATCGTCAGCACGTAGGCGGTCAGCAGCTCGTCGCCCTCGCGCATGGTCGGGAAGAACTTGAGCAGTCCCGTCTCGTCGAGGTGCGACGGCAGCGCCGCGAGCACCGCCGACCACTGCGCCGGATCGTCGAGCGTCACCGCGCGAGAGACGCGCTGCTCGAGGCACGAGTACGGGTAGTCCGCCATCGCCTGCCGCACGCCGTCGAGTCCCGACAGGATCGACGATGCCAGGCGAACCTCGATGCCGCCGCGCCCGGCAACCGCACCCGCGGGCGCGGCCACGGTCTCGGTCCAGGGAGCGTCCGGCGCGAGCTGCACGAGCGTGCCCTGCAGGACGCGCTCGGGGACCGCCGGCGTCACGCGCTGCGTGACGACCATGCGATCGGCCGCGGCGCCTTCCGCCCGCGCGCTCACCGTGTAGCGCAGGTCCGCGACGCCGTCGGGGACGGTCAGCGGCCAGCGCGCGACCTCCGACTGGCTGGGCGCGAGCTCCATGGTCTGCGCGGGCAGCGCCTCGCCGAGCCCGGCGACCTCGGCCGAGAGCTCGACCCGCATCGGCCGGTCGGTGGTGTTGCGCAGCGTGAACTCGGCCGCGAGCCGGTCGCCGCTGCGGACCACCGGCGGCAGCCCCGAGAGCAGCATCAGGTCCTGCGTCGTGCGGATCGACGTCTCGCCGGTGCCGAAGAGGCCCGTGCCGCCGGTCGCGACCGCGACCACGCGGAAGCTCGTCAGCGAGTCGTTGAGCGGGATGTCGATCTCGGCGGCACCGCTCCCGTCGAGCGTGACGTCGGCTTGCCAGACGAGCAGCGTGTCGAACAGCTCGCGCGTCGTGGAGCGGCCACCGCCGCCGCCCTGCGGGCGCGCCTTCGCGCCGTAGTGGCGCTTGCCGATCAGCTCCATCTGGCCGGTCGACGTCCAGACGCCGAAGCCGCGCCGGCCCATCATCGCCCGCAGCAGCTCCCAGCTCGCGTTCGGCGCGAGATCGAGGAGCCCCTCGTCGACCGCGGCGAGCGCGATCGTCGAGCCCGCGGGCGGCGCCTCGCCGGCGGCGGTGCGCACCGCGATCCTCGCGCGCGCGGTCTCGCGCACACGGTACGCCGCCCGGTCGGTCGCGACCTGCACGTCGAGCTCGTGCGGGCGCCAGCCGACCCGGATCTCGGCGACGCCGAGGCGGAACGACGGCTTGCCGAGGTCGATGCGCGCGGTCGGCTGCACGTCGCCGACGCGGCCGCGCAGCGCCAGCACCGAGACGAACATGTTGGGCGAGAACGCGTCGGTGACCGGCACGTCCACGACCGGGTTCCTGCCCGACAGGGTGACGACCTTCGCGTCGACGACCCCCTCGCGCGCGATCGTCACCAGGGCCGTCGCCTCGCGGAACGGCATGCGCACCTGGAGCCGCGCGGTGTCACCGGGCTCGTAGCGCTTGCGGTCGGGGAGGACGTCCATGCGGTCGTCCGCCGTCACCTCGAACCACTGGTCGGATACGCCGGCGATCCACACGTCGTGGTGCGCGACGCTCGCGCGGCCCTGCGCGTCGAGCGCGGTCACCTGCAGCAGGACGTTGCCGTCCGCCTTCGGGCGGCGCGCGCAGCGGAACGTACCGTCAGGCGCCGTCCGGCCGCGGCACAGCGTGCCGAGCGGCTGCGTGTCGGTCACGAAGTCGTACGCGTAGAAGCCGCCGACGATACGCTTGCGGACGGTGTAGCTCTTGCGCGCGAACGCTTCGACCTGCACGCGCACGCCAGGGGCGGGCTCGAGCTTCGGGTCCAGGACGACCACGTTCGCGTGCACACGGCGCGCCCGCGTCGCCCCCTCCTTCGCCTCGAGGCCCGCGACCACGGCGGCAGGCCACAGCGGCACGCTCGCGACCGCGGTCTGCACCTCGCCGTTGGGATCGCGGAACTCGAGCTCCGCGCGGAGCGTCCGCGCACTCGTGAGCGCCGGCAGGTTGGCGATCGTCGCCTGTGCGGTCCCGGCGCGGTCGAGCGTCAGCTGCTGGCGCGCGACGATGCCGCCCTGCGGGACGGCCGACGTCGCGCCGGCGCCGGCCGCGCCCCCGGCGAGCCCCTCGGACTCGGGCGCGCACTCCCCGGTGCAGCCGCCCTCCCCTTCGCGCTCGATGCCGACCTTCACCGGGCCGTTGCCGAAGCGGAAGCTCTCGCGGTCGGGCGGCGCGATCGCGCCGTCCTCGAGCTGGCTCCGCAGGACCACGGGCAGCTCGGCCGCGGCGCCACCGGCGAGGTACTTGACGGTGAGCGTCGCGGGCACCGCGCCCGGCGCGATCTGCGGCACCGCGGGCAGCTCGACGGTGCCGCGCGCGAGCGGCACGCGGAACTCGGCCACCCGGAACGTCCCGGCGAGCCACTCGCGGTCGTACTCCTCGGGTGTGCCGCCCAGGCGCGCGTAGGGTGCGGCCGGCGTCGCGGTCGGCCGCGGCGTCGCGCCCGGCGTGGGGCGGCTCGCGCCCGGCCGCACGTACCAGATCTCGTAGAGGCCGAGCTTGGCCTCCTTCGGGATCGGCCAGTCCACCGCAGCGCTGCCGTCGGGCAGCCAGGCGAGCGGCAGGTCGTGGCGCGTGTCGCTGCCGAGGTGGCGGATGGAGAGGCTCTGCGGGCGCTCCCCTGGCGGAGCCACCGCGAAGCCGTCGAGCGTCTGCACGCGGAACAGGTTCTTCAGGTGCAGCGTCTCGCCGGCGCGCAGCAGCGAGCGGTCGAGAACGGCGTGGGCGACGTACGGGCCGTTCCAGCTCTCCTCGGGGAGGTCGAAGCGGAACGGCTCGATGCCGGCGTCCCAGCTCGAGTGCACGAAGCTCAGGTCGTCGCCCGACACCGCGGTGACGAGCAGCCCGCCGGTCAGGTCCGACAGCGCACGCGACGCCTGGTAGTCGTGGTACGGGTCGTCGTGAATCCCGTCGCTCGAGCGGCAGGTCGGGACCTCGGCGCGACCCGGCAGCGCGGCGATGCGCGCGATGCCCTGTAAGTCGGTGACACCCTTCCACACCGTCGCGCCGCCGCAGTCGTGGATCGCGACCTGCGCCCCGGCGACCGGCGCCGCGTTCGAAAGCCGCGTCACCAACACCAGCGAGCCGGCCTTCGCCCACTCGAAGTGCACCGCCATGTCGGTGACCAGAGCCGCCGCCGGCACGAAGAGCGGCTGCTTCTTCTCGAGCAGAGCCTCGCCGAGCCGCCGGCTCGCGATCTCGACGACGTAGAGACCGGGCCTGGGAAGCGGAATGCCAACTACCTGGAAGTCGTTCCCCGACAGCTCGGGCAGCGTGAGCGAGCGCACCTCGTCGGTCTTCGGCGCACCCGCGAAGACCGACCGCTCGCGGCCCGCCGCGTCCACCTTGCGGAGCCACGCCAGAACGTCGCCGGCGCGGGTCGCCGGCAGGTGGAGCAGGCTGCCGCCGACGCTCGACGGCGGCGCGGCAGCGCCCGGCGCGGTACGCGCCCCGATGCGCAGCTCCCTGGCACCCACGTCGGTGCCGAGGCTGCGGATGGTCACGGGCAGCGCCGGGTCCGCCGCCAGCTCGACGATCGCGAAGCGCGACGCGAACTTGGCGAGCGGCGGGTCGGCGCCGATCGCGACCTGCAGCGGCGCGAGCTCAGCGGCGTTCACCAGCGAGCGTCCGGCGTCGTCGGTGAGGTCCGCCGGCACCTCGAGGCGCAGCGTCGTCGACTCGGGAAACGGGCCCGGAAAAGAAATCTGTCCGACCGACTGCTCCGGCGAGTCGGGCACCTTCGCCGCGTAGGCTCTGCCGTCCGGCCCGACGAGGCGCACGCGGCTCGCGGCGGCCCACGGCACCTGCGCCGAGAAGCGCAGCACGATCGGGGTGAGCGGAATGCAGCCGGCGCGCGCGTTCTCGCGCTGGCAGCGCATCTCGGCGGTGAACGCTGGGCGCACGGTGTACTCGAAGGTCTGCTCTTCGGTCGTCGCGGCACCGTTCGGGGTCGCGATGCCCGCTCCCCAGACCAGACGAACCGTCGCCTGGTCGGGGAAGCGACGCTTCGCGGCGACGACGATCGCGTCCGGGCTCGTCGGGTCGACGTCCCAGCGCTCGAGGATACGCGCGCGATCGTCGCCACCGACGATGCGCACGCCGACGCGCTCGGCGATGCCGTCGATCGCGAGCGACGCATTGCGCTCGACCGACTCCGCCGTCGCGGGAGCGTCGAGGCGCAGCAGGAAGGCCTGCTCGGCGTCGATCTCCTCGCCCGCCGACGGGTACGTGATCTGAACCGCGGGACCGCCGGTGGAGAACGTCGCGTCCGGCGCCGGCGGCAGCGGCCTGCCGGCGAGGTCCGCGAGGCCGGGACGCTGCGCGATCGAGCAGTCCAGGCCGCCCGGCAGGGTCTTCGGGAAGTCGTAGACCCAGCTGCGCGCATCCACCCAGCGGCCTGCGCCCTGCACCGGGCAGGTGACGATCAGCGGATCGCCAGGGCTCCGCGGGTCGCCGTACGCGACCATCGGGGTCGCGAAGTGCGCGGCGACCTGGCGCACCTGCTTGACGCTGCCCTTCGGCGACAGCTCCACCAGGCCTGGCGCCGGCAACGCCGCCGGAGCCGGCGCGGCGCCGACGGAGCGCACGCCGGCCGGGATCGCGAGCGCAGCAAGGAGAACGGCGAGCGGGAGAAGGGGCCTGCGTCGCTCGACGCCGGTTGGCGACGGCACGGGACGCAGAACCCAACCCCGATCAGCGTCTCACGAGCGCATCGCGGATCTCGGTCAGCAGCACCTCCTCGCGCGTCGGCGCGGGGGGCGCGGCGGGGGGCTCGTCCTTCGTGCGGCGCATCGAGTTCAGGCCCTTCACCAGCGCGAAGATCGCGAGCGCCACGATCAGGAAATCGACGATCGTGTTGATGAAGACGCCGTACTTGAGGACGACGGCCGGCGCGACGTCGGTTTTCTCGCGCAGCGTGGCGCTCAGGTAGGAGAAGTCCACGCCACCGAGCAGGAGCCCGATCGGGGGCATGATGACGTCGTTCACCAGCGACGTCACGATCTTGCCGAACGCGGCACCGATCACCACGCCGACCGCGAGGTCCATCGCGTTGCCCTTGACCGCGAACTCCTTGAACTCGTTGAGTATTCCCATGATTTCCCTCCCTCTGGGCCACGCTCCCGTGTTGCCCCGGCTCACGCCTTCATGCTTCATCCGGGGCGAAGCCGCAAGGGCGCGGCGGCGCACCCGGCGATCGGCCCGTTCAGCGGCTCTGCCGATCGTCGGGCGCGAGCGCGCGCCGCAGCTCCTCGATCTCCGCCGGTGCGGGGTCGCGCAGGCGCCCGTAAAGCAGCACGACGCTGCCGTCCTCGAGCGCGAACGTCTCGGGACGGCGCACGAACGCCGCGCCCAGGCCGCGCCCCGCACGCAGCGCGTCGGCCGGCACCCCGATCACGCGCTGATCCGCGGGGCGGAGGTGGTACCCCGTCGGCTCCGACGTCACCACCACGCCGGCCTGCGCGAGCGCCCACGGGAAGCCGTCGCGCGCATCGACGTGGCTGACCGGGAGAATGCGGTCGCGCAGGTCGGGCAGCGACGGGTCGACCAGGTGCGCGTTGGCGAGCACCTCCTCGTTGAGCAGCTGCGAGCTCGACAGCACGTAGACGCGCTCGTGCCCCGCGCGCGTCAGCGCATCGACCGTGCGCACCAGCCGCCCGACCTCGTCGAGGTCCGCGCGCACGACCGGCGGGTGGGCGACGCGTCCGAAGGCGAGCGCGGCCGGCCCGAGAGACGCCTGCACACCCGGCACCAGCTGCACCGCGAAGTCGATCGCGAGCAGCACGAGCAGCGCCGGTGCGACGACGCGTCCGGCCGCGCGCACGCCGGCGAGCGTCGCGACCGCGACGGCGCCGAGCGCCGCGAGCTGCGGCAGCACCAGGTACTCGTGGTGCGCGGCAAAGCCCTGCGTGCGGCCGAACAGCACGACGACGAGCAGCGTCTGCACGAGCAGCAGGCGTCCGAGCGGACGCGTCGCGGGATGGCGCAGCACGATCACCGCGCCGATCGCGGCCAGCGCGATGCGCAGCCAGCCGAAGTCCCGCGGCAGGGCGCGGGCGGCGTCGACCAGCGGTGACGACCCGCGGCACGCGGCATAGATCTGCCGGTAGTCGGTACCGATCATGGCGAGAGCGCGCGCCCCGCTGACGAGCACCACGACGAGGAGTGCCCCGCCGGCGAGCAGTGCCACGCGCCGGAGTCCGGTGGCGAGCGGCACGCGAGCGCGCGCGCCGAGCCCCTGGCGCAGCACCTGCTCCGCCGCCAGCGCGAGCAGCAGCGCCAGCACGCCGTACGCGTACCAGCGCCGCAGCAGCACCAGCAGCGCGAGCGCCGCCGCCACCGCCGCGAGGCGCCGCGGCGGGATCTCGTCCAGCGGCTCGCGCAGCGCCCACCACACGAGCGGCACGAGGATGCAGCCGGCGACGTCGGGTAGGCCGATCAGGACGGGTAGCCACAGGCGCGGTGCCACGACGATGGACGCGACGGCGAGCGCGACACCGACCGGCAGCGCGCCGAGCGGGCGCAGGAAGGCGCGCTCCGTGAACGAGGCGATGCTCACCGCGGCGGCGACCCCGTAGAGCACGGCGATCGCGAGCACGTACACCAGACGCCCCTCGCCGAGGAGCAGCACCGCCGGGGCGAGCGGCAGCGCGACGAGCTGGTTGTAGTCGTCGCGCCGGATCGTACGCAGCACGGTGGCGAGTGTGCCGAGCGGGTCGTGCGGCAGCCGCTCGGCGATCGCCAGGGTCTTCAGCCAGTACCCCGCCTGGTCCCAGAACGGGATGCTGCGCTCGGCGCTCGCGTACCACGCGACGAACGCCAGCACGGCGGCCATCGCGAGGCCGCCGCCGAGCCACGCCGCGCGCGCCGTCTCGGTCCGCGCCACGACCGCCGCGCGGCGGCGGGCGCGCGGCTTCACGCGCATCCTCTGCTACGCACGGGGATCGTGCGCTTCGCGGTCCGCACCTACCAGCCCGGAGACGAGGAGCAGATCCTCGCGCTCTTCAACCGCGTGTTCGGGGCCGAACGCGGGATGGCGCACTGGCGCTGGAAGTTCGCCGCGAACCCCACGGGCCACCAGATCACGCTCGCGGTCACGGAGGACGGCCGCATCGTCGGGCAGTTCGCCGGGCTGCCGGCCGACGCCGTGTCGCCGACCGGACCGTTCGTCCTCTCGCAGGGCATCGACCACATGGTCGACCCCGACTTCCAGAAGCAGGGTGTGTTCGCCGCCATGACGCGCCACTTCCTCCAGGCCTTCCTCCCGCCCGCACGCGACGTGGTGTTCTTCTCGTACCCTCTGGCACACAAGCACTCGATCGACCAGCGCATCTCGTCGGCGGCAGAGCTCGCGCACCCGGTGCGCGCACTTCGCTTCGACCTCTCGCGCCGCGACTCGTGGCGCGTCGACCGCGGATCGTGGCGTACGTGGCGCGACCGCGTGCGGTGCGTCGAGCGCCTGCCGTCCGGCGTCGACCGCTTCTGGGAGAGGTCGATCCGCCCGGAGGTCGGCGTCGCCATCGCGCGCGACCGCCGCTACCTGAACTGGCGCTACGCCGACTGTCCGGACGTCGAGTACGCGCTGCTCGTCGCCGAGAGCCGCGTGACCGGGCGGACGCACGGCGTCGCCGTGCTGCGCTTCGGCTGGCTCGCGGAGAGCGTGGCGCCGCTGTGCGAGCTCGTCGTGCCGGGCGCCAGCCGCGAGGTCGTGGCGCTCCTGCTCGGCGCCTGCCACGACCTCGCCCGCGAACGCGGGCTCGCCGCCGTGCTCACGTGGATGCCGCGCGGAACGGTGCTGCACCCGGCCCTCCTCGACCTCGGCTACGCGGAGGAGGACACGCCCTTCCTCCTCACGCAGGTCGCCGACACGAACCTGCCGCGCGCCGCCGCGATGCGCGCGCGCTGGAGCTACTCCATGGGCGACGCCGACATCTACTGACGTCCGCACCGGCTTCGCCGACCACGAGGGATGAACCCGCAGGGCGTGTTCAGCTGACGGACCGGTCGGCTCCGCCGAACAAGAACGACGGCCCCGGCAGACGGGCCCACCTACCGGCGCGCGCCGTGCGTGGTCTCGGCGAAGGCCTCGACCCGCTCCGCGTCCGGCAGGTAGATCGCCCGGTACGCGGCGAGCCCGTCGCAGGCGCGCGCGTAGTCGTTGTAGACCAGCTGCGAGCCGTAGCAGGCGAGCGCCGCCTGCTTGACGGCCCAGGACGACGTCACGTCGATCACGTGCGTCGGCACGACCGGAACCCAGCTCTCGTAGGCGAACGAGCGTACCCGTCCGGGGCGCGACGCGAGCACGTCGAGCGTGACGCGCCCCGCGACGTGGTGGTCCGGGTGCATCTCCGGCGCCGCCGGGTGGTACACGACCGCGGGCTCGATCTCCGCGAGCACCGCGACCAGCTGAGCGCGCAGCCGCTCCGCGTCGGTGTGCTGGTCGTCGTGCCCGAGGAAGCGTGGCGCGCGTGCTCCGAGCACCGCGGCCGCGCGACGGCACTCCTCGCGCCGTCGCTCGACGTACCCCGCGGCGGGAAACAGCCCGCGCGAATCGCCCAGCTGGCCGTCGGTCGCGACCAGCAGATGGACGGCGTCACCTCGGCGCGCGTGCAGCGCCAGCGTGGCGCCGCAGCCGACGGTCTCGTCGTCCGCGTGTGGCGCCACGACGAGCACCGGCCCCGCCGGTGGCTCGATCCAGGTCTCGGGATACGGCAGCGGCGCGTCCATGCCGCCGGGCTACCAGCCGCCCCGCCCGGGGTCGAGCGTAAACGTCGCACGCTGCGTGCGCGCTTCGCAGCAGGCCTCGCGGACGATCGCGGACGTCGCGGTGCTGTGCGTTGGGACGTCGCCGGTTGCGCCGCCGCGAACGGGGATGCTACTCCGCGCGCCCTCATGGGATTCCTCTCCGCGAGCTCCTCGATCGTCCGCTTCGACGCCCGCCCGGCGGCGCGCCTCGACCGCGACGCGCTCTGCGAGGCCGTGAACCGGCGCGCGTTCCGCGAGCACGACGAGGACGGCCTGCCGAAGCCGGAGGCGTTCGGCTGGGTTGCGATCCACGACGCGCTGGTGACCGAGCTCGAGCCGAGTGACATCTTCTTCCAGCAGTACGTCGTGCTCGGCTTCCGCTACGATCGCCGCGTGGCACCGGCGAAGCTGGTCCGCCTCGAGACGCGCCGCGCCGAGGCGGAGCGCAGGCAGTCGCAGGGTCTCGAGCGCCTCGGCCGCGCCGTCCGCAAGGAGATCAAGGAAGAAGTCGCCGCGCGCCTCCTGCTCCGCGCGTTGCCGAGCCCGGCGCTCTTCGAGTGCGCGTGGGACCTCGACCGCCACACCGTGTACTTCACCGGCAAGGCGCGTGGGCCGCGCGAGGCCTTCCAGACGCTGTTCCGCGAGACCTGCGGCGTGTCGCCGATCCCGGTGATCCCGTACCTCGCCGCCGAGCGCGTGGGTCTCCCCGGCTCGATCGTGGACGCCGTGCGGGCCGTGGAGCCCAGCCGGCTCGCGCGCCCGGCAGACCCGCCGGCTGCGGCCGCGGCGGCATCTGCAGCTGCGGCAGGGAACGGATCGGGGGTACCCTGGTGAAGGAGGACTTCCTCAGCGTCGTCGAGGCGAAGCGCTTTCTCGGGCGCGAGTTTCTCACCTGGCTGCTGTTCCGCGTCGAGGAGGACGGCGGTCGGCTGCAGGTCGGCGACGACGTGGTCGAGCTGGCGCTCGGCGATCGGGTCGTGATGCAGGAGGAAGGCGAGAAGCAGGCGCGGCTCACGCTCTTCGACGAGGGCGACATGCGGCCCGAGCTCGGCGCGGGGCTCCGCGGTGGCAAGCTGATCGATCGTGCGCGCATCGCCGTGACCCGGGGGGAGCGGCGCTGGGAGCTGAGCCTCGACGGCGGCCTGCTGACCTACGACTCGCTGCGCTGCCCGAAGCTGGGCGACCGCGACGCCGCACTCGCCGACGATCCGCGCGCGCTGTTCGAGAACGACCTGTTCCTTCGCCTCGCGGACATCGAGGAGGTGGTGGGCTTTCTCGACCACCTGTTTGCGAGCTTCTGCCAGCTGCGCGCGTCCGCACGCTGGGAGAACGAGACGTTGCCCCTGCTGCGCGCGTGGGTGTCGGACCTCGGCGCGTAGCCCGCGGCCCGGGTGTCGGACCTCGGCGCGTAGCCCGCGGCCCGGGTGTCGGACCTCGGCGCGTAGCCCGCGGCCCGGGTGTCGGACCTCGGCGCGTAGCCCGCGGCCCGGGTGTCGGACCTCGGCGCGTAGCCCGC
>Ga0194131_10010244_pt1 | contig 11545 bp, 15 predicted proteins | sample TA2KigO120mmetaG_FD_148631 | JGI IMG/M metagenome (GOLD analysis project Ga0194131, IMG submission 148631) | Freshwater microbial communities from Lake Tanganyika, Tanzania - TA2015053 Kigoma Offshore 120m | ecosystem: Environmental > Aquatic > Freshwater > Lake | place: Tanzania: Lake... | reverse complement strand
TCAATCACTGCGCAATCTCCACCAAGTGCGGCGCGAAGAGCCTTGGAAACGCTCATAGGAACACTCTAATGACTCTGTAATACTCTGCGCTCTTATGGCTCGTAACATCATCAATATCGAAGGGGTTCGGCAGAGCTCGCCTTAGGGGTTGGCGCAGATTACTAGGGGAAGACTATGGCTGGATACACAAATTCAAGAATTAAGAGTCCAGGCCCTGACTTTGAACTACTACAGCAGATTTGCAGATTGGAAGCACCTGCAATTTTAGAAGGACGGGTCGAAACTCGGCTTGAAGCTTGAAGAGCCCTTAGTTTAGGCGCCTATTCGGTGGTTGTAGGCCGAAGCATCACCAGCCCACAGACCATGGCTAATCGCTTTATTGAAGAGTTTGTAAGATGAATAGGGTGCTTTGTGTTGATGCAGGGGCAAGCTCTTCAAAGTGGGCATTGAGAGAGGCAAACGGAGAGGTTGTTGCCACGGGGAAGTTAGCACATATCACCGGTCACCTATTCTCAACCGAGGAGTGGCAGAGAGTTACTTCGATCGTAGATTTACTCGCATTTGAATTAGGGCAAGTGGGCCTAGTAGTCATGGGAAGAACTGGTCTAGAAATTGACACGACGATTGCACGAAAATTCGAAGTCCTTCTCAAGAATCTACTTCACTCGTCTGCGGTTGAGATCCTAAATGATATGAAACTTGCTCATGGTGCGTTCTTTAGACCTGGTCATGGTGGAATCAGTAGCCTCGCTTGCTCCAACGGTAGCGAGAGCGGCACTAAATGGAAGCAGTGAAGGCCGAGAGATTTTTGAGAAGGATTCAAGCCATCTCTTAGGACTTGTCAACGCTATTTCAGTTCGTTATTCGATAGACGACTTTGTTGCCGTAGGCGGAGTTTTCTCACTAGATAAAGTGATTCTTGAACAAATGAGGAATAACTTCAACGGTCGAATCGAACATTTTGAAGGAGATATTCCCTCTAAATGGCTTGCGGTGAACGGTTGAATTCCTTGACCTTATTGTGTTTAAGGAGAAGAATGGGGTCGATACCACAGTTGGACACCTCGCTCAGTTGTTTCGAAAGGAGTCACCGATGAAAATCGGAAAAATGAAAGTGGGGCTTGCTGTTGCTGCCCTTTTGGGCGGAGCACTTGTAATGCAACCGTCCCGAGCAGCGGATAGCAGTCTAGTAATTGGAAGCGTCCTAGATATTGACAAGACTGATCCTCATTCCGCTACCAACTTTGCAACAGTTCGCGGTCTGGGGCTTGTCTATGGAAGTTTAATTGAGATTGGCGCGAAGAACGCAATCAAAGGCGGTCTTGCTAGTTCATGGATCTTTGGCAAAGATGGAACTCAACTAACTTTGAATCTTCGTAAGGGCGTCAAGTTCCATGATGGAACAGCCTTTGATGCAGAAGATGCAAAAGCTTCACTTGAGAGAATCTTAGACACTAAGACCGGTGCTGCCGCTCGTGCAAATATCGCGACCATCACCTCTATTACCGCAAAGGGTCGCCAGCTCATCTTGAAGATGTCGATTCCTAATGCCCCAATTCTTGCAGCTCTCGAAGGCGTCAACATGGCGATGCTTTCGAAGGAAGATATTGCTGCAGGTCGAATTGGTGGAAGCAATAAGCCTAATGGAACCGGCCCTTACAAGTTCATCTCTTGGGAGCCAACTCAATCCGTGAAGCTTCAGGCAAATCCTGATTACTTCATGGGCGAACCAAACATCAAGAATGTAACGATTCGAGTAATTCCAAACGAAGCATCAATCCTTTCCGCCCTTAATGCCGGCACAATTGGAATGGGAATTATTACTGACCCACTAATTGCACGCCAGGTAAAGAGCAATCTAAAGACTTTCAAGACTCCGGCTCTTGCATATTACGTACTTCAATTCAACACAAAGGTTGCTCCTTTGAATGATAAGAATGTTCGACTTGCAATCCAATGCGCGATTGATCGTCAAGAGCTAGTAAATACCGCTCTACTTGGCGAAGGACAGATAACTGGTCCAATCACCAGCCCTGCTTATAGGTCTGATGCCAGCGCTCGCCCATGTCCAAAGCAAGATCTAGCGAGGGCAAAGGAGTATCTAACGGCTGCCGGAAAGTCCAGCGGCGTCTCCTTTAAGACCCTTGTGACGAGCACTGGCTGGGCAACATCAGTGGCCATGGCACAGAACTTGAAGGCTCAGCTTGCGAAGGCCAATATCACTATGGATCTAGATATCGTCGAGCAGGCAACCTACGTACCTCGTTGGTTGGCTGCCGACTTTGTGGCAACGCTTGCCAATAATGGTGGCCGTGTCGATCCAGACACTATGTACACCCGCTATTTCACCTCAACTGGAAACCTAAACAAGGTGGCTACATATTCATCATCAACTCTTGATGCCAACTTCGTTAAAGGTAAGGCGAGTGGAAAAGTTACAGAGCGAAAGAGCGCATATATCGCCATCTCCAAGGAACTAGAGGACAATGCGATCTGGGTATGGCTTGCAACTCCTTATGAGTACCGTGTAGCAACTAAGAAGTTGCGCGGTTTCTCTGCCCTTGCAAATGGGTCTCTACTTCAGCTCCGTTCTGCAACACTCGGCTAAGTAGCTAGTGATGGCGGCGTGTGGGGGAAACCTCACACGCCGCACTAATTTGTTAGGAATCATTGGATGAGATTTTTTCATCGAATTGCGACAGTTCTAACTACGCTATTTGGTATCTCAATCTTTGTATTCATAGTTCTTAGAGTAATTCCCGGCGATACAATCACAAGTTCACTTGGGATAGAAACTGGGGTTCTAACCCCAGAACAGGTTCAATCTCTCCGCGAGTACTACGGAATCGATAAGCCACTAATTGGTCAATATCTCTCTTGGATCACAAGTCTTCTATCGGGCGATTTAGGTTTCTCATACTCAACTGGAGCTCCTGTTTGGGAGTTAACGAAGCCAGCGCTACTTGTAACCACCCAACTCGCTCTCTTTGGAACAATTCTCGGAGTTTTGATGGGGGTCGCTATTGGGATGTTTAGCGCTCGTAAACCCGGAAGTGCTCGAGACTTTGCCGGACAGTTTTTCGGACTGCTTGCCTTAGCAATTCCGGGCTTTGTACTGAGTACAACTATCGTCACAGTGATGGCTAACCGATTTCAATATTTTCCAAATGGTTATGAGTACATGACTCCGTTAGAGGATCTCTCGATGAACCTTCAGCAGATGCTCTTTCCTAGCTTGGTTTTGGGTATTGCCGTAGCAGCCCCAGTCATGCGAACGACGAGGTCCGCTCTCCTTGAGACAGTCGACAAGGACTTCGTACGAACTGCTTACGGAAAAGGTGTTAAGCCAAGAATTGTGCGGCTTCGCCATGTCTTGAGGAATTCCTTGATTCCTATAGTGACGATGACTGGAATTCAATTTGGCTACTTATTGGGCGGAGCGGTAATTGTTGAGAAAATATTTGCGCTACCGGGAATGGGTAGACAGATTTTGGATGCCATTAATAAACGAGAGTACGCAACGGTTCAAAGCAGCATTATGGTCTTCGCAATACTTTTCGTGACAATCAACATCGTAACGGATTGGGTCTATCGAAAGGTGGATCCAAGAATAAAATGAAGAATACGCGCGAAAAGAATTGGATAAATTACTATTTCAAGAGCACAAGTGGAATAGTTGGGTTAATCCTAGTTTCCGTTATGGCAGCCCTATCATTGATTTCGGCTTTTAGTCTCGCCCCGATAGACCCTCTTGAACAGAATCCAATCAACGCTCTGCAAGGTCCAAATAGCACTTATTGGTTCGGAACCGATCAATTTGGAAGAGATATATTTTCTAGATCGATTGATGGCATGCGCCGCTCACTCTCGGTCGCCATTCTCTCCGTAAGCATTGCAGCGCTCGCTGGAGTATTTCTTGGAGTTATCGGAGGATTCTTTGGTGATTGGATTGATAACGTCGTGGTGCGAAGCAGCGATGTAATCTTTGCTTTCCCAGCAATTTTGCTCGCCCTCGCCATCGTCAATAGCTTGGGAAATTCCTGGATCGATACCTCGATTGCAATCGCAATCGTCTATACGCCAATCTTCATTCGTGTTGCACGTGGACCAGTGCTTACAGTAAAAGAGATGGATTATGTGAAATCTGTCCGCGTTCTTGGTTTCTCCACCCCGCGGATATTAATGCGGCATGTGATGCCAAACGTCTTCGCTCCTATCGTCGTCCAGATTGCGCTTTCTCTTTCATGGGCGATCTTGACTGAGTCAGGTCTCTCCTTCTTAGGCCTTGGAACCCAGCCTCCTGATGCATCACTAGGGTTGATGGTCTCGGAAGCCCAGCCATTAGCTGCTCTTGCCTGGTGGGCTCTGGCTTTCCCATCCATCTTCGTCACTGTGGTGGTTGTCGGCCTAAATCTGGTGGGGGACGGGCTACGGGATGCACTGGATCCGGCACGCAGGAGCAGCGGATGAGCAAACTCCTAGCAGTTTCAAATCTCTCCGTAGTGATTGCCGAAGATAGGCGCGTTCTCGTAGATGATGTGAGTTTTTCTATTGAGCCCGGCGAAGCAGTCGGCGTAGTTGGCGAAAGTGGTTGCGGAAAAACGCTATCGGCACTCTCAATTCTTGGCCTACTTGCCCGTGGGCTAAAGATTGGATCTGGTGCAATCAGATATCTAGGTAATGATCTACTTCAAAGTAGCGATGAAGAATTGCGGAGTATCCGTGGCAATGAGATAGCGATGATTTATCAAGATCCCATGACTGCCCTCAATCCAGTCATGAAGCTTGGTGATCAACTCCTGGAAGTCTTAGCGTCCCATCAAAACAACATTACAAATCCGAAAAAACATGTTCTTGAAGGATTCGCTACGGTAGGAATTCCAGATCCGAAGCGAGCCTTTGATAGCTATCCGCATGAGTTCTCTGGAGGAATGAGACAGCGAGTCATGATTGCGATGTCACTCTTGCTCTCTCCAAAACTATTGATAGCAGATGAGCCTACAACAGCACTTGATGTAACCATCCAACGCCAAATACTTGCTTTGGTCGCTAAGGAGCAACGCCGCCGAAATATGTCAATGCTCTGGATCACTCACGATTTGGGAGTAGTTGCCAACCTCGTAGATCAAGTGATTGTTATGTACGCAGGAAGGATTGTTGAAGTCGGAACCGTGAAAGAAATCTTCAATTCACCAAGACACCCCTACACGGTGGGGTTGCTTGCATCGCTACCCGCTTCCGATAGCTCAAAGGAGAAATTAGCTTCAATTCCGGGTGCGCCACCTAAACCTTGGCAAGTAGGAGAGAGTTGCGCTTTTGCCCCACGTTGTGGGAAAGCAGAAGAGATTTGTCGCTCCAAAAGGCCTGAATTAAGCGGAAAAACAGGAAGCTCGGTCGCCTGTTTCTTCCCGGAAGGGGCTTTGCGATGAGTCTAGAAGTTGATGGAGTTGTAAAGCGCTACAAAGTAAAGGCGAAGAAGAGCACGATAAGCGCATTGAATGGAGTGACTCTCTCGGTCAAAAAAGGCGAGACCCTTGGAATAGTTGGCGAGAGTGGGTGCGGTAAATCCACTTTAGCTCGATTGATTGTTGGCCTTGAGCCTCCCACAGAAGGTTCACTTACATGGAGTGAGGAGGTCCTAGGAAAGAGTGTTCGCAATTCCCTTAAGAGTCATCACTCAAAGATTCAACTCGTATTTCAAGATCCATACTCTTCGCTCAACCCTAGGCAGACAATTGGTAGCTGTATTGCTGAGGTCATAAAGACCCACAAACTTCGAGCGATTGATGCAATTGATGGGCGAGTCAACGAGTTGCTTTCGGTAGTAGGAATTCCCATGGATATGAAGAATCGTTTCCCACACCAACTTTCGGGCGGTCAACGTCAGAGAGTGGCAATCGCTAGAGCCTTGGCATCTGAGCCAGATCTTCTAGTGTTGGATGAGCCAGTTTCCGCTCTAGATGTCTCCGTGCGCGCCGACGTCATGAATTTGTTGGTCGAATTAAAGGAATGGTTCAACCTGACTTATGTTTTTATCAGCCATGACTTGTCGATGGTGCGCCACATCAGCGACCAAATCGCAGTCATGTATCTTGGTCGGATTGTGGAACTCGGTAGCTGGAGTGAAGTCTTGAACTCGCCACGCCATCCTTATACTCGCGCTTTGATTGATTCAATCCCAGATCACACCAAGATCCAGGGAATTGATTTCGAGAATGTTCTTGAGGGAGAAGTTCCTGACCCAGCAAATCTGCCTGAAGGGTGCGCATTCCATCTACGCTGCCCGATTGCGAAGGCAAGCTGCAGGGTTGAAGTACCTGAGCTGCAAATCGCAAAAGCCAGCCATTTAGTGGCCTGTCCGGAGGTGTTGAAGTGAAAGTAGTCGGGATGATTTCGGGAACTTCTTATGACGGAATTGATGTCGCGCTCTGTGATCTTAGTGAAAAGGACCAATTAATTGAGCTAAAGGTCCTCGACTTCAAGAGCTTTCCCTATGAGGAAGAGCTTTACGGCGAAATTGCAAATTCGATGCCACCACGAAGCATCGATATGGAGCGTGTCTGTCGGCTCGATACCCTTATCGGACAGGCTTTTGCCGACGCGGCGCTGGCAATCATGAAATCAGGCGAAGTTGATTTGATTGCATCACATGGCCAGACGCTATTTCATTGGGTTGAAGATAACCATGCACTTGGAACACTTCAATTAGGAGAACCAACTTGGATCGCTGAAAAGACTGGCGTACCCGTACTCTCAAATATTCGCTCTAGAGATGTTGTCGCGGGTGGACATGGCGCGCCACTCGTAAGTTTGATGGATCAGATGATGTTTGGTGATAGCCCAGAACCAGTAGGCGCACTTAATTTGGGTGGAATCTCAAATATAAGTGTTACTGGACTTGGCTTGGAACCAATCGCTTATGACATCGGACCGGCTAATGGGTTGATGGATGCTGCCATTCAAGAACACTCTAAGGGAGCACTCAAATATGACCGAGACGCTAATTTGGCAAGGGGTGGCAAAGTAGACGAAAAGATACTTAAGGAGTTACTAAATGAGCCCTACTACGCTGCAAAGCCACCAAAATCCACCGGTAAAGAGTTATTCCATCCTCGATATATAACGAAATATTTTGGCGAAGTCTCGAGTTGGAACATCGGCGATGTCTTGCGAACCCTACTAGAGCTAACTGTTGAAACAGTCGCCATTGAAGTTGATCGCTTTAAACTTAAGAATCTTTATGTTCATGGTGGTGGATCTGCCAATCCATTGATGATGGAGCGCTTGAAGCAACGGGTCCCAAGTTGCTTGGTTGAACCTATGTCAGTTCTAGGTCTAGACCCACGACAGAAAGAAGCTGCCACCTTCGCGCTTATTGGCTATCTCTCTTGGCATGGACTTCCCGGCGCAATTGCCTCATGCACCGGAGCAAGTTCTTCTATGGTTCTCGGATCGCTCACACCGGGTGCAAAACCGCTCCAGTTACCAACGCCTAAACCCCGAGGAAATTACCGAGTAAGAATTATTTGAGGGCCTTGAGCATCTCAATCTCTAGTTCTTGCCAGCGATCATCGACTCGCTTTGCGCCCGTCGGGATAAAGCCAGCGCTCACATATAGAGATCTGGCCACTGAGTTCTTATCAAAGACCCAGAGCGATACCTCGCGTGCTTCTGGACTAGTTAGACGCGACATCGCTTCAACAAGACTTTCTCGACCGTATCCGTGCCCCGCAGCTTCGGGTGCGACATATAGAGAGAACAGATGCCCCCTAGAGCTATCTAAGGGATCTTTCCCAATACGAAATACTGAAACCAATTTATTATCTCCAAATCCGAGGATGGTCTCTCGACTTTTAGGTTCCACCAGTGCAGGTCGCCAAAAATCTCGAGCACTATCCATATTCATCGCCTCTATCACGCTCTCGCGCAACAGCTCTCGATATGAGATATGCCAGCAGGCATGGAACAAGGAAGCAATTGCATCTAGATCTTCAAGGGAAGCGCTTTGAAACTTCACGAGATTAAAAGTATCACGACCAACCAATACGAAATATCACTTCGGGAACCTTTTGTAACCTCATTACGAAGAGTTGAACACTATCCGGTAGTGCAGGTTCGAATAGAACTTGAATCTGGTGCATTTGGCATTGGAGAGTGTGTAGCTACTCCTGCTATTGCCGGGGATAGTCTTGAAGGGATTTGGAAAGAACTAAACTCAAGCAAAGTCCGAATACTGCAGAAAATTGATCAAGAAGTTTTAGATGAACTAAACCTTCTACCCAGCTCAAGGGCGGCATTGGATATGGCGCTCTGGGATTTTGAAGAAAAGCAAGAAACGTGCGTCGTTCGCACCGATGTGACAATTCCGATAGCACCCGTGAGCGAAATCCCAAGAATCACAAAAGAACGCATAGGCGCCGGTTTTACCGCATTTAAAGTCAAGGTAGTTGCTGAGCCAATCGATGAATTAGTGCGACGTATTTCGACCATAAGTGAATTAATCGGTAGCACTTCCATGTTAAGAATAGATCCAAATCAATCATGGAGCCTCGATTACGCAAAGTCTGCGGTCAAGGCGTTAGAGGCGGAGGATCTTTCAATCGAATACCTTGAACAGCCGTTAGGTAAGAATGAGCTACTTAAACATCGTGAACTTTCACTCAACACAGATATCCCATTGATGGCCGATGAATCATGTTTCTCCAAAGAGGATCTTTCCAGAGTTATATTGAGTAATGCTTTCAAATACCTAAATGTGAAGATTCTCAAAGCAGGTGGAATTTCTCCAGCTCGCACGCTTGCAAAACTTGCCAAAGAGGCTGGACTCACTGTTTCAGTAGGTTTGATGATGGAAGGTGAGCAAGGCGTTCGATCAGCCACTTATCTCGCTCATGAAATCAACCCAGAGATGACACATGACCTTGATGCTGCATGGTGGTTTCAAGATAGTCCTATTGCCTACGAAGGAAGTACCGTGCGGGTATGAGTTCTGCCAAAGCTATAGCTTTCATCGATAGAAAAGGAGTAGAGAAACTTATCGAAGGAAATACTTCAAACTTCGGAGTGGAGAGAGTCAACAAAGTAAGTGCTGAGAGCGCTTTTGATTTAGCCTCCATAACAAAGATTATGGGAACCACAACTTTAATCATGTTGGCCATTGATAGAAAAATAATTGAGTTAGATAGGAAAATATCTTCCCTAATACCTGAATGGAATTCCACCGAGAAAGCGGATCTAACGTTAGAGGATCTACTTCGCCACGAATCAGGACTTGAAGAATGGCGACCCTTCTACATCACTTGTAACTCACCCGATGATGTCTTCTCCATGATTTCTTCTCTGCCGTTGAAGTATCCCAAGAAAAGCGAATATCACTACAGTGACTTGAATTTCATGATTCTCGGAAGGATCCTCGAATTAGCTTTTGGCGACTCCATTTCCCGGGTTTTTCAGGAAGAGATATCAAAGCTTCTTGGATTAAGTAATACAACCTTCGCTACTCCACTCGACCTAGAAAACGTAGTCGCCACATCTATCGGAGATTCGATTGAAGAGAAGATGGTTCGCACTAAGGTGCCATATCAAGTGCCTGAAGATGCGGCTAGCTTCAAAGGTTGGCGTAAAAAAGTTCTCTCTGGAGAAATAAACGATGGCAACTCATTCCACATCTTTCGAGGAATTGCGGGGCATGCTGGGCTTTTCTCAACGCTTCAAGATATGACTCTCTTTATCCAAGGTTTATTTGAAGGCTTTGTAAAAAGAGAAACCCTAGAAACATTTTCGCAACCAAGGTCTTTTTTGGATCAAGGGATTGGCTTTAAGCGATTCAATATCTCAGACGCTAGATCTGCCATAGGACACTTTGGATTTACCGGAACGGGATTTGCACTTGATCTTGAGCGCAAAACTGCCTTCGTTTATCTTGGAAATCGACTCCACACCAAAGGCGAATATCGTCCTATGGCTGAGATTTGGAGTGAAGAATTTAGGGAATTTTCTTACCGGGGTTGAGAATCCCCTTAGGATCAAATACTTGTTATTGTCGTGCGTTGTAGCTCGATAACGCGAGCACCACCCTCGCTTCTAGCTGCTCCAATCTTGATTGACCCAATTCCATGCTCACCTGAGGCAGTACCGCCTAATTCTTGCGCGGCGCCAATTATGACGTTGAAAACTTCTTGGGCCCGTTGCTCCGCATCCTTATATCCATAGTCATAAACAATGGTTGGATCCATATTTCCATCTCCTGCATGGCCAAAGATGCCAACCAATAGACCTGTCTGATTGGCGATTTCCTTAACTCTTGTGACTGAATTCGAAATCTGTGAGATCAGAACACATACATCATCTAGTAGCGCAACGCCCTTGGGTTCTAGCGCTAGATAAGCGAGCTTACGAACTTGAATCAAGTCAAAACTATCTTTTGGGTCATCTGGGTAGGTTGCATCTATTGCACCAAACCTTTCGGCTATTGCGACACCTGTTGCGCATATTTGAACCGCATTTGTCGCTCTGAAGAATTAGGATTGTTCCCACGCCTTCAAAGCCAAGAGGTTTCCACTCTTCTACCGCCCGAAGCGTAGTTCCATCAACTACCTCCAGTATGGAGGGGCCAAGCGCAACTAGCTTAGGTATCGTCTTCATCGCCGCTTCAATTCCAGAAAGTGTTGCGATGAGAGTGGTAGCTGGCATAGGTCTAGGGGGTAGAGAAACCACGATTTCAGAGATAATACCAAGAGTCCCTTCCGAGTCCACAAATAAATGTAATAGACCTAAATTCGTGACTGAATTCTTTAGCGGATTTCCTATCGCAATAACTTCACCATCAGCCATCACCAACCTAATTGCTCTAACGTGATCAGCTGTGACTCCGTATTTAACGCAGCACATCCCACCGGCATTTGTCGCTACATTTCCGCCAATCGTGGACCATTCGCGGCTTGCAGAGTCGGTTAAATAGCAAGATTCAACTTTGATACTTCTTTATCTAGGTCTAGGTTGATAACTCCCGGCTCCACCCGTGCTATTTGACTAATAGGATTGACTTCAAGTATTCAATTCATCTTCTCTAGCGAGATGGTGATTCCCCCCGAAATAGCGTTTGCACCACCTGATAGGCCGCTACCAGCATCACGCGCCTCAACCGGAATTCCGAGGACATCAGCAAAGCTAAGAGTTTTGCTGATCTCAATCTCACTTTTGGCGAGTAAGACGAGTAAGGGATTGCCGTGAGTAGCTAATTGAGATTGATCTCGCGAATAAGAGGAAGTGATCTCTGGGTCGTCTATAGCGCTCGCCTGCGGCCCCAAAATTTCTCTTATTTCCTTGAGCAGGCTCATCGAGGAATCATGATTCATCGAAAAAGTTCTCTAGTCTATCTCAGTGCCCCGTAACCTCATTAGCGTTGAGAACATCTCCAAGGCCTTTGAGATTACGCCCCTACTAGTTGATGTCTCACTCGGCATCTCAGAGGGTGAGCGAATAGGGATTGTTGGGCGAAATGGAGGTGGTAAATCAACGCTCCTTAGAATCCTAGCGGGCCTGG
>Ga0194131_10010242_pt1 | contig 11546 bp, 5 predicted proteins | sample TA2KigO120mmetaG_FD_148631 | JGI IMG/M metagenome (GOLD analysis project Ga0194131, IMG submission 148631) | Freshwater microbial communities from Lake Tanganyika, Tanzania - TA2015053 Kigoma Offshore 120m | ecosystem: Environmental > Aquatic > Freshwater > Lake | place: Tanzania: Lake... | reverse complement strand
TGCCATGATCCACGTGACCGATCGTACCTATGTTCACATGCGGCTTATTCCGCTCAAATCGCTCCTTCGCCATGACTCTCCTCTCCTCCAAAAATCGCCGGGCAGCCCGTTACGCGCCGCCGCGTACCTTTTCTATGATTTGTTGAGAAACGGAAGCGGGAACTTCTTCGTAGTGTGAAAACTGCATCGTAGAGACCGCGCGACCCTGCGTAGCGGAGCGAAGTGCGGTAGCGTAGCCAAACATCTCGCTCAAGGGCACGGTAGCGGCCACGACCTGAGCGTCGGTGCGGGGAATGATGCCTCCGATCCGGCCGCGGCGTGAGTTGAGATCACCTACTACAGCGCCTACATATTCCGCCGGAACCACCACTTCGACGTCCATAACCGGTTCCAAAATGACGGGATGCGCCCGGCGTAACCCTTCTTGGAATGCCATTGAACCGGCGATTTGAAAAGCCATTTCAGAGGAGTCTACGTCGTGATATGAGCCGTCGTAGAGAGTTACCTTGACGTCCTGTACCGGATAGCCGGCCAGTACCCCGTTGTTCATGGCTTCCTTGACGCCGCTTTCGACGGCAGGGATATATTCTTTGGGTACGATGCCACCTACGATACCGTCTACAAACTCGAAACCCTGTCCTCTTTCCAGCGGTTCGACCGTAAGCCAGACATGACCAAACTGGCCGCGACCGCCGGACTGGCGCACGAAACGGCCTTCCGCCTTGGTACTCTGCCGGATCGTTTCCCGATAAGCCACTTGCGGACGCCCGACGTTGGCTTCGACCCGAAACTCTCTCAGCAGACGATCGATCAAAATTTCCAGATGAAGCTCACCCATTCCGGAAATGATTTGCTGACTCGTTTCCGGATCCGTACGCACCCGGAAGGTAGGGTCTTCTTCGGCTAATTTTTGAAGCGAGATACCGAGTTTTTCTTCGTCGGCCTTAGTCTTGGGTTCGATCGCCACGGACATGACCGGTTCGGGAAATTCCATAGCTTCGAGCGCAATCGGCCACTCTGGATCGCACAGCGTATCGCCGGTCATAACCTCTTTTACACCTACCAATCCCACGATATCGCCTGCTTCTGCGCTGTCGACCTGTTCGCGTTTGTTGGCGTGCATCTGAAGTATTCGGCTGATTCTTTCTCGTTTGTTGGTCCGGGTATTGAGCACATAGCTACCGGCGTTGAGCGTGCCGGAATAGATGCGATAAAAGGTCAACTTGCCCACATGCGGATCGCTCATGATCTTGAAAGCGATACCCGATAAGGGGGCTTTGGGGTCGGCATCTCTATTTTCGTGCTCGTGGCTGATCAGACTTTTTCCGGTAACCGACGGGATATCGAGAGGCGAGGGAAGATACGAAATGACGGCATCGAGGAGGGCTTGGACGCCTTTGTTACGGAACGAAGATCCTACGAGTATGGGGATGAGTTTGACGGCAAGGGTAGCCTTTCGAATGGCCGCATAAAGTTCCTCTACCGTAGGTTCCTCTTCAGCGAGATATTTCTCCATCAGGTGATCGTCAAAGTCGGCTACGGCTTCGACCAGTTTGATCCTGTATTCTTGTGCGTAGGCTTTCAGATCGTTGGGTATTTCATGGTCGTCGTATGTCGCTCCTTTGTTTTCGTCGTGATAGGAGCGTGCCGTCATGGTGACAAGGTCGATGGTTCCGGTAAACAGTTCGCCTTGACCTACCGGAAGTTGGATCGGCACGGCGTTGGCGCCGAGTCGCTCGTGCATCATGTCTACGACGCTGTGAAAATTGGCCCCGATACGGTCGATTTTGTTTACATACGCGATACGGGGAACGTCGTATTTGTCGGCCTGACGCCAGACCGTTTCGGACTGTGGTTCAACTCCGCCCACGGCGCAAAAAATGGCTACGGCGCCATCGAGTACACGTAGCGACCGTTCCACTTCTATTGTAAAGTCCACATGACCGGGGGTGTCGATGATATTGACTCGGTGGTCCTGCCAGTAGGAGGTCGTAGCCGCGGAGGTGATGGTGATGCCGCGTTCGCGTTCCTGCTCCATCCAGTCCATCGTTGCCGCACCGTCGTGAACTTCGCCGAGACGATGTACCCGCCCCGTATAAAAAAGGATACGCTCGGTGGTAGTGGTTTTCCCGGCGTCTATATGGGCCATGATGCCTATATTGCGGGTTTTGGACAATTCAAGATGCTGAGACACGGAGGTGCTGCCTTTCGAGACGGGCTTTGCAACCGACTGAGTTTTTTCCATTTCGTTTTCTGTTCCTCGGATAAATGAACCCTGCCGCTTACCAGCGGTAGTGGGCAAACGCGCGGTTGGCTTCCGCCATCCGGTAGGCTTCGTCACGGCGTCTTACCGCGGAGCCTTCGCCGCGTGATGCGGAAAGAAGTTCGGCAGCCAGCCTCTCATACATGGTTTTTTCCGTACGCCCCTTGGCAGCTCCGATAATCCAGCGAATGGCGATAGCCCGCTGCTGCTCGTCACGCACTTCGACGGGAACCTGATACGTAGAGCCGCCGACTCGGCGCGACTTTACGTGAACCACGGGGCCTACGTTTTTCATGGCTTTGTCAAAAACCGGCAACGGCTCGCCTTTGGTGCGTTCCCGGATCAAATCCATTGCCCGGTAGAAAATATTTTCGGCTGTGCTTTTTTTGCCTTTGCGCATAAGTCCGTTGATAAATTTCGAAACGGCTATGCTCTGGTACTTCCAATCCAAAACCGGTTCTCGGCGAACGATCTCTTTTTTGCGTGACATGAGCGCCTCTCATACCCTGCAAGCCAGCAGGGGCAGACAAGTGTGTTTCCGGCAGAGCTTTCTATTTCGGGCGTTTGGTGCCGTATTTGGAACGTCCGTTCTTCCGATTGGCGACGCCTGAGGCGTCAAGCGCTCCGCGCACGATGTGATAGCGGACCCCGGGAAGGTCTTTTACACGTCCCCCACGAACCAGCACGATATTGTGTTCTTGCAAGTTGTGGCCTTCTCCGGGAATATAGCAGGTAGCCTCTATGCCGTTCATAAGACGAACGCGGGCGATCTTGCGCAAAGCGGAGTTCGGCTTTTTGGGTGTCTGCGTCTTGACTTGCAGACAGTTTCCGCGTTTCTGAGGGCATCCGCGCAGAGCGGGCGATTTTGTCTTTTTCCGGGCAAGATCGCGACCCGTTCGAATCAACTGATTGATCGTTGGCAACCGCCGCTCCTTCCTGATGTTACGTGTGATGCTTCAATATGTGTGTCGGAAAAATTCGGACAGTTTTCCGAAAGGCCACAGGAAGGACAATTTACACGCTAAAAACAGGCATGTCAAGGGTTTTCTTCGCAAAAAAATGGCGTCATCCTTCCTTGATGACGCCATTTTTAAACGCCTTACGAATCCTGTTCGGACTCGACAATCGTAGTACGACTCAGTTCCAGCACTATTGGGGTGGGTTCTGGGGGCAGACGCTCTTCGATTTCGTTGCCCTCGTCGTCCAGAAGCTGAATCTGCCGATAGCGCTCTATCCCGGTTCCGGCAGGAATCAGATGCCCCATGATTACATTTTCCTTAAGTCCGAGCAGTTCGTCTTTCTTGCCTTGTATGGCGGCTTCCGTAAGGACGCGGGTAGTCTCTTGAAATGCGGCGGCCGACACAAAGCTTTCGGTGCTGAGTGACGCCTTCGTGATACCGAGCAACAGAGGTTGTTCGGTGGCCGGATCGGCCCCTTCCTGAATCACCCGGTCGTTTTCCTCTTGAAACCGTCTTTTGTCCACCGGCTCGCCCTTGAGAAACTCCGTATCACCCGGATCGTCTACCCGCACCTTCTGGAGCATCTGTCGGACGATGACCTCGACGTGTTTATCGTCGATGCTTACGCCCTGCATTCGGTACACTTCCTGAATCTGGTTGACCAGATACTCCTGAACCGCGTTGACTCCCTTGATTTTCAGGATGTCATGCGGATCGATGGAGCCTTCGGACAGCGGTTCGCCGGCTTGCACGCGGTCGCCGTCGCGTATGCTCATGTGGCGGCCTTGCGGAATCTGGTACTCGCGTTCCGACCCGTCGTCCGCCCGTACCACGACACGCCGGGCGCGTCGCAACACACCGCCGATATGCACCACACCGTCGATTTCGGCGACAACCGCCGGATCGCGCGGACGCCGGGCTTCGAACAACTCCGCCACGCGAGGCAGACCGCCGGTAATGTCGCGTGTACGTCCGATGGACCGAGGAAGACGCGCCAAGACGTCGCCGGGAAGCACGTGTTTGCGTTTGCTGCGGTCGTTTTCCTCGTATTCGTGTACAAGCAGATGCGCACCGGTAGGCAGGTTGTATTCACCCAATTCCTTGCCTTTTTCATCCACGATAAAAACACGAGGGTTGAGCGCCTGAGAACCCCGATTTTCCGTGATTACATGCTGACGCATGCCGGTCGTATCGTCAAGTTGTTCACGGAGTGTCTCGCCCGGAACCACATCGACCATTTTGAGATACCCGTCGTGTACGGCAATGATGGGGTTGTTGTAGGGGTTCCACTCGAAAAGCGCATGGTTTTCCTCTACCGTGATCTGATCTTCGCTCAGCAACACCGCGCCGTAGGGGACGAACATGTGCGCCAACCGGTTGCCTTTGGGGTCCATAACGGCGATTTCACCGCTTCTGCCCACGACGATGCTGGAGCCGTCCCGACGCTGGATGATCTCCATGTTCGTAAAGACAACCTTACCGCCTTTTTTCGTCGTAATTTTGTTCTGGGCCGCGTCGCGGCTTGCGATACCGCCGATGTGAAAGGTGCGCAGCGTAAGTTGCGTCCCCGGTTCCCCGATGCTCTGGGCCGCCATGACACCGACCGCTTCGCCGATTTCCACCAGTTTGCCCGTTGCCAAGTTGCGCCCGTAGCATTTGGCGCATACACCACGTCTTGCCTCACAAGTCAACACTGAGCGAATCGAAACGTATTCGACCACCTCCGCGTTCGGGGCGTCTGAATACTGGACACCGGTACGCTCTTCGATGGTCGCGGCGACGTCTTCGGTAATCTCTTCTCCGGCGGAGACCAAAAGGTCGCGCGTGATCGGATCGTAGATATCTTCCCGTACTACACGACCCAGCACTCGGTCGCCAAGCGATTCCATTACATTCTCGCCCTCTTTCAGCGCGAAAATGTCGATCCCTCTTGTCGTCTTGCAGTCCTGTTCGGTGATGATGACGTCCTGCGCCACATCTACGAGACGCCGAGTGAGATAACCCGCATCGGCGGTCTTGAGTGCCGTATCGGCCAGCCCTTTGCGCCCGCCGTGGCTGGAGATAAAATACTCCAGCACCGTAAGCCCTTCCTTGAAATTGGACAGAATGGGCGTTTCGATATACTCACCGACTTGTCCTACCACCTTGCGCTGAGGTTTAGCCATCAGACCTCTCATGCCGCAAAGCTGGCCCACCTGATCCAGTTTGCTTCGCGCCCCGGATGCCATCATCATGTAGAAGGGGTTGAACCCTTCGTCCGACGTCTTGAGGGTGTCCTGTACGATTTCATTAAGTGTCGTACGGGTATGTTGCCAAACGTCGATCACCTTGTTGTAACGTTCGCCTTCGGTGATCGCGCCGCCTTCGTACTGACGGCGGATTTCAGCGACCTCGGATTCGGCCTCGTGGATCAGCCCTGCCTTCTCCTCCGGGATAACCACATCGTCGATGCCTGCGGTCAGACCGGAAAGCGTGGCATACCGGAATCCCAACCGTTTGATTTCGTCCAGCACCAGACAAGTCTGATAATTGCCGAGACGTCGGTAGATAGCGCCTACCAGACGCCGGATCGCCTTGTTGTCGAGCACTTCGTTTACATAATCGATCTCGCCTGGAACGATCTCGTTGAAGATTACCCGTCCCGGTGTCGTTTCGATGCGTTTTCCGTTCAGCCGCACCTTGACACGGGAATGGAGTTCGACCTCGCCGTTGTCGTGCGCCAGTCGGACCTCATCGGCACTTGAGAAGATTTTTCCTTCTCCTTTGCAGCCGGAGCGCTCCTTGGTAAGATAATAACACCCCAGCACGATGTCTTTGCTGGGCGCGCACAACGGGTGGCCGTTCTTGGGATCCATGATGTTGTTGGAAGACAGCATCAGGACACGCGCCTCGATCTGTGCTTCGAACGACATGGGCACATGTACCGCCATCTGGTCCCCGTCGAAGTCGGCGTTAAACGCCTCGCAGACGAGAGGATGGATACGGATGGCCTTGCCTTCGACCAGTACGGGCATAAAGGCCTGTATACCGAGTCGATGCAGGGTAGGCGCTCGGTTGAGCAACACCGGATGGTCTTTGATGATCTCTTCGAGGATGTCCCATACTTCGGGGCGTTCTCGCTCCACCAGTTTTTTGGCGCTTTTTACCGTCTGCACATACCCTTTGTCTTCCAATCGCTGGATGATAAACGGCTTGAAGAGTTCGAGCGCCATGTTTTTGGGAAGACCGCATTGATGGATCTGGAGTTCGGGTGCGACGACGATGACCGAACGTCCGGAGTAATCGACGCGTTTTCCGAGAAGGTTCTGGCGAAAGCGTCCTTGTTTTCCTTTGAGCAGATCCGACAGCGATTTGAGCGACCGGTTTCCGTCACCCCGAACCGCGCGCGACCGCCGTCCGTTGTCGAGCAGCGCGTCTACCGCTTCCTGAAGCATCCGCTTTTCGTTGCGCAGGATCACGTCCGGGGCTTTGATTTCGATCAATTTTTTGAGTCGGTTGTTGCGGTTGATCACCCGGCGATACAGATCGTTGAGGTCCGACGTAGCGAACCGACCGCCCTCGAGCGGCACGAGCGGTCTCAGATCGGGTGGGATAACCGGGAGGGCTTCCATGATCATCCATTCGGGACGATTGCTGGAATTGCGAAAGGCTTCGACCACTTTGAGCCGTTTGAGCGCGTCGTTTTTTCGCTGGACCGAAGTTTCCACCTTGACCTGCGCCCGCAGTTCGGCGGACAGTTCGTCGATATCGATTTCCGCAAGCAGTCTGCGCAGTGCGCCTGCACCCATCTCCGCCGTAAATTCCTGACCGGCATCTTCCAGGTCGAGGTAGGTATCCTGGTCAAGCAGATCGCCTGATTTGAGATCGGTCGTCCCTGGATCGATCACCACATAAGACTCGTAGTAGATGACACGCTCCAGATTCCGGATCGACATATTGAGCAGATTACCGATGCGGCTGGGGGGGGACTTGAAATACCAGATATGGCAGACCGGGACCGCCAGTTCGATATGACCGAGTCGTTCCCGTCGGACTTTGGTTTGCGTGACTTCTACGCCGCACCGGTCGCAGATCACGCCGCGATACCGAATACGCTTGTATTTCCCGCAGTTGCATTCCCAGTCCTTGACCGGCCCAAAAATCCGTTCGCAAAAAAGACCGTCTCGCTCCGGCTTGAAGGTCCGGTAATTGATGGTTTCCGGTTTGGTCACTTCTCCGAACGACCATTTTCGGATCGTTTCGGGGGAGGCCAGTTTGATCCGGATCGCGTTGCACTGCGTCATTTTGTTTTTGTCTTGCTGTTTATCCATAAAATCGACCACTGGTAACACCTCCGGGTATTGGGAGTGTTCATTCCGTCAGGCTGAGGTGTGGACCGTTCCCGCCGTCCGCCCCACACAAGGGTGGACGGGTGTCTATTCTTCAAGCTGTACGTCCAGCGCGAGGCTCTGAAGCTCTTTGACCAGCACGTTGAACGATTCCGGAATACCGGGTTCCGGAGGATTTTCCCCTTTGACGATGGCTTCGTAGAGTTTGGAGCGCCCGTTTACATCGTCGGATTTTACAGTCAATATTTCTTGGAGCGTGTACGCAGCACCATACGCCTGAAGCGCCCACACTTCCATTTCTCCAAATCGTTGACCGCCGAATTGCGCTTTTCCGCCCAGCGGCTGCTGGGTGACAAGCGAGTAGGGACCGATCGACCGAGCGTGTATTTTGTCTTCCACCAAGTGAATCAGTTTCATCATGTACATGTAACCCACGGTTACTTGTTTATTGAACGCAAGACCGGTTTTTCCGTCGTAGAGTGTGATCTTACCGGATTCCGGAAGACCCGCCTTACGCAACTCTTCTCTGATTTCGTCGATGCTTGCGCCGTCAAACACAGGAGTCGCCACGTAGAAACCGCACTCTTTTGCGGCCCATCCGATGTGGATTTCCATGATCTGGCCGAGGTTCATACGTCCCGGCACACCCAACGGATTGAGCAGGATGTCGATCGAGCGTCCGTCAGGCAGATACGGCATGTCCTCTTCCGGAACGATCTTGGCGACAACGCCTTTGTTTCCATGTCGTCCAGCCATTTTGTCACCGACGGAAAGTTTGCGTTTTTTGGCGACGTATACTTTGACCAACTGAATGACACCCGGCGCCAATTCGTCTCCCCGGATTACTTTTTCGGTCTCCCGGTCCAACTGACGTTCGAGCGCGGCCGTGTTCCGCTGACAGGATCCGACCACCTGAAGAATCTGCTCGTTGACCGTCTCGTCGGTCACCCATTGTTGGTTTTGGATAATTCGTTCGAGATGGAGCAAGTCGATCAGGTCTTCGGTAAATTTCTTTTTGGCTGGGACTACGACTTCGTTGGTTTCGTCGTCGCGCAGTTCCGAGCAGATACGCCCCTTGAGCAATTCCTTTACTTTGCCGTCGCGCATGACGATCAACTTGCCGATCCGCTGTTCGTAGTCGCGCTTGAGTTCGCCTATGGTTTGGCGTTCCTTCTCTTTAGTAAGTTCGTCACGGTCTTTGCGGCTATACAGCCGTGTGTCGATGACGATGCCGCTCATACCCGGCGGGGCTTTGAGCGAGGCGTCTCTTACGTCGCCCGCCTTTTCACCGAATATGGCGCGCAACAACCGTTCTTCCGGAGAGAGTTCCCGTTCTCCCTTGGGGGTTACTTTACCCACGAGAATGTCGCCGGGGCCGACCTCCGCACCGATGCGGACCACGCCGTGTTCATCAAGGTTACGCACCGCGTCTTCGCTCACATTGGGAATCTCGTTGGTGAGTTCTTCGCCCCCCACCTTGGTTTCCCTGACCGGCAGCTCGAACTCGGTGATGTGGATCGACGAAAATGTGTCGTGTTTGACCAGATTTTCGCTTACGACGATGGCGTCTTCGAAGTTGTAGCCTTCCCAGACCATAAACCCGGTCAAGATATTGCGTCCCAACGCCAATTCGCCCCGATCCGTCGCCGGTCCGTCGGCCAGCACCTGTCCGGCCTCGACGACGTCTCCGGGACGCACAAGCGGGCGCTGGTTGATACAGGTTTCCTGATTGGATTTTTTGAACTTTGTCAGGTAGTGCACGTCCGGCGCTTGGTCGAAGATAGCGGTGGAAGCCGTAGACACCGGCGTTACCGTGATCATGTCGGCGGACACCTGGGTTACGGTTCCCGCGCGCCGAGTGATCAGTACCGAACCCGAATCCATCGCCACCACACGCTCCAGCCCTGTTCCCACGAGGGGCGCTTCGGTTTTGAGCAACGGAACGGCTTGGCGTTGCATGTTGGATCCCATGAGCGCCCGGTTGGCGTCGTCATGTTCGAGAAAGGGGATCAGCGCAGCGGAAACGCCTACGATCTGTTTGGGCGATACGTCCGTATAGTCTACCTGTTTGGCATCGACCATGAGAATATCGCCTTTGCGTCGCGCGGCCACACGACCGTCCGTACGCCCTTTCTCACCGATCAGATTGCCTTTGGCATCGACGGGTGTGTTGGCCTGTGCGATGGTATAGCGTTCTTCCTGATCGGCGGACAGGTATTCGATCTGGTCGGTCATCTTGCCGTTGGAAACTTTTCGGTAGGGTGTTTCGATAAAACCGAATTCATTTACTTGGGCATAGGTTCCCAAACAGGCGATAAGTCCGATATTCGGTCCTTCCGGCGTTTCGATAGGGCAGATCCGTCCGTAATGGGTATGGTGTACGTCACGCACTTCGAAACTGGCGTGTGCGCGATCGAGTCCCCCCGGTCCGAGTGAACTGAGACGGCGTTTGTGGGTCAGTTCGGCCAGCGGATTGGTCTGCTCCATAAACTGTGAAAGCTGGCTGCTACCGAAAAACGCGGCGATAACCGACGACACGGTGCGGGCGTTGACCAAGTCTTGCGGGGTGATCGAATCGACATCCTGAAGCCCGATGCGTTCACGGATCGTACGCGCCATGCGGGTCAGCCCGGTGTTGAACTGCATGGCTAAAAGTTCGCCGACCGAACGGGTACGACGGTTGCCCAGATGATCGATATCGTCCGTATCTCCATCGCCGCGTCTCAGTTTGAGCAGATAATCGATGGTGGCGATAAAGTCTTTCTCGGTCAGTGTCGTCTGTTCGATGGGAATATCGAGATCGAGCCGTGTGTTGATGCGGTGACGTCCTACGGCGGCCAGGTTATATCGTTTCGGATTAAAAAAAATCCGATCCATGAGGGCCTGGGCGGTCTCGCGGTTCGGCGGATCGCCCGGACGCATCAGTCCGTACATGCGGAACAGCGCTTCTTCCGACGAAGTGGTGGTATCGCGTTTGAGCGTATTCGCCAGCACGTCCGGCTCTTTGGTCGGGTCCATTTTGGCGATTTTGATCGCGGTCACGTCTCCGTTGGCGGCGGCGAGGCGTTCAAGCAGATTTTCCGTGAGCGGTTCGCCGGTGTCTACGATGACTTCGCCCGTCTCCTGATTGACGATGGGGGAGACGATGGGCCGACCGATATACTTAGCGGCCTGTGCGGTTTTGACTTCCTGAAATTCGTAGAACAGGCTGTAAATCTTTTCGTTGGTTTCGTATCCCAGCGCCCGCAACAGGAGGGTGGCGGGAATTTTTCTCTTGCGGTCTATATGAACAAACAGCACGTCATTTATATCGAGACTAAATTCGAGCCAAATGCCGTGTTCGGGAATGATCCGGGCGGAATACAGATGTTTTCCGTTGGGGTGTGTCTCTTCGGAGAAAAATACGCCGTAGGACCGTTGCAACTGGGAAACGATGACCCGCTCGGCGCCGTTTATGATAAACGTGCCTTTGTCGGTAATGAGGGGGAGTTCACCGAGATAGACCACCTGCTGGATGATGTCTTTTACTCTTTTCTCCCCGGTTTCCGTAGTTTCGCGAATGACAAGACGCACCGTGGCCTTGAGCGGAATGGCATAGGTCATCCCGCGTTCTTGACATTCTCGGATGGAATACTTCGGTTCTCCCAGCGTGTAATGTACAAATTCGAGGGAGAAGTTTTCGTGAATATCGGTGATAGGAAAAATGTCGTTGAAGACGGCCTGAAGCCCCTGATTTTTGCGTTCGGACGACGTGGCGTCGGCTTGCAAAAACGTTTTGAACGAATCGATCTGCACCGCCAGAAGGTTGGGCATATCGATGAAATAGGGGAGCTTCGAGTAATTGCGCCGGGGAATCTGAGTCTTGTCTTGCACGCTGGATCACATCCTTTCGGCAGAAGAGGATACGTAAAATGCGCTTAGCCTGAATACGTCACAACGATCCCGCATGACACACGGGATCGTTGTGTGGTGTGCATTCTGTACTATGCTAAGGGC
>Ga0194131_10010241_pt1 | contig 11546 bp, 10 predicted proteins | sample TA2KigO120mmetaG_FD_148631 | JGI IMG/M metagenome (GOLD analysis project Ga0194131, IMG submission 148631) | Freshwater microbial communities from Lake Tanganyika, Tanzania - TA2015053 Kigoma Offshore 120m | ecosystem: Environmental > Aquatic > Freshwater > Lake | place: Tanzania: Lake... | reverse complement strand
GTGGCTCCAGTCGTCGGTGTCGGTGTCGGTGTCGGTGTCGGTGTCGGTGTCGGTGTCGGTGTCGGTGTCGGTGTCGGTGTCGGTGTCGGTGTCGGTGTCGGTGTCGGTGTCGCCGGTGTCGCCGGGCTTGGCTTCACCCCCATCGCACGCGAAAATGAAAGAAAAAAGCACCACGTTCTCCTCCGTTGTCCTGGCTACTCGGCCCGCATGAAGGGGCGGATCTGCTTGATGATGATGCGGCCGTCTTCCAGCACCTTCCACTCGGTGTCCCAGATGACGTTGTAGCCCTCGGGCACGTCGTAATCGAGCGGAAAGACCTCGTTGATTGTCCACAGCTCGGCGCCGAACTCCGCGAGCTGGGCGTCGCTCAGCGCGATCTCGCCGGTCGACGACTCGCTCACCCGGTCGATCTCCACCACCACGCCGTCTTCGACGGTGAGCAGGTTCGACTCCGGGTACACGCCGGCCTCGGCCGAGGCCACCTCCAGCTCGCCGGGCTGCGCCTGCACCAGGTAGCGGTCGTCGGTGGCGGTGGTGGGGTTCCCGGTGAAGCAGATGGCGTTCGCCTGCTCGTTGTTCGACCGCGAGTTGACCAGGAGCGCCATGGCCACCATCGACTGGTCGATGCTGAACCACGAGCGCTCTTCCCAGGCGGTGACCCCCCAGAGGGTGGCCCAGCTGGCGCGGATGGCGTCCTCGAAGGTCTCCTCGTCTTCCTCGTCGTCGTCGCAGTGCGACGGCCCGGCGCTGTTGCCGTCGAGATCGTCGGCGAGACAGCCGGTGTGCGACTCGTAGATGCCGGCCGCGGTGAAGAACAGGTCGTCCTCGGCGTTGGACGACGAGCGGAAACGCACGGCGGTGGTGTCGTCGCCGTACACCTCCAGGAAACGTTCCTGGACGGCCGCCTCGATATCGGCCGGGATGGCGGCCGACATCATCGCCTCCTCGAAGTCTTCCAGCATGGCGCGGCGGGCCTGCGCGTCGTTGAGGAAGGTGTCGTCCGCGTGCCACGCGTCGATGGTCTCTTGCAGCGAGTGCGTCGCGACACCCTGGCCGTCGCCGAGATCGACCTCCCAGGTGCCCTCGTCCATGAAGCGCTGGTAGTAGTAGAAGGGGATGACGAAGCCCTCGATCTGGTACGCGCTGTCGATGCGCTGGTAGAGCGTGGCGAGGTTGGATCCCTTGGTGCCCCAGGTGCAGATGTTGTCGTGTCGCGACTGCTCGGTCGTCGTGTCCATCTCCAGCAACCCCGGCATCGAGGTTTCCGTGATGTTGGCCTCGCAGACAATCACCGGGTCGGGGCGGATCTCCGTCCACCAGGTGTTGGCCTCGTCCTCGGCGGCCGCCTCGATGGTGTAGTCGGTCTCCCCGCAGTCGAGGCGAACGAGCTGGTCTTTCCAGTCGGCGAGCGCCTCGAGCGGCTCGGAGATGTAGCAGTTGGGCGTGCCGCGGGTGGCGGAGCGCACGCTCAGGTGGGAGAGCGCGCCCTGGCGCGTGCCGGTGATGATGCCGCTCACCGGCCGCTCGATGTCTTCCGGGGCCTCGTCGATCACGATGATGTCTTGCCAGGAGAAGCTGGCCTCCTCCTCGGCGGCGACGAACTCGTCGAGGGTGAACAGCCGCAGGTAACCGTAGGCCTCGCCGGGGTTGTAGGCCTCGTAGAGCACCTCGGCGGGGTTCTGGATGGGAAAGGGCGCGTCGTCCCAGCCGGCGGCGGCGTCGATCTGGTTCTCGGAGTTCGGGACCCAGGCCACCGTGTCGAGACCGAAGCGCGCTTGCAGTCCCTCGTAGGCCGCGGCCACCTGCTCCATGGTGACGGTACTGGCCTCGTCGGAAGGGTCGTCCCACACGGTGAAGCCGTAGAACACGCCGGCGTCGGTCACGTAGAGGGAGTAGGTGCCGGCGTAGAACTCGCGGGTGTCGGGGTAGAGGATCAGGCTCTCGTACTGCGAGGTGGTGAGCCCCGAGAAGTCGTCGGGGAAGGACTTCACCAGGAAGTCGTAGTGCAACTGGAAATAGTTCACGTCGAGGAAGACGCCGGGAACACGCGCGGCGTCGACGGCCGGCACCATGTACTTGCCCACGCGAAGCTGATCGACGCTCGACGAGCTGATGGTCACGCCATTGAAGGTCTCGTCGTCGTCCACCCGGTGGACGCAGGCGCGGTAGCCGAGGCGCGCCTCGGCCTCGGCGCACTCCTGGTCGTCGCCAGCGGTGGTCGAGGTGTCGGCCGTGTCGCCCGGCGGCCTGCCCGTGTCCTCGGGGTCGGGAGCGCAGGCGAGGAGCAGAGTCAACATGGTGAAGCGTAGCCTCGGGCCGGAAGGGGCGCACTAGTTATCTGGCGTCACGACGTAGACGGCACCGCCGGCGGCACCGCCCGTCGACTCGGCCGGGGCGCCGATGAGCAGCTCGGCGAAGCCGTCGCCGTCGAGGTCGGCGATGTCGGCGCCCTCCCCGGCCTGGTCGCCCGACGCCTCGCCCTCCCACCAGGCGTCGGCGTCGCTCGCCACGCTGGCGGCGATCGGCGCGTAGAAGAGGTAGGCCGCGCCCGACGAACTGCCGCCGCTCCGGTCGCCGATGGCGCCCACCAGCAGCTCCTCGGCACCGTCGCCGTCGGTGTCGCCCACGCCGAAGCCAAGGCCGAACTGCTGGTTGGCGTAGTCGCCCTCGATCACCACGTCGGCCGCGGCGAGATCGGTGGTGCCCGACGCGGGCCCGTACTCCACGTAGGCGGTGCCCGCGTAGCTGGCCACGCTGTTGCCGTAGGAGCCGATGATCACGTCGGCGAGGCCGTCGCCGTCGAGGTCGCCGAGGGCGAGGTCTTCACCGGCGTAGTCGCTGGCGGCCACCCCAGTGAAGGTGCCGTCGGCGTCGGAGGTGTCGATGTCGCCGGTGAGGCCGCCGTACACGAGGTACACGGTGCCGGCGTAGGGCGCGGCGCTGGTCTGGTAGGGCGCGGCGAGCAGCATGTCGCCGATGCCGTCGCCGTCGACGTCGGGGCCGGCCCGGAGGTAGCGCCCGGCGTAGGCCATCGCCGAGTCGCCCACGATGCGGAGGTCGGCGTCGGCGTCGACGTCGTAGTCGCCGGCCGACAGGGGCCCGGCGTGGATGAACACCGTGCCCGAGGTGTAGCCGCCGGTGGAGTCCTCGTAGGCGCCGATCACCGCGTCGGCCACGCCGTCGCCGGTCACGTCGGCGAAGTCGCCACCGTGGCCCGTCTCGATGGCGGTGGGGCTGGAGATGATGATGTCAGCGTCGTCGAGCGAGACGTCGGCGCTCACCGGCCCGAGGATGATGAATTCCTTCTCGGTGCCATCGGGGGCGCCGAGGCCCACGTCGTCGATGCCGTCGCCGTCCACGTCGCCCACGCCGAGCGAGCGACCGGCGTAGCTGGTGCCCATCCCCCCGGAGAGGAAGTAGCCGCGGTCGCCCAGCGCCTCGCTGCCGCCAAGGGGCCCCGGGACCACGTAGGCGCCGCCCTGATAGCCGTTGGCGTAGAAGGTGGTCACGACGATGTCGGGCTCGCCGTCGCCGGTGGGGTCGCCCACCCTCACCAGGCGACCCGCGTCGAAGTTCGGCTCGTCGGAATAGATCTTGTCGTAGTCGCCGAGGTCGTGGCTGCCGTCGTAGGTGCAGCGCGGGTCGTGCCCGTCGCAGGACTGGTCGATGCCGTCCTCGCAGGTCTCGGTCGCGCCGCCGAAGATGGTGTCGTCGTCGTCGTCGCAGTCGTCGCCGTCGACGCAGAGGGCGGAGGTGTGCCCGTCGCCATCGAGATCGAAGTCCTCGTCCACGCTGCCGTCGCAGTCGTCGTCGGCGTCGTTGCACCGCTCGGCCGCGCCCGGGAAGGCAACCGGGTCGCCCGCCCGGCAGTCCGTGTTGTCCTGGACCCAGCCCTCGCGCGGCAGGCAGGTGTACTCCGACACGTTGGGATTACCGTAGCCGTCACCGTCGTCGTCGCTGTACCAGGTGTCCTCGTAGCCGAGGTCGCTCACGCCGTCGCAGTCATCGTCGGTGGCGTTGCAGGCCTCATCGGCGCCGGGGTGGGTGGTGGCCACGGCGTCGTCGCAGTCGGTGCCGTCGAGCACCCAGCCCCCCGGCGGCGTGCAGGTGACGAACCCGGTGGCCCCGTTGCCGTAGCCGTCGGCGTCGGCGTCCTCGTACCAGGCGGCCTCGACGTCGTCCTTCCGGTCGTCGCAGTCGTCGTCGATGCCGTTGCACACCTCCTCGGCGCCTGGGTGTACCGCCGGGTCGTCGTCGTCGCAGTCGCCCGTGGCGCCCGCGTAGCCCTCGGGCACGGCGCAGTCCTTGATGGCATTGCCCGGCGCGCCGTAGCCGTCGCCGTCGGCGTCGGGCCAGGTGTCGACCGTCGCGTCGCAGGCCGTGTCGATCAGCCCGCCGGGAGCGGTGTCCCCGGTGTCGGGCGGCTCGGGACAGGCCAGCAGCAGCAACAGCATCGGTCCGTCAACGTACACCACGCTCCGGTGTGACGCCCCGTCGAGCTAGGCGAACGGCAAGCGCGCCTCGGCGGGCAACGACGACCCCCCGGACCTCCGTGGAGACCTGGAGCGACGAGCGGTGCCACGCCGCGCGTGGCCTTCTTCTGCGAGGGTGGCTGGGCGACGACGGATCCCAGGCGACTCCCCCGCGGCACTACGCTATGATGTGACGATCCGGAGTCTCGCATGGAGAACCGTCGCCAGTTCCTTCAGCGCACCCTCTTCGGCGCGGCCGTCGCGGCCATGCCGGGAGTGGCCGTCGCGAGCGAGCTTCATCCTGGCTTCCTCTTCCACCCGCTCGGCCCCGGCGCCGACCTCGGTCTCGGCTGGTCGCTCACCGCCATCTACCCGCCCCACGAGGGCGCGATCACCCTCAACCTCGCCCACGACAGCGGCCGCACCGCCCGCATCGACGCCTGCCTCCGTGCCGGCGAGCCCCGCGGGCCGGCGTCCACCGCCCTGCTCGACTTCATCGTGATGGACGGTGGCGACGGGAACGCGCCGATGGACGAATCCCTGGGGCGCGTGGCCCGTCGCCTCGCAGCCGTGGCCGCCGAGAACGAGGGCGCGAGCCTCGACCGCATCGCCCAGCTGGCGCCGCACGCCGAGCGGGTGTGGGCGCATCCCGAGTCGATGTCCAAGGCCTCCACCACCCTCCGTCCCAGCCTCCCGAGCGCATGAGCGAACCCACCTTCCAGGCCTCCGAGCGCCGTGTGCGCCTGTCGGTCGACGAGTCGGTCTACGACCTCGACGTGATCATGGGCGCCGCCTACCTGTTCATCGACCGCTGCTACGTCTACCTCGACCGCGAGGCCGACCGCCGCGTGTCCGTCGTCTTGCGCACGCGCGAGGCCACCACCGAGGCGGCGCTGGAGCAGCTCGCCGGGCACTTCGCCAACGAGTTGCTCAACCAGGCCTTGCGCAAGAACATCGGCGAGGCCAACGCCAAGATCCGCGAGTTCGTCATGGCGCGGGCGCTGTTTTCCGCCGAGGGCCCCTCCACCATCGACAAGCTCCTCGCCGAGCTCGACGCCGAGGAGATGGCGACCGACGACCTCGACATCCCCGTGCCCTGGGAGAAGCCCCCCGGTGCCTGAGGCCCTGCGATTCCACAAGTCGCTCTACAGCGAGGCGGCGATCCGCAGCGCGGCGGTGCGCTTCGCCCAGCTCGGCCAGCTCGAGGTGATCGAGGCCGAGGCCGACTGGCTGGTGGCCGTGTCCCCGGTGCGCGAGTCGATCCGCGAGCGTCTCGGCGACGAGCTCGCAAACCACGCGCTCTTCGAGACGATCCTGGAGCGGAAGGGCGTGTCGCCGTGATGAACACCGCGCTCGCCGTCGATCCCGCCACGCTCGACCGCGAGAAGGTGGGCTTCTTCCGCTACGCACTCGTCGGCGAGAAGGTCCTGCTGACGAACGACGCCGGCGAGCACCTGTTCCTGTCACCGGGGGACTTCCGCCGTTTCATCGCGGGACAGATCGGCCCCGAAGACGCGCTCTACGAGCCCCTGCGCCGCCGGTACTTCTTCAGGCACGACTTCGACGCGCACGCCCTGGCCGACAAGATCCGCCGCAAGAAGGCCTTCCTGTCACACGGCCCGCACCTGCACGCGATCGTCACCTCGCTGCGCTGCAACATGTCGTGCAAGTACTGCCACGCCAGTCGCACCGGCATGGAGGCCGTCGACACCGACATGCCGCTCGACGTGGCCCGCAAGGCGGTCGACTTCGCCTTCCGCGTGCCCACTCCGGTACTCGGCTTCGAGTTCCAGGGCGGCGAGCCCACCGTCAACTGGTCGGCCATCGAGTTCATCGTCGACTACGCGCTGGAGAAGAATCGCTACGAGAAGAAGGAGTTGATCTTCTCGGTGGTCACCAACCTCACCTTCATGACCGACGAGAAGGTGAAGTTCTTGCTCGACAAGGGGGTGATGATCTGCACCTCGCTCGACGGCCCGGCCGACCTGCACGACCAGAACCGGGGCATGACCGGCAAGGGGTCGAGCTACGCGGCAGTCGACGAGTGGATGGCGAAGATCAACGCCGAGTACGTGCGGCGCGGTCGCGACCCGGACTTGTTCCACGTCGACGCGCTGATGACCACCACCCGGGCGTCGTTGTCGCGCGGGAAAGACATCGTCGACGAGTACGTGCGCCGTGGCCTGCGCAGCGTGCACTTGCGCCCGTTGAACCCCTTTGGTTTCGCGGTGAACACCTGGAAGCTCATCGGCTACTCGATGCCGGAGTTCCTCGAGTTCTACCGGCGCACCCTCGACTACATCATCGAGCAGAACCGCCGGGGCACGTTCATCCAGGAGCGCATGGCGAGCGTCTTCCTCACCAAGATGCTCACCCCCGACGAACCCAACTACTCCGACTGCCGCAGCCCCTGTGGCTCGGGCTCGGCCCAGCTCGCCTACAGCTACGACGGCAACATCTACACCGACGACGAGGGCCGGATGGCGGCCCACATGGGCAACGACTTCTTCCGCATCGGCCACGTCGACACCTCCTCGGTCGACGAGGTGCTGCGCCACCCCACGGTGAAGGCGCTGGCGGTGGCCTCGATCCAGGACGCGTTGCCCGCCTGCCATAGCTGCGCCTTCAAGCCCTCGTGTGGCATCCAGCCGCTGCACAACTACATGTTCGACGGCGACATCTTCGGCCAGCGGCCCCTTTCGCGCAAGTGCCAGGAGTTCTACGGCGTGCAGCAGTACCTCTACGAGTTGCTCAGCCGCGACGCCGACGGCAGCCTCGAGCGCATCTTCCGCCGCTGGACCATCCAGCGGTCGCGGCCGGGCACCATCCCTTACGTCCCTCCCGGGGAGGCAAATGCATGAGCACCAACGACGATAAGAAGCCCACCACGCCCTTCGCTGGCCTGAAGGCCGGCGCTGACTGGCAGGCCGAGGCGGAGTTCCCCGTGCTGAAGCGCCAGGCCCTCCACCTCCTGCAGCCCCGCGAGCTCGACGCCGCCAATCAGAAGGGCGACGCCGTGGCCCAGTCGCTCTTGCTCTTGCAGGCCACCGCCGGCGAGATCGAGCTCGACCCGGCCTTCCTCGACCGCAAGGGCAACCCGCCCGAGAGCACGGCCGTGCTCCTCGCCCAGCACTGTTCGCACGGCAGCCACGGATCGCACGGCAGTCACGGATCGCACGGCAGCCACGGCAGCCACGGCAGCCACGGCAGCCACGGCAGCCACGGCAGCCACGGCTCCCACGGCTCCCATGGCTCCCATGGCTCCCACGGCTCGCACGGTTCTCATGGCTCCCACGGTTCGCACGGAAGCCACGGTTCGCACGGGCAGTGGTAGCCCGGCGCGAGCCACGCGCTGGTCCGACTCGCTGATCCTGGTCGTCACCCGGCGCTGCGACCTGCGCTGCGCCTACTGTCCCACGGTGAAAGACGGCGAGCCCGACCTCTCGCCCAGCGACGCCCGGCGCGCTGTCGATCTTTTTGTGTCGCGACATGGCGGCGGCGACTGCAAGCTCTTCGGCGGCGAGCCGCTGCTGGTGCCGGAGGCGGTGGAGGCGGTGATCCGCCACGCGCCGCCGAGCGTCAACGTCTACCTGTCCACCAATGGCAGTCACCTGTCGCGACACTGGATCGACTTGCTGCACTCCTTTCCCGGGGTCACGCTCACCGTGTCGCTCGACGGCGCCGCCGCCGACCACGACGGGCTCCGGCGCGGCGCGCGCACTTACGACACCGTCACCCGGTGGCTCCCCGAGCTGCTGCGACTCCCGCGTTTCGTCGTCACCCAGACCATCGCGCCGAGCACGGCGGCCCGCGCCGCCGAGAACTTCAGGCACCTCCGCTCGCTCGGCCTCCGCAAGTTCAACCTGCTCCCGGGCTACTTCCTGCCCTGGACCGAGGCACAACTTGCCGCCTTGCGCGTAAGCTTCGACGCCATCGCCGAGGATTTCGAGTCAGCCTGGGCCGCGGGCGAGCGCCTCTACCTGCGCAACCTCTTCGTCCGCGCCCCGACCCCCTTCTACAACACCGGCTTCGTGGTCGACAGCGACCAGCGCATCTACCCCAACAACCTCGTCCTGGCCGGCGCCTTCGACGGCCTGCGCGCGGCCACGTCGATCGGCACCCTCGACGCGCCGCCCTCGCCCGATCGACTCGCCGAGGCCACCGCCGCGGCCCCGGCGGTGCTCGAGGCGGCCGTGGGCGCCCAGGTCATGGAAAGCACCCGCCGCGCCGACGGCGAGCTCACCCGCCTCTGCAACCGCCTCTACCCGGCCTACTTCGACATGCGAGCCCGCGCGTGACGCCGCCCTGGATCCACCCCGACACCGGGCAGGTGATGCGTCGGCTGGAGTTCCACGTCACCTACCACTGCCCGGAGCGATGTAGCTTCTGCTCAGAAGACCACAGGATGAAGGCCTATAATGCCTTCCCGGTGACCTTCGGGCGAGTGGCCCGCGTGCTCCGCGAGCAGGCCGAGCGGGGCGTGGAGGCCGTTCACTTCACGGGAGGCGAGCCGACGATCCACCCCCAGTTCGTGGAGATCCTCGCGCTGGCGAAGAAGCTCGGCCTGCGCACGAGCATCGGCACCATCGGCACGCGGCTGGCCGACCCGGCCTGGGCCCTGGCCGCCATGCCCTACCTCGACGAGGCGCTGTTCTCGCTGCACGGGCCCGAGGCGCAGACCCACGACCGGCTCGCCGGCCGGGCAGGGAGCTTCGACCGCGTGATCCGCGCCATCGACAACGCCCGTCGCAAGCCGGGATTCCGCCCGTTCATCAACACCGTGCTCGTGCGCCAGAACGCGGCCCAGCTCGCCGACACTGTCCGCCTCGCCGCCGAGCACGACGCGGCGCTGGTGGTGGTCAGCAACCTGACGCCGGAGGGCGCGGGCGACGACCGCTACCCCGGGCTCACCCTGCGGCTCGACGAGATCCGTCCCCTCGTGAGGCCGGCCATCGAGGCGGCCGGTCGCGACACCATTGTGCGTTTCTTTGGCGTGCCGGCCTGCGTGCTCGGCGAGCACCGCGTGTACGCCAACGACGTGCACTGGAACCCGCGGGTCACCTTCGAGTGGGCGGCGCACCCGGGGAAGGTGTCGCTCGAGGGCATCTATTCCTGGCAACCCGACCGCAAGCGCCAGCACGTGGCCGCCTGTGAGCGATGTGACTGGAAGCGGCTGTGTCACGGCGTGTTCGCACGCTACGTGCAAGAATACGGCGACCGAGAGATCAGCCCCGTCCCCCGATGAACGACACCCCGTCCACCCCCGAGCTCTGGCGCGACACCCGTCGCAACGTCGAGATCAACGTGGGGAAGATCTGCAACAACAAGTGCGTGTTCTGTCTCGACGGTCTCCCCGCCACCGAGATGCGCCGCTACATGCCCTGGCCCGAGATGCAGGCGGAGATCTTGCGCTGGTACCAGTCGGGCACGCGCTCGCTCGGCTTCCTCGGCGGCGAGCCCACCACCTACCCGTGGATCGAGGACGCGGTGAGCTACGCCCGCGACCTCGGCTACACCCGCATCGCGGTGGCGACGAACGGCACCAAGTTCTTCCGCCACGACTTCGTCGATCGCATGCTCACCGCCGGCCTCACCCGGGTGACGATGTCGATGCACGGGCACAATGCCCGCCTCGAAGACGCGCTCACCCGCGTGCCGGGCAACTTCGAGAAGAAAAAGTCAGGCTTGAAGTACCTCCTTGCCCAGCGCGACGCCGGGAAGCTGCGCGACAACGTCTCCGTCAACATCGTCGTCAACGCCTGGAACTACCGCTACCTCCCCAACATGCTCAAGTTCTTCTACGAGCTGGGCCTCGACGACGTGCGCGCCAACTTCGTGCGCGCCGAGGGCTACGCGGAAACCGAGCACTCGCTGATCCCGAAGCTGACAGAAGTGGTGCCCCACGTGCTCAAGGCGGTGCTGCTCAACGAGTTCCACTTCAAGCGCACCTTCACGCTGGGGAGCTTCCCCCTGTGCGTGCTCCCGCCCGAGCTCCTCGGCAACAAGGCGCTGGCCCGCAAGTACGTCGGCGAGTTCCGCGACCTCGACACCGACTGCTCGATCAAGACGCTGACCGCCGACGGCTTTCCCGATGGCATCGCGCAGATCGAGGAGGGGCGCGCGCGCTTCAACTGGCAGGACCGCAAGCGTTTCGACCTGAAGGCGCAGCCCGAGCACCGTTGCGGCGGCTGTCGCTATGCCTCGGTGTGCGAGGGCGTGTGGAAGAACTACCTCCCCGTCCACGGCGACGCCGAACTGCATGCGATCCGCTGAACAGCTGCGGGACGGCCGCGCCCGGCCCTACATCGCCACACGGGTCCCCCGATCTCCAGGCGATCCGGCGCCGGGAACCACGACCATGCGGGTCCTGCCGCCCCTCTTGTCTCCATCCGCTCCGCTTCGCTCCGGGATGGAGCGCAAGAGGGAAGTCACCCGCCACCCCCACTATTCCCGGCGCCTCGATCACGTCGGCTCGACCCCGCTGCGATCGGGCCGGGCGCGGCCTCGCTCCTAGATGCTCTGGGCGGATCTTCGCGTTGGCTTTGGCTGTAACAACGCGTGCAAGTTCTGTGACCAGTCGGAAGACGGCGAGGCCGAGACTGAGGAGATCGCGAGGGCGCTCGGCGAGATCCCCCATCGCGACGGGGTGATCCTCGCGGGCGGCGAGGTGACGCTCCGGCCCGACCTTCCCGTGCTCCTCGCGACGGCACGGCGGCTCGGCTTCCGCCGCGTGGCCATCCAGAGCAACGGTCGAATCCTCGCCGCGCGCGGCGCCGCGGCTCACCTTCGCGCGCAGGGGCTCAGCGACGCGATCGTCGCCATCCACGCCGACCGTGCCGAGGTGCACGACTGGCTGGTGTCGGTCGACGGCGCTTGGCGGCAGGCCACGGCCGGCGCGCGGGCGGCGGCGGCGTGTGGCATCGACACCCGCCTCGCCACGGTGCTCACGCGCAGCAACCTCGCCGCGCTGGGCGGGCTCCCGGCCCTGGCCACGCGACTCGGGGCCTCCGGCCTGCGCTTCATCGTGGCCCGCGAGGAGGGCCGAGCCGCGGAGAACGCGCGCATGATCGTCCC
>Ga0194131_10010239_pt1 | contig 11547 bp, 9 predicted proteins | sample TA2KigO120mmetaG_FD_148631 | JGI IMG/M metagenome (GOLD analysis project Ga0194131, IMG submission 148631) | Freshwater microbial communities from Lake Tanganyika, Tanzania - TA2015053 Kigoma Offshore 120m | ecosystem: Environmental > Aquatic > Freshwater > Lake | place: Tanzania: Lake... | reverse complement strand
CGCTTGACCGCCGCGAGCTTGAACTCGCGGTTGAACTTTCTTCGTGACACGGACATGACTCAAATTCTCCTTTGGGAATTTTTGTGTGTCTAGACTCGTGTCTCAGATTTGGGGACAACTCCACGTCCACTTCCCAGCAATTAGATCGCTCTGGCTTCACCCTGAAATTCATCGACTACTGCGATTAATCTTCGACGAAGACTCAGAGCCCTGCCAATCACTCGGCTTTGTCTTCGGAAGCCAGCAGGATGCGCATCAAGACACCATTCATCTTACGCCATTTCCTGCCGGCTACATGAGTGGTGTATGGATAGCCCTCGAAGATGTTCACCCGGATGCTGGGGCTCTCATGGTATACCCAGGTAGCCATCGGCTACCGCGGATTTACATGAGAGATGTTGATTGTCAAAAAGTGGAATCTGACTGGACGGTTTTTGGTCAAAGTGTTGTGCCCCGATGGGCGAGTCTTATCCAAGAGAGCGAGATCGCTCCAGTTCCTTACCTAGCCAAGCGGGGCGATGTATTAATATGGCATGAGAATCTAATGCATGGAGGAGGCACCCGAAAGGATAAGAGTCGAAGTAGGCGTTCAATAGTGACCCACAATTTTGCACGAGGTAGTATAGTGTTCTATGATTCTACTGGTCTAGTCGGTACTGTGTATCCACGTGATGGCGTGGGCCCCTTTGCACCAACGGAAATATCGGAACTGAAGGATTCTGAATGTATCCCTTGACCTTTTCGAATTCCTCACAACGTCGTGTGCTCAGGTAACAAACGGCTCACTCGTGTCCGGCTAAAAGTCGAATAGAATCCGCTGTTGGGGGGGCAGCGGCCAGATCTTGGGACTCGAGATCTTCAAAGGCACGTAAAATGGGCATTTTCTTGAAAAACGTGAGACTCAGAATCTGTAGAAATCTGTAGAGTGAGGATTTGATCTCCGGCCGCTTCCGCCGACGATCGCCACCAAGACGTAGACCGACACCGCGATCCAGATTTGCGTCCTGACTGCGGTCTCGCTAGTTCGATAGAACGCCTTGATCCGGAGGTGCTGCTTGATCCGTTTAAAGAATAGCTGTCGGATAAGAGCCTGGTGCGGTGCTACGGTTGCTTGCCCGCTTCCAGCCCCTCCCCATAAGAACTGCTCGTGAAGTTTTCCCTCACGCGGCTCACCCAGTGAGTTTCGTCCAGAAGGCCATGAGTCCCATTGTCCGGCAGCCACTTTAACGTCCCTTTGCCGACTCCGGGCAGCGGCTGGATTTTCCAGTCCTAATACAGCCCCAGTGCGTCGTAACGATATTCGGGCTCTCCGCAGGAATCTGTAAAACAACTAATCTTAGGCCCAATACTGTTCATTTAACGGCCTCTGATCCGAATCAGCGGCACGATCCGCTGCGTGGGGTGTCGTTTGCGGGGCCGCAAAGGGTAGGTGCTCATTTTTCGCTTCACGCCTCGCGGGTTGATCCGGTTTCGGCTCGATACGCACTGTTCCTGTAAGATCTCGCCCAGGATGGCCTTATGAAAGGTTTTTCTCAGCCGAGGGGGGAATAGCTGCAGAGCGCGCCATGCGGCGTTGGACAACGCGAACGGAGTGAACGATGGACAGCCGATCCGGATCCTCGCCGGCTTCGAGCGCTGCTTCCTGCATCAACCCGCGTACCGCAAAATGCGCCATCAGCAAACCATAGAACTCCTGCTTGACCAATTCCGGCGTCTTACTCCGCAACACGATCTGCGCCCCGCGCAGATGGGTATTGAGTTCATCGAATGCCGTCTCGATCTCCCAGCGTTGGTGGTACAAAGCCGCCAATTCTTCGGCCGGAGCTTGTGTGTGGTCGAGGACGGTACTGATCAGGCGATAAACCGGCTCGGCGCCGGGCAGATTGTCCAGGTGATAATCGATCACCCGCACCACAATGGCGTTTTGGTCTCGGCGTCTTTCCGATGTCGACGGGTAGATTCGGCTGAGATAAGAGCCGTCCGGCAAGTGCTGGTCTGGATGGAGAATGGAGTTGTTCCGGGCTCTCCAAAGCAGGTCCGCGCCAGTACTTGCCGCCGCCTTCCAAAGCTTATGACTTGGAAAGAAGCGGTCGGCCAAGCAGAGCATCTCCTTGCGGAGAGCTGGAACGACTGTTTCGGCCAGCTTCAATTCATCGACGCTGTAGCGGTCCATGCAGGCGGCCCACAGCACGTGAGTGCCATTTTCGAGCAAGGCCACGAAACGGATCTTGGGAAAAGCGGTGGCGCCTCGACTGGCGCCCGGCCGGCCGAAGGCTTCCTCGTTTTCTGCAGTATCGGCCACATCCGGGGTGCTTCCATCCAGACTGACGACCCGCCACTGCCGGTACCAGGCGCCTTTGGTTTCCGGCTGGGCGATGGGGGCCACGACCGCCTCATACAGCCGCCTGAGCGGCTCTGCGCCCAAGCGGCTGCGCGCTTGCGAAATGCCCGACTTTCCCGCCACTTTTACCTTTACCGACGGGTCCAGAAGCCACTGCACGGCCTCGAGCAAACAGCCCAGTACCTCCCCGGTAGGACGACCGCATGTAAAGTGCTAAGGCGATGACGTAATAGACGACCGCATGTGCCGGCAAATCGCGCTCGCGGATGCTGGCCCGATTGGTGGCCTGCAGGACTTCGTGGACCTTTCGAACCGGGAAGAACTTGGCAACTACACTGAGACTGATGTAGTCGGTGATTCGGCTACCACCTGGCAAGGACGCAATCGTTCACGCCATTCAAGGGGCCTCCGCTCCCTCGAACAGAATAGCATGGAAATGTTTTAGGTGAACAGTATTGATCTTAGGCCGCATTCTGCAGAACCACGAATTGGGTCCGGCTGGCCGCCATGTGCTGGGCCTTCAGCAGCAGGTAGCGTAGATTCCGGTATCCCCGGCCGCGCCGCACAATCGACTTGATGTTGCCGTTGATCGCCTCGACTACCCCAAACCGGACCTTCACCCGGCAGTAGTTCGGCAGCCCCTCCTGGTGACACAGCAACATTCGCGCCAAGTCCTCCATCGGTTTCAGTCGCTGCCACTTCAACTGATCGATCCACTGGTTGAGATACCGTGCCGCCGCACCTGCATAGGTGTAAGTCCATGGCCGCTCCAGGCTTTCCTTCAACAGGTAAGCCTTCATCACTCGGCGATTCAGAGCGAACAACTCATTGAGCATGTGTCGCCGAGTTGCATCCAAATTCACCCAGCGTGTCCGCAGCCACCGCTTGCCCTTCACCACCTGGCGCTTTTCCTTTCCTTTGCGAAAGAATCCGGCCCGTCGCACCTCATCGACCGCCCGGTTGGCATGTTGCATCACATGGGACTTGTCGAAAACGATCTAGCAAACCAGCGCCCACGACAAAATACTCCGAGTGAGCGGCTCCCACATATCCACACACGCCGCCACCAAGCCGCTCCGCTCTTCCGGCGTCGTTTCCTCTTCAAAGTACCCGCCCAAGGTCGCCTGTTTCCGATCCAGTCCGAACCACAAGGGTTCCGCCGTCTCCAGATTACTCACCACCGTGATGAACTTCTGCCGCTTGCCCAGGTAGATCTCATCCACACCCAACTGCTTCACCGCTGGCTTGGTACGACGCGCCGACCAGCGCTCCGAATACCGCAGATCGATGGCTCCCACCGTGCTCTCCGCCAAGCGAAATCTCCGGTCAACCTGCCGGGCTGACGCGCTCTCACAAGCTTGGCCAACAGCATCTTCGAACCGCTCGCTGAAGGGGGTATTGCTCGGCAGGAGCGGGACGCGTTTTGCCGTTACTCCGCAATCTGGGAACTTCACCCGATGAACCTCAATGACCACGGTAGTCAGCAGCGAACTCCAGGCCAGATCCCGTACCTCTCGCTCGCTAAAGTGATGATAATCCTCAAACTTCCGCCCACAGCCCGAATACACTAACTTCCGATTTCCCCGCTTCCGGCGGACCCAAAGACGAAGGCGTTGCCCCGGTTTATCGATCTCATGCCGGTAAACCCGGTACCCCGGCCACTGCAGGATCTTCGTGAGATCGTTGTCTATCACCTCGACACTCTAGCCAAAAGGCCGGATCTCGGAAAAGCCCCTCAAATCAACGCCATTACCGATTCCTGCGGAGAGCTGAAGATGTCGAGTCCCAAGATCTGGCCGCTGAAATCCCCAAGCAGCTGAGTCTATTCGACTTGTCGCTGGAAACGAGTGATTGTACAGCATCCCGTGGCGGGGAAAACGTTGGCCTCGGATGGTACCACTTATTGTGCCGAGTAGGCTGTTATTCCTTCGGCCCGAGCATCAGTGAGTTGTCTGAGGCAGAGCCCAAATATGCTCTCTGAACGACGACAAGAGTTAGCCGAAAGCACCACGGGCTGCCTTCCGTTGCGACATCTTGATATAAATACAACCGCCTTCTACGCGCAGGTCTCGACAACATCTCCTCGCCGGGCATAGCGTCGTCGACTAGTGTATTTGCGACGAGGCAAATCAGATTGCCAGTACACTTGTGGACCTGTCTGATGCAAATTCCTACCACTGGTCGATTGCCCCGTTTAATGATATTGTTCGTCACCCGTAAAAGTGCTCCACGTAATGATATGAGTACGCTTCCACCCAATCCAGCGTCTGTCCTTCCGCCTGCTGTTCGAATCGGCCGATTTTCACCGTCCAATTGCTGCGTGTAGTAAATGGAGTCGGATCCATTTGGCGATCCAGGGCAATAACTAGTTTCCGTACCGTAGGCGCTTCCGAATTGGGCGACTGCGTCAAGGTACGTCCGGCTGCATCGCAACGCGGCGCTTTTACTGCCTCTTCAATGACCCCGAGCGGTATGTTCTCCTCATGGCCAGAAAACTGTGGGGAGGAAATTAATACGTTAGCAGCCCGTGGTTAAAGTCCCTATTCTGAGGATTGGCGAAAACGGCAAAAAACCGAGGCCCACAGATGCCCTACAGCGCATTCTCAGCGGCCAGTTGACCACTTGGTATCCCCGCAAAAGAGTCTCGAATCGGTATTCCGGCCGGATTCCGACTTAAACCACGGGCTGTTAGTATATTTCGATAAGGTTCGTTTCTCCGATTTCTGTATGTCCATTCACGCTTTTACTAGTGTTACCTGCAACTATATACCAAAGGCTCGGGTTCTCGCCCACAGTCTTAAGCGACTGCATCCGGAGATCGAATTCCACCTAGTCCTTTCCGATGCTGTTCCGAATTGGCTCGATCTGGGTAGCGAACCATTCGACACCATAATCCATGTGACACAACTGGGCATCCCTGACGTCGAGCAATGGCTATTCAAACACACCGTTGTCGAGGCCTGCACGGCGGTGAAGGGCGCGGCGGTCTTGAAATTACTCAGCCTTCCCGGTTGTTCGGGCGTCCTGTACTTTGATCCGGACATGGCTCTCCTATCGTCCATGGCAGCTCTGTTGGGCGAGTTCAGCGGTTTCGACGTCTTATTGACGCCTCACCTGACACAGCCGGAAACCCGCATGGAGGCGATCCTCGACAACGAGTTCTCCGTTCTGCGGCATGGCATTTATAATCTCGGCTTTGTGGGGGTTAAGAATTCGCCCGACGGGCTGCGCTTCGCCCACTGGTGGGCGGACCGTTTATATCACTTCTGCTATGACGACATACCGCGTGGAATCTTCACCGATCAGCGCTGGATAGATCTGGCCCCTGCCTGCTTTGGTGGCGTGAGGATTCTGCGCGGACCGGAATATAATGTCGCAACCTGGAATTTGACGCACCGGGAGGTCACCGGTAGCCTCCGTATGGGAATTCTCTCAAACGGACGCCCTTTGGTCTTTTACCACTTTTCCGGTTTCGACAGTGGCGCACAAGAGGCCATGCTGAAGAAGTATGGCGCCACGATGCCTGTTTTGTTCGAACTCCGGGAATGGTATTTAGCCGAGTGCCAGAAAATGGGACAGTCGGATTTGGGCAACGTCCCTTGGAGCTACGCTAATTTCGACAATGGTCGGCCGATTCAAAAAATACATCGTATTCGGTATCGGGAACGAGGCGACCTCCAAAAGGCATTTCCTGATCCATATGCCACCGGGAACAGAAACAAGTCTTATTATCACTGGTTTGAATCCAACGACGAGAGCGCCCAGCCTACGGCCCTCAATCCCCCGGCACCACCCTCGCCGCTTCCTCTAAAAGCTGCTGTAGCCGTGACCAAACCGGAAGTTCCACGCTATTCGATCGTAATCTCTCTTGTTGGGGTCGAGGACGACGGAGTACGACAGCACTTTGAAAATATCGTCTCCCGTACTCACTCAAGGGAGCCAGTTTGCGTCATTGGAGACTCTTCCGCGCTGGACGCCCTTCGTGACGTCCCCCCGGGCAGGATTCTGGAACGCATTCTCTTGCCTAACCAGGCCGCAGAGGAGGCAGATCTACTTGCAGCCCTCGCGCGAAACGAAAGTCGCGATCTTCTTTTCGTTCGCGCGACTTGTATGCTTCCCAATTGGTGGGACATTCGGCTCGCCTGGAGTGCCTACCGGAGTCCTGGCATTGCCACCGCATCGCCTCTTGACGTTAATGGGGTAAGAATTGACGAAGCCGATGCATCGATTTACACTTCGAGTTCTTTCGTCCACCCACCACTACAGACTTTCTCCCGAAGATGCGTGTACATCCGGCGAGCGGCGATCCAGGACGTCGGTTCATCGTCTGGTTCGGCAGACTTCCTGAAACGCAGCCTGCAAATGCGATGGTCGCACGTGCTGGCGGATCACATCTGCAAAACGGGCGAGGATCGGATTGAAGGCGCCGAGGGTGGGGCTCATGTCATCGCCGAAGGGCTTCGCCACTGTGCCGTATCTTCATCACAAAGGGCGAATCCTCAGGTTGCTGCGATCCGTCGTCAACTTCATGTCATGCACAGTTGGGGCGGCGGCTTGGAACATTGGGTCCGTGAGTATTGCAGGAACGATAGTACACACCGAAACTTTGTATTGAAGTCAATCGGTACTTGGGGAGCATTCGGCCAAGAGCTTCGACTCTATCGTCATATTGACGACCCATCTCCCATCCGTCACTTTCCAATCGCGCCCTCCGTGAAACATACGGCCGGAAGACACGCAGCATATCGGGCGGCCCTTGAAGAGATTTGTCACGAATTCGGCATCGATGCGATTGTTGTTTCGTCCCTTATAGGGCATTCCCTGGATGTCCTACGGTCTGGTTTACCCACATTAATGGTTTGCCATGACTTTTATCCATATTGTCCAGCACTGAATGTAACCTTCAAGAAGCCATGTCAAACCTGTGGAGCGTCCGATCTCCACCATTGCACGCGAGAAAACCCGCACCACCGCTTCTTCCGGAACGTGCCTGGGCCCGAGTGGATCCAATTGAGACAGCAGTTTCAGCAGGCAATTCGAGAGAATAATGTTCGCATGATTGCGCCAAGTCCCTCTGTCATTGAAGGATATGGCCGCTTCATTCCCGAATTGCGGGAGTATTTCAGGTTAATCCCTCACGGAACTCGTCCATTGCAGGGTGCCCCATTGAATCTCACGCTTCCTGAGCGCTCGAGACTTCGTTTGGTTGTACTCGGGAGCCTGGCGCCCCACAAGGGAGGAGAGCTCTTGCTGGAGGTTTTGCCTGACCTCCTGAAATTTGCGGATCTTTATCTCCTTGGATGCGGAGAATGGAGCGCACCGTTCGTGCGGAAGGGCGTAACCGTTTTTCCTGAGTACCAGTGGGAGGAATTATCCCGGCAGCTTCAGGCCATTAACCCGCATGTTGGACTTTTGTTGTCGGTTGTGCCAGAAACCTTCAGCTACACGTTGCATGAGCTACTAGAGATGGCTATCCCGACCGTGGCCACGCGGATCGGCAGTTTTGCCGACGTGATTGAAGATGGACGCAATGGTTTCTTGATTGATCCTGGCCCGATCCACGTTTTGACCAAGTTACGCCGCTTGGCGGCCAATCCTGCGGAGCTGCGCGGCGTGCACCAACGGCTGAAAGACTTAAGGGCTTGGCGCATGCCCGAGATGCTTGCGGAGTACGAGGCCGTAATTGGCTTACCAGACGTTTCGGCAACGGCTTATTTTGCTCCGGACGGTCGCGTCTCCGCGCTGGCGGCCAGAGGGCCGACGGTACAGTTGTATTGGAGATCGGACGATGGAACCTTCGAAGAAAAGTGCAGCACCACAGTGCAACTGAAACAATCGACGGAGCCATTCACCGTCGCGCTAAGACTTCCTTCGGAATCAAAGCCACTAGCCTCGCTAAGACTGGACTTCGACTCCGACGTTGGGTCAATTCAGGTGAGCCGAATCCGATTAATCACGAATACTGGTGAAGAAATGTGGTCGTGGAATTATCGTCACGGCTCTATAGACGCGGGGATTTGTTTTGATCTGACTTGGACGAATGGGGACCGGGGAGCTCTGCTCACCGTGACAGGTCCCGATCCGCGAATTCTGCTTCCCGCTGATGAGAGCGCCGTTAGAGCGGTCAGCAATGGTGGTCTGGTTGAAGTTGAAATCGCATTTTCGATAGGAAACGACGCCAATGGCCGAGCCACCCGACTGCTGCATCGACCGGAGTACCACGGCGTAGAGTCGCGGGGGCTAGTTAGCCTACGTCCTATTATCGATTCTCGAGGTGCGGGTTTCTCTCCCACAAGCAGCGCCGGAGCCAGCGCAGACTTCCTTCTCGACCAGGTAGTAAACCTGAAACACAGGGTGCATGAGCTAGAGCAATCAATATCATGGAAGATAACGGCGCCATTGCGGAACGTGTACGGCCTCCTTCTTAAGTTTAAAACGGCAGTCTGTGCGAACATCGCAGTAAAATAGCCTTTTCGTTTCGGAATCGATTGAGCAATCACAATGGCAAGCCATTCGCAGGGACCGAAGCGCGCGCTATGTTACCGTCTCTGTGCTCGCACACCGAATTTCTTTTAAGTGTGAGAGGGTCAGGCTTCCCGGTTACCGGGACTTATGCGTACCGATCGTGACATGGAATTGAGGGAGACTCGCACAGTACCAGCTACTTTGGAGTGTCGACAATTTAGTTTCTTTTAATCATTGGCTAAAGCGGCGAGGGAAACGCAGTAGTGAGACAATCCATTCCGATGGGGCGCCTCACGCTGCGGCGTACAGAGGCATGAACATTTCGGAGCGATTAGATGAGGCTCTTTTTAGGCTTGTCCCATGGGACGAGGTATCCAAGTGCTATCTTGCCTACCACAGAAACCGCTATCGATATTTGATCGAAATCCTGGCGCTGCTCTTGAACCAAGAGCAGCGCGGAAATAGTGGAGCCCCAAGGATTCTCGATGTCGGGCCCAGCCACCAGACGACGCTGATTAAGCTTCTATTTCCCACTGTGACGCTTGAGACGATGGGTTACTACAACCCGAATCTGGCAGAGTTAGAAACGGTTGTACACACTCAGTGTGACCTGAACCACGCGGCTAGTGGGCCTGATTCGCCATCTTCAGATCGGTATGACCTCATTGTTCTCTGTGAGGTTCTAGAGCATTTGTACACCCCGCCGACCAAGGTTCTCAGAATGTTTTATTCCCTGCTGCGCCCTGGGGGGCTACTCCTCCTCCAAACCCCAAATCCCGTGAGTCTGATGAAGAGGCTGCTTCTACTCAAGGGATATAGTCCGTTTGAAATTATTCGGGATGATACGACGAACCCTGGCCACTACTGCGAATATACCCTGCCAGACCTGCTGTATTTGGCTAAACTTTCGGATTATGAGGTGGTGCAGTTTTCTGTGAAAAACTATTTTGGCGAACCACGCTGGCTCTACGACTTATTATGTAGTATGTTACCTGACCAACTCGGCGATGGCATTACTCTGTTACTACGTCGACCGCTAAAGGACGAACCAACATGTCTCAATTTAGATTCGGCGTAGTTAAGAAAGCTGACAATGGCTGACCTTCGGCGTTGGGTCCCTCTCCATACCGGCCCTCTCGCGCATCCTTGCGAATTGAAGGAAGGCAAAAAAGGAGGTGCGCGCCGGCGTCCAGCCCGTTATCGCTTCTTACCTGATGCGGGAAGCCGGATTTCTTTCGCGCCCCCCACGGTGTCTTTAATTTGATCGAGGTGTTTCGGTCGCCCGTTTTGGACGCTATTTCTTCTTATAGCGGCCCTCCTGATATGTGGCACTGGTCCGCACATAGAATAATCCCTACCAATTTTAGACGCCAGTCCGCACGTTCCGTTCAAAGGCGAACCACTTGCTATCGCGATGACCAATTAAAGTAACAAAGTCAAAAAATAACCTGGACTATGAGTGATTTAACTACACTGTTACGGCGGTCGTATCTGGACCTATTGAAACAATCCCTCACGGACTCGATTCATCAGCGCACGTACTCTGCTATCCCCCAAACAGATGGGCACGTAGAGATTGTCGAGGTGGACAACGCCGCTAAACTCCATAGGTCTGATGGACGTGACTGGCCTGCCTTTGGAGAGACTATGGTAGGTATTAAACGGCTCGACAACCTCGAAAGTCTCATCGAGATAATCGCCCACGAGAACATACCCGGTGATTTGATTGAAACGGGGGTGTGGAGAGGCGGGGCGTCAATTTTCATGAAGGGCGTTCTTCGCGCTTTGGGTATCAAACAGCGTTTACTGTGGGTTGCTGACTCTTTTCAAGGGTTGCCACCGCCAAACTCAGCGCTTTATCCTCAAGATAAAGATGAGTTTTTACACACCATCTCGTTTCTGGCGAGCTCTGAAGACGAGGTTCGGAGTAGCTTCGAACGTTATGGATTGTTAGACGACGACGTGCGCTTCTTGCGGGGGTGGTTCTCTGAGACGCTTCCTACTCTTAAAGATCAGCAATGGTCACTGATCCGCTTGGATGGTGATCTTTACGAGTCGACGATGGTTGGGTTGGAGTGCCTATATCCCAATCTCTCACGTGGTGGTTTTTGTGTAATCGATGATTATGGGTGCCTGCCATGTTGTCAAAAAGCAGTTGATGACTTTAGGGCTCACTACAGAGTCGATGAACCGATGGTTGAAATAGATTGGACTGGTCGCTTTTGGCGCAAATCCTGATATTAATCAATTCACCTTATAGTAAAACGGAAAGTCCTAATTTAAAATGCGGACGATCTTTTCCATTCGTTTACTTTTCTCACTTCACGTAGACTTTATTTACATTATTACGTTGTTCTGCGTAGAGGTTGCAGCAGAGCGGGCAGCATAAAAGCAGCCCTGCCAGCAATCTGGCGACTAGAACGCGATTTAAGTAGATGGTACCTTTCCAGCTTAGCCGGAGGGGCAAAATCAGCTTCGTACGGCGATCAAAAACCCATATGCGGTCGGACCATTCAATGGCAAGGGAATGTGATGCGTGATGAAAGGATTCCCAATCGCCGCGCCCCGCCACAAGTTTTTCCCACTCACGATCCTGCGCCCCGGCGCATAACGCTGGCCCTTTTCCTCCATCTCCACCCCAAGCGCACGAAGCGCAGCCGCCCTCCGCCCCCGCTACGGGAGACCGCGGACTCGATCCCCGGCGAACAACCCGGCGGCTCTCCCCTGCCCGCACCCCCCCC
>Ga0194131_10010237_pt1 | contig 11548 bp, 13 predicted proteins | sample TA2KigO120mmetaG_FD_148631 | JGI IMG/M metagenome (GOLD analysis project Ga0194131, IMG submission 148631) | Freshwater microbial communities from Lake Tanganyika, Tanzania - TA2015053 Kigoma Offshore 120m | ecosystem: Environmental > Aquatic > Freshwater > Lake | place: Tanzania: Lake... | reverse complement strand
GGTCCAGACTTTCAGACCTGCGGAGACAGATTTCTTGCGCAGTGACACTAGAAGAGCCCCTTATTTCTATACCGGTTTGTACTACAGAGTCGACCGTCGCCGCCTCTATTCCCCTCTACGAATTAGGTGTGAGTTTGTCGTGGGTAAGGGATAAAACGGACAAATAGTATCACAGCCGAGGTGTTAGAGGCTTTGGCCTCAAAGTCCAAGTGTGTTGATCCAGGCACAGCAAGCGACTCTCTAAATCAGGAGCTTCAAGCGTTGCATAGGGAAGTTGGTGCATTCTCTATCCACTTACGCCAAAGGGAGTAGGACTGAAGGGCATATTCCTTGTACCCAGGCGATGATATGGATCTAGGGTTGGTCCAAAAATTCGCCCCAGATCCAACGGCAGCCAAAACTAGTAGATTGGTATAGAACTTTGAATTTTCGTTGCTCTTGCCAACAGGAATTTGACTTTCAGAATCAAGATAGAAAACAGTACATCCAACTCTAATTGCCGAGAAAAAAACTGGATCAAAAAAATCTACTACCGGCTTTAGAGTCGTTCTTCTCCCCCGAATTTTTCGAACAGCGATAAGGGACCAAAGATTTCCAAGAACTTTTCGAGAAATTTCCAGAAAATCAGTGTTCACTGAATCTTACCTTAAGTCGAGCCGAGCACCATCTCCTCCGCTCTTTCTATAGCCCTATGAAAATAAGGGCGGCGAGTGCCCACTATATCAAATCCTGACTTTAATTTCTCTATTATTTCATTAAGTAGATCGCCAAGGAATATTTGGTCTGAGTCTAAATGGATGTAGAATTTTGCCGGATAATAATAAAAAATGTTTGCCCAGGCGCGGGCCGTTCCTAAGTGACTCTTTTTTCTATATCCTGACCTGATCCCCTTTTCATCTCGTCTATAGATAGCAAGGCGACGATTTTTTCCAAGTTTCCTGACGACCGTATTCTCTGAACCTCTTACCCTCCCCGATTCATCGTCAAAACAAAAGACATTAAGCTCTAGATCAGGGTGATGCTTCATCATGGATGATGAAACTGGGCGAATTAACTCGGGACAATTGAAGCACTCAGTCCAAATAAATAAATCTCTCACTAGTCAACCACTCTTTTGAATCCAACTAAGTAGTTCAGAAAAACGCGGGAACTTGCCTTCTAGCTTCGGAACCGAACTATAGAGATTTGGAAGATGGTGCAGTAGCGATCCAAGGGATGGCGAGTTAGTATCAGAATCAAACCCAATGAGATGACGGTCAGCAATTCCTTCAGGTACGTTGATAAATTGAATCCCCATTGAGGCTCGAGCGCCTAGATCCCACCAAATCAACTTAGAGCTTCCAATTTTGTTTATTGCTGGGCTTGAGACATATTCATCGAGTAATTCCTGGTCCAGTACTGTAATTCCGGAGTAAAGGCTTGGAATTTGCAGATACTCACTATCGTTAATTACCAACTTCTTCGCTTTATTGGGATCTGACTTTAAGTTATGCAAATCAATGCAAATCCAGTCATTTAACGTTTTAGAGTATTCAACGCGTAGGAAACTAGGCACCAGACCTGAGTCTCTTAATCTTTCTCGCTCCTGGAGCCAATAGATCAGATTCTCAGTCCTTAGAGAGACATCGTTCTCCAAAATAAGCACAAGTCTTTTGAAACCAACTTTTTCCTTAGCCAATTCTCGTAAACTTTCTTTGTGCTCCCACAAGAGATTCCAGGGATTACTCTTAAAATCCTCGGTCCAGGGAGAATTATTCTGGCTGTGCATTGTGTTGTATTGTTCAAACTTATAAATTTTCACTTCGGTCTTTGGACTTAAAGGGGAGTAGTAAAAATCTTTATTCGAAAAAATATGAATCACAAGCCTCTTTGTATCAATTTGTTCTAGGCCGCTAATTACCTGAGCTAGGTACTCATCACGAAATTCAGCCCGTTTTGCCCGTGGCTTACTCATGATGTCACGTTTCCATGGTTGATGACCTCTCGTCCCATGTTTGATGAGCCGCGCCCAAGACCTCAAATATTCCAAAGTTAATCTAGGTTTGATAGAGTCATGTAAGTGCTGTGTCTTTGAAACTCGAGGTGGGATAAAGTGAGTAATAAATACCTGTAATTCGTAATCCTTCAAGTCCATATCTAATAGTCTCCGATTCCAGCAATACTAAGAGCTATGAGCCTATGGTGGAGAGCGGTCATTATCTCCGAATCAGTTCTTGGATTCGAAGAAGTCTTACAACGAAAATGCATAGTTGAGGATAAGTTCTCGTCACTTAATTCCAAAACTTCATCCACACTTTTACACCAGGTCCATGGAATTCCAATTGGTTCCACTCCATTCTTGCGCAAAAGGAATCCAAGAGCAACGTCATTGAGCATTCGGTGAGGGTATTGTCGAAAATTAGAAACTACTATCTCTGCAGTTTTACGATTAATCAACTGTCCAGCTCCGGTTACAAACTTTTCAGGAAAATCCCCTAATAGATGTCCGGCATAAATGGGTGTATCTCTCCTAAAGCCAGAGATGTGTTTGATTATTTGGTTGACATTGATTAAGCTCGAGGCGCTCGTCATGAACATAAACTCATAGTCAGTTTCCTTTAGAAACCAATTCATCGTGCCTATTAATCTCCTTCCAGCGAAAATAAGGGAAGAGTTGGTCAAAAATTGAATTTCTCGAATTGAACTTGGCGCCAATTCTCTACTTGGTGTAATGTTCCTAATAAGCCAGGGGATAAAAAAGTAGTCAAATCGACCTTGCCACAAGCCAAATCTCTTGGAGTATCGTTTTCTTTCGTGAAATGCATCGAATCTCTTCCAAAGATTTCCCAGGCGTATTCCGGATGCGTTGACTATTTCAACTTCATTTTTGAATCGGCTAACCCAAGTTGGTAATTGTCCATTGAGCCAAATTGACTCCCAGGGCTCGCTTTTTGCCTGACCAATGGTAACGATCAAAGATGCGTTATAGGTCACGCAGTTTAATCCTTAAAAACTCGAGTAATTTTGATAAATCCGGAGATTTATTCAACAGCGGCTGAGAGTAGGTTGACTCATATAAATCCTCATGAGAATTCAATGCTTTAATTCTACTTAGCCATTGTTCTTGAGATTCAAAATCATGTAGATTCAATAGGGCTGAGGGATTTAAATATCTTTCTGAGTCGATTCCGTAGTAGATTGGCACACTTCCTGATAGGTATGCTTCAAATGGTTTCTCGGTTACATATCCTGGATACAAGTCGTTTTCGAAACAAATTGTAAAGCGGTAATCTCTTGCGATCTCACTTGGTCTATCAACAGGACGTCTTGAACCTGGACCAAAGACATCTACCTCTCCAATTTTTCTAAGTTCGCTAATTGCATGCAATCTCAAGCGATAATTCTTTCCTATAAAAGCACATGCAAACTTTCTCTTTGGTTCGCGAAGCTTTCGAGGACTCATCAATTCTGAAATAGTGGGCGAATGTCTCCCCCAGTAGGAATGCTCAAGTTTTGAAATTAAATCAGTGCTGGTCAGTATCCATAATGGAAAGTAGAAATTGTTGGATGCTGGAAACTTTGCATCAAAAGTAAGATAGGCATCCCATGCTCCAAAAGGCGGTCGTTGGTTTTCGCCGGTGTACCAGATATTGATTCTTGCTAATGGGTTTGGCGTAATCCCAACCGCCAATGATGGAATACTCAAGTGTTTACCTCTAGTAATTCGACTTAAAAGTCCCCTAGAAGTTCTCTTTAAAAATGGAGTAGGGTAGGAATCCGAGTCACCACCATAAGGTCCTGTTATTTCAACATCAACCCTGTTGTCTAAGTCTTCGCAAATATTCACTTCTCGCCCACTGGCTAGTTCAATTAAGGACTTAAATGGCGCAACCGATGTTCTCGAAGGAAAGTCGCGAAATCTGACCAATAATCTTGTATCCATTCCCCTCCTAGTCAAGCACGAGGCTAGTAAATATCTAGTTTTTTACTCTGGCTTTAGTGGGCCCTGTCGGGATCGAACCGACGACCCACGGATTAAAAGTCCGTTGCTCTACCGACTGAGCTAAAGGCCCCAATGTCTAACTTCCTCTCTCAGATTTTCATGGAAGAGAGGTCATAGTACAGAGAAACCAGAGCACATAAATTCAGGATAAGATTCTGGTTCCTCTAGTCCCCATCGTCTAGGGGCCTAGGACATCGCCCTTTCACGGCGGTAACACGGGTTCAAATCCCGTTGGGGACGCCAGATAAAGAGAAAGAAGTTTTCTTTATCTGTATTTATGTTGGCCCAGTAGCGCAGTTGGTTAGCGCGCCGCCCTGTCACGGCGGAGGTCGCGGGTTCAAGTCCCGTCTGGGTCGCTGATTATTCTACTCGGCTGGGTAGCTCAGTTGGTACGAGCGTGCGACTGAAAATCGTGAGGTCGACGGTTCGATCCCGTCCCCAGCCACCGATTAAACACTCAAATACGTCAAGATTTTTTGTTTTTTGCCCTTTAATTGATTTGTCGAAAAAACCAAAGGAATATAGTCAAGAAACTTACTAATGAGATCCATAGAATCAAACCTTCAACTCGGTATGAGGCGTTAGAAATCAAAAAAGCAAGCAATGAGAAGGCTCCTGTGCCGCTCCAGAGAGTAATAGCCGTAGTGCGCCTTGATAAACCTCGGCGCGTCAATAGATGAGAGAGATGGTCCTGGCCCCCTTGAAAAGGAGAAATACCGCGTTGAATCCTAGATGAGACCGCTACAGATGTATCCAAAATAGGTAGAGCAAGAAGCAAAACTGGAATTGCAAAACCTGCCCAGCGATTTATGGGGTTGGGATCAAATCTAACCAAGATAGTTGCAAGGATCATCCCAAGAAAAAGTGAACCCGCATCGCCCATATAGATTCGTGCTGGATTTCTATTCCAATATAAGAATCCACAACAAGATCCAGAGAGCACGATGGCCAAGGCTGCAATATAGAACTGGCCAGAAGTCGAAGAAAGGATAAAGAGCATGAAGCTGCTTATGGCAACTGTCCCAGAGGCTCCACCATCATGATTATCGAAGAAGTTTATTGCGTTAATTATACCAACAATCCAGAAAACGGTTAAGGCGAAGTCTAAATAGGAATTGCCGGTTGGTGAGCCGACTGTGTCTGTGGCAATGATGACTCCCGAGGTAAAAAGTGCTGCAATATTCTGTGCGATAAACCTCGACATTGGTGATAGATTTTTTATATCATCTACTAAACCAACTAGGCCCATCAAAACTGAGGGCACTATTATTGCCAGCACGATTTTACTAGTATTGCCATCTAATTTTAGAAATAAACTACCACAAAGAACTATGATTGAAACCGCAATCATTATCGCAACTCCACCTAAATATGGAATAGGTTCGCGATGGGTTTTATGGGCCTGATTAGGTTGGTCAACAATGCCAAAGCGGTTTGCAACTCTCCTCATAACTGGAGTGATGATCCCTGTGCTAAGAACTGCAAGCACGAACAGGGTTAAAAACTGAATTGTATTTAATTCCATACAGATTTTGCATACTCGAGATAGTCAGACAAGATTTTTTCCAGCCCTAACTCTGCTTTCCAGCCAGTAGTTCTTTGTAGTTTTGAGGTGTCAGGAAGCCTTCTAGACATATCTTCAAATCCCTCTAATCTGAGAACTTCGTAGGATAAAAACCTAATTATCGATGATGATTCAGTAAGTTCAATAATTCTTTTTGCCAGATCAATGATTTTTACCTCTTCAACGCCGCCCAGATTAAATACTTCACCATTGCCCTCTGGGCTATCCCAGAGGGAAAGAGTTCCGGAGATTGCATCGGCTACATGACAAAAAATTCGCTGCTGAGTTCCATCTCCATGAACAATTAGGGGTTGACCCTCTAGACACGCCTTAAAAAACTTAGGAATGACCATTCCATATGCTGAGCTCTGACGTGGTCCTACAGTATTGAAGTAGCGAATTATTTTTAATTGTAATTCTGACTTTTCAAATAAGGCCCTGGCATAGGTCTCATCAAGAGCCTTGGCTTCAGAGTAAGACCACCTTGAGAGCAAGGGTGATCCGATGATGCGATCAGATTCCTCATTGAGCAAGCCTGAAGAATTCATCCCATAAATCTCGCTAGTACTGGCAAGGAGTATCGGTACTCCTCTATCTGCAGCAATATCTAGAACATTCTCACTTCCATGGATATTGGTCTTTATTGAACCTATTGGGTCTTTGAGAATCTTCTCCACCCCAACTGCTGCTGCCATATGAAAGCAGCCATCCACTCCAGAGAATGCCCTCAATAGACTCTCACTATCCAAAATATTGCCTGAAATTACCCTTAGGCTGCGGTTATCTTTTTGATGATTTAGATTAATCAAACTTCCAGAAGAGAAGTCATCAAAGACAATTACTTCATCCCCTCTACTAAGAAGGGCATCGGTAAGGTGGGAGCCAATAAATCCCGCTCCTCCGGTAATTAGATACTTCATAGACTCTTAGGCAGAACCTGACTTGCGGCGAAACATCTTAGGAGCCCCACTGCCTTCTTGGTTGCCATGGATCTTGGAGTTTCCAGAGATGTTGTTATTCCGTATTCCTCTGGCCTGCTTCTTCTTCTCTAAAGCTTCGAGAAACTTTGCCTTGGGATCATTTATCTCGTCTTTAGATTTTTTGTTTCTCTTTTCTTCAGACAATTCTTGCCTCCTTGGCATCAATTCCTAGTAGCGCTTGAACTTCTGATCTTCTAAATCGACGATGGCCACCAAGGGTTCTGATAGCGGTTAGCTTTCCGGCTTTAGCCCATCTAGTAACTGTTTTAGGATCTACTCGAAATAGCTTGGCAACCTCTGCTGGGGTGAGCAGTACTTCTTGCTCTGTAGGCCTTTGCATGCTCATGAGTAGACTTCATGTCCCTTTCGCCCCTTATGGGTGGAAAGTATTGCCTTACTTGCCTTAAGTAGCAAGGCCCGCCTACATCGCCTGTTCTAGCGCTGCGACCTTTCTCCATCTCTTCATTAAGGCTTCGTAGCCCACACCTGCTTGGACTCCATCACCGCTTGCAAGTCCTTGAAGCGAGGCTGTGACATCTTCAATTGATGTATCTGAATCAAGTCCTGGATTTCCACTATCAACCAATGATTTTTCAAGATAGAGAGCAAGACCGCCGTAATCGCATTCCAAAATTGATTCTGGATGAAAAACGTTAAGCCAATTTAGAAGATCTCCGAGCTCTGCCTCCACTGGGCCATCTCCAAATGCTTGCCTAACAATTTGATGAGCCTCTAAGCATCTTTTTTTTGCCTTGGATAGCTCTGTTCTCATTATTGTGAAAGGACCATCTGGATTATTTCCTCGAAGTCTCTCATCGGGCGAAAAGAGAGCAAACCACCTTGGCGGAATAATCCAAGTCTCAGAGAGAATATGAGGAACCCTATATTCAAGTTCTGGTGAGAAATCACCAATTGCATCACCTAAACTTTCAGGGAGAAAAAAAGGAATAACTGAATTGGGAAGTGAATTTTTAAAGTTATTTAAAGCAACCCAACATCTCTTCGCTGTTGACCAGGGCGAGACATAGCGTTTTCCATTGTGATCAATGATGTGAGCGCCATCTGCTTTTAGCGACAGAGATTCAGCAAGTATTACTCTTCTTAGAGCTCGCTGCTGCTCTTCGCGCCCGGTGTGGCTCTCAATTGGCAATGAAGCCCAGCGCTGTTGATCAACTGGTGAAAAACTTGTTATTGGTTCATAGATGCGAAGGGATGTCACATAAGGAGTTGGGCGCATTTTCAGAGCTTATTTTGTCGGGATGTAATTGCCCTCGGCATATGGATCAAAGTCATCATCATCGCCCTTATCAACTTCGCCATGGAGTTCCTTTAATAGGCGTTCTATATCGATATCTTGAGAGCTGTATTTAAGATCGCGTGCGACTCTAGTCTGTTTAGCTTTTGAACGGCCACGCCCCATAGCGAGCCCTCCCAACCTTAGGTCTTCTGTGATATCCCAACCCTACCTCGCGCCCTAAATGGGCGCAAAAAGAGAGGAAAGTTAGCGGATTTGCTGGCCCTTGTAGCTAGATACCTCTGGATGCCTGGCAAGAAGGGGAGAAATCTTGGCAAGAACAGCTTGGCATTGAGCCATCGCATTTCCAGCAAAGCTAAGTGGATCAGATATTAGAGCTTCAATTTCACTTCTGCTTAATGGCAACTTCCCATCTCTAGTTAGCAGGTCAATGAAATCTGCATCTTTTGCCTCTCTCATTGCGCTTGCTAGGGCAAGTGAGGCACTTCTTATTATTTGGTGAGCATCTTCTCTGCCCATACCTTTTTTCACAGCAACTAGAAGAATCTTTGTTGAAGCAAGTAGTGGAAGATGAGTTTTTATCTCTTTTTTAATCATTTCAGGATAGATACCAAACTCATCTAGAACTGTAAGAGATGTTTCAAGAAGGCCATCGATGCAATAGAAGGCATCTGCGATAGCGACTCTTCTAACCACGCTATCTGAAACATCACCTTCATTCCATTGACCACCTGAAATCTCGCCAAGCATTGTCGCATAGCCTTTGAGTAGTACGGCAAGGCCGTTTATTCTCTCGCAAGATCTGGTATTCATTTTATGAGGCATTGCAGATGAGCCCACCTGGCCCTGCTTAAAGCCTTCACTAACCAAATCATTTCCCGCCATCAGCCTGATTGATGTGGCCATATTCGATGGGGCTGCAGAAAGAGCAACAAGTGAAGTAATTACTTGATAATCGATTGATCTTGGATATATCTGACCGATTGAATCGAGAGTTTTCTCAAATCCTAAAGATTTTGCAAGTGCCCTTTCAAGCTTTTCAAAATTATCACCTATCAAATCTAAGCTATCTTGAGATGTTCCAACTGGTCCCTTTAGACCGCGGAGCGGAAATAGCTCAATGAGATTTTCAAGCCTTGCTTGAGCAAAAAGTAGCTCTTCAGCAACTGTGGCAAAACGTTTGCTCAGCGTAGTTATTTGAGCAGGAACATTATGTGAGCGGCCAACAATAGGAAGGGCTTCATATTCCTCGATTTTCTTTGCCAGACGAGACAAGAGTGATAGGGTTTTAAAGTTAGTCAATTTCAAGGCAGAGAGAATCTGAAAAGCCTCAATATTTTCTGTGAGATCTCTACTAGTCATTCCAATATGAATATATTGATGACCAGCAAGGCTATTGAATTCATCAATTCTTGCCTTCACATCATGGCGGAGCTCTTGCTCGCGCTTATCGATGCTCTCTAAATCAATCTTTTCCAAAACTCTTTCATAATCACTTATTGCAGACTCTGGAATATCAAAACCAAGCTCGCTCTGAGTTTTCATAACAGTAATCCATAGTCTTCGCTCAGCGATAATCTTTGATTTAGAGGACCAAATATCTTTCATCTCATTTGATGCATATCGATTAGCAAGAATGCTCATGCTCTTGCCGCCTCTGCTTGCCAAGCCGAATCAATCATCTCTTTGAGGGAAAGCCTAGGTTGCCAACCAAGCTCCTCTTCAATCTTATCTATATTTGCAACCAAACTTTCTGGATCCCCTGAGCGCCTCTGTAAAAGGTTCGGAGTGAATTCGATCCCTGACGACTTCTGTATCTGAGCCAAAACTTCTTTCACTGTATATCCAGAACCAGAACCTACATTGAAGGCTTGGGCTATTGCTTGCTGGTCTAAAGCTTTTAAGGCCATGAGATGTGATTCTGCTAAATCAACGACGTGAATGTAGTCGCGAATGCAGGTTCCATCTCTTGTGCTGTAATCATCTCCATATATCTCAGGAGATCTATTGGATCGAAGAGCCGCAAAAGTCTTAGGTACTAGATTGTCTCTAGCGTTATCAACAAGTCCAGCGCCTCCCGCCCCAACAACGTTGAAATATCGAAGAGAAATTGAGGAGATGCCCTCGGATTGCAATGCCAGAGATAGAACTTCTTCGCTAAGGAGCTTTGTGTGGGCGTAAGGAGATAAAGGCTCTTTTTTATCGTTCTCTGATAAGGCCTCGAGGCCAGCTGATGCATAGACAACTGCTGTTGAGGAAAAGACAATCTTTTTTACATCAGCAGAGGCCATAGCAGCCAGTAAATTCAAAGTTCCGCTGAAGTTATTCTCATAGTACTTCAATGGCTCTTCAACTGATTCCTCGACGGATTTTTTTGCAGCTAAATGAATCACAGAATCAACTCCGCTAACAGCTGAATTTAATGCAGCTCTATCTAGAATGTCACCTTTGTGAATTTCAACTTTCATGCCTTGTAAGCGGGCCTTTAGCCCGTTTGAAAAATCATCAAAGACTCTGACTTCAAAACCATTTTCAAGTAAAACTCTGCAGAGATTTGCACCAATGTATCCAGCACCGCCAGTTACTAAGACCTTACTCATGAGATCAAGTCTCTAACTGTAATAGTTTCATCGCGTCCTGGACCTACGCCAATGGCGCTCATTGGTGCTCCTGAGATTTCTTCCAAGAACTTAATATAGCTTTGAGCGTTTTTAGGTAAATCGGTAAGTGTTCTCGCCTTTGAGATATCCTCGCTCCAGCCTGAAAGATATTCATATATTGGCTTTGCATGGTGAAAATCGCTCTGTGACGCAGGAAGCTCTTCAACTCTTTTGCCATCTATTTCATATGCCACACATACTGGAATCTTCTCCCAGCCAGTTAACACATCTAGCTTGGTTAGGAAGAAATCAGTAATTCCATTGATTCGAACTGCATATCTTGCAATTGGAGCGTCATACCAACCACACCTTCTAGAGCGCCCAGTGGTTGTGCCAAATTCTCCGCCAATTGAGCGTAGTTTCTCGCCATCTTCATCAAAGAGCTCTGTTGGAAAAGGTCCTGAGCCAACGCGAGTTGTGTAGGCCTTAACAATTCCAATCACCCTTGAGATCCGAGTTGGTCCAATTCCAGAACCAGTTGATGCCCCTCCCGCAGTTGGATTAGAGGAGGTAACAAAAGGATAAGTGCCATGATCAACATCAAGCAGTGTTCCTTGCGAGCCTTCCAATAAAACATTCTCTCCTCTATCAAGAGCTTGATTTAGTAGAAGTGAGGTATCGACAACATAGGGGCGCAGGGTTTCGGTAAATTCCAGATACTCTTTTAATACTTCATCAACTTCTAATCCTTTGCGATTGAAAACTTTAATTAAAACTTGATTCTTATCTCTTAGAGCGCCTTCTATTTTTTGTCGAAGAATTGAGGTATCAAAGAGATCTTGAGCTCTTATTCCAATGCGATTTATTTTATCGGCATAGGCAGGGCCTATTCCACGTCCTGTTGTTCCAATCTTGGCTTTTCCTAAAAATCTCTCTGAGACTTTATCTATGGTGCGATGATAAGGAGTAATTAGATGAGCATTAGTTGAAATCTTAAGATTTGAGGCATCAACCCCGCGCACATTAAGTCCTGCAATTTCTTCAAGTAAAACTGATGGATCTATTACAACACCATTTCCAATAACTGGAATGCAATTTGGAGTGAGAATTCCTGAAGGAAGTAAATGGAGGGCAAACTTTTGATCGCCAATTACAACGGTATGTCCT
>Ga0194131_10010235_pt1 | contig 11549 bp, 8 predicted proteins | sample TA2KigO120mmetaG_FD_148631 | JGI IMG/M metagenome (GOLD analysis project Ga0194131, IMG submission 148631) | Freshwater microbial communities from Lake Tanganyika, Tanzania - TA2015053 Kigoma Offshore 120m | ecosystem: Environmental > Aquatic > Freshwater > Lake | place: Tanzania: Lake... | reverse complement strand
ATAAAGTATATTTGAGCCCACCCGGCGGTGCAATGCGAATAACTGGTACAAAATCACAATCTTCGCGTCGAAATTGGGACAACATACTATTTCACTGTGTTGCTCTGACGGCTCGCCATCAGGTACGCTCCAGGTCGTGAATTTCAGAATGCACCGAGTTCCTAATTCCGGTGCTGCAGAGCCACGCCTCGTTCTCCCAGGAGGTCTCATGAAACCCGCACTACGAACCGTCGCCACACTGGTAGCCGGCGCGTTACTATGGACCGCCCTAACGCCCGCAGGGCAGTCTTCAAGAAAGCTGGAGTGGATTGACGACACCTACGAAGACTTCCGTGGCGGACAGTTCGACGCCTCGGGCCAGAATCTGTTCGCGACGCGAAAAGGGCAGGTGAAGACGATTACCCGGTTCGATTTGAACAGCGACGGATTTCTGGACCTGGTTTTCAGCAGTTCTCATGATTTTGTCACAGCGCCGGCAGCCACGCTTTACGAGTCGCCAGGCGGCCGGCAAGCTGGAAAGACGTCCGCGCTGCCTCCCTTGGGAACCAGCTATGCGGCGGTTGCCGATCTAAACAAAGACGGCTTTCTTGACCTGGCGCTGGCTCCGAATGACAACTGGATCGGCGGTGAACGCTATCTCTTCGTTCTGTGGGGCGCTGCGGAAGGCTGGTCGTCGAAACGCATGACCAACCTGCTGGCGATCGAACCGCGCGCGCTCAAAGTGGCAGACTGGGACGGCGACGGCTGGCCAGACATTGCCGTGTTGAACGGCGCTCTGTGGGGAACGCCGCGCAGTCTAGAGACAACCCTTCGGATCTACTGGGGTGGCGAGCGCGGCTTTCGACAAGAAGCCTTTCGCGAAATTGCACTCGGAAACGCCGTCGACATGGAATCTGCAGACTTGGACGGAGACCGGCATCCGGAGCTGATCTTGCTTCAATCCAAGCCGGGGGAAATCTCCGTTCTTTGGCACGGACTCCCTCGAGACAGCGCGAAACCTCCGGAACGTTCGCGTGTGAAGCTCGCAGTCGAGGACGTCGCGAACCTGGCCGTCATCGACCACAATCGGGATGGACAACTGGATCTGATTGCCACGGGCGGTATCAAGGAAGAGATCGGTTACGATCCAACCACCGGCCAGCGCATGTATCGGCATTCAGGACTGGTGCTATTGACACGCCGTGCCGGGCACGAATGGGACGCACCCCGGTCCATTGTGGTCCCTCCCGCTTCGGCTCTGGCGAGTGCCGACTTCAACCAGGATGGCTGGCCCGACGTCGTGCTGGCAAACGGCGGAGCAGCTGTCGGCAGCGTCCAGGTGCTGTGGGGAGACGCCGAAGGATTCTATCGGAAGAATGCTCCCACCGTGTTGCCGATCGCTCATGGGGCTTCCTTGGCGGTCACAGATCTCGATCGCGATGGCCACGCAGACCTGGTTGTCGGTGTCGGACAGACCGAAGAAAGCTACGAGTCGAGTTCGAGGATCTTCTTTGGCGATGGCCAAGGCCACTTCACCTTGGCTGAATATCCGATCGCAACCGCCGCTGTTACCGACGTCGTGGTGGCGCCGATGGACAAGGGTCCCGGGTACCGGTTGATTTTCTGCAACCGCATTGCCGGGCGTATCCGGGAAGACGTGCCAACGCGCGTCTTCTGGGGAGGCAAAGACGGCTTCGACTCCCAGCGCTTCTCGGCATATCGGCTTCGTTCCGGATATGCCTCGTTTGGAGCCGATTTCAACGACGATGGCTACCCCGATTTAGCCATGGCTTCGATCGTCCATGCGGTTGCCGAAGACCATCCCGAGATCGGTTTCAACATCCTGTGGGGTGGCAAAGATGGACTCCGCGACGAACGACGCTCGGTCGTGAAAGAGCCGGGGCTGTTCGTCCTGAGCGCCGGCGATGTCGACCGGGACGGCTATCTCGATCTGCTGGGTACTTGCACGGCCTCTCCAGTTCAGGGAAGCGATCCGCCACGCATCGTCATCTGGCATGGCGGTCCCGCAGGCTTTGACCCGAAACGGCGCGTGACGTTGCCGGCAAGCGGAGTTAAGGGATGCATGGCCGTCGCGGACTTCAACAAGGATGGATTCCTCGATCTGGCCGCGTCGCGTGGCGAGGCTAACCTGGTCTCGGTCTTCTGGAATAGCGCCACGGGTTTTTCGGCGGCGCGGTCCAGCGATTTGCCGCTGGTCTATCCCGACGACATGAGCACAGCCGACCTTGATGGCAATGGATGGTTGGATCTGATTGTGACGAGCTTCATGATCCCGGACACTCGCATCAACGATTTCGGCACGTACGTTTTCTGGGGTGGTCCTGAAGGGTTCAAGCCAACCAATGCGCAAAGATTGCCGTCGCATGCCGGCTGCGGCATCAACGTCGCCGATTACGACCGCGACGGGCATCTCGATCTGCTGATACCCAATTACCGCGTCGGCAATAACCGTAGTCTGATCCCGTCGTATCTGTTCTGGGGAAGCCGCGAGGGGTTTTCCGAGTTAAATCGGACGGACTTGCCAATCAATGCAGGCCATGCGGCGCTGTCGGGCGACTTCAATCAGGACGGGTTAACCGACGTCGCGATTTCGGCTCATGCCACCAACGAAACGCACATCACGAACTCGAGGGTCTACTTCAACGACGGGCGCCGCTTTGCCCAACCTCGGTTTACGGAGTTGCCCACCGTCGGAAGTCATCACATGAATCGGGCCGAGCCCGGCAGCATCTATGATCGCTCTTACCGCCAGGCCTACCTTTCGCGCGTTTTCAAATGGGATGGGCCCAGCTCGCAAGGCCGGTTGGTGTTCCAGGCGGAAACGCCGGGCAAGAGCCGGCTGGAGTGTGCCGTGCGAGCCGCTCCATCCGAGGCGGAGCTCAGCCGGCAGACCTGGAGCCAATATCACACCGAGGGCAAGCCGGTGTTCGAGTTCAAGTTGTCGCCTGCAGACCGCTGCCTGCAATACCGGCTCGTGTTCGTTTCCGACAACGGAGACCGCTACCCGGTTTTGGATCGCGTTGAGGTTCGCCTGGAGTAGGCCAGCCGGCCATCCCCTGCGGCCGGATTGATTGCGGGGCGTTGAACCGAACCGAGAACGAATCGAGCAAGAAACTTGAAACTCGCAGTGGCTGACGACCTGAGTTTAACCAAGTCCAAAGGCACACTGAAGACGACTTTGCTAAGGCTGGAGTTCGACCACAACCACACTTTCCAGGACGCCGTCGAAGTCAAGCTCAAAGGGGTAGGCGTTGGTTGAACGGCGTGCCGTCGCCGAAAACGCCTAGCCAACGGGCCGCGAGATATCAAGGCCGGAGCCCTTGATGAGTTAGCAATTCCCGCACCTCGCTTCTCGTAGAGATTTTGCTAATGCCGTCGTGCTGGTTGCGCCGGAAGCACAAGCGGCATCGTGACCCGCGAGTGAGACCGCCCGCGGGCAAGGGTTCTCCCGTTTTCCGGCGTTATTTCGAGAGGGGCTGCCATGTTTCGACGAGATTTCATTCGCACCACGATGGGCGCCGGTTTGGCTGCCGGTTTGAATTTAGCCTGGGCCACTGCTTCCTCCGTGGCTGGGCCGGCGGCCAACGTCAAACCGAAGTATCGAGCCGGCGTAATCGGATTGGGTTGGACTGGACTGCTTTATGACCTGGGACGCCGCAGCGGCGAGCGTTTCGATATTGACGATGCCAACCGGCCGACGCCACTCGTGGAGATTCAACGGAGGTTGCACGCGCATCAGCATCCCGGAGACGAAGGACTGCCGCAGTCCTATGCAGAGGCGCTGTGGCAACGGCCGGAAGTCGAACTCGTCGCCGGAGCAGACCGCGACCGGAAGCGTTTGGACATTTTCAGCCAGCGCTATGGCATTAAGGCGGTCTACACCGATGGCGTCGAGATGATGCAGAAGGAAAAACTGGACGTTGTGGCTATCTGCACTAACACGAAGGGGCGGGCATTTTTGACGGTCAAAGCTGCCGAACTGGGCGCCAAAGCGATTGTGACCGAAAAGCCCATGTGCCATACCCTGGCTGAAGCCGACGCAATGGTTAAGGCCTGTGCAGATCGCGGCATTCCGCTCTGCTGCGGGGCTATCACCACCACGCACCCATCGTTTGCTCGAGCGAAAGCTTTGGCCAACAGCGGAGCGATTGGGAAGACGATCTCCATCGAAGCCGGCGGACCGAACTCTCAGCACCAGAACTGGTCTTATTTCCTCGACAGTCCAGCCGCATGGGTCGTGGGCACGGGAGATTCTGTCGGCAACCGAGAATTTGGCGGCGAAGGCGTTCTAGCAGCTCAGAGCGGTTTGACAGTTCATTTCAGGAATGGTGCTCCCGGTGTGCGTGTGACCGGCACCAAAGGCGAAATTGTTTTCGAACGCCAGACTCTGGCAACCCACGGAGCGGCCTGGCGCTGGTGGCAGGATATCGATTTCGTCAGCCAGTTGAGCAATGACTGGGAGCCTGAGAAAGGAACACGGCGGGTAGAGATGCCATGGCCTATGCCTCAGTTTTTGTATCCTTACGCCGCCGTCTACGCCGTGGATGACGTGCTGGCGTGTCTGGAAGGAAAGCTCGACGAACCAAAGAACTCGGGGCGCAGAGTCGCGGTAGCTCTGGAGGTGGAGATCGCGATGAAGGAATCGTCGCGGCAGGGCAGCAAACGTGTGGACCTGCCGCTGGCTGACCGTTCACTGGGCCTGGAGTACGCCTGGTTTCGGTAGGCCGTCCCGATCGATTCCGGTGGCAAGGTCTGACTTGGAGGAACAAACCCAATCCAATGAAGAGACGAACATTTCTCGCAGAGTGCGCTTTGGCCGCAGGAACGGCCGCGAACCTGTCGCTGTCGGCGAACACAATCGGTGGAGGCACTCCCGACCCCGGCACGACGCCGCGAAAGAAGAAGCCTGCCATCCTGTTCTACCACGATGGACGCCACCCGCTCGTCTACATGTACGAACCACCCATGTCGAAGGAGGAATACGAGTCGCCGGTCGACGAGCTGGCGGGAACTCCCGTGGAAGCCCTTGTATTCGAAATCGGGTCGGGAGTGATGTTGTATGACACCCGAGTCGGAGAACTCTGGGGACACAATGTCAAACGGTGGCCAATGGCGGTATGGCGGCGAGCCCACCAAAACGCCCGCATGCTGATCGACGCAGGATACGACCCGTTGCGCGTGCTGTGCGACCGCGCCCATGCCAAAGGCATGCTTCTGTATCCGTCTTTGATCGTGCAGACCGGCGCCGGCCCAGGAGGTCGAGAAGGAAGCATGCGGCGCTCGGATTTCAGTTTCGACAATCGGCGTTTGGAAATCGGCGCCGGCGGAGGATTGGATCCAAACTTTCCAGGTTCAACGGTCTTCGATTTCAAACACGCCGAGGTGCGCGATGAGCGATTCCGGCTGATCGATGAAGTGCTGGCGCGCTATCCGATAGACGGATTCGAGCTGCAACTCACGCACGCTTACTATTTCAGGCCGGACGAAATCGAGTCTGGGCGCAACATCATGACGGAATGGATCGCGAAGATTTCGCGGGCGGTGAAGGCAAGCGGCCGGGAGCGTGAGTTTGTGATTCGGATCGACGGAGATATTGGGCGCTGTTATGACGCCGGTCTCGACATTCGAGAATGGATTCGCCAAGGCCTTGTGGATGCCTTGATCGGCGAACCTCCCTATCGCGATCACGCGGATCAGACGGCCGATTTCCGGCCCTTGGTGGCGGCTGCCAAAGGCTCACAGTGCCGCGTGCACGCTGTGATCGGCAGCACGGTCGGTTCGGACCGGCTCGGCGAGTCCGTCACGCCGGTGATCCGGGCGGCCGCCTGCAACTACTGGGCTCAAGGGGTTCAAGGCCTGTGTCTGGCTCAATGGCAGGCGAACTGGCCTTATCAGGCTAGTTTTTATGAAAGTCTTCGCGAGCTGCCTTATCCTGACGTGATGGCGGCCAAAGACAAAATCTATTATGTTCCAACCATCACCTGCCGCAATCCGCAAGGCCTGCCGGGCGCACGGCTTCCCGAGGAGTTGCGCCTTCACGAAGCAGTTCGGGTAGAACTCCCAATCAGCGACGATCTGGCGCGCTGGCATCAAGCAGGACGCTTGCATGAAGTGTTGTTGCGCCTGCGGGTGGCTAATACCACGGAACTGGATCGGATCGAGTTCTTCCTGAACGGGCAAAGGCTGCCCGCTTCCTCCCTGCGGCGGATCAATGAGATGTTTCGGATGACGGCGCCTCGTTGCCTCACTGGCAGCAGCTACTGGTTCATCTATCGGCTGCCTCCGTCTTGCTGGCCGAAAATCGGAGACAATGTCGTCGAGGTGCGCCTGATCGAGCGGGATCCTGATGTAACGCCAAAAGCCTCGCTCCGCGACGTGGAACTCGAAGTGAAGTACCTAATGGGCAAGAGTTTCCACCGAGGACAGGATCCGGATTTGGGAGCTTACGACCGGCACATCGAATAGCAGTTGCATGGGTCGCTCTGGGTAGCGAGTGTTGCTGGTGCACGACACACAATGGCTGCTTCGGGCGCACCGAGGCAGGCGCCGGATTTCTTCCCAGCGCTTTCAAGTCCCGTTCCGACCCGGGCCAATCGTCTGGCACGCCTTCCAGCAGCCGGCTGGAAAGAGTTCAACGTTGAGGCCAGATCTGGGGATTGAGCAGGTGTGGCGGCTTTTCGCCCTTTAGCACCTGCAGCGCTTGCATGATCGCGCCCCGCCAGAGACGTTCCTGGCAGGCGGGCGTGGCTCCCGCGGTGTGCGGTGTGCAGAACACATCGTCACGCACCAGCAGCGGATGATCCGGCGGTGGCGGTTCGACTTCAAAGACGTCGAGTCCAGCGCCGGCCAGATGGCCCGACTCCAAGGCTGCCAGAAGGGCTTGTTCATCGACGATCGGGCCACGAGCGGTATTGATGAGGATCGCGCCGCGTTTCATCTGCGCCAGGCGTTCCGCATTCATCAAGCGATGTGTTTCATTGCTCAGAGGGATGTGGATCGAGACGACGTCGGCCGAGGCCAGCAAGGCATCCAAGGAGGGCTCCAGTCGCACGCCGTCCGGGCCGTTGCCTGACGCGGCAACATACGGGTCGTGCGCAGCCACGTTCATTCCAAGCGCCAGCGCCACTTTGGCAACCCGGCTTCCGATGCGCCCCAGGCCGAGGAGCCCCAGGTTTCGTCCATTGAGTTCAAGGCCACCGTGCTGAATGAAGGAATCGATCTTCTCCCCGCGCAGCGCCAGGTTCTGGGCTTTCTTGATCTGCTTGGCCGCCGCCAACAGGAGCGTGACAGCGTGCTCGGCGGTGGAAACGCTCGGCGCATCGGGGGCGTAGCACACCGCGATGCCGCGTTCGGTGGCGTCGCTGACCACAACATTGTCGTATCCGATGCCTGTCCTGGAGATAACGCGGAGCTTTGGCGCCCGGTCCATGAGGCGGCCATCGTAACGGATCTTGGCGGAGGCGATGATCCCTTCGGCTTCAGCAATGGTTGCCAGCGGGTCTGCTGGAGTCGCAGCGGCAGAACCGACACTTCGGGCGGCGCCCTCTAGGAAAGTTTCGAAAGCCACGGGAAGCGTTCGCTCGAACCAGAGACCAAAGGGTTTTTGGGGCGTGGAGTTGCTTGCAGAGTGTGCCATAGTTTTTGGGTTCGCTCGAAATCAACGTTAATGGGATTGTACTAGGCGGCGTGCGCTCCAGCACACGTTTTGAAAGCACTTCTGTGCTTCACTACAAGCGGGGCGATACGACATGTTTTGGGAAGCACTTCCCTGCTCCAATACGGGCTGGAAGCCCGTGCGGCGAGGAACGCGCATGTGCTTGTAGTGCCACACGCCAGTGCGGCCATCTGTAGTTTGGACATTTTTCAAAGTACGAGGTTGACCAGGAGATGCATCGCTATTGGTCTCTGCTCTTGGAACCGGCCAACCTCCACGCTGGTCGGGTTCTGGTCGCCGTCCGGAGGCCGGCGCCCACATTCAAATGTCCAATCTCCAGGTGCCGCACGCCGGTGCGGCCATTTGAAGCGCTGCACGGGCTTCCGGCCCGTGGCCGGGGTCGCCGACCTCGGTTACAGCCGAAATCGTTTCCTTAATCCTCAGAGGATAGGCTTGAGGCTGCGCAGGTCCCTGGCGACCGAGCAAGCCGTATCCTGGAGAATCGACCAGTCTGAGCTAGTTTGAATCCAGTGAATGCCTCTGGCAATCCAGCGTCTCACGAGATCGGGCGAATAGCCGATCGAGGTGCCGCAATAAACTTTTCTGCGGCGGCAAGCTGCAATGACATGGTCGACCGCTTCGAGCACCCGAGGATGAGTCGTCTGCCCCATCAATCCCATGGATCCCGACAGGTCATTAGGTCCGAAGCAGAGGCTGCCGATTCCAGGCGTGTCGAGAATGGCTTCGATCTCGTTGACCGCATTGATGTGTTCGATCTGCAGGATGACGAGAGGCTCTTCCCGCGACCGCTCCAGATAAGTTTCGGTATCGAGCAGACCATAGCGAATGCCCCGGCGCGGCCCAAAACCGCGAATGCCGTGGGGTGGATAGCGGCATGCCGCTACGGCTCGTCGAGCATCGGCAACGCTGCCTATTTGAGGAACGATCACGCCGGCCGGGTTCAAGTCCAGAATCGGTTTGATCGCCATGGGATCCGAAGATGGGACGCGAATCCACGCGGCTGTATCGGTTCCTCGCAGAGCGCTCACGTGCGCGTCACAGGCTTCCAGCGTCAAGCTGGAGTGCTCCATATCGATCCAAAGAAAATCGAACCCTGCATTGGCGAAGATCTCGCTGATCATCCCATCCTTCAGAGAGACACCGGCTCCGATGACCAATTCCGATCGACTCAACTTGTCTCTGACCTTCTCGTAACAGTTCATGGGTTGTCCTTAATGAGTTGTCTGTAACGGTGTTGCCAATGGCCGCCAATCGCCAGCCTGAGGAGCCAGCCATCGAGCTGTGCGGTCTCCGTCAGGACTTTTGGAATGGAGAGTCTTGATAACGGACGAGGATTCGTCAAGTCCAATTTTGCTTTGTTTGATGCTCCGACTCCGCTGGCCAGGGCAATGCCAAGACCACGACACGACGCGACGTCACGAGCCTCCGAAATGCCCGCTTCGAATCGGGGCGAGATCTTGTAGAATGCTGGGATCGAAGCGACGCAGCCTGCATCCCGACCGCCGGGGGGCTTCCGGGCTGGACTCCTTGACTTGGAGAGTGGCATGAAGAAGAACCGAGGGCCGAATCGCCGGCAGTTTCTTTCCGCTGGCGGATCCATGCTGGCAGCCTTCTCTGCAACAACCCCCAAGTCCGGCCAAAAGCCGAGTGCCAGGAAAGGCTCTCGCATTGACTGCCAAAGCCACCTGTTCGCACCGGAGCTGCTGTCGCTGATGGAAAAACGCCAGGAATCGCCGCGTGCTTATCGCCAAGGAGACGATCTCTACGTGGTCGTCGGCGACTGGGTGCGACGGGTGTTGCCCAAGCATCTCGACGTGGCCGCCAAAATTGTGGACATGGACCTCAGCGGAATTCAGATGACGGCGCTCAGCATCAACGATCCCGGTCCCGAGCTCTTTGGCAAAGAAGGAGCTGCCGTTGCCAGAATCGCGAACGACTTCGTTGCCGAGGTAGCGCGTCAGCATCCGTCGCGCTTTTTCGGTCTGATGGTCCTGCCGCTGCAGGATATGGAGGCAGCGCTGCTGGAACTCGACCGATGTGCCAACCGGCTGGGCATGAAGGGCATCCTGCTGTATTCGAATCTTGCGGGAAAGTTTCCCGATCTGCCTGAATTTCGTCCGCTGTTTGAACGTGCCGAAGCTTTGGGTCTCCCTGTGCTGCTGCATCCGGCCTTCCCGACAACCTATGAGGCGACGAAAGGCTATAACATGGCGGCTGGTCTTGGGTTGATGTTTGACACGACTATCGCGTTGAACCGCATTATCCTGGCCGGGATCTTGGACCAATACCCCCAGCTCAAGCTCGTCTGTCCCCATGTGGGTGGCGCGCTGCCCTATCTCATCGGCCGAGTCGATCATCAAACCATGATCCTGAAACGTGGCGCGGACCAGATCAAGATCAAGAAACCGCCCAGCGAGTATCTGCGGCACATCTACTTGGACACCGTTTCGCCGCTGGCGATGGCAGTCCGATACGGTTATGACTTTGTCGGGCCCGATCGTTTGTTGTTTGCCAGCGATCATCCCTGGGTGAATCCCGCGCTCATTGCCGGTAACGTCGAGAGTTTGAACCTGACAGCGGAGGCTGAAGAGAAAATCTTTTCGGCGAATGCCAAGAGACTGTTTCGGCTATGATACTGACCCGCAGAGCATGGTTGTTGGCAGGTTCCAGCCTCGCTCTCTCAGAGCGCCTGTGGTCCGCTTCTCACCGCTTTCGGCTGGCCATCTGTAACGAGACTTTTGTGAACTGGCCGTTTGAACGAATGTGCCAGGGCGCCCAGCGCGCCGGTTACCAGGGGATCGAGATCGCTCCGATGACGCTCGGTGACGATCCAGTGAAGCTTTCTGCCCGGCGCCGCGCTGAGCTGCGCCGCGCAATGGCGTCGGAAGGCCTGAAGTTTGCCGGGCTGCACGCGTTGCTCGCCGGGCCGCCAGGACTTCACGCCACCACGCCGGATGTAACCGTCCGGTCGCGAACCTGGCAGCACCTGCGCGGATTGCTCGACTTGTGTGCTGACTTGGGTGACCGCGGCGTGATGGTTTTCGGATCGGGAAAGCAGCGAGCCACGACAGCCGGTAGCACGGCGGCAGAAGCGTTGAAGCGATTCGCCGATGGTTTGGCCGGCCTGGTGCCGCTCGCCAGCCAACGCCGGGTCACGATCCTGATCGAACCGCTTGCTCCGGCATTTTCCGACGTGGTCAATACGTTGGGCGAGGCCGCGGATCTCGTCGGCCAGATCGGCAGTCCGTATATCCAGACGATGTTCGACAGCCACAATACGGCCGCAGAACAGGAACCGCACGACGGGCTGATCCGCAAGCATCGCAAGGTGATCAAGCACGTTCACCTGAACGAAATGGATGGACGCCATCCTGGCACCGGAAACTACGACTTCAAAAAGGTGCTGCAAGCGTTGAAAGACGTTGCTTACGAAGGCTGGGTCTCTTTGGAAGTGTTCGATTTCAAGGCGGGGCCCGAAAAGATTGCGCACGAGTCGGCTACCCGGCTGCGGCGATGGGAATCGGAGCTACGCTAGACACCAAGGGCTTGCCCTTGAGGCTCCCGCCCAGGCCGCAACCGCATCGTCATTCCCGCGAACGCGGGAATCCAGTTTGCTTGTAGTTCCGCACGCCCGTGCGGCCAGGCGCAGTGAAGCTACATTTCGAAGCCGGCTATCCGCTCGTAGTGCCTCACGCAGTGCGGCCATTGTGAAGCTCTGCGTGCTTCGCTGCACGGGCTGGAAGCCCCTGCCAAAGGCAAGCTCGAGGTTTGCTAGACTAGCCATTAACCGGTGGTCGAGCGTCAGCGACACCAACCGTTCGGATGTCGTCGCGAGCAGCACCCTGGGAAAAGACTGCCCGCCGCCTGGGTCGAG
>Ga0194131_10010224_pt1 | contig 11557 bp, 12 predicted proteins | sample TA2KigO120mmetaG_FD_148631 | JGI IMG/M metagenome (GOLD analysis project Ga0194131, IMG submission 148631) | Freshwater microbial communities from Lake Tanganyika, Tanzania - TA2015053 Kigoma Offshore 120m | ecosystem: Environmental > Aquatic > Freshwater > Lake | place: Tanzania: Lake... | reverse complement strand
TGATCCCCGCTATCCTGCGGCCAGGAGGGCGATCCTTAGGCGCGACTCGACTGGCAGTCAGATTCCAGAGCTATGCGTGGCAGGCTCGGCACGAGCGAGGAGATCCCCTTCCGCCGTTCGAGCGCGTAATCGAGCAGGTGGCCTCGGCTGGATACGACGGCGTCGAGACCTCGACCACCGTGGTGGGCGCTCTCATCGATCGACCCGACGCGGTGCGCGTCGCGCTCGAGGCGGCCGGGATACGACTGGTGGCTCTCGCGTGCTCGCCCCGCTCGGGCTGGACTGACCCGCCCTCGCGCGAAGCGGATCTGGCCACCGCCGACCGCTTGATCGCCTTCCTCCGAGCACTTGGGCCAGGCCAGCGCCTGGCGGCGGTGTGACTCGCCCCGGAGCGGACCGCGAGGTCGCCTGGCGAAACATGATCGACCAGTATCATCGCGTCGCTGAACGCGCCCACTCGGCGGGGCTGGCGGTGCACGTCCATCCGAACTCGTCAGCTCAATCGAGGGTGCGGTTCCGGGCCGAATACGACCGCCTGGTGGCTGACCTGGACCCGGCACTCGTCGGCTTCGGCCCCGATACCGGTCACGTGCCGCGCGGCGGTGAGGAGCCGCTGGCGCTGGTCGCGCGCCATATCGAGCGCATCACCCACCTTCACGTGAAGGACGCGTACACAAACGGCGACTACGCGTTCCTCGGCAGCGGCGATGTCGGGATTCCGGCGATCATCGGGTTGCTTCGCGAACGTGGGTACGCGGGCTGGATCGTCGCCGCGGAGGAGTCCGAGGAGGGATTGCGGGATCCGGTCGCGACGCTTTCGCGCTCCCGCGCGTACCTGCGCGGTCAGGGAATCGACAGCGACGTCCTGGACCCGCCCAGACCGGGCCGCACTCACCTCCCGGGCAGCAGTCGCGTCGCGGCCCGTCGTGTGGCGGACCGGAACTTCGTCGGTGCGCGCGGGCCAGGAGTCATCTGGATCGGGAGCCGGTACGGTACTCTTCCGCCACTGGATGCGCCGCTCGCGCCTCCGTCAGCCGTCGGTCGGCATCGCGGGCGGACGCCGGGCCACGCGGAACGAGATTCGGGTCGCTGCTCGCGGAGGAACCGGACCGCCTCGCCGCCATCGCCCGCCCCGAGAACGTCGTGCCAACGCCGCGTCAGCGTGGCTCGGCACCAGGCGCGCACGATCGCCGCGTCATCGGCCGCCAGAATGCGCGCCGCGTCAGGACTGTGTTGGCGCCGTGCACTCGGCTGCGCAGACGGACCGCCGCCAATTGTTCGCGCGATGTCCGCCACTGTAGGGCGACGTGAGTCGAACCGCCGCAATGCCCGGCTGCGGGGATGGGCAGCGTAAAGGAGTGCAGGGTTCTCGGCCGTGTCCGCCGGGGCGATCCGCAGGATGGTATTCTCGCGACGCATGGTCACCACGGGCCGGCTGGAGGATCGCGTCGCGCTCGTCACCGGTGCGGGATCGGGCATCGGTCGCGAGATCGCGCTCGGCTTCGCCCGCGAGGGAGCCCGCGTCGCGGCTCTCGATCGATGGATGCTCCGCGAGGCGACGCACACGAATCACCTCTGCGGGACCTGTCGCATGGGGCCGAAGGGCGATCCGGGGACCGTTGTCGACCAGCACGGGCGCGTGCACGGCTTCGGCAACCTCTATGTAGCCAATTGTTCGATCATGCCCGACTGCGTACGCGCCAATACGAATGCGACCGCGATGATGATCGGCGAGAGGATCACAGACCTGCTGCGCGCGACGTGAGGGCGGCGCCTACAGCTTTCCCCAGCGGCGCAGGCTCTCCAGGCTGATTCGGACGCTCTCGATGGCCGGGCCACGACAAGTATCCTGCTCCACGACGTACCACTCCGCGCCTCCCGCCTCAGATGCGGCGAAGATCGGCCCGAAGTTGATGATCCCCGCGCCCACCTCGGCGTAGGTCGCAAAGTGATCGCCGGTCATGTCCTTGAGGTGGATGTACGGGCAGCGACCGTGGTACTGCCGGATGTAGTCGGCGGGCTCCATGCCGGCGACCTTGAGCCAGTAGACGTCGGGCTCGAACAGCACGTAGCGAGGGTCGGTCCGCTGCAACAGGTAGTCCATCGCGAACTGATCGTCGAAGCGGACGAACTCGAACTCGTGGTTGTGATAGTGAAACCGCGCCCCTCGTTCGTGGCAGGCGCGGCCGATTCGGTTCAGGATGTCCGGGAAAGATCGATAGAAGCCCTCGGTGCGTAGCTCCGGGCGCAACCAGGGGCAGATGATGTCCCGGTTCCCCAAAGCCAGGTTGAAATCGATCTCTTCGGCGAGATGCGATTCGAGCCGCTCCAGGATGATGTGGTTCCCGGCAACGGCCATGCCGAGATCGTCGAGAAGCGATCGCAGTGCGGCGGCGTCCATGCCGCCGTATCCGAGGGCGAACTGCACCGCGGGATACCCGAGCGCGGCGACCGCGCACAGCGTCCCCGCGTAATCCCTGGCCAGATCGTCCCGCACCGTGTAGAGCTGGAGCGCCACGCGCGGTGCCGCCATGTTTCGCCTCCGGTGAACTGGCTTTACGAGGGAATCCTCAACCGCTCCGCCACTTCTCCAGCACGGCTCGAAGCTTCGCGAGCTGAATGGCGACCTCGGCGTACTCCTGTTCGCCGCGGTGATGCTCGACGCTGTAGTAGCCGGCGTAGCCGGCACTGTGAAGGTTGGCCATCTTCTCCTCCAGCGACCCCTCGCAGATCGCCCACGGGAAGTGGGTATGCGCGACCCACGGGGCGACTTCACGATCGGCGATGTCCTTCTCCTCCTGTGTACCCGCCCAACCCCCGATGTGGATCGAAAGACCAAACGCGGGGTGATCCACTGCCTCATACAGGCGCTTCAGGTTGGCCCACGACTTTTCCGGCCCCCAGTGATTCTCAGCCCCCACCCTGAAGCCGCCGTTCTGGGCGATCCGCGCGTACTCTCGATAGCGCCGCACGATGTGATCGAACTCCTCACTCGACCATTGCTCGCGACGGCTTCCCGCGTCGATCCGCACGAAATGCGCTCCGAGGATCTCCGCCGCCCTCAGATGCGCGACAGCGTTCCGGTAGTTCCCTTCACGCACATCGGCGTCATCATCCCACACGTGTGCCTGATCGACACAGAGATCGGCCAGGATGAGCCCGCGCTCGTCTAACCCCTCGCGCACCTTCTCCAGATAGGACTCGTCGGTGCTGATGAGGAACCGGTTCCAGATGTCCGCCGCCGACAGGTGATAGCGATAGCGGCAAGCCTCGAGATACCCGAACACATCGATGCGGCCCGCCAGCAGCAGGCCGCGGAAGGAGTAGGACAGCACGGAAAGCTGCATCGCTTATCTCCAGCACCGGAACACCGGGCGCGGCGCATCGTGCCATATCCGGCATCGTGACGGGGCAGTCCGTCCCGGTCGGGTTGCCCCGATCGGGCCGCGGAAGGAGTAGGACAGCACGGAAAGCTGCATCGCTTATCTCCAGCACCGGAACACCGGGCGCGGCGCATCGTGCCATATCCGGCATCGTGACGGGGCAGTCCGTCCCGGTCGGGTTGCCCCAATCGGGTGAGGGCAACCTGTACGACCGTTCAGGGAAAAGTCTGTGCTTACGCCCGATATGCGGCGGTGGACCTGTGCCGCAGAATCCAAGCAGTTCGAGATGGGGACGATGGCGACGATGCTCAAGAATGAGGCAGGTGCACTTGAGGCCATCGCGTTCCGCCGCCTGCAGCGCTTCAATGCCATCGCCGATATCGCCGACGCGACCGGATCGCCGATCTGGGGGCGCCTGGCCGCGAGGGCTGCGCGCCAGGCGTTCGGCGACTACCTCCTCGTGGGTATGCTCGCGAATCGCGCCGAGGATGCCGACCACGTTCTGCTCGATACCGAAGCTGCCTGACACAGGATCTTCCCGGTCCGGGTAAGCTTCCCCGCCGGTGGCAGCCGAATCGAGTTTCGATGTCGTCTCTCAGTTCGACCGTCAAGAACTGGCGAACGCGGTGGATCAGACGGCGCGCGAGATCGGCACACGATACGATCTGAAGAGCACCGGCAGCGAGGTCGCGCTCGGGAAGTCGGATCTCAGCATCGGTGCGGACAGCGAGTTCACGCTCAAACAGATTCACGCCGTCCTCGTCGAGAAGATGGTGCGCCGGGGGCTCGACGCCCGCATCCTGGACTGGGGTAAGATCGCTCCGGCCGCCCGTGGCACCGTGCGGCAGGTCGCGACACTTCGCGAAGGGTTGGATCAGGAACTCGCGCGTGAACTGGTGAAGTTCATCAAGGGCGCCGCCCCGAAGGTGCGTCCACAGATCCAGGGTGACGCCGTGCGCGTATTCGGCAGATCACGGGACGATCTCCAGGCCGCAATCGCCGCGCTCCGAAAGAAAGAGGACTGGCCGGTCCCCTTGCAGTTCATCAACTATCGCTAGGAGGGAAAGCGCATGCCCGATTGGACTATCGATTGGAAGCGTGGGCCGCTCAAGGTCAACCTGCCCGATGAGCCGGGAATCGAACCGATCCGACGCCGTCAGATCCCGAACCGCAGGCCCTGGCGCCAGTTGGTCGCCGACGCGATTGCTCACCCGATCGGCACTGCGCCCCTGCGGGAGATTCCGCGGCCCTCGGACCGCGTTGCCTTCCTCGTCACCGATATGCAGGACGAGATCATCGGCGAGGAGGGAATCGGCGATCTGATCCTGGACGAATTGAATGCCGCCGGCGTGCCGGATGGCAACGTCACGCTCATCCACGCTGCCGGCATGCACGGTCATCCGGCCGGAAGGAAGAAGATCGGCGAAGCGTTGATCGGCCGGGTGGGCCGCTACATCGAGCACGACCCGTTCGACGAGGCGAATCTCACGTTTCTTGGCGTCACACGGTTGGGTACCCCGGTCTGGATCAATCGGTGGGCGGCGGAGGCGGATCTCGTCCTCGGTCTGGGGCAATGCTCGCCCAGCCTGTACGGCTACCAGGGCGGCGCGGGCATCATCCTTCCCGGCATCGCCGGCGCGGACACCGTCCGGTACAACCACCAGCGCATCCTCACGACCCGCACGAATTCGACCTGGGGTCCAGGAAACCCGATGCGCGAGGATGTGATGGACGTGGGCGATCTCGCGCGGTTGCGCTTCAAGATCGACTGTGCCCAGAACGCGGTCTTCGCCGGGTACTTTCGCGAGGAGTGGCCGGTGGGCGTGCGATACAACGAGGAGCATCTTCTGCCGCGCGTGGAACCCGGCGACATCTACGTCTTCTCCGGAGCCGGCGCCGCGCCAATGATCAACAGCATCTACATGGGTATCGAATCGGCCGTGCGGTGCACAAAGGCGGACGGCATCGTCATTGCGATCGTCTCCGGGCACGCCCACCCGTGCTTTCCACCCCGGCCGCTCGCGGAGACCATGGAGGAGTTCCTCTACGCCACGCGGCGCTGGTGCGAGACGCCGCCAGGCGATCCGATGCACCCGTACTGGCACACGCGCGACAACGTGTGCAAGACGGAACTTATGGCGCGGAACCTCGAGGAGATCAGTCGCGTGATTGCCCGTCACCAGGGTGAGCCGCGATCGACGACGCACGTCTGGAGCCATCGCCGATCGGTTGAGGCGCGGCGCTGCATCCTGGTTTCGGAGGGAATTCCGCCAGCGGACGGCAAGCAGATGGGCTTCATCGCGACCTACGACAACTTCGATGCGGCCTACCGGCACGCCCGCGACCTGGTCGGCGCCGGTTCGCGCACGCTGGTCAACCTACCGCCGGACGCCGCCATTCCCTTCGTTCAGGACCCCTGTCCGTAGGCGGTTGTCAGCCAGACTTAGAGGCGCGCTAAGAGTTAAGCTGATTTCCTTGCGGGTGGCCGGCACGGCGCGTAGAACTGTTCGGCGTGGCCGCCCTCACCTCGATCGATGGATCGCTGCGTCCACCGCCGCGGGAGATGTCGCGACGACGCCTGCTGGTGCTCGGCGCGGCGGGTGCCACCGGCACGCTCACGCTCACCGGGCGTCTCGCCCAGATGCAACTCGTCGAGGGTCGGGAGCATCGCGCCCGGGCGGAGGACAATCGCCTTCGGGTTGTGCGGGAGCCGGCGCGCCGCGGCGTATTCACCGATCGGAACGGGCTTCCTCTCCTGCGCAATCGTCCCATCTATCGGATCCTCATCACTCCAGCCGAACTCCCCGAGCGGCCGGCCGAGCTCTATCGCCGTCTGGTCAAACTCATCGGTGGCTCTCCCGCGGATCTCGAACGACTGACCAGACGCGCGCGTGATCCGGGGCTCGGCCTGCTGGTGTTGGCGACGACCGATCGTTCGCTCGCCCAGACCATCGAACAACACATCGACGAACTGCCCGGCGTCAGCGTGGAGGCAACGAGCGCCCGCGAGTACATCGACGGTGGGGTCACCAGCCACGTGGTGGGGACCGTGGGACCCATCAGCGCGGAGCAGTTCGACGCGACCGGTGCCGCCAGAGGCCCGTATCGGCCCACCGACACGATTGGCAAGAACGGACTCGAGCTGACACTGGAGGCGAGGCTGCGAGGTCGCGCGGGTCGGCGACAAGAGGAGATCGATGCTGGGGGCCGCCCGGTGCGGACGCTCGCCCGCGAGCCGTCGACTGCGGGAACGGACATTCGGCTCACGATTGACCTCGCCCTGCAGCGAGACATCCACCGGATGCTCAGCGAGCGGATCGCTCAATTCGGCGTGGCGTCGGCGGTGGTCGTGGATCCGCGCGATGGCGGCGTCCTGGCGATGGTCCACCTGCCCACGTTCGGCAATCAGGAACTGGCCGACGGCATGTCGGAGCGGGCGATGCACCGACTCCTGACGGATCCCGGCCATCCCCTGCTCAACGGGACGATCAGTAGCGCGTGGCCACCCGGATCGTGTTTCAAGATCATCACCGCGCTCGCCGCCCTGGAACTGGGGATCGTCAAGCCCGACACGATGATGGAGTGTGGCGGCGGCCTGCAGTTACCGGGGGGAACATTCCTCGGCTGCTGGGCGGCGCACGGCAAACAGGACATGCTCAGCGCGCTGGCGAACTCGTGCGATACCTATTTCTACCAGCTCGTCGGTGGCGACCCACTCGGGCGCTGGGACGGAATGGGGCCCGACCGCCTCGCCGAGTGGGCGCGCCACTTCGGCCTGGGCGCGCCGACCGGGATCGAACTGCCCGCCGAGGCAGCGGGCATCGTGCCGGACCCAAACTGGAAACAGCGAACCATCGGCGAACAGTGGTATCACGGAGACACGTATATCAGCGCGATCGGCCAGGGGTTCTACACCTCGACTCCGCTGCAGATGGCGATGGTTGGCGCGACGATGGCGAACGGCGGCACTCGATTCCGCCCCCACCTGACGACGGCCGACCCGAGCGTCGGTAACGGTTCCGAACTGCAGCCCATCGGACGAATTCCGGCACGGCCCGAGAACATCGCGCTCGTGCGCGAGGGCGTCCGAGCGGGCATGCTCATCGGCACCTCGCCGTATGGCGCGCGCTATTACGGTACGTCCTGGACAGGGAACCTCAAGGAAATCGCGATCGCCGGCAAGACTGGCACGTCCGAGTACGGCGTGCGTGGACCGGACGGGAAACTGCCAACCCATGGGTGGTTCACCTTCTGGGCGCCGCACGAGAACCCCGTGATTGCCGGCGCCGTGTTCATCAAACACGGGCGAGGCGCTCAGGAGGCAGGCGTCATCGGGACACGGATCGTCAAGGCCTATTTCGGCATTGTGTAGACTCGCCGATGTGGGGCGCGCCCAGGCGCGACCGGCTCGGGAGTGGCGTCGATGGCGGATCCGCTTGTCTATCTGAACGGGAACTTCGTCCCCTATGCCGATGCCCGACTCGGAGTCGAAGATCGCAGCGTCCAGTTCGGTGACGGTGTCTATGAGGTGGTCCGGTATTACGACGGCCGGGCATTCAAGATGGAGAGCCATATGCGCCGGCTGGCGAGGTCCGCCGCCGGGATCGAGCTGACGATTCCGCCCGTGGAGGAGATCTCGCGGGCGATGGACAAACTGGTGCGGCGGCAGAATCTGCAGGATGCTGCCGTGTACCTGCAGATTACGCGCGGAGAGACGGCTCGCGTGCAGGGCATTCCCCGGGGCCTGTCGCCCAACGTCATCGCGATCGCACGCCCGGCGAGCTCGGTGCGGCCCATGCCGGGGATGAAGGTCGTGACGCAGAGCGACGATCGGTGGGCGCGCTGCAATCTGAAAACAACCATGCTGCTTCCGGCGATGCTGGCCCGGTCCCGCGCCGAGAGACTGGGCGCCGCGGACGCCGTCTTCATTCGTGATGGCTTCGTCACGGAGGCCACCGCCGCGAACGTGTTCGTCGTGCGCGATGGCACCGTCCTCACGCCGCCGCTCTCGAACTATCTGCTCGCCGGCTGCACGCGCGAGGCGCTCCTGGAACTCTACGCCGCGAACGGCATCACCGCGCGAGAGGAGTTGATCACCCACGCCGATCTCCTCGCCGCCGATGAGGTGTTCCTCACCAGCACGAACAGCGAACTACGCCCCGTGATCGCCATCGACGGGCGCCCTGTGGGGAGCGGCGAGGTCGGCCCCCTGTTCGCGCGTACGCTCTCGCTGTTCGATGCCGCCACCAGGACAGCCGTGCTCGCCTGATCGGACGAATCTCCCCGACCGGTGCAGCCGCGGCCGGGCGTGGGCGCGCATTCATCCTACTAAGAATTCACCCCGCTCCTACAGACCTCCTACAGAGCGCGGGTAAAGTCGGGACTTGAGTTCATCCAGAGGAGAGTCCATGGCAACCGCGAAAAGCACCAGAGTCCAACCGCTGGCGGATCGCCTCGTGATTCGTGCGAACGAGCGCGAGGAAATCACGATCAGCGGGATCGTCCTTCCCGACACGGCGAAGGAGAAGCCGCAGGAGGGGACGATCCTTGCCATCGGCCCGGGCCGCCTCAACGACAAGGGCGAGCGCGTCAAGCCGGAAGTGAAGGTCGGGGATGTCGTTCTCTATGCCAAGTACGCCGGCACCGAGATCAAGATCGATGGCGAGGATCTCCTGATTCTCAAGGAGACCGACGTCCTGGCGATCGTCAACAAGTAAGGAGGGGGACACCGCATGCCAGCCAAGCAACTCGTCTTTCGTGAGGATGCCCGCAAGGCCCTGAAGCGGGGCGTTGATCAGTTGGCCGAGGCCGTCAAGACGACTCTCGGGCCGAAGGGGCGCAACGTCGCTCTGGACAAGAAGTACGGTGCCCCGAGCGTCACGCACGATGGCGTCACAGTCGCCAAGGACATCGAGCTCGCCGATCCGTTCGAGAACATGGGCGCCCAGCTTCTGAAGGAAGCCGCCAGCAAGACCAACGACGTCGCCGGCGACGGCACGACGACGGCGACAGTCCTGGCGCAGGCGATCGTCAACGAGGGGCTGCGGAACGTCGCCGCGGGCGCGAACCCGATGCTCCTCAAGCGCGGTCTGGACAAGGCCGTTGAGGCGGTTGTCAACGAGATCAAGGCGATGGCCACGCCGGTCAGCGGCAAGGGCGACATCGCGCACGTCGCGGCGATCTCGGCGTCCGATCGGGAGATCGGCGAACTGATCGCCGAGGTGATGGACAAGGTCGGCAAGGACGGCGTCATCACCGTCGAGGAGTCCCGCGGTCTGCGCTTCGAGACCGAGTTCGTCGACGGTATGGAGTTCGATCGGGGCTACATCTCGGCGTACATGATCACGAACTCCGACCGTATGGTCGCCGAGCTGGACGAGCCGTACATCCTCATCACGGACAAGAAGGTCACCGCAATCGCGGACGTTCTGCCCCTGCTGGAGAAGCTCCTCCAGACCGGGCGGAAGGACCTCGTCGTGATTGCCGAGGAGGTTGAGGGCGAGGCGCTCGCGACGATGGTCGTGAACAAGCTCCGCGGAACGCTCAACGTCCTGGCCATCAAGGCCCCGGGCTTCGGCGATCGCCGCAAGGAGATGCTCCGCGACATCGCGGTGCTCTCGGGTGGGCAGGTCATCTCCGAGGAGGCAGGCCGCAAGCTCGATTCGGCGACGATCAACGACCTCGGTCGGGCTCGCCGCGTCGTCTCGAACAAGGATGAGACGACGATCGTCGAGGGCCATGGCAAGCCGGATGAGATCCAGGCGCGCATCAAGCAGATCAAGGCGCAGATCGACGAGACGACTTCGGATTACGACCGCGAGAAGCTTCAGGAGCGGCTCGCCAAGCTTTCCGGTGGCGTGGCAGTCATCAAGGTCGGCGCCGGAACCGAGACCGAACTCAAGGAGAAGAAGCACCGCGTCGAGGACGCGCTGTCGGCGACGCGTGCTGCGGTCGAGGAGGGCATCGTCCCTGGCGGCGGCGTGGCGCTGGTCAATGCCAGCAAGGTGCTCGACTCGGTCAAGCTCGAAGGCGATGAGGCCACCGGCGCGACGATCTTGCGCCGTGCGCTCGAGGAGCCCATGCGGCACATCGGCTTCAACGCCGGCCTCGATGGCTCGGTTCTCGTCGATACGATCCGGCGAAAGTCGGCCGAGACGAAGAACAAGAACATGGGCTACGACGTGATCGGCGCCGAGTACGTCGACATGGTCAAGAAGGGCATCATCGACCCGGCCAAGGTCACCCGAACCGCGCTCGAGAACGCGTCCTCGATCGCCGGGATGATCCTGACCACCGAGGCGCTCATCACGGAGATCCCGGAGAAGGAGAAGCCAGCCGCTCCTCCGATGCCGGAGTACTAGACCGGGGCACGCTTGCGGCGAGAGCCGCGAACGGAGCAGGGGGTGCGCCAGGCGCACCCCCTGCTCTTTTTTACGGCGGTAGCGAGCCTCCCGGGTCAGGAGTCACACGGCAGCGAGATCGCACGCGTAGATCCGCCAGACGCGCGATGGCTCGATACCCGCGATCTGCATCGGCGCGCGCATCGCGCGGTTCTCCTCGAGAATCCACGAGGCGGTGAGAGTGTCGTACCCTGCATCACGCAGGTTGGTAAAGGTTCGGTAGATCAGCGCCGGGCCGATGCGCAGCTGTTCGCGGCGTGTCGTGCGGGTTCCCTGTTTCAGGGTCGGCACAACCCCAAGCGCGATCACCCGGGCGCTATCGATCCTGCGGTGGGCCCACGGGTGTGAGTTCGGCCACAGCCGTCGAAGGAGTGGGAGGTTCTCGAACGTGAACACGCGCGCGAGATGGCGGAGCCGCCCCTCCATCGCCGCGAACACCTGGTTGTAGTCTGGCATCGCCAGAGAGATGCCAACTGGCTCACCTTCGAGTACACCTGGTTGTAGTCTGGCATCGCCAGAGAGATGCCAACTGGCTCACCTTCGAGTTCTGCGAAGAGCACGAGCGTCGGATCGATCAGCGGTTTCAGCTGGGCCGCCATGTACAGTAGCTCCGCCGGACTCATCGGCGTGAAGCCCCAGTTCTCGGCCAGGGACCGGTTGAGCAGGTCGGTCGCGAGGCTGATGTCGGCGTCGAAATTGTCCAGGTCGAGCGCGCGAATCGTGAGTCCGGTGTAGTCGATGGTACGATTTATCGCCCGATCGAAACGAGCGATG
>Ga0194131_10010220_pt1 | contig 11560 bp, 9 predicted proteins | sample TA2KigO120mmetaG_FD_148631 | JGI IMG/M metagenome (GOLD analysis project Ga0194131, IMG submission 148631) | Freshwater microbial communities from Lake Tanganyika, Tanzania - TA2015053 Kigoma Offshore 120m | ecosystem: Environmental > Aquatic > Freshwater > Lake | place: Tanzania: Lake... | reverse complement strand
CGTGCGGCGTGCCGAAGCTGGCGTTGAGCGCCTCGGGATCGCCGGGGAAGGGATAGCCGTTCCTCTTGTCGAAGTCCCATAGCGCCTTGCCGAAGGTGTTCTGCGGCAGCTTGCCCATCGCCTCGTAGCGCGCCGCCAGTGCAGGATCGGCGTTGCTGCCTCGGTACGGCCGGATCCACTTGTTCGGATCGAGACCCTGCGATGAGCGGCTGACGACGCTGTCGAAATTCTTGCGCCACATGTCGGCGATCGCCCATTCGAGATGGCCGGATGCGGCCTCCACGAGGTCGGTGAGATAGTCGGCCTCGACGTCGAGGGCGCGCGCATAGTCGAGTACGCGCGCCATCTTCTTGTGGTCGAGCGCACCATCGACCAGCGCCATGATGGCAAGGTATTTCACGGCCTCGCGCGCGAGCTCGGGCTCGCCCTTCAGCGTCGACAAGAGATCGCGCGGCGCGACCGCGGGCAACGCGCCGACATCCGACACGTCGGGACGGCGCAACAAGTAGCGTCCGGCGGCGCGCAGGCTCGTCGTGTCGGCCCAGGTCAAGGCGTGGCCGCCCGCCAGCGCCACCTGGCGCATCGCGCCCAGGATGGCGTCGCTCTCCCGGTGGCCGATCGCGCGCAACAGCTCAGCGCAGCGGTTCGAGGACGCTCACGTAGTTGGCAACGGCAGCGCCGCCCATGTTGAACACGCCGCCGAGCCTCGCCTTGGGCAATTGCAATGCGCCCGGCGCGGTGCCGGAAAGCTGCATTGCCGTTATGACGTGCATGCTGACGCCGGTGGCGCCGACCGGATGGCCCTTGGCCTTGAGGCCGCCCGAGACGTTGACCGGCAGCTTGCCGTCGCGCTCGACCCAGCCTTCGTGAATCGCCCGTTCGCCCTCACCTGGAGCAGTGAGGCCCATCGCCTCGTACTCGATCAGTTCGGCCGAGGTGAAGCAGTCGTGGCTCTCGACGAACGACAGATCGAGCAGGTCGAGGCGGGCGGCCGCCAGCGCCTTCTTCCAGGCAAGCGCCGGGCCTTCGAACTTCACGATGTCGCGCCGGCTCATCGGCAGGAAGTCGTTGACCTGCTCGGCGGCGCGGAAGGCGATCGCCTGCTTCAGGCCGAGCGCGGTCGACACGTCGGCCAGGATCACCGCCGCGGCGCCGTCGGTCACCGGCGAGCAGTCGGTACGCTTGAGCGGTCCCGCCACGAACGGGTTCTTGTCCGAGGGCGTGCGGCAGAATTCGTAGGCGAACTCCTTCTGGAAGTGGGCGAAGGGGTTCTTGGCGCCATTCTTGTGCGCCTTGACCGCGATCTTGGCGAGTGCATCCGACTTGTCGCCGTAGCGCTGGAAGTAGGCCGAGGTGATCTTGCCGAAGATGCCGGCGAAGCCCGCCTTGATGTTGGCCTCCTCGGCAACATAAGAGGCCTTGATCAACACCTCGCCCGCCTGCGCGCTGTTGAGCTCGGTCATCTTCTCGACGCCGACCACCAGCACGAAGCGCGCCTTGCCGGAGGCGAGCGTGTTCAGCCCCATGTGGATGGCGGCCGAGCCGGTGGCGCAGGCGTTCTCGACGCGCGTGCTCGGCTTGAAGCGCAGGTCAGGGTGGGCCTGCAGCGCCAGCGACGAGTGGAACTCCTGGCGGACGAAGCCGCCATTCATGTTGCCGACATAGATCACGTCGACGTCCTTGGGCGCGATGCCGGCGTGGGCGATCGCCTCGCTCGCCGTCTTGGCGATCAGCGATTCGCTGGTCTCACCGTCGAGCTTGCCGAACTTGCTGTGGGACCAACCGACGATGCAGGCGGTCATGGAACTCTCCCTGGCTGTGCTGGGCCGGACCCTAGACGCCACAATACGGCAGGTCGAGGGCGTTGGCGGGCGGGTGCCCAGGAGGCCGCATGCCGGCCGCCCAAATTCCGCCGCGCCAGCGGTGTTGACTGCCGTCTTTCATGGGAGCCAGTGTTCACCTATGGCCGAGACCGCGCCGCCACCGGAACAACGTCCGAGCCCGCGCTGGCCGCTGATCCTGGGCGGCCTGGTCGGTGGCTTCCTGCTGTTGGCCGCCGGCTTGGCGCTCGGCTGGTACTTGTTCTACCGGCCGGTCGTGAACGTGGCGGTGCAACTGCCCGCGCCGCCGCCGGCGCCCGCGCCGCCGGGCCCTGATCAGGCGCAGATCAAGGCGCTGGAAGAGCAAATCGAGAAGCAGAAGGCGGCCAACAAGCAGATCGAGGACCAGATCGCGCTCCTCAAGGAGCGCCTGAAGACCGATGTCTGCACGGTCAGAGATCCGACGGGCAAGGACCCGACTCGAAAAGGTACGGCGCCGGCGACGCCGACGCCCGGTGGAGCGACGCCCGAACGGAAGACCTGAGCGCATCGCTGGGACATCGCGGCAAAAGAATCATTTGCCCGGCACAAGATGTAGCTTCAATCTAGCCCGGCTGCTCAATGAACGGGGCGGGGAGCGTGAAGCAGGCTGTCGGTATAGTACGGTGCGCGGCAATCGCGCTGTTTGCCCTGCTGGCCGCCGCTTGCGACCGCGCCGTGGTCCTCAATCCCAAGGGCCCGATCGCCGACGCCGAGCGCGGCCTGCTGTTCGACGCCTTCGGCGTAATGATGATCGTGGTCGTGCCGGTCATCGTCATGACGTTCATCTTCGCCTGGCGCTACCGCGCCGGCCGCAACGCCCGCTACGAGCCCAAATGGGACAGCTCGTTCACGGTCGACACGGTGGTCTGGGCGATCCCGGCGGTGATCGTGATTGCCGTCGCCGTCCTGGTCTGGCGCAGCACCCACAAGCTCGACCCCTACCGGCCGATCGCCGCCAACGGCCCACCGGTCCATATCGAGGTCGTCGCCCAGGACTGGAAATGGCTGTTCATCTATCCTAAGCAGGGCGTGGCGGCGGTGAACCAGATGGCGATTCCGGCCGGCCGGCCGGTCAGCCTGCGCATCACCTCCGACACGGTGATGAACTCCTTCTACGTGCCGGCGCTCGCCGGCCAGATCTACGCCATGGCCGGCATGCAGACCCGGCTGCAGCTCCTGGCCGATGCGCCCGGCAAGTTCGTCGGCCGCAACACGCAATATAGCGGCGGTGGCTTCTCTGATCAGTTCTTCGAGGTCGTCGCGACCACGCCCAACGACTTCGAGGCCTGGATCGCCCGCGCGCGGCAATCGACCGCTCGGCTCGATCGGCCGACCTATGCCCGGCTCGCCGAGAAAAGCCGGCTCAACCCGGTCGTCTACTACTCGGCTGTCGAACCGCGGCTGTTCGAGGTGATCATCGAGAAATATGCCGGCCCGCACGCCCATGGCGCCGCCGCGCCGGCCCGGAGATAGAGATGTTCGGCAGACTGACGATCGAGGCCCTGCCTTTGTACAGCGCCATTGCCGCCGGCGGTGCCGCGGTGACGGTGGGTGGCGCGCTCCTGGTCGCTATCGTCATCACCTGGCTCAAGGGCTGGAAGTACCTGTGGACCGAATGGCTGACCAGCGTCGACCACAAACGCATCGGCATCATGTACATCGTGCTGGCGCTCATCATGCTGCTGCGCGGCTTCGTCGACGCCATCATGATGCGCGCCCAGCAGGCGGTCGCGCTGAACAGCGGCGGCTACCTGCCGCCCGAGCATTTCGACCAGATCTTCAGCTCGCACGGCACGATCATGATCTTCTTCATGGCGATGCCGTTCATGACCGGCCTGCTCAACATCGCCGTGCCGCTGCAGATCGGCACGCGCGACGTGGCCTTCCCGTTCCTGAACTCGCTAAGCCTGTGGCTGAGCGCGGCCGGCGCCGGCCTGGTCATGGTGTCGCTGGTGATCGGCAAGTTCTCGACCGCGGGCTGGACCGGCTATCCACCCTATTCGGGCATCGCCTACAGCCCCGGGGTCGGCGTCGACTACTGGATCTGGGCGCTCTTGATCAGCGGCGTCGGCTCGACCTTGTCGGGCATCAACTTCCTGGTCACCATCCTCAAGCGCCGCGCGCCCGGCATGACCTTGATGCGCATGCCGCCCTTCACCTGGACCGCCTTCTGCGCCTCGCTGCTGATGGCCTTCGCCTTCCCCGCGCTCACCGTGGCCTGCCTGCTGCTCGCCCTCGACCGCCTGCTCGGCATGCACTTCTTCACCAACGAGCTCGGCGGCAACATGATGAACTACGTCAACCTGTTCTGGATCTGGGGCCATCCCGAGGTTTACATCCTGATCCTGCCGGCGTTCGGCGTGTTCTCCGAAGTCGTGGCGACGTTCTGCCGGAAGCGGCTGTTCGGCTACGAATCGCTGGTCTATGCCACCATGGCGATCGGCATCCTGAGCTTCACGGTGTGGCTGCACCACTTCTTCACCATGGGCTCGTCGGCCAACGTCAACGCCTTCTTCGGCGTCACCACCATGATCATCGCCGTGCCGACCGGCGTGAAGGTGTTCAATTGGCTGCTCACTATGTATCGCGGCCGCATCACCTTCCACCCTTCGATGCTGTGGACGGTGGGCTTCATCGTCACCTTCGTGATCGGCGGCATGACCGGCGTGCTGCTCGCCATGCCGCCGGTCGACTTCCTGCTGCACAACACGACCTTCCTGGTCGCCCACTTCCACAACATGATCATCCCCGGCGTGCTGTTCGGCTACCTTGCCGGCTACATGTACTGGTTCCCGAAAGCCTTCGGCTTCAAGATGAACGAGTCGTGGGGCAAGGCGGCCTTCTGGTTCTGGATCGTGGGCTTCTATCTCGCCTTCATGCCGCTCTATGTGCTCGGCCTGATGGGCATGCCGCGCCGCATGGAGCAGTACAACGATCCGAGCTGGCAGCCCTGGCTGGTCGCCGCCTCGATGGGCGCGGTGCTGATCCTGATCGGCATCGCCTGCCTGGTGATGCAGCTCGTGGCCAGCATCCGCGACCGCAAGCAGGCCGCCGACCTCACGGGCGATCCCTATGACGGCGCCACGCTCGAATGGGCGACCGCCTCGCCGCCGCCGCCCTACAATTTTGCCCTGCTGCCCGAGGTGCGCGACCGCGAGCCCCTGCGCGACATGAAGGAGCGCGGCGTGAGCGGCGCGCCGGCCGGCACCTACCAGGATATCGAGATTCCCATGAACTCGCCGGTCGGCGTCATTCTGGGCGGGCTGGCCTTCGTGCTGGGCTTCGCCGTCGTCTGGTACATTTGGTGGCTGGCCATCGTCTGCGGGCTGGCCATGTGGGCGGTGCTGATCTGGCGCGCCTCCGATGACCACACCGACATCATCCTGACCGCCGCCGAGGTCGAGCACATGGAACGCGCGCGCTATCGCGCGCTCGAAGCGGCACGGACGGCGGGCCGCGCATGAGCACTCACGCGCCGGCCGCCCACGGCCATCCCCACGCCGAAGCGGCCGAGATCCACGAGCAACGCGCGCTGGGCTTCTGGCTCTACCTGATGGGCGATGCCGTCATCTTCGCGCTGCTGTTCATGACCTACGGCATCATGGTCGGCAACACCGCAGGGGGGCCGACCGGCAAGCAGCTGTTCGACCTGAACAACGCCGCTGTCGAGACGGCGCTGCTGCTCTCGAGCAGCATCACCTTCGGTTTCGCCACGCTCGCCGCGCGCCAGATGAGCCGCCAAGCGGCGCTCGCCTGGCTCGCCGTGACTTTCGTGCTGGGTGCCGGCTTCATCTTCCTCGAGGTTCGCGAGTTCGTCGGCCTGATCCGCGCCGGTGCCGGGCCCGACCGCTCGGGATTCCTGTCGGCGTTCTTCACCCTGGTCGGCACCCACGGCACCCATGTCAGCTTCGGCCTGGTCTGGATCGTGATCCTGGGCGCGCAGATCGCGATCAAGGGGCTCACCCTGCCGGTCACCTCGCGCCTCTATCGCCTCGGCCTGTTCTGGCACTTTCTCGACATCGCCTGGGTCGGCATCTTCTCGGTCGTCTATCTTCCGGGGCTCTTGTGATGGAACGCCACGGCCTTCGCTCCTATCTGGTGGGCTTCGTGCTCGCCGTCATCCTGACGGTGATCCCGTTCTGGCTGGTCTACGCGCCGATGATGCCGCCGGGGCGCACCATGCTGGTGATCGCCATCGCCGCGGTGCTGCAGATCCTGGTGCACCTGCATTTCTTCCTGCATGTCGACTTCTCGACGCCCAAGGCCAATTTGATGGCGTTGGCCTTCACCGCCGTGCTGATCTTCCTGATGGTCGGCGGCAGCTTCTGGATCATGATCGACCTGCACAATCGGATGGCGATCTGAGCTTTCGCCGTCCTGATCTCTCGAGAAAAGCGGAGATGACGCTTACGTCATCCTCGCAACTCCTTCGGATCGACCGATCATTGTCTGCCGTCGAGCGAGTGTTTTGCCGGCTCTGTTTGCGGTTCATTCGTCGCCGGAGAGTGCCGTGGCAGATTCTTTCCGCGCAACGCTTCTTCAAACGAAGAAGCGAACCAGAGAGCGAACAATACGATCGCTCACGGCTGTCGTGGCGCCGACTGGGAGCTGACGTAGCTCGCCCGAGAAAAATCAAAATCCGATGGCTGATTGCGCGTCCCTGACGGAGCATGGACGTGCAGTCGATCGACAAGCTTCCTTCGAGCATCTTCACCACCGCGGCAGCTCGGCCGAGCGATCAGTTCGAGGCTTGGCGGCAGAGTATTTCGGTCCTGTTCGACGTCGAGACGCGAGCCGAGGATCGAGCGGCCGACGGCTTTCATGCCTCGGTTCGCGCCTGGCACCTGGGCGACCTGCTGGTGTCGCGCGTCGAGTTCGACGGCCAGCTCTTCTCGCGCGACAGACGCCGCATCGCGCTCGACGGGCTCGACCATTATCTGGTGCAGCTCTACGAGAGAGGCGGCCTGGTCGGCACGCTGGGCGAGCGCGACCACGTGCTGCGCGCCGGCGAAGTGCAGATCCTCGATCTCACCCGGCCCAATCTCACGCGGGCGGGCGTTTCCGCCACGGTTTCGATCGTGGTATCGCGCGACGCCATGCATCGGGTTCTGCCGCGCTCGGCCAGCGGCTTGCACGGCATGGTGCTGCGCGACGACGGCGGCGTCGGCGCCTTGCTCGCCGATTACATGCGCTCTCTGGCCGCGCGCGTCGACGGCATCGAGCGCGCCGATGGGGCGCTCGTGGCGCGCGCCACAGTCGAGTTGGTCGCCGCCTGCATCCAATCCACGGCGGAAGCCACCGAGCGCGCCCGCCCGCCGTTGGAGGCGGCGATCCTCGACCGGCTTCAGCGATACATCGAGCGCCACCTCGGTTCGCCCGACCTCCATGCCGATGCGTTGTCCGGCCAGTTCAAGATCTCGCGCAGCAGGCTCTATCGCCTGTTCGAGCCGCTTGGCGGCGTTGCCAACTACATTCAGGAGCAGCGTCTGTGGCGAGCCTACGGCGAGCTCGCCAAGCCGGGCGAACATCATCGCCGCATCTACGAGATCGCCTTCGAGTTCGGCTTCTCGAGCGAGGCGCATTTCAGCCGGGCCTTCCGTTCGGCGTTCGGCCTCAGCCCCAGCGATGTGCGCCAGCGCGCCGTCGCGGCGCCTGTCGCCGCCGCCGCCGCGACCACCGCGACCGAGGGCTACGAAGACTGGCTGCGCCGGCTAGGCTCGGCCGGCGACGGCACCTAGATCACTTGGGCAACGTCTCGAGCGTCTTCTTGGCCTCGGCGTCGTTCTGTGCCGCCGCCTGTTGCAGCCATGGCCGCGCCTTGGCCGGGTCGGCGGTGAGCCCGCCGCCGCCTTTGGCCAGCAGCTGGCCGAGCTTGCGCTGCGCCTCCGCCGAGCCGGCAAGCGCGGCGCGTTCGTACCAATCGGCGGCGCGGACTCCGTCGGGCGCGAACCCCGCCTTGGCCGGCTGGCCGAGCGGATCGTAGAAGCCCGCGAGCTCGAGCTGGGCGGCGGCATTGCCCTGCTCGGCGGCTCGGCGGAACACCAGGAAGGCGGCCGCCCAGTCGTTGGCCTTGGCGTAGTCGCGCGCCTTGGCCAGCATCGCCTCGGGCGTCGGCTTGGTGGCGAGATACTCGGCCACCACCTCGCGGACCGATTTGGTCGGGCGTGCGGCCGATGCCGGTGTCGCGGCGGCGACGGCGGGCTCCGGCGGCTGGAAGTAGGTCGTGTAGACGTGATAGGCGCCGCCGCCCAAGGCGACCAACACGAGCGCCGCGATCAACCAGCCGGTGCGGCCGGAGGGTCGAGGCGGCATGGCATCGAGGGCGCGGGAAGCGCGCAGTTCGGGTCGCGGCGGCGGCGGTGCAGGCGGTGGTTCCGGCGCGGGCTCGGCGGGCGGCTCGGGCGGCGCGGGGGCGGCGCGGCGCAGGCGCACCAGGTCGTCGGCCAGGCGGCGCGATGGATCGACCGCGCCGGAGGTCAGCATGGTCGGCCAGGCGACGACGGTCGTGCCGACCACGCCGATATCGGGCTCCTTGACGCGCACGCGCAGGGTGGCGACGCCGGCCAAGCGGTCGCAGATCTCCGGCCCGAGATGGAACTCCAGCGCATCGGCGCGGCGCTCGACGCGGTCGGGCAGCAGCCAGGCCTCGGTGCGCCGCCAGCCGTCGTCGGCGAGATGCGAATCGGGACCCTGCTGGCGCTGGATCGACAGGGCCAGGCCGTCGGGCGCCGCTTCGAGCTCGCTCAGCCGCAGGATGGCGTGGCCGGGCTCGGGCAGGGCTTGGACGGAAGCGCGGACCGGCATGGAACGACTAGGCCGGCATGGCGCGCAAGATGGCACCCAGCCGGTCGTTGTGCTCCGGCGAGATCTCGCGGCCGCCTTCGTAGCCGACATTGTCCATGGCGAGCTGCAGGAAGGCGCGCATCCAGTCCTTGCAATAGTCGGCGTAGATCGGCTGCGGGTTCTCCGACAGAAGCGGCGCGCCGTTCACCATCGCCGGGTTCTCGAACACGCGCCGGGTCGGCGCGTGGGGCGGCAGGCCCGGCCGCTGGTCGAGCGGCAGGCGGTCGAAGCCGAGCGCGCTGACATAGCCGTTCAGCGCCGAGGAGGCGGTGCGCACCTGACGCTCGGCGATCTCCTCCCATTTGGCGTTGGCGGCGTTCTCCAGCTCGCGCACCTCGTGGCTGAGCTGATCGATCAGTCTCAGGCGATGGGCGCCGACCACCAGCTCGTCGATCAACCAGCCGAGATGCTGGCGGTCGACGCCGAAATGCGACAGCGCCTTTTCGTCGGCGCCGATGCGGCGCATGTTCTCCAGCCAATATTGTGCGACCTCGCGGGCGAAGCGCTCGGCGCGGTCCTCCAGCACGCCGGCCGGCGGTGCCTCGCGGCCGGCTTCCTCGCCGAACACGTCGGCGAAGATGGCGCCGAGATCGACGGCGGCGCCGGTCGACTGTGCCGCCTGGGTGGCGGGTTTGCCGGTCTTGCCATTGGCCTCGTCGGCCGGGCGCGCGGTGGCGATGCGGAAGTAGATTTCCCGCAACGCCGAATCGGCGATCTGCAGGGCGGCCAGAAGCTCGCCGAACAGTTGCTGCTGGATGCAGGCGGCGAGCCCGCGCAGCACGGTATGCACCAGGTCGCGCTTCTTGGCGCGGGCATCGCCGTCGGCGGCGCTGTGGAAGCCGGCCAGGCGATCGACCAGCCGGCGGATCTGCACCTCGAGCTGGCCGCGCACTTGGGCCCGCTTGATCGCCGGATCGCACACCGGGATCAGGCTCTGCACCAGGTAGGACACGCCGCCGTCGTTGGCCTTGAACGCCTCGTCCCAGGCGCGCGCCGGATCGGCGAAATGGCGACGCACCTCGGCATTGGCGACGAAATGGCCGCGCAACTCGCCGGCGCGCTGGGCGAAGGCCTCGGCGATGCCGCGCTCGCGGCCGCCGTCATAATCCATCAGCCGTTCGTCGATCACCGTGGGATTGCGCAGCCAGAACGTGTTGGCGAAGGGCTGGCCGTTCCAGTTGGCCGGCCATTCGCCGCGAAAGTTGTTGATCAGCGAATTGTTGAGCCGGGCCGCCCAGCGCAGCTTGCGCGATTCCTCGGTCTCGCCGGCCTTCTGCTCGAACTCGCGGTCCATCTTGGTCAGCACCAGGAACAGCGCATTCTTCTGCTTGGCGCGATCGGCCGGCGTGGCGCCGATCGTCTGGTCGATCCAGGCCGACATCATGTCGGAGAGATCGCGCACCTCCTGATTGCCGTCGGGAATGCACAACAGGATGGCCGACAGCTCGCGCTCGGCCGAATAGCGCTGGAACAGGTAGGCGACCTTGCCGCGCAGCAGCAGCTCGCGCAGCGGATTGGCGCCCTCGGCCACGCCCTTGGCCTTGGCCACGTCGTCGAGGCTGGCAAGCTTAAGCCGCGAGCGCGCGCCGGGAAAGTCGAGCAGGTCGGTGTGATCGAAGAAGTCCCACGGCTTCTCGGCCACGGCGACGCTGAGCTCGGCGGTCAGCGCACAGACCAGCGAGCGCGGCAACTCGGCATCGGGCGCCGGACGGCCGTCGGCTTGCCTCGGCCGGATGCGCAGCGTGTCGGCCGAATCGGCGCCCAGCCGATCCAGGGTCAGGACATCGACGATGCTCTTTTCGCGCGGGCTCAGCGCGTCCATGCCGAGCAGCGCCTCGGGCGCGAAGGAAAGCTTGTGCAGCCCTTCGTAGAGCGTGAGGTAGAGGTCGGTGAAGGGCTGGAAATCGTACCACAGCACCGACCACAGCCGGGCGCGATCACGGCCCGACAGACGCGGCGCCAGCTCGATCGCCTCGCGCCAGAAGTCGGTGCGCAGCTCGGCGGTGATGCCGGCGAAGAACGTGTCGAAATACTCGATCAGGTCGAGCACGTCGTCGGCGTCGAGGTCGCCGTAGGGCTGGCTCGCCGCCTTGGCGCGCAGCTCGCCGAGCCGCTTGCGGATCGCCGCGCCATCGGGCCGCTCGAACGCCGCCTTCTGGTGGTCGAAGTCGAGCAGGAAGGAATTGCCCAGGATCTTCACGATGTCGGTCTGCGTCAAAAGCCGCACCCGCACCGGGAAGTCCCTATCGCCGGCGCCCAGGCCCAGGCCGAAGCGCGTCACCAGCCCGGTCGATTCGCGATTGCCCGGGGGATTGATCTCGCGCAGGAAGTCGTAGGTCCTGTCGCCGAACCGCGCCTGCATCGGCCGGCCGTCACGGCTGGCCAGGATCGACACGAGATAGGATTTGCCGGCCTGGCTCGGCCCGAACACGCCGACGCACATGCGCCGGCGGGCGGCGCGGGCGAGCTTGCGGCTCTGGTTGCGGACCTTGTGCAGCTCGCCGATCAGCGACGGCGCCTGCTGCGCCACGGTCGGCGATTCCTGTGTGGCGCTCTTCAGCCAGGCGACGCCTTCGCTGGCGGCGACCGCCAGCGTTTCGCAATCCTGGGCCAGTTTGAGATCGACGGTGTCCATACGCTTACCCGGTCTTGAGCATGCCCGTGTCGAGCCAATAGCCCTCACGGCGCGGCAAGGTCTGCAGGCGCAGCGTCAGGCGATCGAGCGCCACGGCGCGGCCGTCGCGGTTGGTCACCTGACGCAGGCGGAAACGCTCGACATCGCGCGAGTCCTTGTCCTTGGGCTTGACGCGCGCCAGCGCGATCTTGAACGGCGTCTCGCGGGCGTGGCGTTCGGC
>Ga0194131_10010219_pt1 | contig 11560 bp, 9 predicted proteins | sample TA2KigO120mmetaG_FD_148631 | JGI IMG/M metagenome (GOLD analysis project Ga0194131, IMG submission 148631) | Freshwater microbial communities from Lake Tanganyika, Tanzania - TA2015053 Kigoma Offshore 120m | ecosystem: Environmental > Aquatic > Freshwater > Lake | place: Tanzania: Lake... | reverse complement strand
GTAGCCTTGTTTAGGTCGAGTCGCGTCCTGCTTCGGGGAAGGCAGGGCCCGCAGACGCCGGGAACGCACGCTGATCGCCTTGTCCTGATGAGGACATCATGACCCGCACCTCCGCCGATCACGTCCGGATCTTCGACACCACGCTGCGCGACGGCGAACAGTCGCCCGGCTGCTCGATGAACCTCGGGGAGAAGCTGCGTGTCGCCAGGACGCTCGAGGACATGGGCGTCGACATCATCGAAGCCGGATTTCCCATCGCCTCGAACGGCGATTTCGAAGCGGTCAGTGAAGTCGCGCGCACGGTCGCCAACTCCATCGTCTGCGGTCTGGCGCGCGCCAGCCGCAAGGACATCGATCGCGCCTCGGAAGCGCTGCGCCACGCCAGGCGCCCGCGCATCCACACCTTCATCTCCACCAGCCCGCTGCACATGAAATACAAGCTGCAGATGGAGCCGGCGGACGTTCACCAGGCCGTCATCGATTCCATCACCCACGCGCGCAATCTCTGCGACGACGTCGAGTGGAGCCCCGAGGACGGCAGCCGCACCGATCACGATTTCCTCTGCCGCTGCGTCGAGAGCGCGATCAAGGCCGGCGCCAGCACCATCAACGTCCCCGATACGGTCGGTTACGCCGTGCCGTCGGAGTTCGGCGCCCTCATCGCCATGCTGCGCAACCGGGTGCCGAACATCGATAAAGCGGTGATTTCCGTGCATTGCCACAACGATCTGGGCCTGGCCGTGGCCAACTCGCTGGCCGCCGTGGCCAACGGGGCGCGCCAGGTCGAGTGCACGATCAACGGCATCGGCGAGCGCGCCGGCAACGCCGCGCTGGAAGAGATCGTCATGGCGCTGCGCACGCGCCACGACCTGCTGCCCTACAAGACGGGCGTGAAGACCGAGCACATCATGAAGGCCTCGCGCCTGATCTCGGCGATTACCGGCTTCGCGGTACAGCCCAACAAGGCGATCGTCGGCGCCAACGCCTTCGCGCATGAGTCCGGCATCCACCAGGACGGCATGCTCAAGAACGCCGCCACCTACGAGATCATGACGCCGGAATCCGTCGGGCTGAACCGCTCGACCCTGGTCATGGGCAAGCATTCCGGCCGCCACGCCTTCAAGGAAAAGCTCAAGGAGCTCGGCTTCGATCTCGGCGACAACGCCGCGGAGGACGCGTTCCGCCGTTTCAAGGATCTTGCCGACCGCAAGAAAGAGGTCTTCGACGAGGATCTCATCGCGCTCGTCGACGATACGGTCGGCAGCGCCAACGACCGGGTGAAGTTCGTCGCCCTGCAGGTCGTTGCCGGCTCCAAGGGGCCGCAGCTCGCCGACCTCGAGCTGGAGATCGACGGCACGGTTCGGGACGTCCAGGCGCGGGGCACCGGGCCGGTCGACGCCACGTTCAACGCCATCAAGAAGCTGGTGCCGCACACGGCCAAGCTGCAGCTCTACCAGGTCCACGCGGTGACGGCAGGAACCGACGCGCAGGCGGAAGTCACCGTCCGTCTGGAAGAGGATGGCAAGACCGTCAACGGCCAGGGCAGCGACCCCGATACGCTGGTGGCCTCGGCCCGCGCCTATGTCAACGCGCTCAACCGCCTGTTCACCAAGCGCCAGCGCTCGGCTCCCCCCGGACCGGCGGCCGAATCGGCGAAAAACGTGGCAAAAGGAGCGGTCTCGGCATAGGTTCGCCGCGAGTTGGGTCTGGTCAGAGTCGGGGCCTGCGGCGGGCGAAATACAGCGCCGGAGGAATTGGTCGCGAGGGGGCGGCCGTGGGGGGCGGCAGCGATCGCCGCGTGCCAGGAGTTTAATATATAAAAGGTTTCAAGGAGTTAGATGTTCTCTCGAATCCTCGGAATGCTGTCGGCGGACATGGCCATCGACCTCGGCACCGCCAACACGCTGGTTTACGTCAAGGGCCGCGGCATCGTCCTCAACGAGCCCTCGGTCGTCGCCATCGCGGAAGTGAAGGGCAAGAAGCAGGTTCTCGCCGTGGGTGACGAGGCCAAGCTGATGCTTGGCCGCACCCCGGGCAACATCACTGCCATCCGGCCCTTGCGCGACGGCGTCATCGCCGACTTCGAAGTCGCCGAGGAGATGATCAAGCACTTCATCCGCAAGGTGCATAACCGCCGCAGCTTCGCCAGCCCGCAGGTCATCGTCTGCGTGCCGTCGGGCTCGACCGCGGTCGAGCGCCGCGCCATTCAGGAATCGGCCGAGAGCGCCGGGGCCCGCCGCGTGTTCCTGATCGAGGAGCCGATGGCCGCCGCGATCGGCGCCGGCCTGCCGGTGACCGAGCCGACCGGCTCCATGGTCGTCGACATCGGCGGCGGCACCACCGAAGTGGCCGTGCTGTCGCTCGGCGGCATCGTCTATTCGCGCTCGGTCCGGGTTGGCGGCGACAAGATGGACGAAGCCATCATCGGCTACATCCGCCGCAACCATAACCTGCTGGTCGGCGAATCCTCGGCCGAGCGCATCAAGAAGGAAATCGGCTCCGCCTGCCCGCCCGACGAGGGCGAGGGAAGGATGATGGAGATCAAGGGGCGCGACCTGATGAACGGCGTGCCCAAGGAACTGGTGATCAGCGTGCGCCAGATCGCCGAGAGCCTGACCGAGCCGGTCAGCGCCATCGTCGAGGCGGTCAAGGTCGCGCTCGAGCACACGGCGCCGGAACTGGCCGCCGACATCGTCGACAAGGGCATCGTGCTGACCGGCGGCGGCGCGCTGCTGGGCAATCTCGACCACGTCCTGCGCCACGCCACGGGCCTGCCCGTGTCGGTGGCGGACGATCCGCTTTCGTGCGTGGCGCTCGGCACCGGCCGCTGCCTCGAAGAGATGCGGACCCTGCGCAACGTCCTGATCAGCATGTACTGACGCGAAGCGGAGAGGCAGCGCCATGCGTGAGCGGAGGAGGACATGAAGCGGCCGGGTTCGGTCCTTCGCCTTGCCGCGCCGCTCAAGATTCTGGCGCAGCGCTTCACCTTCCTCGGCCTCGTCGCCATGTCGGTCGGTCTGATGGTCTTCGGCAAGGCAGAGGCTCCGCTGGTTGAGCGGGCGCGGACGACGGTCACCGACGCCATGGTGCCGATCCTCGATGCCGTCTCGCGGCCGGTGGCGACGGTGGCCGAGATCGCCGATCGCATCAACGTGATCATCGACGTTCATGCCGAGAACACAAGGCTGCGTGAGGAAAACGAGCGGCTGCTGCGCTGGCAGGCCGTGGCGCATCGGCTCGAGACCGAGAACCGCAGCCTGCGCGATCTCTCCCGCGTTGCCCCCGAAGACACCGTCAGCTTCGTTTCCGCCCGCGTCGTGGCCGACGCCGGCGGAACCTTCGTGCGCTCCGTCCTGGTCATGGCCGGCACGCGCGACGCCGTGGCCAAGGGCCAGACCGCCATCACCGCGGAGGGCCTGGTGGGACGCGTCGGCGAGGTCGGGGAGCGTTCGGCCCGCGTCCTGCTGCTGACCGACCTCAACAGCCAGGTTCCCGTGGTGCTTGAATCCAGCCGCGAGCGCGCGATTCTGGCCGGCGACAACTCGGAGCGCCCGAAGCTGACCCATCTGGCCGCCGCGGCCCGGCCGCAGATCGGTGACCGCCTGATGACCTCCGGCCATGGCGGCGTCTTTCCGCCGGGTCTGCCGGTCGGCATCATCGTCGCGGTCAACGACGGAACGGCGCGGGTGAAACCGTTCGTCGAGTTTCACCGTCTCGACCATGTCCGTCTGATCGACTTCGGCCTGTCCGGAACGCTGCCGGTGGGAGCGCCGCCGCCGGCCCCGCGACGCGGTCGCTAGGGCGGCCCGTGCGCCCTCTTTTCCTTCAGCGCCTCGATCTCTGGGCCCGGATGGCCATTCCGTTGCTCGCCACGGTCGTGGCGGTCGTGTTCAATGTCGTGCCGCTGCGCCTGCCCGACTATGCGCCTCTGGCGCCGGGATTCGTTCTCATGGCGGTGTTCTACTGGACGGTTCATCGGCCGGACCTGATGCGCCCCTGGGCGGTTTTCCTGATCGGCATCCTCGACGACATGCTGTCCGGCACGCCGCTGGGGGTCAACTCGCTGGTCCTGCTGTTCGTGCACTGGACCATCGTCGCCCAGCATCGTGTCTTCCGCGGGAAGTCCTTCGTGCTGATCTGGCTCGCCTTCGCCCTGGTGGCGCTGGGCGCCAAGCTCCTGCTCGCGGCCATCGCCTTCGCGATCGGCTACGGGCTGATCGATCCCCTGGTCCTGATGGTCCAGTACATCCTGACGCTGGCGCTCTATCCGCCGCTTGCCCTGGTCATGGGCCGCGCCCAGCGCCTCTTCCTGCCGGCGCCATGATCTCGGCGGCCAAACGCGAGAACAACCGCACGCGCCTGTTCACCCGGCGCGCCATCCTGCTGACCGGCGGCCAGATCACGCTGTTCAGTGTGCTGCTCGGCCGCATGTACTATCTGCAGGTTCTCGAGAGCGACCGCTACAAGGTCCTGGCCGACGACAACCGGATCAATCTGCGGCTCCTGCCGCCGCCCCGTGGCCGCATCCTCGACCGCTACGGTGAGCTGATCGCCGAGAACCAGCTCAACTACCGCATCGTTGTGATACCCGAGCAGACGGGAAGCGTGGCCGCGACGCTCGACGTGCTCAACGAGATCGTGCCGATCGACGACGTGGCCCGGCGGCGCATCTTCCGCGAGGTCGCCCGCAAGCGGAAATTCCTGCCGGTGACGGTCAAGGAGAATCTGAGCTGGGACGAGGTCAGCCGCGTCGCCGTCAATGCCCCGGACCTGCCGGGCGTGATGATCGATGTCGGATCGAGCCGACATTACCTGTCCGGCGAGCAGATCGCCCATGTGGTCGGGTATGTGGCGCCGCCGGCGGAGGCCGACCTGACGGGCGATCCGCTGCTTGAGCTGCCGGATTTCCGCATCGGCCGCAACGGCGTCGAGCGCGTCTACGATCTGGCGCTGCGCGGCAAGGCCGGGTCGAGCCAGATCGAGGTCAACGCGCTCGGGCGCCCGATCCGAGAGCTGGAGCGGCGCGAAGGCGAGCCGGGCAACGACCTGCTGCTGACCCTGGACCTGCATCTGCAGAATTTCGCGTCCGAGCGCCTGTCCAAGCACGAGAGCGCTGCGGCCGTCCTGATGGACGTGCATAACGGCGAGGTTCTGGCTCTCGCCTCGGTGCCGAGCTTCGACCCCAACGAATTCAACAAGGGCATCAGTGGCCCACTCTGGCGCTCGCTGCTCGCCAACACGCGCACACCGCTGATCAACAAGGCGGTCGCCGGCCAGTATGCCCCGGGCTCCACGTTCAAGATGATCGTGGCCATGGCCGCGCTGGAGGCCGGGCTAGTGACGCCGGAGTTCCGGGTCGGTTGCATCGGTCATGTGGCGCTGGGCGACTACAAATTCCATTGCTGGAAGTCGAAAGGTGGCCATGGCGGCCTCGATATGGTCGAGGGCCTCAAGCAATCCTGCGACGTGTATTTCTACGAGCTGTCGCGGCGGCTCGGCGTCGACCGCATCGCCGAGATGGCCAAGCGCTTCGGCCTCGGTGCCGCGACCTCCATCGACTTGCCGGGCGAAAAGGCAGGCCTGATCCCGACGCGCGCCTGGAAGCTAGGCGCCACAGGCATCCCCTGGCAGCAGGGTGAGAACCTCGTGGCGGCGATCGGCCAGGGCTTCGTTCTGACGACGCCGCTGCAGCTGGCGGTGATGACTTCGCGGCTGGTCAACGGTGGCTATGCCGTGACACCGCACCTGACGCGCGACGCGGTCGACGGAAGGCGCGTCGGTCCGCGCCAGGCTCGTCAGTTCCCGCCCGTAGGTGTGTCGCAGCAGACGCTCGCGATCATGAGCCGCGCCATGCGCGGCGTGGTCAACGATCCCCGCGGTACGGCCTTTCGTGCCCGGATCACCGACGTCGGAATGGCGATGGGCGGCAAGACGGGGACATCGCAGGTACGGCGCATCACGGAGGAGGAGCGGCGCAACGGGTTGCGTAAGCCCGATCAGGTGCCGTGGAAGGAACGCGACCATGCCCTGTTCGTCGGCTACGCGCCTGTCGACAACCCACGTTACGCCGTGGCGGTGATCGTCGAGCACGGCGGCGGCGGTTCGGCTGTTGCGGCGCCGATCGCTCGCGACATTCTCCTGGAAGCCCAAAAGCGCCTGCGCGATGCGCCACCGACCCCGGTGATGCGTTACGCCGGCCAGCCTGGATCCGATCCCCGCTCGAGCGGGACGCCGTAGCCGTTTGAAGTCACTGACTCTTCGGCGCATCGACCATGACTGTCCGGGGCTCCTGATCGGCCGTCCGGCGATGTCCCGGCCGCTATCGACAAAGCCCTATCGCTTTGCTATATGGCGCCCCTCCCGCGCCCCTGTGGGGCGCTTAGCTCAGTTGGTAGAGCAGCTGACTCTTAATCAGCGGGTCGGGGGTTCGAGCCCCTCAGCGCCCACCATCCTGTCGCGCGGGTAAACGCCAGCCCTTCCAAGGGGCTGGCGTTTTTGTTTGGCTGCAGCGGCGTCGGAGCAATTAGCCTCTACCGTGTTGGCTCCCCACGGAGTTCTACAGGCCCGCGGACGGTCAACTCCGATACAGTTCACCCTGCTCCGCTGAAACGCCTCTGACTCAAGGTTTGGGTCTGTCCGCGCGTTGGCCGTGCCACAGGCGGCAGTCAATTCTTAGCGACGACGACGACCGAGCAGGAATCGCCGGTAGCTATCCGTCCCTGGCCGCGTGTCGACCAGAGCAGCCCTGAGCGCTTGAAATGCACGACCGTCGGAGCGCGCGCCGGATCGGAGATGTCGTAGATCGTCCCTGCCGGATCCCCGGCCTTGACCCATGTTCCGAGCGGATGGAATGGGCGATAGATGCCGCTGGCCGGGGCGAAGTGATAGCAATCCATGTCCGGTAGCAGCATCACTTGCGTCGCCTTCGTGGGCCGTTCGTCGCGGACCCCGCAGATGCCGAGATAGGCGAGCAGGTTGCGCACGCCTCGTTCGGCGATCTCCAGGCCCGGAAGCTGGATGCGGTTGCCGCCGCCAAGCTCGCTCGACATCGCCACCAGGCCGCGGGACTCGCAAGTGGTCTGGAAGGTACCTGAGCCATCGACCTCGCGACTCATCACGTGATAGGGAGCCCCGAAGGCGCGGGCTAAGGCGAGAGTCCTCTCGGTCAGCGCTGCATCGTCGAGGATATGCGACATGGTGCAGGGCAGGCAGTCGAGCGACCGTCCCCCCGAGTGGATATCCATCACCGCGTCGGCGATCGGTACCAGATAGTTCGCGACGTAGTGGGCCAGAACTTGCGCGAAGCTTCCCGAGGGATCGCCGGGAAAGGCACGATTGATGTCCCGGCCATCGATTGGAGAGGTTCGCGTGCCGGCAAGGCAAGCGGGAAAATGATGCGCGGTAAGGATGATCACCCGCCCCTGGACGTCGTTCGGCTCGAGCGTGCGGGCGAGGTCGAGCAGCGTGATCTGCCCCTCGTACTCGTCGCCGTGCGTGCCGCCGACCAGGAGCAGCGTCGGACCGGAGCCGTTGGCGACGACGACGATCGGGATCGCCACCGCGCCCCATGCTGATTCGTCGTGGGAGTGCGGGACGCGCAAATAGCCAAATTGTTTGCCTGGCCGATCGAGAACGACATCGGCGATGACCTTGCTGCGGGCCGCTGCTGCTGCTGGCTTTTCGCTCATGGAGGCGCCTAGATCTCCATCTTGAGTGTCAGCGGCCAGCGCTCCAGCCCGTGCAGCGCGAGGTCGGCAAGATTTGCCGCGACTGGGGCCTGCGCCTGCACAGCCTTAGGCCCGGCCGGGGCCGAGTGGGCCGCCGCCAGCGCTTCGAGGACCCGGTCGCAGATGAGGTCGGTCGTCTCGTCGGTCTGGAGGCGCAGATCGATCTGCAACAGACCGATATCCGCCATCAGATTGCGCACGAAAATGGACGGCGTTCCGTTCCAAAGTGCCTGAGACAAGTCGAAAGCGGACAGGCCAGCCTTTTCGGCGTCGACGTAGAGATGCAGGCGCGAGAAGATTGGGACTGTCGAGTCGACTTCGGCCAGGGCCCGCAAGCCGGGAATACCCTTGAGGCGATCGACGGCATGGGCCAGACGACGGTCGAGTTGACGCGCAATCTCGGCCTTGTCCTGCTTCACCCAGCGCTCGATCGCCGCGATGGCCGAGATGACCGTCTCTTTCCCGGCCTTCATCGGCCGCCCGATCCCTTTGTCCTGCCACATCGTCGCCCGGACGAGATCGAGACGCCCGGCCACCACGCCACCTGTCAGGCCGGCATAGCGCTTCTGGATGCTGAAGATCACCAGATCGCCGCCCGCATCGAGGAAGGACTTCGGATCCGGCTCCGCCGCGGCGTCGACGATGACCGGGATGCCTCGCTTGCGGCAGGCGGCGGCGAAGGAACGCAGGTCGATCAATCCTGACTGAACGGTGTGGTGCGACACGACGAAGACCGCGCAGGCCGTGCGATCGCAAAGAGCCGATTCGAGGTGGTAGACGCCGCACTCCGTCGCCGCGCCGATCTCCACCACCTTGGCGCCGACCAGACGTATGTTCTGCTCGATATGGCCACCATAGGTGACGTTGTGGCCGCGCTGGATGACCACCTCGTTCTTCAGGCCGGTGGTGTCGGGAAGCCGCTCGATCCGCGCGAGATCGGTCCCCGTCATCGTAGCGGCGACGGCCATGCAGATCCCGGCCGCGCTACAATTGGTCACCACCCCCGCCTCGGTCCCTACCGCCTTTGCGATCACCCGGCAGGCAGCCGACTGGAGCTCAGCCATCTCGACCGAATTGGCGACCAGTTCCGAGACGGCGGCGATGACCTCAGGGCACACGGGGCTCGCACCCTTCGTCGTCTCGGTGCCGGAGGCGTTGAGTATGCGGCGCAATCCATAGCGCGTGAACACGTCGGCATTCCGTTCTCGAGTTCCGGTCATCGCTGGATCCTCGGTGAGATGATGGTCAAGCCTTAGCGGAGCGCGAAGCGGGCCCGATCCCGTAAAGAGCCGCGCATGTCCTGCCCAGAACCAAGTCCATCTCGCGCTCGCTCAGGAGCTTGCAGTACCGCTTCACGTAGTCGAGCGACTGCTTGTAGGTACAGAAGCGTTCGACATTCGGCATGTCGGACCCCCACATCAACCGGTCCGCACCGACCATGTCGCGCATATCAGCGATCAGCGTCTGCGCCTCGGGATATGGATAGTCCCAGACGCCCCCGTAGGTGATCGGGAACATGACCTCGAGCCGGACCGTGTTGCGGCGGTAGACGTCGAGGACTTCGCGTGGAAAATCGTAGTGGCCGCCACGGATGAAATACGACACGGGCGGGCTCATCGCGATGTGGCAGAGGAGGTCGGGATAACGTGCGAGGACGCGCCCAAGGGCCGTGAGATGGCCGATATAGCCGGCGAGGTCGTAGCTCGGGCCAGAGGTGAGCTCGATGCACAGGACCAGCTTGCGCGCATCGAGTTTAGCCCAGAACGGCTCCATCTGCGCCGAATCTAGGGCCCATGGGAAGCCGTGGCGGGATAGCGAATCCGCGTTGAAATAGATACCCCGCAGGTGCAGCGTGTCTGCCGCCCGGTCGATCTGCGCGAGCTGCTCGGGTTGGCCAGCCATCGCCTCGTCGACATGCATCAGCCCGGTCATGCGGTCCGGATATTGCCGCTGCGCATAGGCGTTCATCTCAGTCATCGCGCCATAGGCGCCGCCGGCCTGTAGCAGGCAGTGATCCACGCCGGCGTACATCATTTGCGCCAGCATTAGCTCTGGCGGCGCGACCATCTCTTGCATGCCCACGGGCATGTACTGGATTGCGTAGTCCTCGCCGGCATGGGTGAACTCGAGCTGCCCATACTTGCCGACGCGGAAATCGACGTCCTGCAGGCCCGACCACCCCGGATCGTCGCCGCGATAGAGCGCCTTGGTGTCCCCCTTCGTCCAGTCACGGGTGCGGAAAGTGGCTGCGACCGTGCGCGTGATCATCCGCTGGAGGTACTTGTTATGGATATCCCGTGTCGGGTGGCCGCAGGCTCCGATCCAATGAGCGAACACATGTGCATGGCAGTCGATGATCATCTTTCCTCACCGCATTTCTTTCCAAAGCTGGGGTAGCCAGAGCGCGAGATCCGGATACGCGATCAGGATGGCGATCAGCACGATCATCGCCACGACGAACGGCAACGCCCCGAAAATCACCTGGTTCAAGGATCCATCGCGGCGTATCCCGTGGACGATGTAGAGGTTCACGCCGACGGGTGGCGTGATCATCGCCGCTTCGACGAGGATTATGACGATGACGCCGAACCACACCGGATCGTAGCCCATGCTCCGGACGATCGGTTCGATGATCGGGATGGTCGTGATCATCATCGCCATCGTCTCCATGAAGCACCCGAGGATCAAATAGAAGATGACGATCGCGATCATCGTCTCGAGTGGGCTGAGCTGGAGGTAGGCGATCAGGTTCGTAATCTGCCGCGAAAGGCCGATGGTCGAGATCACGAAATTCAGAAAGAACGCGCCGACGAAAATCAGCAGGATCATCGCCATCGAGCGGATCGTACCTTCGAAGGCGTCGCGCAGGACGGAGATAGACAGCCTGCCGTTGGCGAGCGCCAAGGCCATGGTCGCGACCACGCCGAAGGACGCGGCCTCGGTCGGCGTGGCAACGCCGGCATAGATGGTGCCCACGACAAGCAGAAACAACGCAAGAGGTGGAAGCAGAGATGGCAGGGCGCGGAAGCGCTCGCTCCAGGAGACCTCGACGCTGCGTCCGCCCCATTCCGGCTTCGCCAAGCAAGCGATCAGAACGGTGAGCATGAATAGACTGGCCAGCAGGAAACCTGGGATGAACCCGGCAAGGTAGAGCTCGGGTATCGACGTGCTTGTCAACACGCCGTAGACGACCATATTGATTGAGGGCGGGATCAGGATCCCAAGCGTGCCCCCGGCCGCGAGCGACCCCATGAACAGGCTGGGATTGTAGCCGAACCGGCGCATCTCCGGCAGCGACACGGTCGAGATCGTGGCCGCGGTCGCGGCCGAAGATCCGGACGTCGCTGCGAACAGCGTACAGGCGCAGATATTCGAGTGCATCAGGCCGCCCGGCAGCCAGGAAAACCACTTGATCATTGCGTCGTACATGCGGCTCGCGACGCCCGACCGCAGCATCAGCTCGCCCATCAGGATGAACATGGGCACCGCGACGATCAGCACTTCGCTAGACGCCCCCCAACTGGTCTCGCCGATCGCACGGACTAGCGGAAAGGGCGAATGGATCCAGCCGAGCAGCAGGCCGAACATCACCAGGGCCGCACCGACCGGGATGCTGCTGGCAAGGACCGCGATGAGAATTGCGAGGCTGGAGCCGATCATCGGGCAGTTGGCCCGAGCATTTTTTTCGATTCAGAGATCTCGCTCCCTGCCTCCTCTTCGACGGTCACGACGCCTACAAGCTGCTGTGCTTCGCGCGGACGACCGGCGATGGTGAAGTAGATGGCGTGGGCCAGGGTCACCGCACAGGTGGCGAGGAAGAGACAAAGGCCGAG
>Ga0194131_10010217_pt1 | contig 11561 bp, 7 predicted proteins | sample TA2KigO120mmetaG_FD_148631 | JGI IMG/M metagenome (GOLD analysis project Ga0194131, IMG submission 148631) | Freshwater microbial communities from Lake Tanganyika, Tanzania - TA2015053 Kigoma Offshore 120m | ecosystem: Environmental > Aquatic > Freshwater > Lake | place: Tanzania: Lake... | reverse complement strand
CTATAACATTCCAAAACGAGTATATTTAGAGGGCGATAAGAAACTATTCACCATTCGGATTCACCTTAAGCTTCAAGAGGCCCTGCAAAAAGAGGCTAAGAAGAGGGGCTACAATTTAACTGAGCTAATTGAAACTGTGCTAGACCAGTACTTGCAACTTGAGAATAAAGATTAGACTACCCGGACCCCATAGGGGTGAAGCCCCAATTGAGTACTGCCCCCCCGACGAAGAGATTAATTAAACATTTTAAGTATGAGTGTATGTATCGGAAGTTTTATTTTTTTTTAGAAAAAATATTAAATATTGGTCTTGATAAGTTTTAATCTTGGCTTCTCAGATCGAAGCGCGGCTTCTGCCCGCTCAACGATACTCATAAATTCATCGTTAAGTATCTCAGCAACGACATAGAAATTAGCATCATGCTCGTCCAACAGTTGTAATATTGGTTGTAGCCTAATTTATCCAGGATTTCCCGGAGGAGTGCCGTACGTTTATTTGGAATGCCTTTACGTCGACCGCTACTTTCGGGCTTCTTTTGGCCTGGGAGAAACTTTCCCATGCCTCTATTCTGCGCTAATTTAGCGGGAAAAGGTAGATGAAACGAGGGATGGGGCTCGTTCTCGCTATGATTTTCATTCCACCTGTTAACTTTGTAGCTTGGTTCTTAGATTAAGCGGGAATAAATTGAAAAATTTTCAGACGTAATATACGGCATCTTTAAGAGTGCACTGTAACCACTTTGTGGCCCAATGAAGAACGTGTGGCTGACCCTATCTCGCTTGAGCGCGAATGAATAAGGTCAGCCTAAACGATCTATTTCCAGCTAATAACTTTCAGGATTTGCGAGGACCACTTACGCTTCACGTAAGCAGGGCCATTCTTAGCGAGGTGGATTCGGTATTCCACGTTCAATTCACTATCTGTTACTTGGAAATAGTGCGGGGTTACTTCTCGCTCGCTTGCAAGCATCACCGAATGAGCGTTTAAATATTCGCTCATTTCAGAAGTGCGACTTGGCAGATTTTGGCCCTTCTTAAAATAGGAGAGCGTTACCGGCTCGGAACGCTTCAATTGGAAATAGTAGTCCGTTCCATATTCAAAGTACATCGCTTCACAACGAAGTTTGGAAATATTTTCCGGAAACTCAACTTTTACATCGTACGTTGCGGTTGGCTCTACAACCCGGAACGTGACTTCTTTAACCCTGGTGAGCCACTTGGGAATACTTTCGCAATCCACTGCCCAGAGCGGGTTAGAAATGAGCGCCAATGTAAGTGCCATGAATAATCGAACTTTAATCATCGTAAATCCTCCCTGTTTTTAAATTACGTAGCCTCCTCTAGCGGGGGGGGGGCGAGTTGTCAAGAGGTTCGTAAGTAACCCTAAGCGGTGCTGCCAGTCTTAAAAATTGAGTATTTGTCATGGGGCAAAGCTAGTGCTTTTGAATTAGTTTTGCAACATTCTGTGGGTAGCGTGGTTAACCAACTTTTTTATATGTTAGCTCTAGCCTATTCTTATAACTCTCCCACGTTTGCTTAATGCTTTTATGACCTAGCCACGAGGCTATCTCTTCGATTGAATGGTTTTTATTCAGCATTAAATCCGTAAATCCTTTTCTACCGGAGTATGAATAATATCCCTCACCTAGAACCCTTGTTATGGTCTTGACTAGCGGCCGTTTAAATTGCTGGGACTTAATAATTTGAAGTGCCTGTTTTTGTTCCTTATATTTCAACGGGATTAACTTCCACCTTTTTTCTTTGCTGATAGCCTTCAATTTGCTCTGGTAAATCCACAAAACTTCTAGTTGATGTTTTTCGTTGTATGTTAATTTCCAACTACTGGCATTTTTCAATGCATCTATCTCTTGGGGTCTAAGACCAAGCCATACGGAGATGTAAAGCCAATTGTAATGGCATTCAGTAAGCTTATTTTTCGAAGACAATAAATGTTCAGGCGTTAAAGGAGATGCAGCTTTTCCGTTAGCATTTTTTTCATAATATGAATCATTAATCCTTTCGCGATGAAAAGTTATTGGATGTGGCACTGGTAAAAAGAACGTGTTTTTCTTTTTAGACAAAAACCTTCCCCATTGGTTCAGCACGCGGATTACCTTTTTCGTATAGTCCAAGCTCAGATTTTTTGACTCAAAGAAATTATAGATAACCTCTGGAGTATCCTCCCACTCACAAGGGGGAATATTTATCTCACGTATCACTCGCTGTGCAGTTCTCCAGAAAACCGGGTCTAATCTCTTTTTGGGCATAATGGAAGTTTCAAATTCTTGAACATAAATTCCCGGTAAATATGCGCTCTCAATTAGCGCCTCTTGTTTTAATCTCTGATGGATAGCATTCCGACGGGACTCTTGTTTCTTAATATTTATTTGAGCGTTTAAATGACGGGTTATCTCGGCAACCTCTTCAAAAGACATCGTAGCTTTAATTCCAAGATTACCCCATTCTTCTAATTTCACATGGCGAGACGGTTGTCCGTCTACTTCCCAAATAATTCTGAATTTTGGTGATGATGGTCTTTTTGGATTTGTTCTTCTAGCCCGATATGCCACTGCGCACCCCCAATGCCTTTTCGGAGGTCTTTAAGCGAAAGTTTACTTTTCACCCGGCACCCCCGACGTTTTTGTCGGGGGCTAAAACACCTAACTGCCCGTAATCATTGGAGTCATGTTATAAAACAACTCCCGGGGAGGACTTCCTACCCCCGACGTAGTTTCATACTTATTAGTTAACTCATTTGTTTTCAAGCTAAAAATTCTGGTGGTACTTCAGTTGTAGCAAACAAGTGTGCAGGAAAAATGAAGACCGCAGGGAATTTCACAATTGCAAGGCGTGCACTGGTCAGAAGAATGTCAGTAGCGAGACTTCATAATATCTCCATAATTGAGATCTGCGTTTGAGGATAAACTGAGGGTATGAGTACTGCAGACAAATTTCCATTTGTTGATTTACCGAAACCCAAGATTGATGAAAAGTATCTGGTCCAACTCCCCAACGGCATGCCGCTAAAATGGTCTCCACCACGTGAACAAATAAAAAATGACGCTTTTCCATTAGAAGAAAAAAATAAGAGCTTGCAACAGTTCATCGCCTATGCCGAAAAAAGAATCAAAGAAGCAATTCTGTCTGGCGATAAAGAACGTATAAAGTTAGCAAAATCTTGGTGTGCAAAATTAAATGCTCAACCAAGGTTATCAACTCAGAAAATAATCATTGCCGATTTCGACGCACTACCAGAAAAGTTAGGTTTTAATTCCTGGGATTCATTCTACGAGTTCCTCGTTACCCACTACGCGGATACTGGCGTCGTTTGTAGGAGTATCAGCAATAAAGTTAAAATATTTTTTCTGATAGATTATGAATATGCATACATTGAAAGTTTTCAAGCATCTGGAAAAGGTGCTGGCTTCCCCGATTTTAGCGCAACTGGCGGTGTATTATTGGAAAGAAGTGAAGTTTTTGGTCCACCTCTTGTGCCACCATTGCAAACAAAGGACTGTGTAAATTTCTTAAAGCGTCTGTTGAAGGGCGATAATTTTATATTAGGGGCTGAAGACCACCGCGTTCAAAATATTAAGAACAGGCTATTTGAGTTTTGCGATAAAAGCAAAACGGCAATGAGTACCACGCTTTTATCTGCGGATATGGTTGAGAAGTTAAAATACTTGAGGCAATCACGGATACATTTTTTTAGCGCCGGTCCTTATGTCGCAAATAAAGAAAAGGAACAAAGTGAAATAATAAATGTAAAACGGTATCGGCTTTTCGATGGAGAGTTGCCAAAAGAGGCGTTATTTTTTGTGATTGGCAAAAGGCCGGATACGACACGGGAGCAGCGAGAAATACTTGTTCGGTACCTACTGGAATCGCCAATGTTAGCAGAAAAAGGCTTCAATTTAAGTACTACATTACTGAAAGAAGTAACCGGGGTATCCAAGAGAAGTGTTAGCAAATGGCTAAAAGAACTTTGCCAAATGCAAGTCTTAGAATGTGTCGAAGAAACTGTGCTAATCGGTGAGAAAGCCAAAACGTACGTGGCTCACGGTTGGCTATTAGAGCATCTGGAAACGCACTGCCCACCAGCATCCAAAAGCCTTGACCGGTCCTTCCCAGATGGTGAATGGGACGCCCTTGGCTACCTGAATTTAAAAAGGTTAATAGGCGGGCTATTCAGGCAAAATGATGATGAGATTCTGTTGGCCGTTAAAAACTATATTGAGACTCTGCCAGGCATAGATGATTTGGCAGATCGTCGGCCCCGCCTGTTACGGCAGGCTGACCGCATCATTACCCACCTCCTTCCTCAGTGGCGAAGCAAGTAGCAAGAAGGCTGGTCGCCTTCTACTAAGCATTTGAACACTATTTATATAAAATAGAGGGGGGTGGGGAGGGGTAGTAACCGGGTATGCTACCGTATAAGGCAACGCCGGGCTTGATGCCCGGCTTACCACTGATGCGGCAGGGTTCTAAAACCCTGCCTACCCTTAATATACGTATACACTACTTAGCTACCGTATGTTCTCTGTATACTTTCTACTTAGTCCAATAGTGTGTAGGTAAGCCACCGTCAGGTGGCGATACTCTTCATGCCTAGCCTTCTAACTCGGTAAGGGGCACTAGCCCCGTAGCCAGGCCTTCAGCTCAGTCCTAACATGTTAGCTATCGAAGATGCTTCAATAGCATCTGAGAGAGCGGGTTATGCCTATATTTGATCCAATTTTGCGTTTAAATGCCCGCCATTGCAACGCATAGCGTCGATCCATGGGTTACCATACCCCAATTGATTTGAATCGTTTATAGGCCATTTAGTAAAGAAACCTAATTGGCCTGCGTGCCTGGCTCTGCTATAGTATAATGCGGATGCGGCGAGTCTTCTATATGATTTTGCTTGACTTTTGTCATATTATATGCTAGTATTATACATAGGATGAGTTGATTCTGTGTTGTGCCCCTACCTGTAGCCTAAGTACCTGAAGTTGTTAGTAAATCCTACCAAATTAACCCAATAACTGGTTTAAGTTATTGAAATCATGAGGAATATGATCTATGAGCATTGTACCGCCGCATCTGTGGCATTTAATTGGAAAATCAGAAAAAGAAATTGAAGAATGGCTAGACAAAAACCCACACGGTTTGGAAAAGCCTGACAATAGCGTGCCAGCCCGCTTTATGCGGGGCGAGGCGTCCTATGAGGAATTCGACGCCTTTAATGCGGGGTCTAATGAGTATCTCAAGTGGAAAGATAAACAGGTGAAGGAAAGGGCGAAAAATGCCTTTAAAGCAAAAGGGTAAAGTTCTCTTTTTAATTCTGGCTTTGTATGTGGCGCTTACCAGTGGGGACAGCAGATGACCGATGACTCAAATAAGTCTGCAAAGAAAAAAAGACTGACATCCAAGCAGCAACTCTTTGTTCAGAATTACGCACAGGGCATGACTGGTACGGATGCTGTACGTGCAGCCAATTACAATGTCACCTCAAACAACACAGCTTCAAGTGTAGCATCCCAACTATTGGACCTGGAACACGTACAACAAGCGTTGCAGGTAGCGTTAGTGGCAGAATGCCCAGACATCCACAAAATTAGTGCTAGAACTATTTATCAAATTTTGCTTTCCCAAGAGTCGACTGCAACTGAGAAATTAAAGGCGATTGAAACGCTTGCAAAGGTTTTTAACTGGTTCAATAAAACCAACAAACCAGCCAGTGCTAATAATGTTCGATCGATCCGCGAAATGTTTAAATTGCCTACCGAGTGACCCCCAACTTCATTATGAAATTTTTTCACTGTTAATTAAGCATTCCAGCTTCTTACAAAACGGCGACATATTTCCTCAAATATTATTTGTTATAGTGAGGATTAAATGGAGGATGTATGTCGAAAAAAACTAAAAGAACTAAAGGAAATAAAAAAGCGCAAGCGCCTGCGCGAGATAAAAACATCATTACAAATGACATAAGTCTAGAATTAAAATCCCAAAAATCTTCGCATTTAAAAATTTGTAAGCTGATTCTCGAACTTAAGAAATCTCACTTTAATAAAAAAGATGATCTCAATAGGTTTTATACCTATGTCGATTCGCAGTTGGGTTTAGCAAAAAGAACAACACAGCAATACTTGAAGGTCGCTAAAGCAGTCCATCTTCACAAGCTTAACTTAGATTGGACAAAAATATCGATGTTGAGCAAACTGTCTCAAAAATCTTTTGAGAGTTTTTCTAAAGAAAGGAACGTTGAGGCATTTCAAAGTACGCCATCGCGGGAGTTCGAAGAAAAATATATTAGGCCTATGGTTGCCAGAGGTCCGATAAAGGAAAAAACCACTCAACTGGTCACAAATCCCGATGAAAAGCAGATCTTAAGCGAACTAAAAATGGTTCTTGCGCATCTCATACAATTGCAAACTAAAAGCCCCGCACTAGCAATTGAAAGCAGAAAGGTACTTAAGCAATTACGAGAAGCTTTTATAACTTCAAAAGTTTCAAACACTGAAGCTAGCATTCCTGTATTAACCGGTAAAGAAAAAGAGGCAGCTTAAACTGCCGGTGCATAAACGTTCGGTTTTGCACCAAGAGCAACTGTGCCTAACTCTTTGTGCCTGCAGCTAGTACCCCCTTTTGCACCATATGCTGTCTGACTGCTCGTGAAATTGTAGAAGGGGCAAGTTGAAGTTGTTTTGCTATTGCATGGCAAGAAAGGCCTTTTTCTCTTAGTTCAAAAATCGCCGTATCGTTTCTTTTCCTTTTTCTTCCTAAGATTTTCCCTCTAGCTCTTGCAGCAGCTAAACCCGCATGAGTTCGTTCGATTATAAGGTTGCGTTCATATGATGCAAAAGAACAAAGCAGAGAGGCAAAGAGGACGCCCTGTGCCGAGGACATATCTATGTTGTCCGTGATGCTAATGAATGTAATTTTTAAATCTTGTAACTCCTTCAGGAAGGAGACCATTTCAATCAATGACCTCCCAATGCGGTCAATCTTATAAACAATTAGAACGTTAAACCGCCTCGCTCTAGCATCCGCTAGCAATTGCTTAAAGCCGACGCGGTTATCAAAGCGAGAACCGGTAAAGCCTTCATCCTCATACGATTTAGATATTTCCAAGGAATGGATTGAACAATAGTTGTTTATGGCTTCACGCTGGGAATCTAGGGTTTGTAAATGGGAACTACATCGCAAATAGGAAACTACTTTCTTAGAAGTCATACTGCACCTCTCTATTTACAATATTACCAGATCGTAATAACATTGTAAATACGATGAAAAACTATAACATTCCAAAACGAGTATATTTAGAGGGCGATAAGAAACTATTCACCATTCGGATTCACCTTAAGCTTCAAGAGGCCCTGCAAAAAGAGGCTAAGAAGAGGGGCTACAATTTAACTGAGCTAATTGAAACTGTGCTAGACCAGTACTTGCAACTTGAGAATAAAGATTAGACTACCCGGACCCCATAGGGGTGAAGCCCCAATTGAGTACTGCCCCCCCGACGAAGAGATTAATTAAACATTTTAAGTATGAGTGTATGTATCGGAAGTTTTATTTTTTTTTAGAAAAAATATTAAATATTGGTCTTGATAAGTTTTAATCTTGGCTTCTCAGATCGAAGCGCGGCTTCTGCCCGCTCAACGATACTCATAAATTCATCGTTAAGTATCTCAGCAACGACATAGAAATTAGCATCATGCTCGTCCAACAGTTGTAATATTGGTTGTAGCCTAATTTATCCAGGATTTCCCGGAGGAGTGCCGTACGTTTATTTGGAATGCCTTTACGTCGACCGCTACTTTCGGGCTTCTTTTGGCCTGGGAGAAACTTTCCCATGCCTCTATTCTGCGCTAATTTAGCGGGAAAAGGTAGATGAAACGAGGGATGGGGCTCGTTCTCGCTATGATTTTCATTCCACCTGTTAACTTTGTAGCTTGGTTCTTAGATTAAGCGGGAATAAATTGAAAAATTTTCAGACGTAATATACGGCATCTTTAAGAGTGCACTGTAACCACTTTGTGGCCCAATGAAGAACGTGTGGCTGACCCTATCTCGCTTGAGCGCGAATGAATAAGGTCAGCCTAAACGATCTATTTCCAGCTAATAACTTTCAGGATTTGCGAGGACCACTTACGCTTCACGTAAGCAGGGCCATTCTTAGCGAGGTGGATTCGGTATTCCACGTTCAATTCACTATCTGTTACTTGGAAATAGTGCGGGGTTACTTCTCGCTCGCTTGCAAGCATCACCGAATGAGCGTTTAAATATTCGCTCATTTCAGAAGTGCGACTTGGCAGATTTTGGCCCTTCTTAAAATAGGAGAGCGTTACCGGCTCGGAACGCTTCAATTGGAAATAGTAGTCCGTTCCATATTCAAAGTACATCGCTTCACAACGAAGTTTGGAAATATTTTCCGGAAACTCAACTTTTACATCGTACGTTGCGGTTGGCTCTACAACCCGGAACGTGACTTCTTTAACCCTGGTGAGCCACTTGGGAATACTTTCGCAATCCACTGCCCAGAGCGGGTTAGAAATGAGCGCCAATGTAAGTGCCATGAATAATCGAACTTTAATCATCGTAAATCCTCCCTGTTTTTAAATTACGTAGCCTCCTCTAGCGGGGGGGGGGCGAGTTGTCAAGAGGTTCGTAAGTAACCCTAAGCGGTGCTGCCAGTCTTAAAAATTGAGTATTTGTCATGGGGCAAAGCTAGTGCTTTTGAATTAGTTTTGCAACATTCTGTGGGTAGCGTGGTTAACCAACTTTTTTATATGTTAGCTCTAGCCTATTCTTATAACTCTCCCACGTTTGCTTAATGCTTTTATGACCTAGCCACGAGGCTATCTCTTCGATTGAATGGTTTTTATTCAGCATTAAATCCGTAAATCCTTTTCTACCGGAGTATGAATAATATCCCTCACCTAGAACCCTTGTTATGGTCTTGACTAGCGGCCGTTTAAATTGCTGGGACTTAATAATTTGAAGTGCCTGTTTTTGTTCCTTATATTTCAACGGGATTAACTTCCACCTTTTTTCTTTGCTGATAGCCTTCAATTTGCTCTGGTAAATCCACAAAACTTCTAGTTGATGTTTTTCGTTGTATGTTAATTTCCAACTACTGGCATTTTTCAATGCATCTATCTCTTGGGGTCTAAGACCAAGCCATACGGAGATGTAAAGCCAATTGTAATGGCATTCAGTAAGCTTATTTTTCGAAGACAATAAATGTTCAGGCGTTAAAGGAGATGCAGCTTTTCCGTTAGCATTTTTTTCATAATATGAATCATTAATCCTTTCGCGATGAAAAGTTATTGGATGTGGCACTGGTAAAAAGAACGTGTTTTTCTTTTTAGACAAAAACCTTCCCCATTGGTTCAGCACGCGGATTACCTTTTTCGTATAGTCCAAGCTCAGATTTTTTGACTCAAAGAAATTATAGATAACCTCTGGAGTATCCTCCCACTCACAAGGGGGAATATTTATCTCACGTATCACTCGCTGTGCAGTTCTCCAGAAAACCGGGTCTAATCTCTTTTTGGGCATAATGGAAGTTTCAAATTCTTGAACATAAATTCCCGGTAAATATGCGCTCTCAATTAGCGCCTCTTGTTTTAATCTCTGATGGATAGCATTCCGACGGGACTCTTGTTTCTTAATATTTATTTGAGCGTTTAAATGACGGGTTATCTCGGCAACCTCTTCAAAAGACATCGTAGCTTTAATTCCAAGATTACCCCATTCTTCTAATTTCACATGGCGAGACGGTTGTCCGTCTACTTCCCAAATAATTCTGAATTTTGGTGATGATGGTCTTTTTGGATTTGTTCTTCTAGCCCGATATGCCACTGCGCACCCCCAATGCCTTTTCGGAGGTCTTTAAGCGAAAGTTTACTTTTCACCCGGCACCCCCGACGTTTTTGTCGGGGGCTAAAACACCTAACTGCCCGTAATCATTGGAGTCATGTTATAAAACAACTCCCGGGGAGGACTTCCTACCCCCGACGTAGTTTCATACTTATTAGTTAACTCATTTGTTTTCAAGCTAAAAATTCTGGTGGTACTTCAGTTGTAGCAAACAAGTGTGCAGGAAAAATGAAGACCGCAGGGAATTTCACAATTGCAAGGCGTGCACTGGTCAGAAGAATGTCAGTAGCGAGACTTCATAATATCTCCATAATTGAGATCTGCGTTTGAGGATAAACTGAGGGTATGAGTACTGCAGACAAATTTCCATTTGTTGATTTACCGAAACCCAAGATTGATGAAAAGTATCTGGTCCAACTCCCCAACGGCATGCCGCTAAAATGGTCTCCACCACGTGAACAAATAAAAAATGACGCTTTTCCATTAGAAGAAAAAAATAAGAGCTTGCAACAGTTCATCGCCTATGCCGAAAAAAGAATCAAAGAAGCAATTCTGTCTGGCGATAAAGAACGTATAAAGTTAGCAAAATCTTGGTGTGCAAAATTAAATGCTCAACCAAGGTTATCAACTCAGAAAATAATCATTGCCGATTTCGACGCACTACCAGAAAAGTTAGGTTTTAATTCCTGGGATTCATTCTACGAGTTCCTCGTTACCCACTACGCGGATACTGGCGTCGTTTGTAGGAGTATCAGCAATAAAGTTAAAATATTTTTTCTGATAGATTATGAATATGCATACATTGAAAGTTTTCAAGCATCTGGAAAAGGTGCTGGCTTCCCCGATTTTAGCGCAACTGGCGGTGTATTATTGGAAAGAAGTGAAGTTTTTGGTCCACCTCTTGTGCCACCATTGCAAACAAAGGACTGTGTAAATTTCTTAAAGCGTCTGTTGAAGGGCGATAATTTTATATTAGGGGCTGAAGACCACCGAGTTCAAAATATTAAGAACAGGCTATTTGAGTTTTGCGACAGAAGCAAAACTGCAATGAGTACCACGCTTTTATCTGCGGATATGTTTGAGAAGTTAAAATACTTGAGGCAATCACGGATACATTTTTTTAGCGCCGGTCCTTATGTAGCCAATAAAGAAAAAGAAGAAAGTGAAACAGTAAATGTAAAACGGTATCGTCTTTTTGAAGGCGAATTACCGAAAGAATCTTTATTTTTTGTAAACGGAAAACGGCCGGATACAACAAAAGAACATAGAGAAAAACTTATCCGTTACCTTTTGCAATCGCCTATGTTGGCCGATGAAGGTTACAACTTGAGTACGTCCGTACTGAAAGAAGTGACTGGCGTTTCAAAGAGAAGCGTCAGCAAATGGCTAAAAGAACTTTGCCAAATGCAGGTATTAGAATGCGTGGAAGAAACTGTGCTCATTGGGGAAAAAGCAAAGACTTATGTGGCTCACGGTTGGCTGTTAGAGCATCTGGAAATGCATTGCCCACCAGCATCAAAAAGCCTCGACCTGTCTTTTCCAGACGGCCAATGGGACGCGCTTGGCTATTTAAACCTAAAGCGGTTAATTGGCAGCTTAGTAAGGCGAACTGATGACGAGATTCGGATAGAAGTTGAAAAATACGTTGATTCCTTGCCCGGCGTAGACGCTTTACCAGATCGCCGCACCCG
>Ga0194131_10010215_pt1 | contig 11562 bp, 7 predicted proteins | sample TA2KigO120mmetaG_FD_148631 | JGI IMG/M metagenome (GOLD analysis project Ga0194131, IMG submission 148631) | Freshwater microbial communities from Lake Tanganyika, Tanzania - TA2015053 Kigoma Offshore 120m | ecosystem: Environmental > Aquatic > Freshwater > Lake | place: Tanzania: Lake... | reverse complement strand
CGCGTCGCCCGTCCACGGCGCGATCCGGTCGATCAACTTTTCCGCAACGCGCCGATGGCTGAAGCGAGCCGAAGCGTCGTGATTCCTCTGGCGACCAATTTGCATCTCGCGTTCGATTCGGAATTGCTGCGCGCGCACACGGTTTGGTCGGGTGACGGTTTGAACCTCTTTGGCCCCCCATATCACGGCGGCAAAACACCTTTCATATGCGCCTATGATGGCGCCACGCTTTGGACTACTCCGCCGGTCCCGGCTTGGTCTGTTTCGAGCAGCGCCGCTGATGTGGCGACGAGACTCCCCACCAGGCTACGCTTTAAAGGCCTCAAAACGGAGCATGGGACCGTGACCCTGAATTATGAGCTTCGGGCCGATCGCCAACAAGTTATCGAGGTCCGCGAGACACCGCGTGCCGTTTGGAATCAGCATCGCCCGGCTATTGTCCGGCGGTTTGATTTGAGCCCGAGCTCGGAAGGCCTTTTTTACTTGGCACACGCCGAAATGGGCGCTGACCGGACGGACAGAGAAATGTTGTCTTCGACAATGATACAGAGAACGAACGACGTCTTGCTGACCGTTGTCCGCGGTTGGACCAACATTCAATGGGCAGTGACCAGCCAGGAAACGGCCTACGAAGTTCCCATCCATGTCGAGAAACGAGATGGCGAAAGCGCAATTGAGAAACGGAACGTGGCAGGTTTCGAAACACGTGCCTTTCTGTTCATCCCGGCGCACGCCGAACCGATTCGTTTCGAGCTCGCCAGCTTCATTTGCCGAGATCTCAGTGAAGCAGCGCGTTTGGATGCGGAGTTGCGAAAACTGCCGCTCAGCCCGCTCTTCAATCAAACCACAACCCGCGAACAAACCCATCCTTTGGCGCGTCAACCCCAAACATTCTCTGCGGACAACGGATCGCCTCGACGCGTCAGCGGCGATGATTACTACCGCGTCGAACACTTTCCGCTGCCGCGAGAGATCGCATTGATGGTCACTGGAATGGATTGGTTGCCAAACGGCGACTTGGCCGTTTGCACCTGGTCTGGAGAGATCTGGATCGTTGAGCAAGCGCAAGGACCGGTTGAGTCAGCCAGATACCGGCGCTTCGCGCGCGGCTTAAACGAGCCGTTAGGACTGAAAGTGGTTCGAAATCAGATTTACGTCGTGCAAAAGCCTGAATTGACGCGCATCGCCGATTCGGATGGCAATGGGGAGGGAGATCATTTCGAAACGCTCAATAATAGCTGGGGGTACACCGGCAATTATCACGCCTTCGCGTTCGGTCCGGTGATCGATCGGGCAAATAATTTTTACGCCTTCTTTTGCGGACAACGCGGCCGGTGGGAAATCCCTTACGTGGGCTGGTGTGTAACAATCACTCCGGACGGCCGCAGGCTGGACGGGTTTTGCAGCGGATTGCGAGCACCCAATGGTTTCGGCACATACGGACCAGATGATGAGCTGTTCGTTGCGGACAACCAGGGCAACTGGGTCGGCGCTTCGAAGTTGAGCCATCTGGAACGCGGCAAGTTTTATGGTTTTCCGTCCGGATTTCCAGCGCCAGAAGCGGAGTACAAACAACCGAAGAGCTTCACGCCCCCGGCTGTTTGGTTTCCGAGAAAACTGTCGCCTTCAACCAGCGGATTTGTCACGGTTGACGACGATCGCTTCGGCCCCTTCAAACGACAAATGCTGATCGGCGATTTTCAAAATGCGGTCGTGCTCCGGGTGTTCCTCGAAAAGGTTGGCGGGCGTTGGCAAGGCGCCGTCTGGCCCTTCGCAAAAGGATTTCTTTCGGGCGTGAATCGATTGGCTATGGGACCTGACGGCAAACTCTACGTGGGCGGGCTTAAGAACAGCGCATGGCCAGCCGCCGGACCGAAAGAGTATTCGCTCGATCGTGTTGCGTTTGCCCAGAAAGTTCCGTTCGAAATTAAGGAAGCCCGCGCCACAAACAGAGGCTTCGAGCTAACCTTCACGGAAGCTGTCGATAAAACCACGGCCACGAACCCAGACAACTATGATGTGGCACAATTCACCTATCTTTATCATCAGACTTACGGCTCGCCCGAAATCGATCACGAGGGCAAGAAAGAAAGTTCAACCCCGGTCAAGGTTGCCAAGGCCACGGTGTCCAACGACGGACGCATTGTGAGATTGGATTTGGACGGTTGGAAAACTGGTTACGTTACAGTCGTCCGAACACTCGACGTGCAGAGCGCCAGAGGCCAGCAACTCTGGCATGATACATTTTATTATACGTTGAATCATCTTCCAGAGTAGTGTCCGCGTGCGGCGGCAAGATTGAACGCGGCCGACGTGCCGCCCAGCCTTTGTTAATAGAAAACCAATGCCACATCGAGTATTGAACGGCATTGAACGGTCGATTTTAACGGCAGAATATCGGCAGAATATCGGCAACGGGTGTTGCCGACAAAGTGCCGTTATGCCGTTCGAGCCGAAGTTCAGCATCACTGCAAAAACCGCTCAGGCGCTTATGCGCATCGAAGGCGCGAGGCAGGCAATTCATCATCTGCCGATTACTGCCTCGGTGCTTGCAACCTTGCGCGAGTCTGCCCGGCTTTATTCGACGCACTATTCCACGATGATCGAAGGCAATCGGCTGACTCAGGAGGAAGTCTCGAAGGTCATCGAAAAACAGGAGCACTTTCCCGGACGGGAGCGCGACGAAAAGGAAGTGCTCGGCTATTACGGGGCGTTGTAAAAGGTCGAAGCTCGGGCGCAAGAAGCGGCCGGCGCGGGCGCACGAGATCCTCGGCCTTTGCTTCGCAGGCTCGATCCGCGCCAGCGCAAGGCACTGGCGTTGTTCCGTGACAATGACACCATTACCAGCCGCGATGTTGAGAAGTTATTTGGCATTTATCAGCGCACGGCTCGAAGTCTTTTGAGCGGCTGGACGGAATCAAGGTTCCTGTCGGTAGCCGATCCCGCAAAGAAAGGCCGCAAATACGGACTGGGGAGTGAATTCAGGGTATTGGGGCCGCGAATCGGCCTTGCGTCGCCGGCTTCACGACGTTCCCACGCCGATTGATATAACGTGGATTAACGTGGAAAGAGTCGCATGATTCGCCTTGCCTGCGATGTTCCAATCCGTAGGATATCTTTGAATTTAAAGGGCCTCTATGAATACATTCTCTTCACGACGGAGCGGCTTCACTCTCATCGAATTGCTGGTGGTCATCGCCATCATTGCCATTCTTGCTGGCATGTTGCTGCCGGCGCTCGCTCGCGCGAAGCAGAAGGCGACACAGGTCAAGTGCATGAACAATCAAAAACAGATTGGCCTCGCCTATCTGATGTATGCGGATGAGAACAATGAATCGTTCCCGCAACAGCAAGATTGGCATGCTTCGGGCGGAACGAACGGCACTTACAGCGTCTTCGTCGCGGCGACCAACCGGCCCTTGAACAAGTACACGCAAGCGTACGAGATCTTCCGTTGCCCGAATGACAAAGGCGATGCTCATGGCGCCGACGTTAAGCATTGCTACTTGAGTTACGGGACAAGCTACCTGCCGCAATGGCAGCACGATTCCTTCCGCACTCGGCACGTGCTTGGTGATATTAATAAAGCGCGCGGCGCTTACGAAAATATGCCGATCAAAACCGCCGAGCTTTCCTTAGGCGCGTCGCACAAAATCATCCAAGGCGATTGGGCGTGGCATGCCAACCGGGGTAACACCGATAAAAAGAGCATTTGGCACAACTACAAAGGCAAGAGCCGGTTCAACATGCTTTTCGGCGACGGCCATGTCGAGTTCTACCTTTTCCCCGAACCACGACAAATGGAGAAATGGATTTTCGATCCCCAGCCAAGCCGGAATTGGAAGTGGTGGTAAAGACTGAAAGCCCGTGCTTCAGTCGCACGGACATTTCTACCGCGATTGTTCTCGCGAAGAAAGGCACGGAGCGCGGACAGCTTTGCCCGGGCATCCCGGTCAATCTTCTCAAACCGTGCGTACAAGGCTGTCCGCACTCCGTACGGTTCATGGACCCACGCGCACTGACACTGATCTAGGAGTCACGTTCGACTGCCTCAGATTCGCCGGCGGATATCGGGGTTTACCTGTATCATTCGACTTGACAATGAAAAAACGCTCACAACAAGCGGACACATCTCGAGCAATGTGTGACTGCTATTCCGCTTGCCAAAGGGCCGCGTCATTTCTAAGGTCCGGGCTATGGATCAGCTGTCGCAGTACATTCCCGTGTTGATACTTGCCATTGTCGCAATTCTGTTTGCGGGTGGCACGTTGGCAGCATCTGTCCTGTTGGGCAAGCGAGCCAAGCGTGATCGCGTCAAGGACACACCCTACGAATGCGGCATGTTGCCGGTCGGCGAAGGCAGCACGCGACTCTCGGTAAAGTTCTATCTGGTCGCCATGCTTTTCATCCTCTTCGATATTGAAGTCGTTTTCCTTTACCCCTGGGCAGTCATCTACAAAGAGATGTTACGCGACAACGCCAACCTTATCTTTGGCTCGATGATCACCTTCCTCGGAATCCTCTTCGTGGGTTATATCTACGCTGTCAAGAAACGAGCCTTCGATTGGAAGAACTAAGTTGCGTTCGTCGTTCCAATGCAGCGCAGCGCTCCTGATGAGATTTGCGATGTTTAAGCACGCTGGCCTATTGGCGCTGGCGCTTGCATTTAATTTGCGGTGCGGCCGGGCGTCAACTGCTGCCGATGGCGGAGCGGAGCCAGGAGTAACCCGTGCTGTGCTCGCGCAGATTGGCGCGGTTCAGCCTGCACCGGTCTCGTGGCCAAGTTTCGCAGAATGGAAAACCCGCTGTGACCGGCTGCCCTCCAACCGCTCGCTCAACCGGACTGTCGCTCCGAAACATCTGTTGCCGCTGAAATCCTATCGCGAATTCGACGCGGTCCTGGAAGCGTACTTTGATTTTTGCAAGCGTGGACGTCTCGCAGCCGCCGACTCTTGGCTAGGCGAGCAACCGCGCACGAACCAATTCTTCAATGTTCAGACAACGTATTATTCAAGACCGCCCATTCCGTTCCAACCGTTCGCGCAAAAGGTCGTTGTTCCGGCAAATTCAGAAGTGATTTTCCATGGCGATTTGCACGGCGACATTCATTCGTTGATTGGGTATCTGGATTGGTTGGAACGAAACGGCTATTTGCGCGACTTCAAGCTCGCTCGCCCGAACAGGTATCTGGTGTTTCTCGGTGATTATACGGATCGCGGGTTGTACGGTATCGAAGTCCTTTATACTGTCCTTCGATTGCAGCTTGCGAATCCCGAGCTCGTGATTCTGGTGCGCGGCAATCATGAAGACGCTTCGCTCACCGCGCGCTACGGATTTCTCTATGAGGGAAACGCAAAGTACGGACGCGAGTTCAACTTGACGAAGGTCGCGCGGCTTTATGATTTCCTGCCGGTCGTTTTATACTTGGGGTGCGGAGAGAATTTTTTACAGTGCAACCACGGAGGCATGGAACCGGGCTTTGATCCTCGCGAATTGCTCGACGCTCCGGGAGATCTCCGATTCCGATTTCTTGGCATGCTTCAACAGCAACGGCTGACGGCGCAAAACCCGGACTGGGCGGCCTCGGTGGCCCCTCACGCAGAACCGGCTGCGCTCCGCGGTTTGCATGACTTTCTGCCGCAAACGCCGACCAGCCCCAAGAGCATTGGCTTTCTTTGGAACGACTTCTCACTAGTTCCGGGCGAATCGGATCTTCGGCTCGACTTGGACCGAGGCTTCGTCTATGGCGAACGCGCGGCGCAATCCTTGTTGAAGGCCTCCAGCAGCACGACTAAAAAGGTCCAAGCTGTTTTTCGTGCGCATCAGCATTCGGGAATCATTAACCCGATGATGCGGCGCCTGAAAGCGAGCCGAGGCGTCTTTCGTCATTGGCAAAGCACAGACTCGGTGCCTTTGCTGCAAGCTCGCGAACCCGAATTGGAAAAGTGCCTCGAGAATGCCGAGGAACGTTCCTTGCCTCCCGGCTCGGTCTGGACGTTCAATGTGTCGCCAGACAGCGTCTATGGGGAAGGATGCAACTTTCATTTCGACACGTTCGGGATTCTTCAGACAAGCCAGGAATTCAAAGATTGGAGGCTTCGAGTTGTGAATCAAACGATCGCCAAATGAGGAAGGTCAACATTGACATGCCGTCTTACGGCGGCTAAGTAATCCGGAGAATGGCTGTTCTGAAAGTTAGGGCCAAACCACTCCGCGGCAAAACACGGACTGGCCGGCGGCTCCCTGGACCGCGACTGTCTTCAATCTTACAGAAACTGGATTCTGCGCATACTCCGGATGAACGGAAGCGGTTGCGCCGGGAATTCATGCGGGGCTTTTACGGCGACGACCGCGCTGATCACCATGCCTGGAATCAGGCGCGGGAATCTTCCTCCCGCCTTGCTGGCTCATCTTGTGGATCGAAGAGAAAAATGGTCCATCACCTGCGATCAAGTGGCTGCTTTAGCCGATTGGCTTGAGACAGACCCGGAGGTTCCGACGGAAAATGGTTCAAAAGCTTTTCCAGTTTCCCGGTTTGCGGCGAAGGGGATCTGATCAAGACATTTTTGCCGAGGGGACGACTGCCCCAAGGCACAGAGGTGGTTTGATTCTACGTTTCCGGAAATGATTCAGCCATGGCCGAGGACGCGCGAACGCACCCACCGTTGATCCCCGGCACGCTCTACATCGTGGCGACGCCAATCGGGAACCTTGAAGACATCACATTGCGTGCTCTCCGCACGTTGCGCGAATGTGACATCGTGGCCGCCGAAGACACACGGCACACAGGCCAACTGTTGCGGCATTACGGAATTTCCAAACCCTTAATCAGTTACTTCCGCTTTAACGAAGCCAAACGCAGCGAGGAAATCATTCAGCGCCTTTCGCGTGGGGAAAAAATAGGGCTTGTCACAGACGCTGGCACTCCGGGAATCAGCGATCCCGGCGAGCGCGTCATTCGAGCGGCGGTTCAAGCGGGCTTGCGCGTCGAGTCTGTCCCGGGACCGTGCGCGTTCGTGGCGGCGTTGACGGCCAGCGGGTTGCCCACGGATGAATTCCATTTTGTCGGTTTTCTTCCGCACAAGTCGGCCGCGCGACGGAAATTGCTCGAACAATTATTGGCGGTTTCTGGAACGGCAGTTCTTTATGAATCACCGTATCGCATCGAAAAATTGCTGGCCGAACTGAATGACACTTTTCCTGCGCGTCAGGTGGTTTTGGCGCGAGAACTGACGAAGCGTTTCGAAGAATTCCTGCGCGGAACGCCGGCAGAACTCCTCGCTGCGCAAAAAGGCCGCACGCTCAAAGGCGAGTTTGTGGTCTTAGTTGGACCGGAGACAGCGACTCGACCGCCAATGGTCGAGAACAAAGCCGAATAAACAACAGGTCCCGCGGCCGCGCGAATTGCGAAATCAATTCTATTATGGCAACAACTAAACTTCTATTAAGCGCGCTCGCCGCAACGCTGGTCGCGCCGGCGTTGCTTGGGCAGAACCTCGCAACGCGGGAGACCTCCACCTACAAACGGATCAAGGCTCATCTCGATGCGATTCCGGCCATCGACACACACGATCATTTGTGGCCATTTGACATATTGCCTGGCTACGTGGAAACCGACCGCGGCCGCGGCATGAATCTTTTCAGCCTCTGGCGCAACAGCTATTACACGGGATACAACCCGCTGACCGCCTGGAAGCCTGGCGGTTCCTTTGATGACTGGTGGGCGAAAGCTAAAGGCGACTTCACAAACGCGCGAGCGACCAGCTTTTACCGTTATCAATTGCCCGCCTTTCAGGACCTATACGGAATCGATTTTGACACGATCACGGACCAACAAGCTCGCAACCTCAACGAAAGGATATTCAACAATTACCGAGATCAGCGCTGGCTGCATCAAGTGGTTACTGAACGCGCGAACATTGAACTGATGTTCAACGATCCGTATTGGGCGCGGTTTAAGTTCACCACTGCTTATCCGTTCGAGGTCCTCGTCTTCAATGTCACAACGTTGACGCGCGGGTTTCATCCGAGCGAATTCAGCAATCCATGGGACAGTCCTTATAAGTTCGCGCAGGACGAACGTTTGGAAATGAAGTCGCTGGACGATTACCTCGTTGTGTTGGATCGCATGTTTCAAAAGGCCAAAAAGGCTGGGGCGGTCTGCTTGAAGACGACACTGGCTTACGAACGAACATTGCTGTTTGAAAATGTGGCCAAGGAAATTGCCGCACCGCTCTTCGGCCGTCCCAGGAACAAGTTGAGTCCAGCTGAGGTCAAGGCATTTGAAGACTTCATTTTTGGGCGGCTGGCCGAGTTGAGCGCCCAGCACGAGCTTCCATTTCAAATTCACACCGGCCATGGCCGTGTGCAGGGCTCGAACCCGATGCTTCTGGTGGACCTCATTCAAGCGAATCGAAAAACGAAGTTCATCTTATTTCATGGCGGTTTTCCCTGGATCGGCGAGACCGGAATTATTCTGCTGCGGCATTCCTCTCACGTGTGGCTTGATTCTGTCTGGCTGCCTGCGCTCAGTTACACGACCGCCAAGAGAGCGTACCACGAATGGCTCGAAATGATGCCGTCGGATCGCATTATGTGGGGTGCAGATTGCAATCATGCCGAAGGGATTTATGGCGCGACCGAATTTACGCGGCGTTGCCTTGCCGAAGTTCTCAGTGAAAAGGTTGATCGAGGTGACCTCAGCGCGGACCACGCGCTGCACATCGGCCGGCAAATCCTTCGCGAAAACGCGCTCCAGTTGTTTCCACAGCTCAAGGAACGTCTCTGGAAAGGCAAGAAAACACTGGAAGGGCCGGAGAGCATCAAACCCTGAGTAACGCGTTCTTGATGATCGGGGGAGGAGCCGCGAGACGAATCATGCCGCAAAAGAGCGCGCCTTGTCAGCACCTCCTATTTTTGCGCAGGAATGCCTTGTGCGTAACGCAGACTTGTAGCCTGCCGTATCGCTGCCGTATCGCCGACTTGCAGTAGGCAGCGCTCTCGATATATCCACGAGTGCGAGCTTGCGAACGCCCTGCAGATTGGAAATCTGCGATACACCAGAGTGAAACTCTGCGTTACGAGGAAAGCGCATCCTTGGCAACAAAGGCAAATTGTCACTTCCGGATTGTTTAACTCGATGGTACTGTGGGTTAGAGAAAAGGAACGCGGGCAACTAACATGAAGGATCTGGAGCAAAAGAATTTCCGTGACTTCTTGCGCATGGCCACAATCGGAACCGCGTTGGGCTTCGGCGCTGTTGCTGGATCGCTTTATTCGCTCAAACCCGCCCCTTCGGGCTTCGCATTCGACTTCTCCATCGGGACAATCGTTGCGTTTGCGTTTGGAGCTTTGGTCGGATGGATTTATTGGCGGAAACTGGGCAAGCTCATTGTGGCTCGACAGACCGGCGACACTGCGAAGGCCAATCGAAAGAACACCGGGAAAATTATTGCGTTCAGCCTGCCCTTATGCGCCGGCGGCTTAATGGCGTTTCTTTATCCGCTCCGTTTTGTGCGCGGCGAGCAAATGAGGGAAGCTATCGAAGGGCTGGGAGCGGCCTTCCTTGTGGTTGGCGTCCTCGGCGTGGCTCTTTGGCACTTGATCAAGTTTTTTAACCAAGATGTGCGAAGGGACGAAGGTGATGAGCCGCCGTAAGGTCATGGTGTCTCGAACACGATTCCAGCCTCACAGCGCCAGCAAGAGCTTCTTGATCTCGTTGAGTCGTGCTTTGGCCTCTTTCTTGGCCAAGCGCGGAAACTTTCCGCCGAGGGTAATGTAGTCATTATTCCGCTGCAGCATCAGCTTGTCCTCTTTCGTTTCAATGGAATTCACACCTCGTTCGCTGGCCAGGTATTTCAATTCTGCAACTTGCAGCAAGAGTTCCATCGCTGGAGGAAGTTTGCCAAAGCGATCGCGCAATTCATTGTGGAGAGCTTCCAGAGAGGATTTGTCACTGACTTGAGCAAGTTTGCGATAAATGTCGATGCGATGCTGCGCCTCCGGGATATAACGGAACGGAATGTAAGCCGGAGCCTTCCGGAGCGCAGACTGCGGAGTGTGGAGCGCGGAGCCAGAGCCTGGACCCTCTTGGTCTTCAGCATAAACGGCAACGTCGCGCGGAACCGTCAGTTTCGGATCGGGTTTCTTCCGCCCGCCGTCGGGTCTCTGACCCGCCGTTTCTGACCTCGGCTCTTCTCCTGGGTTAAGGACCACGAAGTCCAAGCGAAGCTGCACATCGACACGTGGCTTGACCTTTTCCCCTTTGAGAGCGCTCACACTTTGTTTGAGCAATTGGCAATAAAGGTCAAATCCTACTGCGGTGATGTGGCCGCTTTGCTCGGGGCCGAGCAAGTTGCCGGCGCCGCGGATTTCCAAGTCGCGCATGGCGATTTTGAATCCGCTCCCGAGACTGGAGTATTGTCGGATTGCACTGATGCGTTTACGGACATCGCTCAAGAGCGCGGCATGGCGCGGCAAAAGCAGATAGGCGTAAGCTTGATGCTTGTAACGTCCAACGCGTCCGCGAAGTTGATAGAGATCGCTCAAACCGAAACGATCGGCGCGATCAATAATGATGGTATTGGCATTCGGAATATCGATGCCGCTTTCGATGATTGTCGTCGAGACAAGCACGTCCGCTTCACCGTTGATGAATTTGGCCATGACCTCCTCCAACTCGTCGCTTTCCATTTGACCGTGGCCCACGATCACTCTGGCCGCGGGAACGAGCGCTCGAATGCGGAGCGCCACGCTTTCGATATCGTGGACGCGATTGTGCAAGCAGTAAACCTGCCCCTCGCGGTTGAGTTCGCGTTGAATGGCATCGCGAATCAGGCGCTCATCGTACTGCGCGATGACCGTTTCGACCGGCAGCCGATCTTGCGGTGGCGTCTCGATGGTGCTCATGTCGCGCGCCCCGGTGAGCGCCAGATAGAGGGTGCGCGGAATCGGGGTGGCGCTCAGCGTCAGGACGTCCACCAATTTGCGCAGCAGTTTCAGCTTCTCCTTGTGAAGGACGCCGAAGCGTTGCTCTTCATCGACAATAACCAGCCCCAAATCTTTGAATGAAATGTCGTTCTGAAGAAGGCGATGGGTGCCGATCACGATGTCGATCGCTCCTTCGGCCAACTGCTGCACAATCCGGTTTTGTTCTCGCCGGGTCCGGAACCGTGACAACTGTTCGAGCCGGACGGGATAATCGGCCATGCGCTCACGAAAGGTATTGAAATGCTGTTGCGCCAGGATAGTGGTCGGAACGAGCACCGCGACTTGCCGTCCATCCATCACCGCTTTGAACGCTGCGCGGATAGCGACTTCGGTTTTGCCGTAGCCGACATCACCGCAGATCAGGCGATCCATCGGCTTGGAGGATTCCATGTCCTTTTTTGTTTCCGTGATCGACCGCATTTGGTCCGGTGTTTCTTCGTACAAAAAGGCGCTTTCGAATTCGCGCTGCCACGGCGTATCGGCGGCAAACGCGTGTCCGGCTTGCGATTCGCGCGCGGCTTGGATGGCGAGAAGTTCACCCGCCAGATCGCGAACGGCCTCTTCGGCTTGCGC
>Ga0194131_10010209_pt1 | contig 11567 bp, 10 predicted proteins | sample TA2KigO120mmetaG_FD_148631 | JGI IMG/M metagenome (GOLD analysis project Ga0194131, IMG submission 148631) | Freshwater microbial communities from Lake Tanganyika, Tanzania - TA2015053 Kigoma Offshore 120m | ecosystem: Environmental > Aquatic > Freshwater > Lake | place: Tanzania: Lake... | reverse complement strand
GACTAGAGCACATCTTAATCGGGGTGTTACTGCAATTTTTCCTAGGATTAACCATCTTTCGGATTTTTATGAACTAGTTATGGAAGAGCAACATGCCTGAAGTAAAATATCCAATTTACTTGGATTCGCATGCCACTACTCCTGTAGATCCTAGAGTATTTGAAGAAATGAAGCCATATTTTACAGAGATTTTTGGAAATGCATCTAGCCTTGATCATGTTGTTGGGTATAATGCATCAGTTGCAGTGCAGCAATCAAGGGAAAAAATTGCTAAATCTATTGGTGCAAGCATGGATGATATTGTGTTTACATCTGGTGCTACAGAATCCGATAATCTGGCACTAGTTGGTGTGATGGAGAGAAACAAGGATCATGGAAATCATTTGATTACATGTGTCACAGAACACAAGGCTGTTTTAGATACTGCAAGACATCTTGAGAGTTTAGGATACAAAGTTACTTTTTTGCCAGTAGATGAATATGGTTCAATAGATTTAGAGAAACTAAAATCCGCAATCACTAAAGAAACTGTTCTAATTTCTATAATGTTTGCAAATAATGAGATTGGAACATTTGCTGATATTGCAGAAATTGGCAAAATTGCACATGAAAGTAATGTCTTGTTTCACACAGATGCTGCTCAGGCAGTAGGACACATTCCAATTAACGTACAAAAAATGAATATTGATCTAATGTCCTTTTCATCGCACAAAATCTATGGACCAAAAGGAATTGGTGCACTGTATGTTAGAAGCTTGATGCCACGAGTAAAGCTGAATCCAATTATATTTGGAGGTGGTCAAGAGAGAAACCTTCGTTCTGGGACGCTGAATGTGCCTGGAATTGTTGGATTTGCCAAAGCAATAGAGATCTCTCAAAAAGAAATGGAGCAAGAAAATACTAGATTCAAAAAATGGACTGAGTACATGTTTGAAAAACTATCTGGCATTGGAGCAAAACTAAATGGTCATCCAACAAAAAGGCTTGCTCATAATCTAAATGTCAGATTTGAGGGGATTGAAAGTAAAGCCATCATTAATTCAGTATCAAAAAGGCTTGCCATATCTGCAGGTTCTGCATGCACTACACAAATGGTAGAGCCTTCACACGTGTTGTTGGCATTGGGGTTAAATGAAGAACAGGCTCATTCTGCAATAAGAATTGGATGTGGTAGATTCAATACTGAAGAGGAAATTAATACGGCATTGGATGAAATTTTATCTTGTGTGAATTCTTTGGCTAAAATTCGTATCTAGCTTGGAAACTTGTCTGAAACCATGTATCCGTGAGATTTTGCATTTTCGTAATGATCTTTAATTCTTTTTTCAAAATCCGTTCCAAGAACTGTTAATGATTTATCTAGCAATGCAATTTTATTCCTAAAGTGTTTGTTTCTAGCAATAATTTTTTCCAAAAATGATATGGGTGGTAATGAACCAAGTTTTACGCAATTGCATTTTTGACAAGCAAGTGCAAAATTCCACATCTCGTCTTCAGCAATGTAATCAAATGGAATTACATGATCCACATGAGTTTCTTTTCCAGGTTTTAGTAGGTTATTACAATAAAAACAATTTTTGAACAAAGGTTGTAGTGTTTTTTTATATTTGCTAAGATTCTTTCTTTGAACTAATTCTCCTTCTGTTTTTGCAATTAAACGAGGTACACCTAAATTTAATTTCTCTAAAAATCTCGCCCATTCCAAAGAAACGTCTTTCTTCAATCCGACATTATATTTTTTAAAAAAAATCATAGCATTAAGATTTAGATTTATCCCATAATCTAGGTCTATGAATTTCTTATTCTTATGAGCTATTTTCCTAAACCTAAAATCAAAAAATACTTTTTCATCTCTCGTTGTTTTTCCAATCTTTACTTTTTGGAATCTCCAAGTTACATTATGAAAGCATGCATTAACAATTTTTTTAATACAACGATGAATTTTTGCGGGTTCATCCTTTTGTATCTCAGCAAAGCTCTGTGGATAATAATTTTTAGTAAATTCCTTTTGAATGATCTTTATTATTTCTGGCCTCTTTTCAATTTGGGGTGCCTGTTTTAATTTGTATTTGCATTCCTGATCCCAATAATATTTTAAAAAATAATGAGCGATTGTAGAAAAATTCACATGTTCTTCAGTGTTTGAATTACTATAATCCAACAGAAATCTGGCAAAGGCAAATTTGTATGTGTTATCTTTTGAACTCAAATCTAAAATATTTGTAAAAATTTCTTGGAATTCTGCATCAGTTTTTTCTATGGATATCATTTGCTCTTATATAATTAACAAGTATATCAATGTCAAGTTTTCAAATAATTTCTTATGCTAATTATCTTTAACAATTATTTTGCAACTTGATCCGCTTCACTATATCTATTATTCATCTAATAAAAAATTGTTTATTCTAAAATAAATTCCTTATGCAAAAATATTCTTAAAGATCACATTTGATAAAATACAGTGGCTAAATCCTTTGTAGTTATTGTTGATAAGAGAGACTCAGAAAAATATAGGAATTTTGTTTATAATCTAAATAAAGAAAAAATTCTCACTATAACAAAAAAACCAAATCTGAGAATTTGGGGATTGCTTCCAAAGGATCAACAAACTTGGAAAAAAATCAAAAAAAATGATATGGTATATTTTGCCATTAAGGATGACTCCTCATTTTCATTTTGTGCAAGAGTTACAAAAATCAAATCTGATGCTGACATACCATTGAGAATTTGGGGGAATGACTTCCGTTCACGTTCTATGACCTGTCTCATGTTTTTTGATGAATTTCTAGGGTGTTCGTATTTGTATCACAAAATGCTGCAGCATGGTGGGTTGCATAATCCTCATCCAGGAATATATGAGGTACCACAACCAATATTTGCTCTATCTACACCAGCTAAAGACTTGAAAAAAAATGCGAATTCACAAGTATTACCATCAGATCTCACTGGGCCACCACCAAAAATTAAATCCGAAGTAACAAGATTCATTCGTGATACACAGAAGACCAAAGAATTAAAAAAAATGTATCAAGATCGTTGTCAAATATGCAATTATAGGTTAGAGACTAAAAACAATACGCATTATTCTGAAGTTCATCACTTACATCCATTACATGATGGCGGAGATGATGATTTTAATAACATGATAGTTCTGTGTCCAACACACCATGCTGAATTTGACTATGTTGCAATTGGTATTGCCGAGGATCAGAAAACGATTCTAGATCGTCACATGAAAAAAGTAGGTATAGTGAATACAAAAAAAGGACATCAGATTTCTATGAAAAACATTCTTTTCCATCTAAATAATCTTAAAAAACAATGAGTCTTAAAAAATTAGAACTTAAGGGAACTTATGACTCGATAGTTGATGATTTGTATAATGATTTTTTTAATCGGGTGCTCTCAGAATCAAAACAATGTTCTCGTGTAGGTGGTTTTTTTACTTCACGTAATTTTGCTGCGTGTGCTGACGGATTAAGTGATTTTATTAAAAATGATGGTACTATGAAGTTAGTTCTAACACCGTTTTTTACATCTGAAGATGTAAATGCCATAAAACAGGGAATCTCAACCAAAGAAGACAAAATTGTAGATAATTGGATCCATGAGCTAGGACAAATCAAAGAGAAGTTCGAACAGGATCATACGAAAGCTCTTGCGTGGATGCTAAAAAATGATCTTCTCGAAATCCGTGTTGCAATACTGGTAGATGAGCAAGGACAGGTTGTAAAATCTTCAGAAATTGACAATATGAGTATTTTCAAGAGAAAAACTGGTATATTTCACGGAAATGATACTGATGAAATAATATCATTTCAGGGAAATATTGATTTTAATGACAAATTAATGGGCGAATATTATCACATCGATGTTTTTCGATATTGGGATCCTAGTGAACAAAAATGGGTAAATGAGCATTACAAAGAGTTTCAACAATACTGGAAGGACGATATAACTGAAGTTGGGAAGTATAAGATACAAACTATTCCGCTACCTGAGGCAATAAGAAATAATCTCATTAAGATAGCCCCAGAATCAAAATCAGAAATCTCTCTTAAAAAATTACCTGAGTTGAGACCATACCAAAAGAAGGCGGTAAAAAATTGGATGACAAATGGTTGTAAGGGGATATTTGAGATGGCTACTGGTACAGGTAAGACATTTACTGCCATTGGATGCATAAACGAACTGAAATCAAAAGTCAGAGATTTGATAGTTGTATTAGTTTGTCCATACACCCCTTTACTATTCCAATGGAAACGTGAATTTGAAAAAGATAATTTTGTAGTGATCCCAACATCCGAGAACCCGTCTTGGCAGACACAAATCAAAGATATGATAAATTTAATGAATTTTGGCAAATATGATGGAATACGGATCATTGCAACCACATATGCTACATTTTCAAATGAAAAATTCATTAAAATTCTAGAAAATTCTAAAGTCCCAATAATGTTGTTAGCAGATGAAGTTCATCATGCGGGTTCAATCGAACATAGAAATGGTCTAATAGAAAAATATCAATACCGTTTAGGCTTAACTGCTACACTCGAACGCTATTTTGATGACATTGGAACCAAGATCTTAATCGATTATTTTGGAGATACTGTTTACGAATATGATCTCAAAAAAGCAATTGAAAATGGGATCTTGGTTGGATACTACTATCATCCAATTTATGTCAATCTAACTGAAGATGAATATCTAAACTATCAGAAAGAAAGTCAAATGATAGCAGTGTATTATTCAAGTAAAAATCCAGATGATCAAGAAAAACTAGAACGTGCACTTCTTAGGAGAGCAAATATTATTCGTAATGCAAAAAATAAGATGGATAAATTTAAACAACTGGTAGATAAGCAACAAAATCTAAAACATACTTTGATTTACTGCTCAGATAAACAAATTGACGAAGTACAACAAATCCTGATGAATAGAATCCCACAGCCTATTACTAATAGAAGAATCACTGCATATGATCCGGCAAAATATGAAGAAAGACTAAAAATTCTTGATGGTCTTGCACAAGAACATTATCAGGCAATAGTTGCAATTGGAGTACTTGATGAAGGAGTTGATGTCCCACAAGCAAGAAACTGTATTCTGCTGGCGAGTACTGGGAATCCCAAACAATTCATTCAAAGGAGAGGGAGAGTATTAAGAAAGTTTTTTGGTAAATATAATGATGGATCTAGAAAAGAATTTGCTACGATCTATGATTTACTCGTCATGCCTAGACTTAGTAACAATATGTCAGAACAAGAAAAAAAAATTGAGTCAAGTATAATGAAATCTCAAATCAAACGACAAATTGAAATGGCAAGTATTGCATTAAACTCAACTGAATGTATGGAAGAAATTCATAAAATCGAAAAGTCGCTTAATATGACTTGAATAGAGGATCATATTTTTTAATCTCAATATTAGTGATAAAGTATGGGATTGGTAAATCCTGCAATTCTAGCAAAAATTGATTCTCAAGAAAATATGCCAAAAAAATTACGTGAACTTGTTAAGGAATTAATTAAACTAGAATCTACATTTGATGATAAACCCTCTGCTCCTAAAGTTATCGCAAAATCCTACGAACAAAAAATTGAAAATTACTTCAAAGATCCAGAAATAATAGATTTTTGTAAAAAACAGGAATAATGATGTCAGTTCAAAAATCCAAGTTATTACTCTCAAAAATAATTTTGAATAATTATAGAACATATCTGGGTCAGAATCAAATTGAATTTTCTATGGATCCAGAAAAACCTATAACAATAGTTCATGGTGAAAGTGGACATGGAAAAACTTCACTTTTGAATAGCGTGCATTGGTGTCTTTATGGTACAGAAAGAACTGAATCGTCAGTTACTGACACCATAGAAGGAATAGTGAATAAAACTGCATTGGCAAATCTATCTATTGGAGAATCTACTGATACTTTTGTTGAATTATGGATTTATGATGATGATGGGGCTAAATTTCACATAAAGCGTTCTATTATTGCTACAAAAGAATCTGAATCTGAAAAAACGACCTATAATGAGTTGAATCATTCAGAAGTATCGGCAGGAATTAGATTTACAACAAATTTGCTATTCCAGTATCGTCCAGATTATTCAAATCAATTGGAAACAATTGATCATATTGATACTGCAAATCAACAAATTGAGAATTTTTTCCCACAAGCTCTGTCGTCTTACATATTATTTGATGCAGAACTGCTAAATCAGTTTCTAAACCAAAAAGAAGAGAAACTTGTTAAAGATGGGATTGAGAAAATCTCTGGACTGCCAATTTTAGATCTAGTAAAAAAACATTTGAGTAAAACTGCCGAATACATAGAATCTGAACTTGGAGAAGAAGATGTTGAACTAGGCACAATGCTTGAAAGAAAACAAGAACTTCTAAAAAATCAAGAAAAACTAGATTATGCCATTAATGAGGCAGATCAAAAAATTGACAAATTAAATATTGAGATTGAAAAAATAAGTGAGTTTTTGATTAAGAACTCTGAATCTGAAGTTAATACAAAAGAAACACAACTAAAAGAACTAGAAAGAGATGAAAAACAATTACAAAAAACTTTTACTGAATTAAATGACGAAATCAAAGAATTTTTGATGGAAACTATTCACAAGATCTATCTTAAAGATACTGTCCTTGAAGCTGAAACCAAATTCCAACAATATGAAGATGAAGGAAAAATTCCTCCAGTAATAAGCAAAACAGCTTTAGATGGAATTCTCAATTCTTCACCCTCCAGCTGTATCTGTGGAAGACCGTTATCTGTTGGAAGTACTGAAAGAGAAAAAATTGAAAAAATGAAGATCCAGATTGTTGATTCTACCATAATTCAGGAAATTACAAGAGGTAGAGATAGGTTATCTCTAATTTTAGAAAATACGACAAAGGAAAAAATTGAGTCTGGGTTCAATAAATATTTGGAAAGACGTTCCATCGCAAGAGAATCATTAAGAAAGATTAGAGATTCAAAAAAGGAAATTCAAAAGTTTTTTGAAAGACATTCTCGTGAAGAAGTTCGGAACAAAGGCATTGAAAGAGATCAAATGAACCGCCTCAGATATGAATTATCGACTAATCTAGGTGCAGATAAAGAACAACTAAGTGTCATAAAAAAACTTCTAAAAGATCTTCAATCGGACGTTGATCATAAATCTGCAAAAAATCAAAAGAATGAATCAGAAAAATTGAAAATTCATCTGTGTAGAAAAATTGAGAAAATAGTTCAAGATTTACGTGATGAACTACTTGATGAATTTAAAGAAAAAACTGCAAAATCTGCAACTAACTATTTTCTTAAAATTGCCCCAAGGAAAGAAGATTTTGCTGGAGTCAAAATTCTTCCGACGTTTCAAATAAGAGCAATTGATCAAAATGGAAATCACAAGAAGCTTTCTATGGGCCAAAGTCATTGTCTGGGATTATCTTACGTTGCAGCAATTAGAAACATTACCAAACAAAATTACTTTGTAATGATAGATTCACCACTGCATAACATTTCACAAAAAGCAAAAGCAGAAGTTGCAGAAATTCTACCTAGATATCTTAGTGGTACTCAATTGACTCTGCTTGTAACTGATCAAGAGTATACTGGTGAGGCACATGAGAACATCGAGGGTGGAAAATTACGATCCGTACGAGATACTTTGATTCAAAACAAAAGTCTATGGGGAGAATATCTGCTTGAAGTCCAGAGGGACGAAAAGAATAACCCTAGAACAACGGTTCGTAAAATTGGGAAGAGTGGATAGTGTGAGTGAATTTTCAAAAATTAAAAGATTGACGGAAGGATGGCCTGAAAATATCAGTTACAATGAAGGTGATAAAGAGATCGATGATTATTATGATAAAAATACCGGAGCAGTATCAAAACGAACTTCGTTCTTTTATAAAAAAAGACTTTTAGACATTTTCATTTATGCTATGGCAATAGGTAAGAAATTAGATAGCCATACACCATTTACAGCTAGGAGTTCCACTATGCCTGTTGATGCATTAAAAGAGGATGAGATTTGGTTAATGATTTCTGTTGCACTATCTGAAACAAATAACGATCTGAAATTATTTGAAAATCCCAAAGAAATAGTTAGGTTATGTGAAGAATATGCAAATGCAGGAATTAAAACTCTGATAGAACTTGATAGAATTACATCAAACGATAATCCAAATGGGTTATTTGAAGAAAAACTTCAGGAACTGTTAAAGGATTTAAATTAATTTTATGAGTTCTGAATCATCTATTTATTACGAATATTATAAAAACAAAATTTTTGGAAAATCAAATAATAGAAAAACTAATGATTGTATTGCTGAGGTTCTACTCAGGAACAATAAACGTGAAAATCTGACTAATGAACAGATTGTAGAACAGGAAAATTTTATTCATATTGTTTGTGAAATGTACAACAAATATCCTTTGATTTATCTTCCAAATTTTATTCAAGAATTTGTTGAAGGAGAGTGGTCAAAAAATCTAGTAAAAAAATACGATATCAATGATATGAATGAACTCCAATATGTTCAAAATAATATATTGAAATTAATTGGTAAAAGACAAAAAAAATCGGAGAAAACACATGCTTTTGAAACTAATTTACAGTCAAAACAATGGAGTGATCAATATAAATTTCTGATAAACCATTGTAAACTTTTTCAGGATTCTCTTGAACATTTGTACAACAGAACATTACTTCGTGCATTCATAATTATTGTTCTGTTGGAAAATGATTTGCCTCTAAGTATGACTGAAGTTATACGTGGAATGACAATTAAAACTGATGATTTTTGGTATCTTTTTCCAAACAATGATGTAACAATAAAAAAACAATTTGAGAAATATCTAATAAACTCGTACAAATCTGACATTGAAAACGTTTTTCAAGAATTAGAAAACGATAATTTTCTAGATGTTAATCATCTAACAAACAATATTAAATTGAGAATTACATCTAATGAACTCACTGAACGAATACTTGAGATTATTTCAAAACATCATGATGGTATGATGTACTATAGACTTTACAAATTGTTGCTAGAACAGATTCCGCTTCTAAGATTATTTCCAACAAATGAATATTTTATGGCTATCATAAAACTCTTAGAAGATACTCAAAAAATAGTAGTGCAACCAGCGTTTTACAGACCAAGTAGACCATATCAAGACATATTATTCCTAAAACAAAACTACGAGAAAAAGAACTCTGAATTAGATAACCAAACAAAATTAGCCGAAAACAAGTTTTTTGGAAGAAAAATTACCCCTGATCAATTTATCGAAGAAATTATTCAACTAGAAAAAGGCGATATTGGTGATGTCGATGATCAAGTAACTCGTTTAGCGGGATTGGTTTTAGCAGAGTCTACTAATCTACTTGCATCTAATGAAAAAATCGAAGAATTCGATTTTGCCATAGATATTTCAAATTATAATTTTAAACCTGAGCAAATTGAAGCAATGAAAGAAATCAACTTTGTAATCACAAGTAAAATTATTCATAATAAAGTCATGATTAATGAATCACTGACTGCAACAACACTAGAAAAAATCATCAGAGCCATTCCTTCTGGGCATCAGGCTGTAATCTATACATTTACTGATATACCACATTCGCTTCAAAAATTATTGCCACAAAATAACTCGATACAAATTATCGGTGAAACTGCTCTCCGACTATGGACTTCAATTACAAAAGTTCTCCCTTGTAGAAAAGGTTCAATTTCAAAAATAATGGTTGGAGATCTTTTGGGGAATCTGGCTAGAGTTATCTTGATTAATTATGAATCTGGCCTTGCATTAGTCTCATTAATTCCAACAATGATGGAAAAAACAATTCCAATTGGATGGTTAGAAGAGATCCCACTCTACGAATCAAGTGTGGCAGAATTTGTTCGCCTGAGTAATAATTACCAAGAATTTCTAAAATTACTCTATCACTGCTCTCCAGATAATTTTATTGAGGGAATTAAAATGCAAAATCTTACTATTGATAAAATTTACAACGAAACACAGTCCAGTTTACAACCTTATCATTACGTTTGGAAAGTATCATCAGAACACGTTGACGTATTAATTCCAACATCTAGATGGGAATATCTACATGATGATCTTAAATGTAATTGTATGCATAGAGTAAATCAAGAACACTCGTACACATTATGCAAACATATGGTGGCAGCGTTAAATTTGATTTGCATAAAAGGCTACTATCATAATGATTGGAATTCAAGTCGCAATAGTCTCAGACTAAGAATGGAGCAATTTCTAGAAAAAAGTGTTGAATCCACAGTAAAAAAATTCCTTTATGATCTATCTGATGATTCAATAAAATTAAAAAATTATCTAGACTCATATTATCATTTAAATGATCTCTCAACTTGATGATGCAACTTTTTTACAGAGTTAGGGCTTAGCAGTTTTATTCGTTCTTCTAATGTGGTGAAAAGCTCTATTAACTCTGGTTTGTTTTTGATACAGTCCAATAATTCGTTTTTTGATCTTTCCAAACTTTTCTGTTGTGAAAGGCTATGGATCTCTACTGGACGTTCGTGATTATTGGGTAATGGACTGATTTCTTGAATTAATTGTTCAATAACTGTTTGATACTGATTCAGATACCCAATCTCGATGATGAAATTGTTCCAGCTACCAAATTCGTTCTCATATCGATCTATTCCAAATTTTGATAATTCATAAAATTCTAATTTGCTTGGAAGATGTCCTAGTTTGTTCTTTATTCTTTCAAATTCTATGATTAATGATATTTTGTTAGGGGGGGAGTCTCTAAAGGCTAAGTCAATAAACTCTTCCCAAGACTTCCAGCTTCTCATATATGGTATAATGGATTTACCATTAGTTTGGATCTCTTTTCTAATCTCGTCAAAATTTTTAGAAGACTCGTATTTTACTATTATCGGAGTGACGTCTTTAATCAGATTAATTTGATATGATCTCAAAGTTGATCTATCAGATAATACATCGGTAGGTGTTTTAGGATAGTCAGATCTTTTGGACACTGTCCCAGCATTATTCTCATCACTAGTTTCTTCTACACTATCATTAATTAAATCATCAATTAAATCATCAATGATTCCCAATAGAACTTATTACACTAGTATCTGAACTAAAAAGTTTATCAGAGAATCTTTTTCTTATCCAAAGAACTATTGTATTATTATACTAGTTCGGCAATAATTCAAAAAAATGCCTAGTTTTGCATAGTTTGCCAATTGTACTGGCAACAATTTATAACATATTTTGTAATTATATTTTAAAATGGGATTATTCAAAAAAAATGACACAAGCCAAACAAAATGCCCCAAATGCGGACTTGAACTGCACGACCCAGAGCGACTAAAGCGACACATAAGCAAAGCACACGCTCATGTTAACACATCAAAGAAGGCAGAAGAGGGTGGCGGCGGACTCTGGTAGAATACGTCCGCAAAATAAACCAGGACGACTTTGTCATAATTACAAACAGGCTAAAATCAGACTTTAACGTGGTATTTTTCTCAGAGCAAGAGCCGGCAATTTTACAATCCTTTAAAAT
>Ga0194131_10010204_pt1 | contig 11573 bp, 10 predicted proteins | sample TA2KigO120mmetaG_FD_148631 | JGI IMG/M metagenome (GOLD analysis project Ga0194131, IMG submission 148631) | Freshwater microbial communities from Lake Tanganyika, Tanzania - TA2015053 Kigoma Offshore 120m | ecosystem: Environmental > Aquatic > Freshwater > Lake | place: Tanzania: Lake... | reverse complement strand
GCACGGCCGCTACACCCCGGGCACACATATTCCCGTGCAGCCTGTGGAACAGTTGGAGAAGGACCGGGCGACACACATGCTGATCCTCGCCTGGAATTTCCAAGAGGAGATTATGCGGCAAATGTCACCGTTCGCCAGGAGGGGCGGCCGATTCATCATTCCATTTCCAGAACCGAGGATTATCTGATAAATGCGTTGCTTGCTAATCGGGATGTCGGGTCAACTAGGGCAGGCCCTGTATTCGGTCTTTTCGCCGGTCCACCAGCTTATCGGGACCGCTTGCCGCCATGGGCGGCCTGGCGACATTGTGGTCGACCTTGGCAATCTCGATCGCGCGCGGGCTGTATTGCGAGAGGTCAATCCCGACCTTATCTTGATCGCAGGGGCAATGTGTGACGTCGATCGCTGCGAGTTGGAGCCGGAGCTATGCCATCGCATCAACGCTCTGGGGCCAAGTGTTGTGGCGGAATACGCGCGTGACAACGGGGGCAGAGTGGTGTTCTTCTCAACCGATCATGTATTCGATGGACGCCGGGAAATGCACTTAGAGTCCGATCCCACTCACCCGCTCAATGCCTATGCCCGCAGCAAGGCGGAGGGAGAAGCGGCCCTGCGCGAGTTGCTGCCTAACTCTCATTTGATAATTCGGACAGCGTGGTTGTATGGTCCAGATGCAGGGCGGAAGAATTTTGCGCTTCGGTGCGTTGACCGCCTACGGGCAGGAGAAACGATCCTTGTTCCCGCTGACCAGTGGGGGAGTCCCACCTATACGGTAGACCTGGCCGGGGCGACACTGTTTCTAATAGAGCGCGGCCTCTCGGGGACTTTCCATGCAACGGGGCCAGATTTTGTTGATCGGGTGACGCTTGCCAGGGCAATCTGTGCCTGCTTTGGCTTAGACAAGGACCGTATTATTCCGAAATTTACGAAGGAACTGGGACAGGCGGCTCCTCGGCCCTTGAGAGTCCGACTGGGTTGCCATAAGCTTCGACGGTCCGGGGCAGCGGAATTCAGAGGAATCGAAAGAGGTTTAGAGTCCCTTGCGCTATCTATGGCATCTCTGGTGAGTCAGTGAAGACATGGCCAATCCATTAGTGTCAATCTGTGTGCCAACGTACAACCGTGCCTCCGCCCTGCGGGAGAGCCTCAAAAGCACCTGCGGGCAGGACTATGCACCGCTAGAGATCCTTATCAGCGACAATTGCTCACAGGACGAGACCGAGCAGGTCTGTCGCGAGATTGCGCGTGCGGACGCGCGCGTCCGCTATGTGCGCCATCCGCGCAACATCGGCCTTTACGGCAACCATAATTTCTGCCTCGATGAAAGTCGCGGCGAGTTCATCTGTTTTTTCCACGACCACGACGAACGGAGCTTGCAGATCGTCAGCGAGTATGTCTCGTTTATGCGCCAGCACCCCGAGGTAGGGGTGGTATGTTCGGATTGGGAGTTGATTGGCGAAGCCGGTGAGCCAATCGGCGTCAGGGACTATGATGTGGACCCCATCACGCCCGGCCTTAATTATATTGACCAGACGATCAGGTCTGGCCGGTCTTCGATCGGCGCCCCCGGCGCGATGATTCGTCGATCGGCTCTTGGGAGCATCAGGTTTGATGAACAGGGGCCAATCGGGTACGGCGATTTCGTTGTTTGGTTTCAAATCGCGGAGCGGGCTTCAATTGGCCACATTAGCCAGCGGCTATGGCGTTGGCGCCAGCAACGTCAGTCACAAAGTTCGCGGACCATCGAAGCGCTGACTCAGCATTACGCCGAAGGCCTCACGCGTTACTGCGACGCTCATCTGAAACGATGGCCGAGTCATGAGAAAACGGTCAAGCGGTGGAAGTTCTATATCAGACGTTTCGTGTTCTGGGCGCTTGCCTTTGAATTGGGTCTTCACTTCAAAAATCAAGCGTGTCCAGTATCGGGAAGTTCGTATGCTCCAACGTTCTTTGAGACCCTCGATTATCGTCTGACCCCCGAGGATGTCCAGCGCGTGTGGCAACAACTGCGGGTTTATCGGACTGGCCCGGTGCAGTCGATTGCCTATCTGGCCATCAGCCTGTTGATGCGCCTCAAGCTCACGTGGCCCTTGGCATGGGCCACTTACCACTATTCCTTTCTTCGTGGACCATTAGGGTTGCGATAGCCCGCAAGATATAGGTTATGCGTCAGATCCTTTATCAACTCCTCCGGTGTCCCAAGTGCCTGGAAAAGCTCGAGGCTAAGCCCTTTGTGGAGTCTCGCGACGGCAAGGAGGTCATTGAGGGCTTGCTCAACTGCGGGTGCGGGGCGAGTTACCCTATTGTCAATACCATTCCCAGGATGCTACACAACGCATTCGAGCTCTTCCCGGACTTTGTGTTGCGCTATCGGGATCGCATGGGTGACCGCCTTGACGTAGGAAGGATAAACCATCCCGCGAAGCGCTTCGATATCCTTGTAAGCAAGACCCGGGAGAGCTTCGGGTATCAATGGACCACCTTTTCGGAGATGGTGTGCGATTTCAGGGAAAACTTTTGGAACTACCTTTATCCAGCCACACCAAATTCCTTCAAGGGCAGACTCGGGCTGGATGTGGGCTGTGGGTTCGGACGGCACATCTACCACGCAGCCTCCTGCGGGGCCGAAATGGTCGGAGTGGATCTCAGCCGGGCGATCGACGCCACCTACCAGAATACGAAACAGTTTCCCAATGTCCATCTTGTGCAGGCGGACATCTACGCGCTTCCATTCGCTGCAGGCACCTTCGATTTCGTCTATAGCATCGGCGTGCTCCACCACCTCCCTGATCCAGAAAGAGGCGTAAAAGCCATCGCCCCGCTGCTCAGGCCAGGCGGAGCCTTGTACGTCTGGCTGTACAGCAGCACGCGGCAGGTCAGCAATTTTCTGCTCGAGGTCGTCCGCCTCCTGACGACGCGGCTGCCCCATCCGGTTGTGAACGGCATATCCTTCCTGGGCGCGCTGGTGGATCGGTATGTGCTGATTCTTCCTTACCAGTTGCTGAGGCGCGCGCCGCTGGCGGGCCGGCTGTTCGAACGGCTGACACCGCCCAGAATCAAGCTGTACAGTCAATATCCCTTCCAGGTCCTTTATGCCGACTGGTTCGACCGCCTTGCCGCTCCCATCCGGTTCTACTACTCGGAACAACAGGTTCAAGATATCCTGCTTTGTGCTGGGGTCATCGAGGTCCAGACGTCGCCAACGGGATACTACGGTTGGCGAGGGTGTGGGGTTCTCCGGCACCCTCCTGTTCAAGGCCTGGAGCCAGGCCGGACCTAGGAACTCAACGTATGTGCGGTATTTGCGGAGAGGTCAGGCTGGACGGCAGTCCGGCATCGGCTGAGATCGTCATGAAGATGGCTGAGACGTTGAGCCATCGTGGGCCTGATGCATCCGGTGTGCACGTGGATGGCCCAGCGGGACTCGGCCATACCCGCCTCAAGATCATCGACCTTTCAGAGGCCGCCAGTCAGCCCATGCCCAACGAAGACGGTACGCTTTGGATCGTGTTCAACGGCGAGGTCTACAATTTTAGGGAGCAGCGCGAACGGTTGGCAGCTCAGGGCCATTCCTTCCGTTCGAATTCCGACACGGAAGTGGTGCTCCATCTTTACGAGGAACTCGGAGAGAAATGTGTCGAGGAACTTGATGGGATGTTTGCTTTTGCCCTCTGGGACCAGCGCCGGTGCCGGCTGCTCCTAGCCCGCGACCGAGTTGGCAAGAAGCCGCTCTTTTACGCAAAGGCCGGAGCGGTCTTTGTCTTTGGCTCGGAGGTGAAAGCCCTCCTCCGACACCCGCTGATCTTAGGCACCCCGTCGCTCGGAGCGCTCCCGCATTATTTCACCTTTGGCTATCCCCCTTCGGGGCTGACCTTCTATGAGGGCATCAATCAGGTTCCCCCTGCGCACACGTTGATCGTGGAAGCCGACGGGCGTGTCGAGCTTCGACGCTACTGGGACTTGGACTTTGCGCGCGCCTCCCGCCGGAGAGTCTCGCTGCCCGAGGCTTCGTACCAGCTTCGAACACTTCTCACCGAGGCGGTGCAGAAGCGGCTGGTCGCTGATGTGCCGCTGGGCGCCTTCCTGAGCGGTGGGATCGATTCCAGCATCGTGGTGGGCCTGATGAGCCGGCTGCTCAACCGGCCCGTCAAGACCTTCAGCCTGGGATTCGCCGGGGATCGAGCCTTTGACGAAACCCATTACGCCAGACTGGTCTCGAACCATTTTCAGACCGACCATACTGAGTTCATCGTCGAGCCCAAGGCGATTGATTTGATTGAACGCCTGATCCGGCATCATGACGGCCCGTTCGGGGATTCCTCCGCGATCCCGACGTTTATCGTCTCTCAGTTGACCAGGCAGCATGTGACCGTGGCGCTGAATGGAGACGGCGGGGATGAGCTTTTTGCCGGGTACCTCCGATTTCTCGCCTGCGTGGTTGCCGAACGTCTATCACCCGCCTTCTCACATCTCTGTGGGCAAGCTCTAGGGATGCTCCCTCAACCAAAGCAATATCACCACTGGCTTCGACGGACCCAGCGATTCTTCGACGGAGCGGCCAACCCGCTGTTCGGCAGGCTTCGGCGGTGGATCACGATCTTCGATGATGATCTGCCCCGGTTATTGCGACCGGAGGTCTTCAGCGGGATGCTGACCGACGGCATTGACTATCCGCCTGACATGCTGGCACGGACAACCGGCTTGTCTCCGCTGTCGAAGATTCTCTACGTCAATTTCATGACCTATCTCCCGGATGACCTGCTGGTAAAAATGGACCGCTCCACGATGGCACACGGCCTCGAAGGCCGCTCGCCGTTCCTCGATCACCGTTTGGCCGAATACGTCGCCGGGCTTCCCGACGAGCTCAAACTGCGCTGGGGGACCACCAAGTACATCTTGAAGAAGGCGTTCGCCGACCTGCTACCGGTGGAAATCCTCCGCCGCGGGAAGAAGGGCTTCGGGGTTCCGCTGGGAACGTGGTTCCGGGGTGAGTTACGGGAGTATCTCCAGGACTTCCTGTTGTCGCCACACGCCCGCTCGCGTGACTACCTCTCCATGCCTTATGTGGCCAGCCTGGTGCGCGAGCACAGCGAGGGAATCAGAGACCACGGGAATCGCTTGTGGACCCTCCTGGCCTTCGAGGTCTGGCTGCAATTGGCCAAGCGATAGGCTGGCCGTCACTTGGAGAGAGAAGAATCAGAGTGTTAATTAACAGGGGGGACGGGTGTAGCAACCCATCCCACTTCTGCGCACAGCCGTCATCCAAGGCGGCTTGATTCGGAGGGAGGACGACATGCGGCAGTTTGAGGCGGGTCAAATGGATGTTGGGTTTGACACGATCGGCAACGCGACTCTCATTTGCTACGATCGTGTTCCGACTCTGGTGACTGACCCGTGGATCACGGATAGCGCATATTTTGGTAGCTGGACGCTCCCCTATGTGGTGCCAGACGAGCAGATGGAGGCGATCAAAGCTTGCCAGTATGTCTGGATCTCGCATGCCCACCCCGACCATTTAAATGCGGGATCGTTCAATTTATTCAGGGGCAAACGGATACTGTTGCCCGATCATCAAGGAGGGCGCATTCGCAACGATCTCGTCGAGCAAGGCTGCCATGTGCAGGTGCTAGAAAACGGGGTTTGGCTCAAGGTTTCAGATCGCATCAAGCTCCTGTGTATATCGGATTACAACCAAGACGCCATTCTTCTGGTGGATATCAACGGGCGCCTCATTGTCAACACGAACGATGCGAGCGACCTGGGGTGGAGCCGGTTCGTGAGGAAAATCATCAAACACTACCCCATCTCTTTTTTGCTCGCGCTCTCAGGTTTTGGAGATTCAGACATGATCAACTTTTATGGCGAAGACGGGGTGGCTATCCCGCCAAGTTCCGCAAAAAAGATTCCAGTGGGTAGGAGTATTGCACAATTGACGGGAAGCTATGACACTAAGTACTTTATCCCGTTTAGCTCAATGCATAGGTACCAAAGAGAGGACAGCGTATGGGCAAATCAGTACATCACGACGCTCGCTGATCATTCGGTTGGATTTGAATCAAAGACAACTCAACTTCTCCCGGCTTTCATCAGGTACGACTGTGCGCACGACACCTTTAAGGAGATCAATCCTCCCAAAACACCCGAACGAATACTCCCCCCTGAACAATTTGGCGATAATTGGAACGAACAGTTGGAGAGAGAAGACGTCTCCCAAATCGACAAATACTTCAAAGCCATATCCCACCTTGAGAAAGTTCTGGATTTTATTAATGTCCGCGTGGGGGGCAAAGACAATATTATTGCGTTCAAGGCGAACGCTTTTAAGCGGGGGATCACCTTTGAGGTCCCGAGGCATTCCCTCATGGTGACAATCAAACACGAAATTTTTGACGATCTGCTCATAGGCAACTTCATGAGGACAACCCTGCACGGGAAGTGGCCTAAATCCAATTTGTATCCGGATTTCACCCCTTTTGTGACAAAGTACGCAGACAATGGTCGCGCCAAGACCGAGGAAGAGGTGGAGTTGTATTTCGACGCGTACAAGAGACGGAGCCTAGAGGATTTCCTCATCCAGCGGTTCGAGAAAAAATCCAGAGAAATTTTCAGGCGCTATGTCGGCAAGGACTCTCAAATCGATCGAGTGGCAAAGCGGGCGTACTGGATACTAAAAAAATGTGAAGGCAAACTCTAGCGAGGCCCTGGGTGGCGATAACATCAAGGACACTTGGCGCAGAGCACTGCGGCAGCCGCAAAAGCGGTTTCGATCTGCGTTTGTGGCGTGCCGATTGGAATAAGGTCTGCGGGGAAGCCAATTAAAGGCGGACATGAAATACCGCTTGGTGGAGCTTCTCCAGTGCGTCCGCTGCCAAGGAGGCCTTGACCTGTGCAACGTGGAGACCCGGCTTGCCCCGAACGCTTCAGGGCAGATCTTTCCTTGCGAGCGCTACTGCAGCCTGGACGGGACGACGACGATCCCCGCACCGTCACGGTGCGCCGAGTGTGTCGAGACCGAGATCGTGACGGGAACCTTGCGGTGCCGACAGTGCCGAGAAGAGTTTCATATTGTGCATTCGGTTCCCTGGCTGTTCAAGGAGCGCGCGGGGTTGTCGGGGAGTCTGCTGTCAAACACGGTCCGGCTCTACAGCCGCTTATGGAGTGGTGGCCACCGTGCTTCTGCACACACAGAGCCCACGCACGTGGGAGCAGTCGAAGAGACGCTGTCGGAACCGGTCGTCAGGGGGCAAATCGGGATTGACGCCGGGTCTGGTTGCGGGTCCGATACTGCGGTGATGGCCAGGCGGCACCCTTCGGTTGAGGTGGTCAGCTTGGACATGAGCGAAGGGGTCTACGCCACCCAACAGCGGACGGAGGGAATGCCTAACGTCCACGTCGTACGGGGGTCGGTGCTCTCGATCCCCCTGCGGTCGGAGGTGTGTGACTTCGGGTATTCCTTTGGAGTATTGCACCATACCACCGATCCGTTGCAGGGCTTGAAGGAAATCGTCAGGGTCCTGAAACCCGGCGGGTGTGTTTCCTTGTATCTCTATGAAGACCACGCCGACAGTCCCTGGAAGGCCATTCCCTTGAAGGCGGTCACGGCTCTCAGGCGCTGTACTGTCCGGCTGAATACGCGGGTCTTGAGCGCCCTTTGCTATATCCTGTCGCCTTTCGTAGTCATTGCCTTCTCCGTCCCTGCGCAAATCATGCGCCGCTTCGGGGCCACGCGAGCCATAGCGGACCAGATGCCATTCAACTTCGGGACCACGTTGTTTTCCGTTCACGGCGATCTGCTGGATCGCTTCGGGGCTCCGATCGAGGTGCGGTATAGCCGGGAAGGAGTAGCCGAGTTACTCCGAGCGTGTCAACTGACGGGTGTCAGCATAGCGAAATTGAAAACATTGGCCGGCTGGGTTGTAAGCGGCCTGAAGTCCGTGGCAAATAGAGCAAATGAACGTGAGGGTAGGCCATAACAACTATTCTGCGAGAATGATCGCGCGCATCTTTGCAGAGAGCTGTGGCATTCTGAAACTCCGCAATCGTTGGGAGCGGTTGAAGTTTGCCTTGCGCGTCTGTCTACAGGACCCTTCTCTTTATCCGCTCGACACCTATCCACCCTTCGATGTCGAGCTCTGCCAGAGGGCGTTCATGCGAAATCAGATGCTCTTGCATGGGTATGCCAAGACGATCGGAGCGGAAGCGATCACGTATTTGCAGCCATTTAACGGGTTCGGCTCTCGGCCGATGTCGCGGAGTGATGTGGCTGCGCTGGCGCATTTTCGCAGACGTGTGACAACCGAAGGGATATGCGAACTGGACGCGATGTACGAGTTCTATCGGCGTGTGGCGACCGACTTTAAGCAGCGTCGCGGCGAGGGATTTTGCGACTTGACATCGGTGTTCGACCATTGGCGCTCCGATGTCTATATTGATCAGGCGCATTGTTCTGACCTCGGCTATGATGTCATGGCCAGACGGATTGCGGAGGATATTCTCAATCGGGATGGGGCTTCCTAAGTACACCAGCTAGGCGTAGGAGTGAATGCCGTAAGCCCGCCAAGCTCCTCAGTGTGTCCGACGCCTCGCGTAGGTTCTTCATGAATCCCCCCCGGGCGGCGAATGCGCCTCGAGGCTGTTCCTCGACAACATCCGCTCCACCGACGATGGTTCGTGCGAGACGGCCTGGCTGATCCACGCGAGTATGAGCTCTGTTGCCGCTTCACGGGCCTAGTGATCGAAGCGGACTTTACGCTGTCGCAAGGCGGTATAGGCTGGCGTGCTCAGAACAAACTCCCAGCGATGACCAAAAGTTTCGCGAACTCTGATGTGCTCGCCTTCTATCGCGAGTTGCCGTTCAACTATCGGGAGTCGGCCGACAAGCACGCGCAAGTCATTCGTGACAGCGATGCCATTGCCTCAAGCTATCCGGTGCTCGCTCCTCTATTGAGGCGGGGGGGGGCGGTTCTCGATGTCGGCTGCGGCGCAGGCTGGTTCAGCCTAAGCGCGGCTTACCATTACGGTTCCGTCGTCACGGGCATCGATTTCAATGACGTTGCCATTAGCCGGGCTCGTGACGTTGCCCACGCCCTCGGCATCGGCGTTCAGTTTCACACCGCTGACCTCTTCCAATTCCAACCGACGGAGCTTTTCGATCTAGTTGTCTCGATCGGTGTTCTGCACCATACGGATAATTGCCTGGCTGGCGTGCGTCGGCTCTTTAACGCATTTGTGAAACCCGGCGGCCATGTTTTCATTGGTCTTTATCACGTCGGCGGACGACGCCCTTTTCTTGAGCATTTTCGCCGCATGCGCGCCGCCGGAAGCAGCGAACAGGATATGCTGATCGAGTATAAGCGGCTGCATCCCCTGGCTGACGAGACCCACCTGCGTTCTTGGTTCCGCGATCAGGTGTTGCACCCCCATGAGACACAGCATAAGCTGGCCGAAATGCTTCCAATACTAGACGAAACCGGCATGATCCTCGTTTCGACGTCGATCAATCGTTTCGCTCCGATCGAGGACATTTCTGCACTTCTACAAGCCGAAATGCGATTAGAACAACTCGCAGTTGACCGTCTGGCTGAAGGGCGGTATTTCCCCGGCTTTTTCGTGTTCCTTGCCCGTAAAGGCTAGTAGCATACCGGCATTGCCGCCACTAAGGTAGCTAGGGGCGCCAAGTACGCCACGGCCTGGCGTGGCAAGCAGCAGCCGCAACGTTCTACGCAAACGATGTATGGCTAACGGGAGTCAGATTCAATGGCGTGTCAGGGCTGTGAAAAACTGCGCTGGTCGATTTGCCAGTCTTGCCTTCCGAGCATCCAATATGCGCAACGCCTACAAAACGCAATGCCAGCCGCCCCTTTCCTAGAAGCGGCCGTCTTTTGCAAACAGTTCTGAGCCTAGGATGGATACACGATGAGCCCGGTGCTGGGTTTCATTCTAGGGGCAGCGGCGTGTCTGATTCTGCTAGAGTCCTGTGTGCGGCTCCACCGATGGCGACAGGTCCCGTTGCGGCTGCGGTTGCTCTATGCGTTGTTTCTCTTGAACAGTGAGGCGGTTCAGGCAATCACGGAAATTCACCAACGGGTTGCGCGAGCCGGTGCCCGCTCGTTCGATGAATTGTTTGAGCTCTACGCATTAGCCTCGGGAAAGTCGAAGGATGAAATCGAGGCCTTATTTGGGTTTCGGATTCCATGGCGCAAACTCATCAAGTCCAAGTTGGTTCTCAGACACTATCTCCAATGGCACATCGGGCTCGTGCCACTGCCGGATCAGCGCCTGCGCACGGCCACAATCACGAGTAATGGAACTCGCTCGACGGGGTCGCGCCCCAGGCAGTATCCATCCACGGCCACGGTCAAGCACGTGGCGATCACCGGCGGATCGGTTCCCTACGGCTATGGAGCGACTTCTGATGCAGCCACCATTGCCGGTAGATTAGAATACTATCTGCATGAACTGGATCACCGAGACACACATCGGTGGGAGGTGGTCAATTATGCGTTTCCAGCAGCCACGTCTTTTCAGGAACTGATCATCGTCCTTCAAAAGGTCAATCCAGAAGTGCCGCCCGATTACCTTATTTCCCTGAGCGGATGCAATGATGTGGATCAGCAATTCGGCCATAGCATGCTCCATGTGTCAGCCTTGACACAGAGCTATACTAATGCTCTGCAGCAAGAGGGGCTATTGGCCCAGCCATTAAGAGTCTTGGGACGGCGCATGGTCCTCCTGACCGTGCTGAGACGTTTTGTCAGGGGCTATCAACAGTGGCCCGGCCCGAGCAAGGGAAAAAACGAAGGACTTGAGGCGGTGGTGAAGCCAATCCATAACGAAATCGATCAACCTGATATCTATCCTCTGTGGTGATGGGAAAATGGCGAGCCTAAAGGATTTTGGATATCGGATCATCCAACTAGAGGTGACAAACCGCTGCAACATGGCCTGTTCATTTTGCCCACTGCCAATCCGTGAATTGCCCCTGAAAGACCTCCAGGAGAAAGATGTTTTCCAGATTCTCGAGCTGGTCTCCAAGATTGATGGGATTGATTTTGTGGCCTTCCACCAGTACGGAGAGCCTTTATTATACCCGAGGATTTGGGAATGCATTGATAAGTGCAAGGAATTAGGTTTACGGACGCAGCTCATCACCAATGGGTTGCTCCTCTCGGATCGGAACATCGAACTCTTAATGCAGCATCCCCCCAACATCCTACGTCTCTCCGCCCAAACGATCAATCCTGTGCACCATGCTGCGACGCGAGGAACAGATCTGCCGTTCGACGTATACATTGAGCGAGTGGCACGGTGCCTCGGGGTGCTGTTGGACCATGACCATTCAATCGAAGAAATCAGGACAGATTTAGCGGTGAACGAGGATCGCTATTACGGGATCGAAGGCAAGGTCCACTATCTGGCGCAACTCGTTGGCATGGCGGATCGGGGCGACCCGACCATCAACGACGAGACGCCAAAGAATCTCCGGCCATATCTTATCAACTTCCTAGAGCTCATCGAGAAGCACTCACGTTCGTTTAAGTTCTCAGTCAAGCATCTGGACGAATGCATTCAGC
>Ga0194131_10010203_pt1 | contig 11576 bp, 11 predicted proteins | sample TA2KigO120mmetaG_FD_148631 | JGI IMG/M metagenome (GOLD analysis project Ga0194131, IMG submission 148631) | Freshwater microbial communities from Lake Tanganyika, Tanzania - TA2015053 Kigoma Offshore 120m | ecosystem: Environmental > Aquatic > Freshwater > Lake | place: Tanzania: Lake... | reverse complement strand
CGCCACCCCGACCGAAATCCAGCGCCGCGCACTCGATCTGCTCGCCGTCAAGCCCAGCCTGTAGTCAGGACCCGCAGACAAACGCGAGTCACATCAGTGGCTTGGTCAAAATTCGGGCAAAGTTCAGCCTAAATCGCCGACAATCTCACATCAATTTAGCACCACATTTTCAGCGCCGCCTCGAAATCGCGCGGAAATCCGCGGTTCTCATGCCGCAACATCGCCCAAACTACGGAAGTTGGGCCTGCAACGCCGCCGGGCCGGAAGGTGATCGTCGCCCCCGATGGTGGTCAGTGGGCGCCGCCGCAGTCGCGCGTCGACAATGCGCTCGTCAAGGCAGTCGCTCGCGCCCATCGCTGGAAGCGGTTGATCGAGAGCGGGCGATACGCGTCGCTGACAGAGCTGGCGGAAGCCGAGAGGATCAACCGATCGTACCTATGCCGGATACTGCGGCTGACGCTGCTGGCGCCGGACATTGTGGGGGCGATCCTGGATGGCAGGGCGACGGTGAAGGTGGCGGAGATGATGGCCGCGGTGCCGGTGGAGTAGGGATTACGAGAGGCAGTCCATAGTGTGATTGACGAGACGTTTGTACAAACGCTCGTGTCAGTTCAGCCTGCCACACAAGATCTCTCCCAACATTCCTTTCCAGTGACGCGCAACACCGCTCGTGTCACCCCTTCGGAAATGCGCAGAACTTGGCATCGCCGTCGCGCGCGATCTGGGCGGGGAGGTCGATCTCCCAGGTGAGGTAGGCGTTCATCGCCGCCTGGTCGTCGCGCTTGCGGTCATAAGGGCGGTACCAGACGTCGTCGGTGTCGTCGGCCATGCGCTCCTCGCCCGTGGCGAGCGGCAAGCCGGCCGCTCTCCACGCGGCGGTGCCGCCGGCGAGCACGACCACCTTCATGTCGGTGAGCTTCGCCGCCTCGGGCGCGGCGAGCCGGGCCAGCATGCCGTCCGCCGAGGTCAGCACCAGCATGGCAGCCCTGCCGAGCTTGGGCAGACTCGCGGCCAGGCGCGCGCGGATCGCATGCCAGGCTCCGGGGATATGCGCCTCGCGATAACGCAGGCTGGACTCGAGATCGGCGACGATCACCTCGTCTCTGTCGAGCGCGGCCTTCAGCGCGGCGGCGTCGATGGTCGTGGTCACGGCGCGGTCGAGGTCGAGCACGCGCGGGTGCTCCGCGCCGGTCACCAGCGCGCGGCCGCCGAGCCCGCCCGCCAGCACATAGACCTCGAAGCCGCCCATCTGGATCAGCCACGACGCCGTCATGGTCGCGCGCACGCCATTGTCGTCGACCAGAACCAGACGCGCATGACGCGTGCCGACATAGGCATCGGTCGCCTGTACGAGCTGGCCGCCCGGCGCCGAGCGCGCGCCCTCGATGTGGCCGGCGGAATATTCCTCTGGCGAGCGCACGTCCAGCAGATAGAGGCTGCGCCGGTCGCGCTCGGCCATGAAGCGCGCGAGCGCGGCCGAATCGACTGTCGTCACACCGAAGCGGCGCGCCACCCGCGCCGCCGCCTCGCGCGCCTGGGCGAGGCCCTCGGGCGAGGGCGGCGGCGCCACGCGGTCGGCGCCCCGTTCCAGCTCGAAGCCGGCGAGATGCCAGCCCATAGTGCCGTTCTCCAGCGCCGCCACTGGGTTGGGCAGGCCGGCATTGATCAGCGACTGCGCGCCGATGATCGAGCGCGTGCGCCCCGCGCAGTTGACGACCACCAGCGTCTTCGGCGACTTGACCATGTCGTGGACGCGATGCACCAGCTCGGCGCCCGGGCAGTCGATGCCGTCGGGGATGTTCATGGCGCGGTACTCGGAGAAGGGCCGGCTGTCGAGGATGACCAGATCCTCGCTGGCGTCGAGCTTCGCCTTGATCGCGGCGGCTGAGAGGCGCGGCGTGCCCTCGCGATGCTCGATGAATTCGCCGAAGGCCTTCGACGGCACGTGGACGCCGCTGAACAGCTCGTAGCCGGCAGCGGCCCAGGCCTCGACGCCGCCGCGCAGGATCGAGAGATTGCGATAGCCGAAATGCAGCAGCTTGAGCGCCGCCTTTTCGGCGAGGCCTTCGCCGGTTTCGTCGCACAGCACGATGCGCGTCGAGCGGCGCGGTACCAGCGCATCGACGCGCATCTCGAGCCGCGATAGCGGCAGCGGCACGGCGAAGAGCAAATGCCGCTTGGCGAACACGCCCTCCTCGCGCGCATCGAGGATGGCGAGCTCCCCGCCATCGCTGATCATGCGCTTGAGCTCGGCCGCCTCGACCGTGGGCGTGGCGATGTTGGGATTGGCAGGGAAATGCGCGTAGTCGCCGCCGGTGCTGCTGGAAAAGAAGATCCGGCCGGGCAGATGCTCGAGGCTCAGGCCGTAGCAATGCAAATGCAGCGTCGGCTCGCCGCCGCGCGATTCGATGGTGTGAAAGTCGTTGGGCATGAAGCCGACCGCGTTGCCGCGGCGCACCGTAAGCTCGCCGGTCTTCTCGATCGTGCCGCGGCCGGGGGTCTGGCGGTTGTCGGTGCGGCGATAGAACACGTTGTGCTCGTCGCCGTGGATGCCGGCGATCACCGCCCAGGTGGTGTGATCATGCGGCGGCTGGGCGCGGCCCTTGACCCCGGCCGCGGCATAGAGCGCGAAGCGCAGATCTGCATCCTCGGCCAGGCGATAGATGCGGCCGGTGGAGCCCTCGGGAATCGGGAAGTGGTCCCAGGGAAACAGCTCGGCGCGATTGCCGAGGGCGATCATCACCGCCTTGACCTCGTCGAGCATGGCGCCGGTGACGCCGTGGCGTCGCTCGATCTCATGCACGCGCGCCATTGCCTCTGCGACCGCCGCCGCGCGTTGATCGTGGATCGACATGGCTGCACTCCGTCGGCGTCGCCGTTCAGGCCGGCACGTTGCTCCAGTCGCGCGACACGGCTGCGCGCGCCACGCGGCGGCCGATGTCGCGCATCATCTCCCGGTCCGCCTCGTCGTCGCCGGTCTTGGGGGGGATGCGGATGATCGTGTTGTTCTCGTAAGTCAGCACCTCGCCTCGCGGCCCGAAATCCGGTTTCGGCAGCGGCTCGCCCTTGGCGACGGTCTTGATCGCGCGGCCCAGAATTCGGCGGAACATCGCCACGCCTTGGTCGGAGGCGCACAGATGCTCGCGGCCATGCGGCGAGATCGGACCAATCGAGGAATGGGCGTCGTAGTCGCCGGGGACGCGCTGGCGCTCTTCGTACGGCCGATCGCAAGCCTGCCCGAAGCTTGCGCCGGCGTCGAGGACCGCCGGATCGGGGTCGGTTTCGTGATAGTGATTGAAGCCGATGTTCATGGTGTTGGTGTCGTCCAGCGGCACCGCCCAATGCGTTTGCATCGCGCGAACGAACCGCTTGGGCTCGTGCCCGCTTTCCCAAGTCGGCCCGTATTGGTGGATGTTCGGCATGATCAGGTTGGTCATGCGCACCCAGACATTGTCGGCGACCCGGCGCGTGGCCACGTAGACCATGCCGTTCGGCACCTCGACGAATTCGAGCTCGGGTATGAACGCGAATTCCTCCGTGAACTGCGTGGTCGACACGATGGTGTGCAGGAACGACGTGTGCACTGGGTCCATGCAGTTCTCTTTGATCTGGACCCAATTGCAGGGAAGGATGTTGCGGCCCCAGGGCACGTGGCGATAGCCAGGCAGGGTGAAGGGTTCGAAGATCGGAAACGTCGGTTTGGCGTCCGGCGGCCCCATATAGGTGAAGACGAGGCCCTGATACTCGTACACGGGATAGGCCGCGTGACAGAGGGTCTCCTTGATGCGGCTGTTGCCCGGTTCGTTCGGCGTGTCGAGGATCGTCCCGTCGACGTCGATTTGCCAGCCGTGATAGCAGCACATGATGCCGCGCGCGCGAATGATGCCGAACTCGAGCGAGGTGCCGCGGTGCGGGCAATTGGCGGCGAGCAGGCCAATACGACCGCCATGATCCCGGAACAGGACCAGGTCCTCGCCGAGGATGCGCAGCTTTATCGGCAAGTCCTTGATCGATTCCGTGAAGGCGACGGGGTGCCAAAATCGACGCAAATACTCGCCGCCCGGAGTCCCCGGGCCGACCAGCTGCAGCTCCTCATTGATGGCGAAGCTCTGGCGTGCGTAGTCATAGCCGCCAAACGGCCTCTTGAGCGCGAACTTCTGTATTTTCATCGCGGCCCCCGCGCAAGTTTGTGCTGAATGTTGAATTACCGCGCTGAAAGTGTCAAATTGTTCGCTCGGATCGACTGCCATCGAGGAACGGTCCGATGGTTCTGCGATCGTTGCGGCGTCGGCGCCGCTAGCCAGGGCTCAATCGAGGTGTCGTCGCGCCATGCCGAAGAACCTCTTACTCGGTCTCGATGCGATCGTCGGTCCTAGGCATACCGCGCTCGTGGTGATCGACCTGCAGAATGATTTCTGCGCCGATGACGGCTACACGCGCAGGGTGACACAGCGTGACGTGAGCGCCTGCCAAGCCGTGGTCGAGCCGATCTCACGGCTGACCGCCAGCGCAGGTCGGGCCGGCGTGCTGTCGGTGTGGATCCGGGCCGATTACGATCCTCGCCATCTGCCCGCGCCGATCCTGACCAAGCGCAAGGCGACCGGCAAAGACATTCCCTATTGCGTGGCCGGGAGCTGGGGCGCCGAGTTTTACCGCATCGCGCCCGATTCGCGCGACATCGTCGTCACCAAACATCGGCATAGCGCGTTTTCGGGCACGGAACTCGACAATCTCTTGCGCGATCGCCGCATCGAGAGCCTGGTGATCGTCGGCGTGCAGACTCACGTCTGCGTCGAGTCGACCCTTAGGGATGCCTCCGCGCGCGGCTACTATGTGGTCGTGCCGCGTGACGCCGTCGGTTCGCATACGCACGACTTGCACGAGGCGACGCTGAAGAGCGTGCAGATGCATTTCGGCGAGGTCACGACGAGCGCCGAGCTGATCCGCATCTGGTCGACAGGCGCTGATCCGCGATCGGCGGCGGAGACGCATTGATCAACGGCGAGGTGGGGCGTGGATTTGGGGCTTCGGGGCAAGACCGCCTTGGTCTGTGGGGCGAGCAAGGGCATCGGCCGGGCATGCGCTCAGGGGCTCGCCCAGGAGGGCGCCAATGTCGTGATGTGCGCGCGAGGCGAGGCCGGATTGGCGGTCGCGGTCGAGGCGGTCAGGTCGATGACCGAAACCGCCGTCCACGGCGTTCCGGCCGACCTGTCGCGCGCGGACGACGTCGACCGCCTGATCGGCGAGGCGGCCCGCCTGTTCGGAGGAGTCGACATCTTGCTCGCCAATACCGGCGGGCCGCCGCGCGGCGATTTCGACGAACTCAGCGACGAGCAGTGGCGTCAGGCCTTCGAACTGCAGGTCATGTCGGTGGTGAGGTTGATTCGCGGGGTGCTGCCGGCGATGCGCCAGCGCCGCTGGGGCCGCATCATCTCAGTGCAGTCGTCCTCGGTGAAGCAGCCGATCGCCGGCCTCGATCTTTCGAACGGCGTGCGGCCCGGCGTGGTCGGCATCCTGAAATCGCTGGTCCCGCAACTGGCCAAGGACAACATCCTGCTGACGACGGTGTGCCCGGGCCGCATCATGACCGAGCGGTTCATGGAAGGCGCCGGGCGCGAAGGCCTTTCACGCGAGGAATACCTGCGGCGACAGTCGGCGCTGATTCCCCTGGGGCGTCCGGGCACGCCGGAGGAGTTCGCCAATGTCGTGGTGTTTCTCGCCTCGACCAAGGCCTCTTACGTCACGGGCGCCACGATCCAGGTCGATGGGGGCCTAATTCGCGGGCTCCTCTGAGGAGCGCCGGGATTTGCGTCAGTCGAGCACGGCGATCGCCTCGACCTCGACCAGCCATTCGTCGCTGGCGAGCCCCGCCACGACGACCAGCGTGCTCGCCGGCTTGATCGTCATCATGCCTTCGTCGCCGATCGCCTTGCGGCCGCGGCGTGCCCCGGGCAGGTTCTCCTTGCCGACGACATAGGTGACGACCTTGACGATGTTGTTCAGGCTGCCGCCGAGCTCCTTGAGCGCCGCCTCGATGTTGCGGTAGATCTGGCGTACCTGCGCCTCGGCGTTACCGATCCCGATGGTCTTGCCGGCGGCGTCGAGCGCCACCTGACCCGCGAGGTAGACTGTCTTGTCGCTTCGCGCCAGCCAGGAGAAGTTCCCCGGCGGCGGCGGCAACGATGTTGGGTTGTCGTAGATGCGTTCGGCCATGGCCGTGTTCTCCTTCGGTTGACGACGGCATTCGCGCGGCCCGATCGTCCCGCGTGGTCGGTCGGGTCGATCGATCAGTGCGACAGAATTTGGCTGAGGAAGAGCTTGGTGCGGTCGCTGCGGGGCGCGCCGAAGAATTCCCGCGGCGGCGCGGCCTCGACCACCTCGCCGTGATCCATGAACACGATGCGGTTGGCGACGCGGCGGGCGAAGCCCATTTCGTGGGTGACCACGACCATGGTCATGCCGTCCTCCGCCAGCTCGATCATGACGTCGAGCACTTCCTTGATCATCTCCGGATCGAGGGCCGAGGTCGGCTCGTCGAACAGCATGATCTTCGGCTTCATGCACAGCGAGCGCGCGATGGCTACGCGCTGCTGCTGGCCGCCCGAGAGCTGCCGCGGATATTTTTGGGCCTGCTCGGGTATGTGTACGCGGTTCAGATACTCCATGGCCAGTTCCTCGGCCTCCTTGCGCGACAAGCCGCGCGCGCGCATCGGCGCCAGGGTCAGGTTCCGGAGCACGGATAGATGCGGGAACAGGTTGAACTGCTGGAACACCATTCCCACCTCGCGCCGGATCTGCGTGATGTTGGCGACGTCGTCGTTGAGCTCGATCCCGTCGACGACGATCGTGCCCTCGTCATGCTCCTCGAGACGGTTGACGCAACGAATCAAGGTCGACTTGCCGGAACCCGAGGGGCCGCAGACGACGATCCGCTCGCCTAGCCCGATCGTGAGATCGATGCCCTTCAGCGCTTGAAACTCGCCGAACCACTTCTTGACGCCATGCATGGCGATGATCGGCGCGTCTTGCCGTCGTTGGTTCATTTCTTCCCTACTTCAGCCTCCGCACGTCGTCCTTCATCCGCGGATCGCGGTTAGGCGGCGCGCCGCTCGCCGGCGGCCATGCGACGCTCCAGCAACCGAACCAGCTTCGAGACGATCAGGATCAAGCACATGTATTCGAGCACCAGGAAGGTGTAGATCTCCAGGGGTCGATATTCGCTGACCACCAGCTCGTTGGCGCGCCGCGTCAGCTCGGTAAGTCCGATCACCGAGATCAACGACGACGTCTTGAGCATGTAGACGAATTGATTGCCGAGCGGTGGCAGGATGCGGCGCAGCGCCTGCGGCAGGATCACGAAGCGCATCTTGTCGAGATAGGTGAGTCCCAGGGAATCCGACGCCTCGTGTTGGCCGCGATCGATCGACTGAATCCCGGCGCGGAAGATCTCGGCCTCGAAGGCGCTGTCGGAGAGCGCCAGGGCCAGGACGCCCGCCGCGAAGACGCCGAGGCTCAGATTCAGCACCAACGGAAGGCCGTAATAGACCCATAGCAGCATCACGAGAATGGGGATCGAGCGGATCGCCTCGACATAGGTCCGATTGAAGGCCCGGGCGGTGGCGTTCCGCGACAGGCCCGGAAGCGCCACGGCGAGGCCGAGAACGACCGAGATCGAAATCGCCGTGAGCGAGATCCCGAGCGTGAAGCCGAGGCCGCTCAGCAGGAACTCGATGTTGCGGCGACCGACCGCGGTCGCCGGCGAAACGACGTACCAGCCCCAGGAATAGTTGGACGAGCACCCCGAGAGGAGCGCGGGCAGAATCGTCAGCGCTGCGACGCACGCCGATGCCGATCCGATCGCCGCTTTCATGCTCCGGCAACGGTCAGCGCCGGAAGAGGAAGTCCAAGAGGATGCGGTTGAACGTCGCGGTCTGCTCGATGTTCGGCATGTGCGCCGAGTCCTTCACGATTTCGATCCGCGAGCCCGGGATGGCGGCGTGGATCGCCTGCGCCATGGCGACGGGCGTGCCGACGTCGTGCTCCCCGACGATCACCTGGGTCGGGGCCTTGATCGTCGGCAACAGGGGGGTGAGATTCATCGTCTTGATCGCCGCCGCGCAGCCGCAGAATCCGTCGACCGAGGAGCGGGCGATCATCTTCCCCATCTTCGCGACGGCAGCCGGGTGATTGTCCCGAAACGGCTTGGTCAGCCACCGCTCGGTCATCGGCCCGACGAAAGCGGCGATCCCCTTGTCCCTGGCGAGCGTCATGCGGCCGTCCCAGACCGATTCCGGCCCCAATTCGCTGGCCGTGTCGCAGAGAACCAGCGAATGGAGGCGTTGAGGGTGTTTGGCGGCGAAAAGCTGGCCGATCATCCCGCCCATGGACAGGCCCACGAAATGGACCTTGTCCACGCCGAGGGCGTCGAGCAGCCCGCGCGCATCTTCGACCAGCAGGTCGATCGTATAGGCGCCCGGGGTCGCCTGCGTGCCGCCATGGCCTCGCGTGTCGTAGCGCAACAGGCGATACGGGCCGACGAGATCGGCGACCTGGTCGTCCCACATGCCGTAGTCGGCGAGGATCGAATTGCTGGTCATGACGACTGGCGCGCCGGGCTTGCCGGCGAGCTCGTAGCTGATGTCGATGCCGTTTGCCTTGATCGTCGTCATCTCCCCTCCGTCACGGTTGCCGGGATGCCCGCCGGCCCGTTGCCAATGAAGTGCCGTTGTGGTTCACGAAGCCGCCAACGCCCCTGGTTGATTAATGCGGGTGAAAAAATTGACATGGTGTGAAACATATGTCAAATTAACGTTAAGTTATGTTGGCAAGTAATACTCCAGGAGCGACCAGCTTTGCCACGCTTCCGGAGGCGACATGTGATCTGGCAGCGCCGGGATTATAGTATTGGGGGGTGGTCAATGCCAAGATTCCGCACCGTCATCGGGTTGCTCGGGCTTCTCTTCCTGTGGGCGAACATCGGTCAAGCCGAGGCGTCCGAGACGCGCCGCCAGCTGGCCGAGGAAAGCACGATCGAGCTCATCAAGAAGCGCGGCGTGATTCAGGTCGGCGTATCGAACTTCGTTCCCTGGGTGATGCGCGACAGCAAGGGCGAGCTGATCGGCTTCGAGATCGATATCGCGCGCAAGCTCGCCGAAGATATCAACGTGAAGCTGGAGCTGTTTCCGACGGCCTTCGACGGGATCATCCCGGGTCTGCTCGCCGGCAAGTTCGACATCATCATCACCGGTATCTCGATCCAACCGCTGCGGGCGCTGCTGGTCAACTACACGATGCCCTATGCGACCTCGGGCCAAACGTTGGTCGGTCACAAGGAGTTGACCAAGGGCTTCTCGACCGTCGAGGATTTCAACAAGCCGAGCGTGACCATCAATACGCGGCGCGGCACGGTGGGCGCGGCGATCGCGCAGAAGACCTTTCCCAAGGCGACCGTGCGCTTCTTCGACGAAGACATTCACGCCTTCCAGGACGTGCTCAACGGCCATGCCCATGCCATGGTCGCGCTCGAGCCGATCCCGACGCAGTGGCTCACCGCCAATCCCGACAAGCTGTGGCGTCCGATCGGCACGAAGAAGCTGACGACGCAGATCGCCGGCATGGCCGTGCGCAAGGGCGATCCGGATTTTCTCGCCTTTCTCAACAGCTGGATCGCGCTCAAGCAGGCCGATGGGTGGCTCGACGAGCGTCACAACTACTGGTTCGGCACCAATGCATGGTACGGTCTCGTCGAGAAGCCGCCGACCGTGAAGTGAAAGATGTTTTCATCGGGTCCCGGCGAGATCGCCAGTGGCGATCCGCGGAAGCGACGCAAGAAGGTTGGGCCGTGCGATCAAGATCAAGGGAGGAGAACGACATGAGAAAACTCGCTATAGGGACCGTCATCGGGATCGTGGGTATGTTGTTCGGCTCGCTCGCGGCCGAGGCGCAGACCAAGTCCCGCCTGCAGCAGATCGCCGAATCGGGGACGTTGCGCATCGGAGTGACGGGCGATTGGAATCCCATGAGCTTCCGCGACCCCAACACCCGCGAGTTGGCCGGATTCGACATCGATTTGTTCAGCCGACTCGCCAAGGAGATGGGGGTCAAGGCCGAGTTCGTGCCGACCGATTGGAAGACCTTGGTCTCGGGTCTGACCGCGAACAAATACGACGTCACCTGTAGCGCCTCGATCTCGACCCAGCGCGCCATGGCGGCCGGCTTCACCGACCCCTATTTCGAGCTGACGACCGTGCCGCTCGCCGCCAAGGCCGTCGCCGACCGGTTCAAGACCTGGGACGACATCAACAAGCCGGATGTCACGGTCGCCGCGACCCTGGGGACGGTCCAGGAGCAGCAGGTCAAGCAGTACTTCCCCAATGCCAAGATTCGCATCATCGAGGCGCCCGCGCGCGATTATCAGGAGGTGCTGGGCGGCCGCGCGCAGGTCCACGTCACCAGCAATGTCGAGGCCTTGACGCTGAACAAGACCCATCCGAACCTAGTGCCGCTGTTCATGGACAAGGGGCGCGACAAGCGGCCGATCGCCGCGCTCGTCCCGCAGAACGACCAGGCCTGGATCAACTTCCTCAATCACTGGATTAAGATGAAGAAGTCGGACGGCTTCCTTGACCAGATTTCGCAGAAGTGGTTGCCGCAGGGATGATCGTGCGTTTCACCAGCCTCGGACGGATTGAGACGACGCTCCTCCCGTGATAGAGGCGAATCCCGGCGTGACCGCCGAACGAGCCGCGATTCCTCTGATGGTTTGCGAAAGCCGAAGTCACGCCGCCCCCTCGCGACGCCGTGCGTCAACGCCGTTCAGTGCCCCGCTTCTTTTTGGGCCTCTCTGGTTTGCAACGGAACCATTACGCACGGCTGACAAAGGGAAGCCTAGCGCCCGCTCGACAGGCGCCAAACGTTGAACCGGCACCGCCAATTCGTGGTAGCGTGAGAAATTGTGCGCGCCCGTCTGACCTTCGCTGGCGACGCCGCGACCGCCTTCGACAGCCTATGGATTTGGAGCGACGCGGCCCATGCTCGCCGGCTCGCCTGGCACCGCGAGGCCGCGACCAACCGGATGACGGCCAAGTTCCGCATTGCCGCCACCGTTCCGGCCGAGCTCGATCTAGGCGCGGCGAGCGAAGACGTGCTATGGGCCGAGCTCGACCGCCTGACGCCGATCTCTTTGTCGCTCGGATCGAGGCCATCCGCCGCAGCGAGCGGCTCGGGCCACGGGCTACGGGACCGAGCTTGCTCGAGCTGTGCCGCGAGCTGGTCGGGCGCATGCTGACGCATTGCAATTTCTGCCGTTGGAACTGCCGCATCGATCGCCGTCAGGGGACGAAGCTCGGCGCCTGCCAACTCGCCGCGGCGACGCGGGTCTCGACTTTCTTTCACCATCCCGGCGAGGAGCTGGTCTATCGCGGCGATCGCGGCTCGGGCACCATCTTGTCAACGCCGGAGTAAAAATGCATCGGCTGGCCGGAGTAAAAATGCATCACGGCTGACGGCAGGAAGGCCCCCCGCGGGGGGCCTTCATGCGCCCTGGTTTATTCCTCGGATGGACTGTCGGGTAGGTC
>Ga0194131_10010202_pt1 | contig 11577 bp, 10 predicted proteins | sample TA2KigO120mmetaG_FD_148631 | JGI IMG/M metagenome (GOLD analysis project Ga0194131, IMG submission 148631) | Freshwater microbial communities from Lake Tanganyika, Tanzania - TA2015053 Kigoma Offshore 120m | ecosystem: Environmental > Aquatic > Freshwater > Lake | place: Tanzania: Lake... | reverse complement strand
GTAACCATCTGCCCCATTACCAACGCCAATAAGTACGCTGTTATGTCCTCCTCCTCTGAATTTTCCTATTGATGAATATGTAGCTCCGTCTCTGTCAACGTGCAGCAATGCTCCAGACGGCGAACTTGTCCCGATACCGACGTTGCCGGAACCATGCGGACTTAGAATAATGTTCCCATTACCTGCTGCTGTTGCAATAGTGAGAGTGCCGGTCGAGGTTTGAATGGTTTGAGCGCCGCTGGATTGGAGGATGCCTGCGCTTGTGATGCGCCATCTCTCCGTCACCGTAGTTCCAACTGACGTTGCGAAGGCCAAAAAGGAATTTCCTCCAACGCCTTCATCCCCAAAGCGGACTTGACTGTGGACATTGTTATTTCCTTCATCTCTCCACGACCCAACGGCGACAAAATCATTAGCCGACGCTGGCCGAACATATAGAGTCACCAAGTCGTTGTTGAGTGACTCTGAGGACGGTTTAACGACAAACTTAGAGACTAGGTAAGAAGTATTAACTCCAACGTTACCTGTCCCATGAGGACTTAACACGATGTTCCCATTACCTGCCGCTGTTGCGATGGTAAGATTACCCGTGCTTGTTTGAATTGTTTGAGCGCCGTTGGATTGAAAGATTCCAGCGGAGGTAACCTGCCATTTTTCTGTTCCCGCGATGCTGAACCTGATTGGATTGCCACCGATGTAAAAATCAACAAATGCAGAAGTGTTTCGATTGTATGCTTGAGCAAATACAGCCGAGCCTGCTGACGAATACCCAGCCTCGAAACCAGAAGTCGCGTCGTCGCCAACTCGGAAATCACCACCTTGCACGTCTAACGCAAAGCCTGAGATGACAGCCGCTGTCCCGATGCCGACGTTGCCGGAAATCGTTGCCGCGCCGGTTAATGTCAACGTGCTGCCGTTGAATGTGAGGTTTGCGCTTCCTGTAATCGTGTTTGCATCGGACCAGTAGGTGACGCGATTCGTCGCGCTGGTCATCGCAGTCGGCGCGCTCGTTCCATTGCCCTTGAGCACACCTGTCAACTGCGCCGATGAAATCGTGGTTGTGCTACCGTGGTAGAGAATACCACCAGCCGAGTAGGTCGTGCTCGCAGACACCAAAACCGAAATCACAGTCCCAGTAATGTTAATACCATTTCCAGCATTATAAGCATTTGCTTGATAGAATAATGTGTAACTGATATTGTTGGTCCCTATTACAGGATCATTGGTAGTCTGGAAATAACTACGACCAGTATTAACAGTTCCGGACGAAACAAAGACATATTGTCGGTCTAGCTCTGATGTTTCATTGCTATCTGTTGCGCGCGTAAATGGTGCAGTGCCACCAGAAACAGTTCCAACCGTGTAAATACCATTGTAAATAGCAGATACAGCAACAACACCATCAGGTGACGCATTATCTTTTACCAAAACACGATCACCAGCGATCAATGTGACACCATCTATTGTCACAGAAGCATTGCTTAAGTTCGCAATAGATGCAGTAGTAGCAACGCGCGCAGGTCCACTAGACGCAGGATTGATACCTTGACCTAGCGCATCTGCATAATCTTTGGTGACAGCGTGCGTTCCGAGTGTTGGAGTAGCTACAAATAGTGTTCCACCTGTTGAATAAACTGGAATAGTGCTCTGAACGGCAGCAGTGGAAGAATCGTAACCATCCAATAAATCACAATTCAAGTTTGTGACTTTCGTTGTCCCTGGAACTGTGAAATAGTTGTTGAAGTTTTGTTTAGCACGCCAGTTTTCCTCACAATCTGTGCGCGGGATTGAAACATCAGCTCCACCAGTAGAATCATAGTAGACAAGATGTTTCTTAGTCGATGCAGCTGTTCCAGAATCTTGAGAAGCAATAGCGTCTGTTCTGTAACCAATCGCACCATCTTGTGGTGTTGCACCATAAGAATTGGACAATGTGTCTGTGATGTTCCACATTGTCTGCCTGCGCGCTTCATAACCATGAAAATCCCAATGCGAGCCCGCATTAAGACCTAGAGAACCTGTAAATGGTATAGGCATGTTAGTTAAAAGTTAAGTGCATCTCACCTTCGTAGTTTGCACCAAAATTTACAACAGTCTTGTTAACTGTTTCTTCAACCACGGGTCCAAAGTATTCATAAAGCGACGTAGGATCAGATGGAATGCGCACCAAACAGCGAACAGTAGCAGGACGCCGACCTTTATTATGGTTTGCAATCCATGGCGCTTGTGCGGTAGAGAAGTATGCAATGAATCCTTCCTCTGTATCTTTGTTGTCAACATACTGTTTAGTTGCAACTTCAAGAGGTTCGGTAGGATCTGCTAGTAATGCTAAAGGACCGATTCCACTATCACCACTTTTACGGACAAAATCCACGGCAGTGGAATTCTCCAATGCCGTGACTTTTGCCAGCAAGGTTTTAACTTGCGAAAGCAACCATTCGATAGGGTAGATCATCCTTGAAATGCGCGGACACCATAGGTAACCGCACCGAATGTTACAGTTGATGTATTCATAATAGAAATGGTGGTTTAGGATGACCACCAAACCTTTATGAACTTACGGATTCTTGGCGTATTCCACTTCAACGATGCAGTTCTGATTAGGCACAAACGTAAGACCTCTTATCGCACCAATCGTAACAGTTCTCACGCGCTCAGAAGAAGCTGGAACCACTATGGTATACAGCACTGGCAATGAACTAGTAGAAGCACTGTTAGCAGTAGCTCTGGTGTAAGTGCCAACGTATGTGTTAGTGAGGACAACATTTTCTGCATTCGTAAACGTAACGTTCCAATTCGTGGCATACGAAGAGTAACTTGTATACGCAGCTTGAACAGCAGTTGTCGTAGTATTAGCGGTATCGTAGAACTTTACCGTTGTTATGTTCGCCGTAGTAGCAGTAACCGTTATCTTGTTAGCGATAACAGGTATTGCAATAAGGTTAGATGCCGTATTAGCAGCACCCACAACTACAACGTTATCTGCATGCGCGGATAAGACCAACGATGCAGCCATTGAGAGAAGAATGAATAATTTTTTCATATTCTGTTTAAGTGAATGGTTTGTTTATGCGGTAGTAATGCCAACTTTCCGTGCATGGATAATCGGCAGAACATTCTGCGGATTGGTTGCGCGCACACCAACATTAGCAGTTGCCTGCAAACGCAAGTAGCGACCAAATGAGTTCGCCTCGTATTCAAGAGTAGAACCATTCATGCAAGGAACCAGGAAGTTTTTGTTCAGATATGGTTTACCGTTCCAGTTCATCTTGATGCCTTGACCTTGTGGAAGATCACGAATGAATTCCGAAGGAGGAGGACCAAGCTCGATAGTATCGAAGTTTGGGCCACCAACCAAGAATGAAACCTCGATGGGTGATGCAGCAGGATCTGAATAGTCCGGATTAGGTTTGGTGCGACCATAATCTTCACGATCAGTATTCGCTTCCATAGTCTCAGGATCAGGCAGAGTAGGCACGAAGTTCGCGTCAACTTTAAAGCGCAAAGGTTTCGCTTCAAGTTTAGAACGAATGCGGCCAAACAAGTCTCCTTTGAAACCATCAGTTACGATGTTCATGTTCAACGGACGGTTTTCTTTTGTCCACGGATCATCCACGAACTGATTCCATGATTCTGCAGATTGCACTAAGCAGAAGCGCTCATTAAGAGGATTAGATTCCTGTCCAGGAGTTCCTGGTCCATCAAAAGGAGTGCCACCAATAGTCTGCTCAAAGAAATTAAGAGCTTTGAACAGTTCTGCAAAGGTAAGATACTTCGATTGAGAACCGGACAGCGCACTAAACTGTGCTTGCAACCAAGCATTAGTTTTACCAGCTGTGCCAGCCGAATTACCTTCACCTGTCGGCGCGACTACAAGACCAACACCGCAGATGTAAACGTAAGGCGCACGGTGAAACATATTCGTGCGGATGAACGTTTCATTGAAAACAATGATCTGTTTGGTGATGTTCTTCAACGTCTCGTCGATGTGCTTCATGAAATCCGTAAATTCCGGATACCAATTGAAGTGCGGCGATACGAAGTCCTGCCAACGTGGTGCAGAATCAAATTTACGCTCCCTATAGTTGACTACGTCGGTTTTCGGCGCGACGTTAAGCGCATTAGGAAACGCCTGTTGACGAATAATGGGAGTTGGTTCATTAACCACGGTGCGCATCGTAGAACCCATATTAGGTTTCCACGAAACTTTGCCAGTAGCAAGCTTGGACCAAGTTTCCCAATATTTCCGATGTTGAGCCTGTCCTTCCATGAAATAGAAGGGTAGGGCATTGTAGAAGTCATTCTGCTGTTGCGTCCATGACGCGCAGACACTTTGATCAAGAGCGGGAAGTTGCATATTTAAGCATAAGTTAACGTTTTATTTCAGACAGAATTACGTCTGTCTCTCGTCTGCTCATGCCCAGAAGCAATTAGAAGAGGCAATCTTTAATTAGGACTGCCCAAGAAGTGTCCTTTGAGGCTAACGAAGAATAGCTAAGCAGGAAACATGCCAAATAAAAAGGGTGATAGAGCTACTAACCTCTATCACCCCGATTGAAGGTCAGTTCGAGCGTTAAGAACTGCCGTAACTTTACGTTCCCTGCGGAATGCTCCCGTAGATAACGATCGTTCCCTATTCCTCCGAAATTAAAATGCTGGCTCTGACCAAAGCAGAGCCAGCACCCAACCTGACTCACTTACCGAACTATGCAGAATATTGTAAAGCAATAATCATGCCAAACCTTGCGCGCGCATTGCTTGCATCTGCTTAAGCGTATCACCAACAGTTCTACCTTGTGCGCCGGGTGAACCTGAAACTTCAGAATCAGTTGGACCTGCGCCTAAAGCTGTCCTATTGTTAATTTGACGAGAACTAGCTTGTTTCTTTTGTCCTCTTATCATGGCTGTTAAACCGTCAATTAGAACTAAAGCTTGCGCAAAAGCTTGAACCATAGGTTGCCTGTGCGTGTGCGTAGGGAAGATTTTCAATTTTGATTCCGCAGCTTTGGCTAATTTGGCCATGTCCGCGCCGGCGAACACTTTCTGCGTAACAGCTTGAAGATCACTCACAAAAGCTTTATTGCGCTCTGAGAATTGTGTCTTAAAAGCTTCCAAACGACCACTAACATTCTGCTGAAGAGTGTAAGCATTAGTTAGCGCGCCAAGAATCAATGCTTCATCTTGTGGAGAACCTCTGCGCGGCGCACCTAAACATGGTTTTCCTTCTTGGTTCAGGACAATAGGTATCCAATCATCGCCAGCTTTACACTTAACAAGCTGTTCTTGCCAATGTGAAGCTTCGGCTGACAATTGATCCTGCGCGCCCTGAAGCTGGCGGAACTCTGGTGTTATCATGTAAGCATCAGGTTCATCATAAATATGTGCGCCTTTGATCTTATCATTCTCTGCTTTCAAAGAATCAAAGTCAGTCTTGAGTTTTTTGAACTCCAAGAATTGCGGATACAAGCCATTGTAAGCATCATTACCCATTTTGGTGAACCATGCTTTTTCATTCTCGTCAAGACCGTCAAACTTCCTAGAAGCGGGTAAGCCTCGTGTAACTATTTCTCTAACTGAAGGTGCGGTTTCACCAGAATTTAACATTTTGTTAAACTGGTCTAACGCCTCACCAATAGGTGCGGACTCATCTAATGGTGCGGAGTCAACAGTTTGTAATGCATCGGTTTCTTCAGTTTGGTTTACTGCCGATGAATAATCTTCAGATTCAGGTGTGTTGGTATCCACATCAGAACCTCCAGAACCATCACCGTTAGGATCAGGCGTTAACAGTAGTATCATTTTGTATATCATGTTTCCATTCCTCTACGTTGTTTATTAGTTCTATTAGTTTTTGCTTTTGGGCGGCTTCAGCCAAGCGCTCAAAAATTATACCTTTGTTTGATTCGCGATCTTTAATACCAAGCACACTAAGCAGCATTTCCGACTGGTGCTGGTGCAGGGTTTTGAGCAACAGGCGCGTTACTGGGTTCGCCAGCCACTGCTGATGCAGATGCGATAAGACTTGAAAGTCCGGATTGTTGAATTTGGTCGAGTTCATCTGTTGGTAATTGTTGAAGGACGCCAACTAATTGCATGATGGTTTGCTGCATTTGCGCTAACTTCTCCTGTGTACCCATAGTGGCTATCCATTCTTCGGCTTGGTCAGGGAAGAACTTCCTGAATAAGAACTCAATTAGCTTTTCTGCTACAGGTGTTCCTTTGACTACTTCGAAAAACTCCTTAGCATTTTGCTTTTCTTCGTTACGTTTGATTATCTCAACATCACCTGCAGGTTGCATGTGGTAAGAATGATACAAACATTCCTCATTGGGAGGCATGGGCACCAAATCAAAGATTGCTTGATGCTGCGCAATTAAGAAGCACAGAGCGAGCACGTCTAAATATGGAGTTGAGAATACAGTTAAGTCTAATGATGCGATCTCTTTAGATTGCGCATTAGCTAATTCCATCTCATATTTAGTTTTATTAGCATCTTGTCTGGCCATTGCCGCGAAATCTGTATTTCCTGATTCCGCGGACTTGCGGATATCCAAAGCTTGCATAACAGCTAGGATAATAGACTGCGGCCATGGGAATTGATTTAAGACCACCTTTCTAGACATGGTAACACCAGGTTTCAATGGACCTAGTTCTGTCATTTTATTATCATCACCAGGCATATTCTCCGCGGACGGATACAATTGTGACGCGCGCCATGAGGCATTAACAGTAGATGATAAGAGAGAAGTTAAAGCTTCCTGCACATGTAGGTCTAATGCTACGCGCCCTTGTTCAAGTAAAAGCTCTTCACCTTCTGTTTCATCGAGTTTGAACCAAAAGATTGGATAAAGCTTCAAAAGGCGTGGTTTGGACAGTGCGACACGTATCTCATCCCATTGTGGGTCAGCTTTAGCTACTTGTATTTCCTCCATGTCTATGTCAAACAGCCCAATCTGGTGCTCTATTGGCGCGCGCAGCCAATCAGAGTTCTCATCCTGCGAATACCAAGATGAAAAAACAATACCATCTTTCTTGGACAAGATGCGATAAATATCCAACATATCAGCGCGCTTTGAGAACCTGTCGGTTATCTTTTTAACCAGCTCACTGTTAAACTCATACTTCGCAGCTAGTTCTTCTAGTTCGAGCACTGTGATGTGATATTTACGTATTATGCGCGGACAGGCTTGTATGGATTTCGTGTGGCGCGGAAATAGCAAACAGTTCCTAGGAATGTATTCAATTGCTACGTTGAATGGTTTCTCCGGATCAAATACAACCTCCACAGCACTTCCACCGTGCGTCAGCATAGCATCTACCAGGCGCATCCAAGGTAATCTCCATCCAGGGTAACGCATACCACGTGTAAACCACAACTCTACTTGCTCTGTGTCGTAGGATGGGTTATTAACGTCGGTGAGCACCAACATTCTTTGCGCGGTTGTTATGTAGTCGATGTATGGTGTCTTGGAGCGCCGAATATTAGTATTGATTGTGCGGTCTGGTATCTTAGTTTCATCAGCCAAGATACGCTTAAGCTGGCGCTCTTCTTCAACATTTACAGAATTGCGACGAAGTTCGCGCCGAGTTTTTACTTTTTCGTCCTCTTCTTTGCTATCAGCAATGATTGAATCGTAGATACCCGCTTCCTTTTTGAAGTCGAAGCTTCGTATTGGCGATTGTTCTGATTGTTCTGTGATCATATGTTCTTAGTGTTCATGATGGTGTAAAGTCCGCGATCTGTTTTAAGTTGCGCGCGGAATAATTCACCAGTTTGTGCTAGTTTAAGTAGCTGTTCTGTTGTTATGTAGAATTTCTCTTCTTTCCGATCTGAGTTTGCGACAGTTATACGATTAGGACGGTAGGAAAAGAAACATAGATTAAATGCATCAGCGCGGTCGGGAGAGGGACGACCAGAAGCTATAGCATGTTTTTTAGGCTCTAATGAGAACTTACCTTGTGTGGATTCAAGTCCTTCCCAATGCCTAGAAATCACTTGTGCTTTGAGCTTGTCGATGAACTTAGTTCCAACAGTGCCCGGCAGTATTATGTCGCGCCGCTCCATTAACCTTTTAACATGATGCCACACTTCCGCGCCAAGGTTCAAAAACTGACGCTTATCGAATGCGGGAGATTGATTATTGCGCCGCTGGATGTTCCAACCTTTCTGCGCAAGTTTATCCAAAATAGCCTGTCCTAGTCCACCGTTGTCAGCATTAAAAACATAGTCTGTAGTTTTCCAAGGCTCTAATTGCATGTCAATTAAGTCGGAAGCTAGGTCTGTATCCTTTTGCCTAAAAAAGAATGAATGTATAACCTTGTTTCCCTGCCGAACTACACCTGCATCTTCATCTCCACCACCTGCTAAATCTAATCCTATTCCAATGTCGTGCCCGGTCCACGGTGGAGGATTGTTGAATAATTTATCCCAGACTTCTTCAGATATGATAACAGGTTCGTCATAATCTGAGAACTCTGCGAAGATTACAGATTTCGTGTGCGGAGAGTTTTCGCCATAGGTGTAGAATATTTCCTGAATGTGCGCGGTGGCGATATGTTTACATTCAAAAGCTGTGACCCTTCTGAAAAACCATTTGTTTAATTCTACATCATTTGGATATAGCACAGAATCTGCTACACGTTTGAACATAGTTCCTGATTTCTTACCAGGACTACTTACACATAAATCATGTGTAACACCTGTCCAGCGCGACGTAGCTTTGAAAATGTCCTCTTGCACAGATTTAGCTTCGTTGATTATGCGCATTACTCCACCCGTGCCCCAAGAATGGTAACCTTCAGCGTGCCCGGCATCATCAGTTGCGAAGATTTTTATCTCCGATCCGAGCTTTGGCACTGTATGGTGAAATTGAACAGACTTGAAAAGTACACCAAACTTCTGGTTGATACAGTTCTTTAAGTCTGTAATAGCAGGTTCAGTTTGAAATTTAACCTGCTCGAAGGAAGATGATGTAATTATTACGCGATTGCGCAAACCTGTTAAAGCATACCATACAGCCGCGGCGGCAATTACTATTGCATCTTTGCCTGAACCATTAGCTGCTGATAAAAGTAGACGATATACATGTTCTTTGTCCACTTTAACTTTATCTTCAGGTTGGTATTTGCCCGCGCGCGTGTAACCTGCAACTTGCATCAATGTTTCAAACTGCCAGCGATACAATGTTATGTCAGGTTTTAACATGGTCCACATTTCGACAGGGTTGTCGAATTTAAGTGGCTCCATTGTTACTTCAATATGCTGCAAACCTCCATTGAAGATATTTAGAGAAGAAGAACGAGTTGAAAGTTGTGTAGTTTTGAGATCCTCAGAAGGGTCAACTTTTGGAAGTTCTACAGTTGGCGCAATAACATCCTGTGCGCGCTTTTTACCTAAAAGCATCGGCCGGCGCACGAGACTTTTTAACTTCTCTATCTCTTCCTTCGTGGCCTGTAAAGGTTGTAGTGGTATTATCACGATGAATACTCGTCAATAAGCTTGTTAAAAGCGCCGCGCCCATTAAGGATAGCTACATTGATTGCACCAATATTAGGACTATCGGCTACAGTTTTCTTAGGTTTATCGCGCTCAATAAGGAATTCTATCATGCGCGCGGAAACAGCTTCATTCTCAGAATTTAAAGCTAATGCCAAAGCGCGCTGGCGAAGTAAATTTAACCCGTTGTCGTCAATATCCCGGTCATTCGAGCGCGGCCCGGGATCGTGAGCTGCGAGGACTAACTTGACCATAGGTAATTCTACAGCCAATTCTTGTGCGATGCGCGCAGCATCAAGTCCTTCATTAGACAAAGCTAATATTTGTCGAGTTGTTAGTTCTCCAATCATATTATTCGCTTGTTTTCCAAATAACCGCACTATCCGAGCGCAGCCCCACGTCGATTTTTATAGTGTTAGTTACACCCTTATCGTCCACAACAGACATGGTGAAAGTTGGCGCGCCTTGTGCGTTATTGAGCCACTTAACACTAAGAGGTAAATTAAATTTCTTATGTTTCGCGCTGTCTTTGATGTAAGACTGGATAAAGTTTACCGCAGTAAAAACACCTAAGATGCCGATTATGAACCACTGCGCGCCATTAGAACTATACTCATGCCCATCATTCATCTAATCATCTCCAAGCATTTAATATGCCAACCCAACTCAAATCTAAACTAAAACTAAAGGTTATACTGGGTTTTGAAATTTACAAAATTTTATGAGAGGTTCAGGTAAAGTTCTTAAACTCAAACTCGGTATCACGTCCCCCACTCGGTTCTCCTCGCATAACTCGTTTTCCCTTTGAACTTGACTAGGTAAGGGATGTGTGATTTAATAGTGTCGTTCGGCGGGGCGTTTGCCCCTTGCACGCGGGAGCCGCGTGACGCGTAGAGCGGTATAAATCCGCCGGGTCGCTTAACGACTGGACCAACGAAAGGTCCGCGCCCGATAGGTGATAGGTGCCAGACGGCAATGCATAGCGCAGACTTCAGTTCTGAATCAGGCTAGCATGATAGCACGTAAGCACGTGACACACTGAAAGGGGAGCCTAACCAGTTTAAAGGTTTATAGGGAGCACGCGGATTGAACCTAGGCAATATGGCCTAGGTTTGAGCATAAACCAATATGGGAGCGGCACGAATAAAGGCTAGTGTTTTGCTAGTGTCTTGCCTTGTGCACTTTGCTTTCCGCCGCAATGTCGCGGCTAGAGTGACGTTGTCTTAAGACAACTGAACTATAGGAATGAGAGTGCGCAAAAACAAGACATTATGAATAACATTATCCAATTCGGCGCGCTGGCGAACGTTGTCACGAAAACCACACGCGGCGGGGCGCATACTGTGCGCCTGCAGCGTGCGGCAGAGTTTAAGGTAGAGTATCGCGCAAAATATCCGCACAGCAGTAACAAGGCAGCGAAAGCTGCCTATGCGCTGTATATCAGAACGCAATCGAAAGTGAATACGAGCGCGCTTGCGGGCATCTTGACTCAGGGTAAATGGGGCGTGACAAGTAGCCATATCAATGCGGCAGGCGATAGGCTCAAGGTTGAATTCATCGACTTGGGCATCCATACCGCAGAGGTGCATGACAGCATCATGCGCATGAGCGATGAACAAAAGAAACAGACTCTTGAGCTTTTGCAGGGTCTGGTTGCCAGCAGCGCGGAAGGGAAAGCGGCGAAAATCGAAGCGGTGCCGGCCATGGAGTTGACGCAAGTTACGGCCATGAACGAATTCCACGACACACATGAGGATGTGACGTTTGACACTGGGGGCTTGGTAGAGAAGGCTGAAAAAGCCGCTCAGAGTCTCAAAAGACTAGAGGGCATGTTGGCTGAACTTCAGCCATAGGCTAGTCTTTTCGACAAGCAAAGCACGCTTATTGAAAAATAAGCGTGCTTTGAAGTCGTGAAGAAAGCAATTTCACGAAGCAAAGTAGGTGGATATACGCGCCTAAACAAGGCGATATATGAAAAACATAGGGTTCGCACCTTAATGCGTATATTAAGGGAACTTTTGTAAAGAAAAGACCTTAAAATTAAGGAATCTTTACAAAATTACTAAATATACACGCAAAAA
>Ga0194131_10010198_pt1 | contig 11579 bp, 15 predicted proteins | sample TA2KigO120mmetaG_FD_148631 | JGI IMG/M metagenome (GOLD analysis project Ga0194131, IMG submission 148631) | Freshwater microbial communities from Lake Tanganyika, Tanzania - TA2015053 Kigoma Offshore 120m | ecosystem: Environmental > Aquatic > Freshwater > Lake | place: Tanzania: Lake... | reverse complement strand
CCTCGAGGAGGAACGCGCGGCGGACGCATCGCGAGAGCGCGTGGAAGACGCCGGGGACGTCGGGATCGACGACGAGGCTGCGCGGGATCGCCATGGCGGCACTCCGTGGGTCGGAGGCGGCAACCTACGACCGCACGAGCGGTCCACCCGACGTTGATGCCGAATCGCCGAAAGAGTGCCTGTCCGAGATTCCCCCCGAGATTCCCCCCGAGATTCCCCCTCCCTGCCTGTCCACGATTCCCAGCCGCACATCACGCCCGACGGCGGAAGACGAACTCGTTGCAGCCCATGCGACCTCCGCAGGTCTTGAGCTCCTCGAGGTCGAATCCGGCATCCCGGAAGACGCGGAAGACCTCCTCGGGTCGGGCGACCTCGAAGGGGTAGCCGCCGAGCCAGTCGATCATGTCGCGCCAGAGCGACATGCCGCGTTCCAGGCGCAGGCGACCCGTGATCGCCCGTGCGATCCAGCGTGCGCCGAGGAGCCACGGGACGTGGATGACGATCATGAGCAGGCGTAGCAGCACGCTTCGGTTGTAGAGCCGCTTGACGATCGTCCAGTATCGGCTGATCCAGCCTTGGTCGTTGTAGATCGCAATGAAGAGCGTTCCGCCGGGCGCCACGCGCGACGCGGCATTCGCGAACGCGCGACGCATGTCACCGGTGTGGTGGAGGACGCCCCATGAGTAGACCACGTCGAACGTCCCGAGTCCGTCCATGAACGTGTCGTCGAGCACCGATCCCTGCTCGACCCGCCACTGCGGGTCGGCGGGGAACTCCCGAGACCGGAGCTCCTCGGTGCACGCGACCGACTGCGGGTCGTAGTCGAACGACCGGACCTCCGCCCCAAGCCGCCTCGCCGCGAGGCTGAACAGACCGCTGCCGGACCCGATGTCGAGAAAGCGGCGACCTCGCAGGTCGCGCACGTCAAGCATGCTGCGGAGCGACTCCTCCGCCTCCGCGACGCGGCGACCGTCGAGGTTCCTCAGGAACCGCGCCCAGTTCTCGCCGAACCGGAATCGATCGCCGGACTTGACCTCAAGCGCATGCGTCGTCGTCATCGCTCGTCAGAATCCTGGTTCCCACGAGGTTCAGGCGAGCCGCTCCTCGACCCCGCCGACAGAGAAGTCTAACGGTCGTGCCCCGCCTCGATGCCCCGCCTCGATGCCCCGACCAGATGTCCCGACCAGATGTCCCGAACAGATGCCCCGCCCCGATGCGGAGTCCGCGACGCGGAGCCCGAGATGATCCGCCGTCGCTCTGCAACGGATCGCCTCCGCCTCACGCCGGAGCGCTCCGCGAGACCCGAAGCGTCGAGGTCATCGCCGAGGGTCTCGACCATGGCATCGACCTCACGAACGTCCCGAGCGATGCCGCCGACTCCGCCATGGCGGATCGCGATGATCGCGAGGAGCGGGCGTTCATCACGGGGCGGTATCTTCGGTCCCCGACACAGGTCAGGAGCCGCCGCATGCCGCCAGCCCACCAGCCTCGCCGCCAGATTCCGCAGGGGCGCAGGGCAATCGTCTATGTCGGACGCGTGCTCATGGCGATCGGCGGCTTGGTGTTCCTCTCGTCGTTCTGTCTGGTCCCAGTCGAGATAACGAACGGTCCTTTGTTCTAGCCAGGCGGCGGCCCGCCCCTGGGAGGTCCTTCGTTCTCCTCCGGCGGCAGTCCGCCCCTTCCCGTCCTCCTCGCCTTTCCCGGCTTCGTGCTTCTCATCATCGGACTCCTCGTCTCGTCACTCGGCATGCAGGGTGCAGCGGGGTCAGGGCTGGTCGTTGATCCAGAGCAGGCCCGCAAGGACCTCGAGCCGCTGATCGTCTGCAGGTCGGCATGCTGAAGGACACGCTCGACGAGGCCGGACTCGACCTCGGGGCGCTTGGCGGCAAGAAGACGGAGCGAGTGGTCATGATCAAGTGCCGCGGCTGCGGTCGTTTGAACGAGGAGGACTCGTAGTTCTGCCAGGAGTGCGGTCAGTCGATGGGACCATGCTGTGACCACCATGTGACCACCATGTGACCACCATCTGACCACCATGTGACCACGCCGCGCACCGACCAAGCCGGATCCGCGACCATGCCCAGTTCAGCATCGACGTCCGATCGCCCCGACTGGCAGCCGACGCTGCGCGGCGAGCGCATCCTGCTGCGACCGATCCGAGCCGAGGACCTCGAGGCGCTCCACGCCGCGGGCAGCGATCCGCGCATCTGGGAGCAGCACTCCGCGCGGACCCGCCACGAGCGACCGGAGTTCGATCGCTACGTCGCGGGCGCGATCGCGTCAGGCGGCGGGCTCGTCGTCATCGAGGTCGGCACGGGTCGGATCGTGGGATCGAGCCGCTTCTACGACTGGAGCCCCGCCGACCGAAGCGTCGTGATCGGCTACACCTTCCTCGAGCGGGCGCACTGGGGAACCGGCGCGAACCACGAGTTGAAGCGGCTGATGCTCGACCACGCCTTCCGCTGGGCGGAGGTCGCCTTCTTCCACGCGAGCCCCGGCAACCTGCGCTCGCGCCGCGCCCTTGAGCGGATCGGCGCGCGGCTGCATGCCGAGCAGCAAGTCATGGTCGATGGCGTGCCGAGCCAGCGCGTGATCTACGCGATGCGACCGGGCGACCTGCGACCGGATGCTCGTGGCGACGAGGCTCCTGCCGCGCCGCGGCGCGAGCTCCTCGCCGACCTCGCGTCGCGCTTCGCCGAGGTCCGCCGCGAGAGCGAGAAGGCGATCGAGCAGCTCGACGCCGCGCAGCTCCGTCGATCGCTCGACGGCGACTCGAACTCGGTCGCGGTGATCATGAAGCACGTCGGCGGCAACCTCCGCTCGCGCTTCACGAGCTTCCTCGCCGAGGATGGCGAGAAGCCTTGGCGGGACCGCGAGCGGGAGTTCGTCGACGACCTTCCCCCGGGCGACGCGGGGCGCGAGGCGGCGATCGATCGCTGGCGCGAGGGATGGTCGGTGCTCGAGGCGACGCTCGCCTCGCTCTCCGACGCCGACCTCTCCCGCACGGTCCGCATCCGTGGCGAGCAGCTCTCGGTGATGCAGGCGCTCGCGCGATCGCTCGCCCACCTTGCCTATCACCAGGGTCAGATCACGCTCGTCGCGCGGATCCTCGTCGGACCGGAGCGATGGAGGACGATCACGATCCCCCGCGGCGGCACCGCCGCGCGGCGTGCGGCGATGGGATTCGATCCGAAGGCGTCAGGGTGAGGTCGGCGGGAGCTTCTGCTCCTCGCTTGCACGATCACGCGCCGCCGCTGCGCCGGGGGAAGCGTTCCACGTTCCAGGACGCCGCCACACCGTCCCTCCGGGAGCAACGCACGCTGCCGTCGGGAGGCGGAGGCGGCGAGCCGGAAAGTCGAACGACGCGCCTTGACCCGCGGAGCCACGGTCGTCCCCGCCGACGAGCGGCGGGGACGACGCGTGCAGCTCCCCGGGATGAGGGTCCCCCGGGATGAGGGTCCCCCAAGATGAGGATGCCCCGGAATGAGAAAGCGTCGATCGGTCCGCTCCGTGTCGCGCAATCCGCCAAGATCGTCGCGATTCCTCGGTCGCCCCCCCTCGGAGGGGGTTGCCAGCCATCCCACGCTCCGAACCTCCTTCCGAGAGGCGTTCGAGGTCACGACGGCATCGGAGTCCTTGGTCGAGGCGGGAGATGGCGCCTCGCCCACGACCGGCGCACGGACCGCGGCAGCGAACTCCCGCGCTCCCGGACCCCCGCAGTCCCGCGCGGCGGGGGGTGACCCGGCGGGGGGTGACCTGGATGCGGTGTCGCCCCGGCGTCGCCTGATCGATCGACTTGCGCGACTGTCGCCCATGACCCTTCCCATGACCCTCTCCCTCGCCACCGATCAAGGTCCCGTCGCGCTCCGCGTCGTCCGCTGGATCGCCCGCGCTGCGAGCCTCGCCAGCCTCGGGCTGCTCGGGCTCTTCGCGACGAGCGGCGGCGAGGCACCAAGCACCTTCGAGTGGGTGCTCCTCGCGTGCTTCCCGATCGGCGTCGGAGTCGGCATGGTCCTCGCGTGGTTCCGCGAAGTCCTCGGCGGCGTGGTCACGCTCGGATCCCTCGCCGCATTCCACCTGCTGCTTCTCCTCGACGAGAGCCGACCTCCGAGCGGACCTTGGTTCCTGGTGCTTGCCTCGCCGGGGATCGTGCTCCTTGTCGTCGGGCTGATCGCGCGGCGAAGCGCCCGCCGATCAGCGTGATCGCTACGCTGCGTCGCCTCGCCGCGCGTCGTGTCCTCGCCATGCCGATCCTCCCGTCGAGCCTCCTCGCGCTTCTCCTTGCTCCCTCGGTGACGGTCGAGCCGCCCGTCGAGTCCTTGCCTGCGGTAACTCCGGTCGCCTCGTCGGGGGTGACCGGCGAGCTCCTGATGCACGCCGAGGTGCCCTCCTCCGTGCCGCAGGTCCGTCCGCGGAACGTCGTGGTCTGGCTGCCGCCTGGGTACTCCGATCCGGCAGCGGTCTCGACGCGCCATCCCGTCCTCTACATGCACGACGGGCAGAACTGCTTCGATCCGTCGACGGCGTTCCTCGGTCGCGAGTGGCGTGCCGACGAGGTCGCCGATCGCCTCGTGCGGGAGGGACGGATCGAGCCCCCCATCATCGTCGGGATCTGGAACACCCCCGACCGCGTCGCCGACTACACGATCGACGAGGACCTCGAGAAGGATCGCTCCGACCGCAAGCCGCAGGGTCGCGGCGGGCGCGGGGACGCGTACCTGCGGTGGATCGTCGAGGAGCTCAAGCCCGCGATCGACCGCCGCTACCGCACCCGCCCAGACCGCGCAAGCACCGCGATGATGGGAAGCAGCCTCGGGGGGCTCATCTCCCTCGCCGCCGCGGAGAGGCATCCGGAGGTCTTCGGTCGGATCGCCGCGGTCAGCCCGAGCCTCTGGTGGAACGAAGGCAGCGTGATCGAGCGATGGCGACGAAGCACGCCGCCGGTCGACCGACTCTGGATCTGCATGGGAGACCAGGAGCGGAAGGGTCTCGACGAGTCGCTCCGCCGACTCGAGTCGGCGATCCGGGAGGGCGGTTCGCCGACCGCCGAGCGCCTGCACGCCGAGGTCGTCGCGGGCGGCACGCACGACGAGCCGAGTTGGTCGGCGAGGCTTGATCGGATCCTGATCCATCTCTTCCCGGCTCCGCTGCCTCCCGAGGGCTCGTCATCGCCGCCGAACGCGAGACCGGGCGGGGCGACGGGCGAGACCTCGTCGCCAGCGCGCTGAGCGACGTCGATCATCGACGCGCAAGTACCCCGCCCGAGCCTCGCCGCCAGACCCAAGGCGATCTCGTCCGCTGCCGCGCGGGAGCGGTACATTGCTCCCGGAGGCCTCTCGATGCTTGATCGCCTGCTCGACCCCCTGACCTCGGCGCAGCTGCTGACCGCGGCGATCCTCGCGATCCTCTTCCTGCAGTCGGGGCTCGACAAGGTCCTCGACTTCAAGGGCAACCTCGCCTGGCTCCAAGGGCACTTCGCGAAGTCCCCGCTCCGTGGTCAGGTGACGCCGATGCTCGCGGTGATCACCTTGACCGAGTGCGCGGCGGGCGTCCTCGCCGCGGTGGGCACCGTGCAGATCGCCCTCTCCGGCTCGACCGCGGTCGCCCTCGGGGGCGCGCAGCTCTCCGCCCTCAACCTCGTGATGCTCTTCTTCGGGCAGCGCCTCGCGAAGGACTACGCGGGCGCCGCGGGCCTCGTCCCGTACTTCATCCTCGCGGTCGGCGCCATCATCCTCCTCGGTCGGTGACCCGCGGGAGCCCCGCCGCGTGATCAAGTACCTCGGCTCGAAGCGCTTGCTGCTCGGAAGGATCGTCGAGGCGGTCGCCGGCGCCGCGTCGAGCCCGTTGGTGCTCGACCTCTTCTCCGGCACCGCCCGCGTCGGGCACGCCCTCAAGAGCCGCGGGCTGCGGGTGATCTCGAACGATCACAACGCCTACGCGGAGGTGCTCGCCCGCGGGCTCGTCGCCGCGGACCGCGAGGAGGTGGAGGTCCCGGCGCGGCGGCTGCTCGAAGATCTCTCGCGCCTTCCGCCGCGACCCGGCTACTTCACCGAGACCTTCTGCGAGCAATCCCGCTTCGTGCATCCTCGGAACGGCGCCCGCATCGACGCGATCCGCGAGGAGATCGCCCGCCTCGCCCTCCCCGCGGACCTCGAGGCGGTCCTCCTCGTGGCGCTCATGCTCGCGGCGGACCGCGTGGACTCGACGACCGGCGTCCAGATGGCGTACCTCAAGGAGTGGGCGCCGCGGGCGCGCCATGACCTCGAGCTCCGCATGCCGCCGGTGCTGCCGCGGATCGCCGCCGGTCGCTGCGCCGCGCTCGGGCTCGACGCGGTCGAGGCGGCGAGGGTCTCTCCCGCCGACGTCGCGTACGTCGACCCGCCCTACAACCAGCACTCGTATCTCGGCAACTACCACGTGTGGGAGTCGCTCGTCCGCTGGGACAAGCCCGAGACCTTCGGCGTCGCCTGCAAGCGGATCGACTGCCGCGAGCGCGGGAGCGACTTCAACTCGAGGCGCCGCTGCCGCGAGGCGATGCGGACGCTCCTCGACGCGATCGACGCGCGGGTGATCGTCGCCTCCTTCAACGACGAGGGGCATCTGCCACGCGAGGCGATGGAGTCGCTCCTGCGGGAGCGGATCGGCGCTCGCGGTCGCCTCGAGGTGCTCGCCATCGACCACCCCCGCTACGTCGGCGCGCGGATCGGCATCCACAACCCCCGCGGCGAGAAGGTCGGCAGGGTGGGCAGGCTCCGCAACGTCGAGCACCTCTTCGTCGCGACGGCAGACGCGCCTCCGACCGCGATCCGTGAGCTCGTCCCGTCAAGCCCGTCGGCGATCCCCTCGGAGGTCCGAGATGGCTCGCGCGAGCTCGAGTCGATCGCCGGCGCGTGAGGCGAAGTCTCCGCTCGCAGGTCGCCCGGCGGACCTGCCCTGATGGACGCCGCACGGCGCAGTCATGGCGAGCGGTGTCGCTCGCCGTCCGGCATCGTCCTCAGCATCCGCACCAGCGGCACGTCCACCAGGAACGGACCGAAGGGCACCACCGCGCCGACGAGTCCCCAGAAGGTCAGCGCGTTCGAGATCGGGACGCGCGTCCGAGCGACCCAGAGCATCAGGACGTAGACGACGAAGAGCGCTCCGTGGATCGAGCCCACGATCGTGACCGCGAGCGGCATGTCCGCGAGGTACTTGAGCGGCATCGCGACGAGGAAGAGAAGGAGCGTCGAGGTGCCCTCGATGATCCCCATCCAGATGAGCCATCGGAGATAGGCAGGATCGCGGACCGAGTGTTGCGGCTGGGCGTTCATGGGGCGGGATGCTAGGAGGAGGTCGACCGCGGAAGCCGCCGCGGACGCAGGAGGGTGACAGGACGACCAGAGGTCGAACCGAGGTCGAACCGAGGTCGAACCGAGGTCGACCGCAGAACGATCACCGTCGATCGACGGCTCCGCGGCGCTCGTGATCGACGCGTCGGCAAGACCGCATCAGGGAACCGAGGCTTCCCTTCCGCCTCCGTCGATCTCGCGCACAATCCCGGCGTGCCCTTCCGCCGCTCGAGCGAGCCGACCTCCGCGTGGCGCCAGCGATTCCTCGCGGCGGAGTTCGTGCTCGTCTGGTTCGGACTCCCGGCGCTCCTCGCGTGGGGACCGTGGCGGGTCATGCCGCTACCGGTCCTCTGGGTCGCGGCGGCGATCGGTCTCGTCGCGCTCCTCCTCTCGAGGGAGTTCGATCGCCGCGAGCTCATCGACCTCCGACCGCTGCGGCGCGAGCTGCCGCTCGTCCTGCTCCGCGCTGGGCTCGTGGCGATGGCGGTCGCGGGACTCACGCTCCTCGTCGCGCCGGAGCGGATGCTCGAGCTGCCACGGGAGCGCCCCGGGCTCTGGCTCCTGATCGTCCTTCTCTATCCGATCTTCTCGGTGATCCCGCAGACGGTGCTCTATCGCTGCCTGATCTCCTTCCGCTATCGCGAGCTCTTCGGCGCGGGAAGGACCTGGCCGATGGCGATCGCCGGAGGCATGGCGTTCGGGGCGGCGCACCTCCTCTTCCGGAACGGGATCGCCCCGACGCTCACCCTGCTCGGCGGCGTGGTGCTGATGCGGACCTACCTCGCGCACCGCTCGGCACCGATCTCGGCGCTCGAGCACGCCCTCTACGGGCTCGCCCTCTTCACCTTCGGGCTCGGGCGGTGGTTCCATGGCGGCGCGATCGAGTAGGGTTCGAGCGAGGAGTCGAGCCGGGAGATCCGCCCGACAAGGGCGAGGCGGTTGGAGCGAGTTGCGCTCGCAACCTCCACCAGAAGATGCGAGACTTCCCGCCGCGGCGGTCGGGGTTCCGTTCAAGCTCCGTCGGACGGCGCGACGCGATCGCCGACCTCGCCCGCTCGGGACGACGCGACTCGGAACGCGTGTCCTCGCGTCGCGTGCCTCCGCTTCGGTCTCTCCAGGTCTGGTCCTCCCCGCCATGACAGCCCACATCGCGGTCCTCGCCTCGCTCGGCGCGGTCATCATCCTGAGCCCGGAGGTGCTGCTGCTCGGTCTGCTTGCCGCGAGCGACAAGAAGATGCCGAGGCGCGCGGCGATGTCCTTCGCGTTCGGCGCCGCGGTCGGCATCGCCGCGTGGTTCCTGATCGGGACCTTCATCGCCCCGAGCACTCATCACGAGGAGGCGCACCTCGGCTGGCCCGCCTTCTGGATCCGCGTCGGCATCGCGACGATGCTGCTCGTCCTCGGGACCATCCGCGCGATCGGGGCGATCCGCGGCTCGCCGGTCGAGCCGGTCAGGCTTCCCGAGCAGGCGCACGGCGAGCCGCGAGGGATCCACGCCCTCATCAACCGGCTGCTCACCACCGACGGGCTCCCCACGCCGCGGCGCATCGTCCGCGCGTTCATGATCGGCGTCGTCGCAAGCGGGCACAGCCCGAAGATCTTCCCCGTGGCGATGGCGGCGGGCTATCAGGCTATGCAGATCCATCCGGTCGAGGACCGCGTCGTCGGCACCATCGCCTTCGCGTCGCTCTCCGTCCTTCCGGGGCTCATGCCGCTCGCGATCGAGATGCTGCGACCGGGATCCTCCGCGGGGCTCCGCGAGGTCTGCGAGCGCTTCATGAAGCGGAACTCGCGGACGATCGTGGCGATCCTGCTGATCGGGATCGGGCTCTACGTCGCGTGGCACGCCTGGAGCGAGATGCCCGCGACCTGATCGATCGACGCCTCCGCGGAGAGCGGTGCGGACCGCGGCAGATCGCGCCAGATCGCGCCAGATCGCGCAAGAGAAACGGTCGGGCGAGGTCGCCCGACCGTCTCGATGCGCGTCATCGCGCGGCGTGACGCCGCGCCAGGATCAAGCGGTCACTGGCACGCGCTGCCGGTGCAGCACGCGCCCGCGACGCAGCAGCCGTCGGCGCAGCAGTCCGCGCCGCAGCAGCCGTCGTCGCAGCAGCCCTCGACCGCGCAGGCGGTCGAGCAGGAGCCGCCTTCGCAGCAGGTGAAGGCGCAGCAGCCGTCGTCGCAGCAGCCGCTCTCGCAGCAGCAGCAGGACGCGGTGCAGGGGCACTCGACCGGGCAGCAGTCGCAGAGCCCGCAGCAGGAGGCGCCCATCGAGGACGCCGGGATCGCGCCGAAGTTCGCGGACATCCCGATGGAGCCGGCGAGCACCGCGACCTGGATCATCATGCCGAACATGGTGGATTCCCTTCGAGGAAGTTGGTCGTAGGAAGTCGGTCAAGCAAGACCGACGCGGAGCGCTCGACCCTGCCCGGACCTTCCGGGCAGAGGAGGTCGGCGCACCGACCGGCACGCGGCACCTCCGAGGCGCCGCGTGGGGGTGCGCCGCGCTAGACCGTCCAGAGGCAGATCGTCGCCCGCCGCACCGCCTGCGGAGGCGGCGATGGAGCAGGGGTCGCCGCCCATCGCGCTGGCTCGCGCCATCCGCCGAGGTCGCCCTCGAGGGCATTACCGACGTGGACGAGGAGCGGAACGATCGGGCGATCGAGGTCGCGCTCGATCCCGAAGGTGAGCGAGAACTCGAGCGAAGTCGTCAGCCGGCAGCAGCCCGGATCGCTCGTGTCGAGGAGAAGGAGCGTCCCATCGTGCGAGCAGTCCCGCTCGTCCGGCGAGTGGCAGGGACTGGGGGTCGCCGGCATGCCGCAGCAGGACGCGTCGCAGCCGTCGGCGGTCGCGACCTTCGCAGGCTGGTCGCAGGTCCCCACGTTGCAGGAGGAGCACCGCAGCCTCGGGTTGATCGCCGAGACGGCGAGCAGGATCGCGAGGATCAGGGACCACCACCGCACGAGGCAAGAGTAGTCTCGACCGACGCCGGGGCAAGCATGAGTGGCGGTCTTGCCGAGGGTGCTCGAGGGGGGCGGGTGGGGTCCCGCGTCCACGGTCGCCTCCCCGGGGGGGCGGTCGGACGGGTCGAGAATCCCCGCCGCGGGGACCACTTCCAAGGCATGCGGGCTGGAGGTTCCCATCGAGGTGCCCATCGACGTACCCATCGATGGGTCATCGATGGGGGTCATCGATGGGTGTCCACGAATGCCCGATGGGTGTCCACGAATGCCCCCGCAACTCGACGCGGTGGACCGCATTCGCATGAAATTGACTTGCCCCCCCCCGACGTGAAGTAGCCTCGAAACGAGCCGCTCGCGCATGTCGGCCGCTGAATCGCCGAACCCCGGAGCCATGACCATGTCCCCATCGCTCGCCCCACTTCTCGCCCCACGTCGCAGCCGGAGCGCCGTCGGCACGGCGCTGCTTGGATGCTCGCTGGCCGTCGTCGCCTCAAGCACCGCCGCTGCGTCGGTCCTCGTCAAATATCCGTTCAACAACAACGCCGATGGCAACAGCGGGTTCAACTACACCACCTTCGATTCCAGCGTGCTGGCGGGTTCCGTGGTGGCCGCCGGCTCCGGCCTAGGCGTGTTCACTGTCGGCACCGACAGTTGGAGCGGTGCGATGCAGGTGCTGAAGACCGGGCCCAGCACGGACGTCGCGGGAGCCAACGCGGCCACGGCCCTCGCGAACAACTGGTACTTCTCCGTCACCCTCACCGCCCTCACGACCATGTCGATCGGTTCCATCGACGTGGACTGGAGCCGCGGCGGCACCTCCGAGCAACGCGGATGGTTTGTCCGCTCGAGCCTGGACGGTTTCTCGAGCGACCTCTTCACGAACTCGACGCCCGCCGGGACGCCGACGGGCCTGCAATCGCAGGCCATCAGCCTGTCCGGATTCACCGGCTTGAGCTCGGTCGTGTTCCGCTTCTATAGCTGGACGCCGGAGACCGCCCGTTACATGGACTTCCAGAACCTGCAGTTCAACACGCTGACCGCCGCGATACCAGGGCCAGGTGCCGCCGGCCTTGCGGCATGCGGACTGCTCGGGCTCGGCCGACGTCGGCGGCGCTGAGCGGCGGACGCGTTCGATCAACGACCACGAACCGACCCGGCTCCCGTGAGGGGGCCGGGTTGTCTCCGGGCGAGTCAGATGACGACCGTCACGCGTTCACTGATCGCGCGGGTGTCCACGACCGCCCAACCGCCGCCGATCGATGGGTGTCCACGAATCGGGTGGAATCGG
>Ga0194131_10010197_pt1 | contig 11580 bp, 9 predicted proteins | sample TA2KigO120mmetaG_FD_148631 | JGI IMG/M metagenome (GOLD analysis project Ga0194131, IMG submission 148631) | Freshwater microbial communities from Lake Tanganyika, Tanzania - TA2015053 Kigoma Offshore 120m | ecosystem: Environmental > Aquatic > Freshwater > Lake | place: Tanzania: Lake... | reverse complement strand
TTGCCGCCCCCTGGACCCCCGCTAGCCTTTCTCTGTTCCGCGGGAAGAGAAGCGGCTTGTTTCGCACCGCCCGAAGACTCACACAAAACCGGGCTCAACGATTCCACTTGAACCCCGTACCAAGACAAGGGACACGCCAAGAATTCTCGAATCGCCTAGCCAAACACCCGATGCACCGCCTCGTATTTCACGCTCGGGAAGATGTGCCGGTAGCGCTTCTGCTGGAAACTTTCGTGGCAGAGAACTCATTGAAAAACATGGGAAAACAGCCTAAAATGGCAGAGAACATGGAGCAAGGAAAGTTTGCGTAACTTCATGCCGTTTCTAATGTTTCGGCGAAACCGAGCGACCGCCTTCGGAACCGTAGGTTGGGGGTTCGAATCCCTCCGGGCGTAGTCATCTCAAAAGTTGCACGCACGCCGAGGACCACTTGTGCACGCGCCAGTGGTGCGCGTGCAGCAAGCGGCCCAAGGCCAAGCGCGGCCCACTGATTACCCGCGGAGGCGTTATGACGGCCCCACGTTCGGATGCCCTCGTGCTCTTTGGCGCCACGGGAGATCTGGCGTACAAGAAGATCTTTCCAGCGCTGCAAGCCATGATTCAGAGAGGCAAGCTGGACATGCCGGTTGTCGGCGTGGGCCGAACCGAATGGACCGTTGACCAGTTCAAGGCGCGGGCCAGGGACAGCCTGGAACAGAATGGTGGTGTGGATTCCGCCGCATTCGCGAAGCTTTGCTCCCTGCTGAACTACATCTCCGGTGACTATGGCGAGCCGTCGACCTTTTCCAGACTGCGGACCGTGCTAGGTGCTGCCGAGCGACCGCTCTACTATCTGCTGGTTCCGCCCAGCGTCTTTGCAACCGTTGTCGAAGGACTGGCGAAGTCTGGCTGCGTCAAGGGCGCACGCGTTGTTCTCGAGAAGCCCTTTGGCCGGGACCTTTCATCGGCGAGAAATCTGAATCGCACGCTGCACGCCCACTTCCCAGAGAAGGCCATCTTTCGCATTGATCATTATCTCGGCAAGGAACCGGTTCAAAACCTCATCTATTTCCGCTTCGCAAACCCGCTGCTGGAAGCCGGCTGGAACAAGCAGCATGTGGAAAGCATGCAGATCACGATGGCGGAGAATTTCGGGGTTGCCGGCCGCGGCAAGTTCTACGAAGAAACGGGGGCCATCCGCGACGTGGTGCAGAATCACATGCTGCAGGTGATCGCATGCCTTGCCGAGGAATGCCCGGTCAGCGGCGACGGCGAGGCGCGGCGCGATGAACGCGCCCGCGTGCTCAAGGCCGTCCGGACGCTGGCAACGTCCGATGTCGTACGCGGCCAGTTCCGCGGTTACCGCAAAGAGGCGGGCGTGGCGGGCGACTCCAGGGTCGAGACCTTCGCAGCGGTTCGCTTTCACATCGACAACGCTCGCTGGGACGGTGTGCCTTTTTTCGTCCGCGCGGGCAAATGTCTGCCCGTCACTGCAACCGAAGTCCTCGTCAGGATCAAACGGTTTCCTCGGCCCGTGCTCGACGAGGCCATGCAGTCGCCGGCCAACTATTTCCGGTTTCGAATCAGTCCCGATGTGGTGCTGGCGCTGGGTACGAAGTTCAAGAAGCCCGGAGAGAAGATGGTCGGCGAACCCATTGAACTGCTGGTCTGCCATGAATTGCCGGGCGAGATGGGGGCGTATGAGCGACTCCTCGGCGACGCCGCCAGCGGCGATGGCATGCTCTTCGGCCGCGCGGATATCGTCGAGGAGGCCTGGCGCATCGTCGATCCGATCCTCGGCAATGCGACGCCGCTCTCCGAATACGAAGCCAACAGCTGGGGGCCGGCCGAAGCCGAGCGTACTCTGGCCCCCGAGGGAGGATGGCACAACCCAAAAGCGGAAGAAGAGTGCTCATGACACTGCCGCCCTCGCCGACATCGCGCCAAGCGCTTGCGGTGTCTCAAGCTTGCACGGCGGGCTCACGCGCCGACGCTCGCCTTCCGAGAGACACCGCGCGACGCTCCGGAATTCCTCGTCGCGGCCAACTCGCGGCTGGCTCCCCCCTCTGGCTGCCGTCGCCTTGTGCATGTATCCTGAATAGCGAATCGCAACTTTGCATCACGGATTCGCACCATGCCCTATATCGGCATCGACTTCGGCACCAGCAATTGCGTGGTCGCCAATTTTCAATACGGCCAGGCGGAGGTCATCCCCAATCAGGAAGGGCAGCGCTGGACGCCGTCGGTGGTCACGCTCCGCCGCGACGGCAGCCTCGCCTTTGGCCAGGAGGCCAAGGAGAACTTCGACGAGCAGCGATCCATCCGCTCCATCAAGCGCATCCTCGGCACGCCGGAGCGCGTCCCGCTCGTCGGCCAGAACCTGCGCACGGAGCAGGTAGCTGTCATGCTCTTCAGCCTCTTGAAGCGAGACGCCGAGCGGCATCTCAACGAGACCTTCACGCGGGCGGTGGTGACGATCCCGGCCAACTCGAAGGGGCTGGCCCGGCATGCCACCAAGCTCTGCGCCGGGGCCGCCGGCTTGCAGGTGCTGACGCTCATCAACGAGCCGACGGCGGCGGCCATCTGTTACGGCCTCAATGCCCAGCAGCAGCAGACCGTCCTCGTCTACGACTTCGGCGGCGGCACGCTCGACGTCACCGTGCTGCGCATCCATCACGGTATCTTCGAGGAGATCAGCAGCAAGGGCATCGGCAAGCTGGGCGGCGACGACATCGACGCCGCACTCGGCAACGTCATCGCACGCCGTTTCCAGGAGAAGACCGGCTACGACATCCTCAACTCACCGTACAAGACGCAGTTCATGCTGGCCGTCGAGAAGGCCAAGATCGAGCTGTCCACCACCGAATCGACGGTATGCCGCAAGCCGGAACTGGTCCCCGAGCGACACCTGAGCCTCGAGGAGGAGATCGACCGCGCCACCCTGGAGCGCGAAATCATGCCGCTGGTCGTGAAGTCCGGCACGGCCATTGACGAGGCGCTGTCGCTGCGCGGTCTGCGGCCACGCGACATCGACCGTGTCCTGCTCGTCGGCGGCACCAGCAAGATGCCCGTCATTCGCAAGTTCGTCAGCGAGAAGCTAGAGGGCAAGGAGCCGGAGCCGTTCGACCGCGTCGATCCCATGACCTGCGTGGCCCAGGGGGCGGCCATCGTCTCCGCCATCCTGCAAGGGGCGCCGGGCCTCGACAACTATGGCTACAGCGTCAAGCTCGAACATTCGCTGTGCGCCAATCCCATCAACGAGAAACGGCAGGTATATCTCGACCCCATCGTTCGCCGCGGGGCGGATATCCCCTGCTCGTTCACCAAGACGTATCATCCCGTCGCGGACCCGGCCGAGCGAGTCGTCATCAGCGTCTACGAGGGCGACGTCTACGACGCCCCGGACAGCCAGGACAACGTCAAGCTGGCGGAGATTCCCTGGGAGTTCAATCCGCCGCGTACACAGCGCGACGGCGCCCTGGAAGTCACCTTCGAGTACGGCGACGACGGCATCCTCACCGTGCAGATCTCCGATCCGCACGGCGGACACAAGAAGCGCTTCGCCATCCAGCAGTCCGGCCCGGACCAGATGGACACCACGCAGATCATGCGCATGAAGCGCATCAACGAAGACCTGATGCAGCGCTCCGACAACCTGGAGCAGACTGCCGAGTATCGCGATGCCCTGGAAGTGCTCAAGAAAACCGAGCAGGATGTGATTCCCAAGCTGGACAATCCCGCCGACCGTCGCGAGCTGGAAGAGATGTGCCGCATGGTCCGCGAAGCGATGGGTTCGAGCGACCGCAAGAAGATCGAAGAGGCCAGCGCGGCGCTGAATGACCGGTTGTTGAACTATGCGTATCTGCTCTGATTGCTTGCGTTTCGCGCTCGCGCGGCGCCTTGCGAACGCGAAACGTAAACAGGCGAGACAGTGATGCGTTGTCCACAATGCAACAAGGAGCAAACCGAGCTGTCGCCGCGCTGCGGCAGTTGCCAGGCGGATCTCGCGCTACTCGTCGATTACGTCAGTCATCTGCAAGGCGGGCTGGAGCGTGCCGACAACTTGACGCGGGCCGGCGAGCTGGGCCAGGCCGTCTGGGCATACCTCGAAGTGCTCGAAGTCGATCCCGACAATGCAACTGCCCGGCGGCAGGTGGGACAGGTGGCGACGGCGGTGCGGCAGTTTGACCAGACCGCGCCAGGTCGCCGCTGGCTGGGCCGCATGCGCGGCGAGGGGGACGGCTGGCGCAACTATGCCATGGTAGCGCTCCTGGCCATCGGCATCGGCGTGATCGCCTTCTCGGTCGGCTACGGCGTCGGCGGCTGGACGCCGACGGAAGAAGAGCCGACCATCACGATGCCGGAAGGGCCGCGCGATTCGGCGACCGGGAAGTAGCAGCCCTGTTTACGTTTCGCGCTCGCAGATGCACTCGCCGCTCGCCGAATCGTGCCTCCGAACGCGAAACGTAAACAACCGAGGTGCCTCCTTGCCGGAACTGCCCGAGGTCGAAACCGTCGTTCGTGAGCTTCGGCCACGGCTGGTGGGCCGGCGCATCGTAGCCGTCCGCGCCAGCCGGCAACGCTTGCGCCTCCCCTGGTCGAAATCCTGGAACGCCGTCGTCGCCAATCGCCGGGTCCTCGCCGTGCACCGACGCGGCAAGTGGATTCTGGTAGCGCTCGAAGAGGAGCGCTTCCTCGTCGTACACCTAGGCATGACGGGCCAGCTGACGGTCATGCCGGCGACCGAACCGCCACAGTCGCACACCCACCTGATCTTTCCGCTGGACGACGGCGCGCAGCAACTTCGTTTCCGCGACATCCGCCGCTTCGGCAGTGCCCGCGTCTTTTTCGAGCCGGCACGCCTGCAACAATTCTTCGACGATACAAAGCTCGGCCCCGAGCCATTTGAGCTCAAGCCCGGCGACTGGCAGGACAGCCTGGCGCGGACCCATCGCTGCCTGAAGGCAGTCTTGCTCGATCAGCGCGTGGTGGCCGGCGTCGGCAACATCTACGCCGATGAATCGCTGTTCGAGGCCAGGCTGCACCCGGCCCGCATTGCCGAAACGGTTCGCAAGGACGAAGCCGAGCGCTTGCGCTGCGCCATCGTCGCCGTCTTGAACCGGGCCATCGCCAAGCGCGGCTCCAGCATCCGCAACTACGTCGGCGGCTCGGGGCTCAAGGGCGACTACCAGGATGAGTTCCGCGTCTACGGCCGGACCGATGAGCCCTGTGCGAAATGCGGCGTGCCGATCTCGTGTATCCGCCTCGCCGGCCGTTCGACGCACTTCTGTCCGCGCTGCCAGAAAGCAAAACTAGAAACCAGAAACTAAAAACTAGAAACCAGTAACTTGAAGATAGAATGGCCACGAGTTTGCCATCGTTTCTGTTTCTAGTTTTGAGTTTGAGTGCCATGCAAGTCGTCCTCACGGTCATCGAGGGGCCGCACAAGGGGCGCGAGTTTGCGTTCACGGGGCACGATACGTTCCTGGTGGGCCGGTCGAAGCGCACGCACTTTCAGCTGCTCTCCAAGGACAGGTATTTCTCGCGCATCCATTTTCTGGTCGAGGTGAATCCGCCGCGCTGCCGGCTGGTGGACATGAACAGCCGCAACGGCACGTTCGTCAACGACGAGCGCGTGCAGTCGCGCGAGCTGCGGCACGGCGACCGCATCAAGGCCGGGCACACCATCCTGCAAGTGAACGTCCCAGAAGACGAGCCGGCGGCTGACCAGGGACCAGACACGCTCTCGTGGGAAGACCTGGTTGAAGCACCGCCCGCCTCGCAGCCAACCGAAACCACGACGGCGACATTGCCGGAGATTCCCGGCTATCACGTGCTCCGCGAGCTGGGCCGCGGCGGCATGGGAGTAGTCTACCTGGCACGCGACGAACGTGAGGGCGTTCGCGTCGCGCTGAAGACCATCACGCCGGCGGTGGCGCCGTCGCGTGCCATGGTCGAACGCTTCTTGCGCGAGGCCACCATCCTGAGGCATCTGCGGCATCCACGCATCGTCTCGTTTCACGACATGGGCGAGGCAGGCGGGCTCCTCTATTTCGCAATGGACTACGTGGCGGGGACCGACGCTTCGCGGCTGGTGAAGAAGCACGGTCCGCTGCCGGTCAAGTCCGCGATCGTGGCGACGTGCCAGCTCCTCGAGGCTCTCGAATACGCCCACGAACAAGGCTTCGTGCATCGCGACATCAAGCCGGCCAATCTGCTTCTCAAGAGTGATGAACGCAGAATGATGAATGATGAACGGAAAAAGGAACGCCGTTCATCATTCATCATTCATCAATCGTCATTTGAAGGAGTCAAGCTTGCCGACTTCGGCCTGGCGCGCGTGTATCAGACATCGCAGCTCAGCGGGCTGACGCTGAGCGGCGAGTTCGGCGGCACCATGCAATTCATGCCGCCGGAGCAGATCACGCACTATCGGCAGGCGCGGCCCGCCGGCGATCAGTTCGCGACGGCCGCCACGCTGTATTACCTGCTGACCGGCCAGTTTGTATACGACTTCAAGGACAGCCGCAAGATGCCGATGCTGCTGATCCTCGAGGAAGACCCCGTCCCCATCGAGAAACGCGGCGTCAAGCTGCCGGCGGGGTTGGCCGAGGTCATCGGCCAGGCGCTGGCGCGCGAGCCGGCGGAACGCTTCGCCGACGTGGCAGAGTTTCGCGAAGCGCTGGCGGAATTTGTGTAGCTCGCTTGCGGTTTCGCGCACAGGCTGGCGCGCGAATGCGCGAGACCGCAAGCGATTGACTCGATCGCGGTATAATTGGAATCATGAGTGAAGGGAAACCGACTATCGGCTTACCGATGATCTCGACGGCGCCGACGGCGCTCGACCCGGTGTGCGGCATGACCGTCGCCCCGGCGACGGCGGCCGGCTCGACCGTGCATGATGGGCAAACTTACCATTTCTGCAGCACGCATTGCCTGGCGAAGTTCAAGCAGGATCCGGCTCGCTATTTGAATCGCGCCGCTCCCCGCGAAGCATGCCCCACGCCGCCGAACGCCGTCTACACGTGTCCCATGCATCCGGAGGTGGTCAGCGATCATCCGGGGGCGTGCCCGAAGTGCGGCATGGCGCTGGAGCCGATGGTGGCGACGGCCGACGAGGGGCCCAATCCGGAGCTGGCCGACATGAGCCGGCGCTTCTGGATCGGCGTCGTCCTCGGCTTCCCGGTATTCATCATCGCCATGGCCGGCATGCTGCCGGGCAATCCGCTGCACGCGCTTAACCCGGCGATCCTCAACTGGGGACAGCTGATCCTGGCGACACCTGTGGTGCTGTGGTGTGGCTGGCCGTTTTTCGAGCGGGCCTGGCTGTCGGTCGTGCATCGCAGTCCGAACATGTTCACGCTGATTGCACTTGGCGTGGGGGCGGCGTTCCTTTACAGCGTCGCCGCCACGTTGGCCCCGGGCTGGTTTCCGGCGGGTTTTCGCACGCACGGCGGCGTCGAGCCGTACTTTGACACGGCCGTGGTCGTCACCGTCCTCGTCCTGCTCGGCCAGGTGCTGGAGCTGCGCGCCCGCGGACAAACGGCAGGCGCCATCCGCCGGCTGCTCGGTCTCGCGCCCAAGACGGCGCGGCGGGTTCGGCCCGACGGCGTCGAGGAAGACGTGCCCATCGAGCATGTCAATGTCGGAGACGTGCTGCGCATCCGGCCCGGAGAGAAGGTGCCCGTCGATGGCTCTGTGACCGATGGCCGCAGCGCGGTGGACGAGTCGATGGTGTCCGGCGAGCCGATTCCCGTCGAGAAGGAACCGGGCAGCAAGGTGATCGGCGGCACGGTCAACGGCACGGGTAGCCTGCTCATCCGCGCGGAGCGGGTCGGCGGCGACACCTTGCTGTCACAGATCGTCCGCATGGTCGGCGAGGCGCAGCGCAGCCGGGCGCCGGTGGAACGGCTGGTGAACCAGGTGTCGCGCTACTTTGTGCCGACGGTGATCTTCATCAGCGCCGCTACATTCGTCATCTGGTCGGCGTGGGGCGAGCCGCCGCGGCTGGCGCACGCGCTGGTAAACGCCGTGGCCGTGCTGATTATTGCTTGCCCGTGCGCCCTGGGATTGGCAACGCCGATGGCCATCATGGTGGGCACGGGCAAGGGGGCCGAGCATGGCGTGCTCTTCAAGAGCGCCGAAGCCCTGGAGGTCCTGCATCGTGCGGACACCCTGATCGTGGACAAGACAGGCACGCTCACCGAGGGCAGGCCGCGCCTGGCTGGCGTGCATGCCGTCGGCGACATGAGCGAGAACGACGTTCTTCGCCTGGCCGCAGGCCTGGAGAAGAGCAGCGAGCATCCGCTGGCCGACGCCGTCGTCCGTGCGGCCCAAGAGCGCGGCCTGGCGATTCCGGAAGCGCAACACTTCCAGTCCATCACCGGCAAGGGAGTGGTCGGCGAGGTCGAGGATCATGCCATCGTGTTTGGCAACGCTGCGCTGCTTGCCGAGAAGAACATCGCGACCGACAGCGTCAAGGCGCGCGTCGAAGAATCTCAGCGCGCGGGGCAGACCGTGGTGCTGGTCGCGGTCGATGGCAGATTGGCTGGGTTGATCGGCGTCGCGGATCCGATCCGCGCGACGACACCGGAAGCGATCCGACAACTTCGCGACGACGGCATGCGCGTCATCATGCTCACCGGCGACAGCAAGGCGACCGCCCAGGCCGTCGGCAGACAGCTTGGCCTCGATGAAGTGTTCGCGGAGGTGCTGCCGGCCGAGAAGTACGAAGTCGTCAAGCGACTGCAAGCGGAGGGTCGGATTGTGGCGATGGCCGGCGACGGCGTCAACGACGCCCCGGCCCTGGCCCAGGCCGACGTCGGCATCGCCCTGGGCAGCGGGACCGACGTGGCCATGGAAAGCGCCGGCATCACGCTGGTGCATGGCGACCTGCGCGGCATCGCCCGCGCCCGCCGCCTCAGTCGCGACACCATGCGCAACATCCGCCAGAACCTGTTCCTTGCCTTTGCCTACAATGCCGTGACCATTCCCGTCGCCGCCGGCGTGCTGTACCCGGTCTTCGGCATCCTCATCAATCCCATCTGGGCCAGCGCAGCCATGAGCCTCAGTTCACTTTCAGTTGTTGGGAATGCGTTACGATTGCGAGCAGCCAGGTTCTAGCTTCAGCCAAGCCAGACGTGTTCGCGAGGGGTGACGGTCGCTCGGTGATCACTTCCAGTGCCGACTGCTTGATTTCGAGGTCGAAACTGGTTTTTAGTGGCACTTCCTCCGTCGTCACATGCGGCGGCCTTTGGCGAGCTATTGCCAAAAGTTGTGGATAGTCGAGAGCAAAAGGCGGCGTACTTTGGGAGGAAATCAACCACGATTCTTCTTAGCTGGCCAACGAGGCCGAGGAGTACGCCACCATGGAGTTTTCTACGAACGAAATGCGGATCGTCCCACTGGTTCCGAGCCAGGAGAGCAAGGATGTCCTCAGCGACATCTTGCGACAGGGTGCCCAGAAGATGCTTGGCCAGGCCATCGAGGCGGAGGTCGAGGATTGGCTCCGGCAGCGGGCCGAGTGCCGCGACGAGCGTGGCCGACAACAACTGGTGCGCAACGGCCATTTGCCCGAGCGTTCCCTGGTCACCGGTCTGGGCGAGATCAAGGTTCATCGCCGGCCAGCTGAGCAGCGCGAGGTGTTTTCCTCCGCCATCCTGCCACGCTATCTGCGCAAGACCAAGAACATGGAAGAGCTGCTGCCCTGGCTTTACCTCAAGGGCATCAGCACCGGCGACTTCAGCGAAGCCCTGGCGGCTCTCGTCGGACCCGATGCCAAGGGGCTGTCAGCCAGCACCATCACGCGGCTGAAGGCGGTCTGGCAGGACGAGTATCAGGCCTGGGGCAAGCGTTCCTTGGAAGGCAAGCGTTTCGTGTACGTGTGGGCCGATGGCATCCATTTCAACATCCGCCTGGAAGAGGAACGGCAATGCATTCTGGTGCTGATGGGCGTCACGCCGGAAGGAGACAAGGAAGTGATCGCCATCAGCGAAGGCTACCGGGAGTCGGAGCAATCGTGGCTGACCTTGCTGCTCGATTGCCAGGCGCGTGGCCTGGTGACCGATCCGGAGCTGGCGATCGCCGACGGCGCCCTGGGCTTTTGGAAGGCGCTACCCAAGGTGTGGCCCAAGACGCGTGGGCAGCGCTGCTGGGTGCACAAGACGGCCAACGTGCTGGACAAGATGTCCAAGGGGCAGCAACCCAAGGCCAAGCAGATGATCCATGAAATCTGGATGGCGGCCTCGCGGGCCGAGGCGGACAGCGCCTTCGATCTCTTTGTGAAGACCTGGGAAGGCAAGTATCCGAAAGCCACCGCCTGCTTGGTCAAGGATCGGGAGGCCTTGCTGACTTTCTACGATTTTCCGGCGGAGCACTGGCGGCACCTGCGCACCACGAACCCGATTGAGTCGGTGCTGGCCACAGTGCGGCTGCGTACCTGCAAGACCAAAGGCTGCGGCACGCGGCTGGCTTGCGAGACGATGGTGTTCAAGCTGATGCAAAGCGCCAAGAAAGGTTGGAGGAAGCTCAATGGAACTTCTTTCCTTCCCGAGGTGCTTCAAGGAGTCAAGCTTGTCGATGGAGAAAGATCAACCGAAGACGCCGCCTGAATCAACGCTCATCCACAAGATTTGGGAATAACTCGCCTTTGGCTCGTACTATTTCAGTTCGAGGGCCAATTTCCGGCCATCGTCAACTCGTTGCATCAGCACGGCGGATAGCTCCCCGATCTTGCGGATGATGAACTTTTCATGCAGCGTGAAGAGATTGCCACAACGAATAGCGGAAGTCGCGCTGAGCCCCGACTGCGCCCCTTCCGGCGTGGTAATGTCGACCAGTACTTGAGTCGGGTCGGTGCCGACGAAGCTGAGGTTCGTCGTGAGCATGGCGACGACACAGTGGTTGAGCAGCTGGTTGCGCACGTCAGATTGTACAACGAGCATGGGCCTTACCTTTGAACCGCGTGCGTCGCTGAAAGGATGGTCGACCATTACCATGTCGCCACGCCTGTAGATCATGGTGCGACCTTGTCTTGCCAGCCCTCCGGATCGAGTTCGGCCACCAGAGGATGCATGCCCAGCACGTCCTGCTCTTCTTCAAGCATCGCTTGTGCCCGTGCGAAGACCTCACCGCTCACAAGGTAGTAGATGTGCTGTGTCTGGGGATCAACGACACGCGGTGGCGACTCAGCCGATTCGGCCAGCATGCGCACCTGCTCCTCAGTTAACGTAATCATGATGCTCTCCGGCCTGTATCGTACCCTCGTGAAAGCATGCGGGCAAGGCAAGTCTGGGAAGCGGGAGCCCGTTGCGATGTACGACGAGCCAGTCTTTTTTCGGTTCTCACCAAGGGGCAAAAATCTCTTCCCCCGCAGAACTCTCGACTTCGTAAGAATAAGCCCGCGGTTGCAGTTTTTTTCAGAATTTTTCGACCATCCTCCAAACCAAACGGGGATATATTGTGTTGTAATGGTGGCGCCCGCCACCTTCCCCGTTCGGCATTGGAGGCCGTCATGAAAATCGCGATCACCAAACCACTTTTCGCCTGGGACGCCCTGGAGGATTCGCCGTCGCTGCAATCGCTGCGTGTCCTTCTCGAGGC
>Ga0194131_10010194_pt1 | contig 11581 bp, 9 predicted proteins | sample TA2KigO120mmetaG_FD_148631 | JGI IMG/M metagenome (GOLD analysis project Ga0194131, IMG submission 148631) | Freshwater microbial communities from Lake Tanganyika, Tanzania - TA2015053 Kigoma Offshore 120m | ecosystem: Environmental > Aquatic > Freshwater > Lake | place: Tanzania: Lake... | reverse complement strand
TCAAGGGAAAAAGATCGTTACGACCAATGGATGTTTCGATATTTTGCATCTTGGCCATATCCAATATCTCCTACAAGCCAGAGAAATGGGGGATGTTTTAATTGTCGGCATCAACTCAGATCGCACGGTTAAGTTACTAAAAGGGCCCAATCGCCCTATCAATCCGGAATCTGATCGAGCGCTACAATTAGCGGGCCTCGAGTCAGTAGACTATGTGACCATTTTTGATGAAAGCACACCGGAACGCTTACTAAAAACCATCGGTCCCTCGATTCATGTCAAAGGGGGCGATTACACAGCGGATAAACTTCCCGAAAAGAGCGTCGTCGAGGCCGGAGGGGGCAGCGTTGTTTGCGTCTCTCACCTTGAGGGATTTTCGACCACCCGACTCATCGAAAAAATTAAACCTGATTAACCAAATTCAATCGCTAGACGCGACAGCGTTTAATTAAAGCTAAGAAAGAGGAGGAAGTACCGATTTCTAAGGAGCTCCTACTTTGTCAGCAAGTTCTTTTTGATAAAACTGCCTGGCACTGGTGATCGCTCTTTCGATAGATCCCTCGTCCACTAAGTCCTTGCGAATGTTTTGAACAAATCGACGAGCATAGATCGTTGCATCTAAATATCGTTGTTTCTCGGTTGGCGTTAAACTCGAAACAAGACTAAAATTAAAAAAAAGCTGTTCAAACAACTTTTCAAACTTTTCTTTTTTGGGCAACTGAGAGTGAAATTCACTAAAAAATAGCAGTAAAAATTTATCGATTTCCCCCTGCAGCTCGATTTCAAATTCGCTGATGGGTCGCTCACGACTCAAATTAAAAACAAAATAATGAAAATGACTAATCTCTTCTCCGGCAATGCTAAAAGCCTGAACTTGTTGATGGGTCCAAGGGGAAGACCAACGAGTAAAATTTTTAAGAAGCTCCCTTATATCCTCACTTAAATAGATGCCTAAATCCACTGAAGGCTCTTCTAATTTATGATTTGGCGGGGAAGGCGAAATATAGAGCGCCCCTTTTAAGTCTTTCGAGGCGGCTTTTGGAGGCACTAAATTGGGAACGGATTGAATTAAAAACTCCTCAGCACAATGAAGAGAATTAAGGTTGTAGAGATGTTTAATGGCTCTGTCGATTTGCTTAACAGCAAACATTACAACCTCTTTACTGAGAAACTTTTAAGTTCACTTTAAACGGTGCTGAAATTCCTTTTTCGTTTAAAAGAGTCTTCAAACGGTCACTGCCCGTGGCGATCCAACGCTCGTAAAGTCTTAAAACATCTTTATTTGATTGAACCCCACTTCTTTCGCTCATCTCCCCTAAAACATTTGAAAAGGATTGAAACTTGCTGGACAATTCATCAAACGTTTCCTTGGGCTCCTTTTCTTTAACCATCGTAGAAAGGTTGTAATAAGCAGAGCCGCCCATTCCGAAATAAAAACCAATATCAACCACTTTTTTTCGAATACTTTCAGAAAAATACCCACTTACCATGAGGCACAAATCGCCTAATCTCTGCAAAACAATTCTTTTCTCTTCGTCCTTGGCTTGAAGATACTGGAGATAGAGTTCGGTTAGTAGAGTATCGGAGGGTTTACCATCGGCCCCCATTTTAAAAAATTGTTCGGTTTCAATATTTTTGGAAAGTAACGAGGCAAGATAAAAAATTGAGGTTTCTTTAGCTGAGATCTGGTGTTTCTCAATTAAAGATCTTATCTCGAGGGTAAAATAATCCCTCAAATCTGCAAAAGTGGCTGGCTTAAGTCGCTCCATAATTCCTCCAAAGCATTAAGAGAAAGTTATGTCCGTAAAGCGCACCGCTAAAGTTGTGATAACTAGTTGAAGTCTAAGCTGCTTATCCTAAGTTGCAGACTTCCACTCCACACTTCTCATTTTAACATTTCTGCTAAATTCTTACTAACTTATCGGATTTTTCGTCGATTAAGATTGACTAATTCTTAGGTGCCACCATAAACACTTGAAATAATGATACTAATTTGTGGGGCTGGTGACTGCTTAAGCTTCATGCGAGGATGTCCAGGTGTTTCTATTGTCTTTCACAAAACTTTTAGTTCTTTGTTCGATAATTATCGGAGCATCTCCACTCGAAGCGTCCCAAAAGGTCCCCAAAATTATAACCACCAGCCCAACCCTGACAGAACTTATTTTTCAATTGGGATATGGCAAAACCTTAGTAGCCACCAGTGAGTTCAGTGATTATCCGAAAGAGGCCAAATCACTCCCAACTATCGGGAGCCTATTTTATCCAAGTCTCGAAAAGATCGTACGGTTCTCACCCGATTATGTTTTAGTTGATTCAGAATCGACCCCTCACACATTAGTTACTCAACTTAATAAAGTGAAACTCGCTTCAATTTCTATTCATCTTAGGTCCGTTGAAGAACTTTTCACCTCATCAAAGACCTTGCTGCAGGAAATTTTCCGCGCTCAACATTTAACGATTTTGGAAGAAAAAACGAAACAATTACAATCAAACACCAAAATCTTCTCCAAAAACTTTCGATTCCTGATAGTGGCTTGGATCAGTCCTCTGACGCTCTTTGGGAACTCAACTTTCCTTTCTGATTTAATCAGTAAATATGGTGGTCAAAATCTTTTAAACTCAAATCTGCAAGCCGCCTATCCACAAGTCTCGCTGGAATGGTTTGTAAAAAATCCTCCTGATATTTTATTCCTTCTTACAAATCAAAAAGAAAATCTTGATGAATTGCAACGCTTAGCGCAGAAGTGGTGGCCAAACCAAAAGGTCAATTTAGTCGCATTATCTCCTGACTATTTCGCCAGACCTACGTTTACCCCTCTAGAACACATTTCCGCCATTTTGAAAGATGCGCTATGAAAAGACTCTTTGGGGGAGGCCTACTTTTAACAGTTCTTTTTATCTGCTTAGGACTTCTTCTCTTTGGTGGGGCGCAAGCCATTTCCTTCGATACGTTTACCGCAGAATCGATGACAAACAGCGCTGACCATCGAATTTTTTGGTTACTAAAAATTCCTAGGCTTTTGTTGGTTCTTACAGTTGGGGGAGCCCTGGCTATGGTCGGGGGAACCTACCAAATTCTTTTTAACAACTCCCTAGCCGATCCCTACATCCTTGGAGTTTCCAGCAGTGTAACGTTGGGATTAGTCGTAGCAGAAATATTTCTGGGATGGCCCTCTAATTCCATAAAAGCCATGGGAATAGGTCTAGGCTTTGCACTTATTGTAATTTTGCTTCTTCTTTTTTGTTTCTATTTCCACAAGTTACAAAATATGGAACGGGTAGTTCTATTTGGAGTGGGAATTAACTTTCTCTTTTCTTCAGCCCTTTTCATTTTGATATCACTTCAAAATCACACTCTCGGCTCAGGTTCGATGAGATGGCTATTTGGAAATATCCCGTGGATCGAACTTAAAGAATCCTTTGCTTTAATCGCTATCACAGCGCCCATCGGTATCATTATTGTAATTTTTGGAAGATACCTCGATGGCCTAAGTCTAGGCGACACCGTAGCCAGAACTTTAGGATTTAATCCGAATCATGTTCGAGGCTTTTACCTAGTATTAACTTCACTGCTCTTAACTTCCGTCACCTGCCTGACGGGTTCGATTGGCTTTATTGGTTTAGTAGTTCCTCATTGTGTTAGATTGGTATTTGCTCCGCGATCTTCTAGAGTTCTTCTGTTGATTTCATTTGTTTTTGGTGCTCTTTTTTTGGCTGTTTCTGATACTATCTCCCGTTCTATTTTACCACCATTGGAGTTTCCCATCGGAATGGTGACCACTTTATTAGGAGGCCCTCTCTTTCTCTACTTATTATGGAAACGATAAAGCCGAAATTTTTCTTCGAAGGAAACGAATTGATTCTTGGATACCCTGGTGTTCCCCCTTTAAGTCGTCAAGCGTTTAGCTTTCAAATTCCTCATTTCGCTATCACTGCTCTAGTTGGTCTCAATGGCTCAGGAAAATCTACTCTCATTCATGGATTAATTGGAGAGAGAGTCGTTCTGCAAGGGCAATTAAAATGTTTCGATAAACCCATTAACTCGTTCTCATCAAGAGAGCTGTCAGAACTAGTCGCTATTGTTCCCCAAGAAACCGTTTTCCCGGGGAACCTAAAAGTGCGGCATGTTTTATCTTTTTCGCAGTTGGGGCGAGCGGGGCTTTTTGGAAAACTTCCGGTCTTCGATGCTGCATCTATTCCTTATATCGTAAGCGCTATGGAGTTAACGCCGCTTCTACAAAAACGTTTAGGGGAAATAAGTTCCGGAGAACGGCAACGTGTCTTTCTTGCGAGGGCTATACTACAGCATTCAAAAATAATTGTTCTAGACGAACCCACGAACCACCTCGATTTGAAAGCCTCTAGAGCTTTTTGGAATGCCCTAACGAAGGCTAGAGCACTTAATTCGATGGATATTTTGATCTCAACCCATGATTTGAATTTTGTGAAAGAACAATGCGACTGGGTTTTAGCCTTAAGCGAAGGGCAGCTTTTATTCAATGGAACCAAAGAATCGTTCTTTGAGGAAAAATGGGATGAGAAATTAGTTGACTCCCCTTAAACGATAATCCCCGCACCCTTTGAATGGGCTTTTTAAGAGGTTCAAACGGCCATGAAGTTGGTTTAAGGCGCGCAGTTTATCGGCCGTTTGACAATGAGGTGAATTATCAAATGAAACTTTAAAGAAAACTTATCAAATCTTATAACTTTGGTCCTCTATAAATCTTTGCAATTTAAGAAAAAACATATCGGACCAGCCTCTTAAAAAGCCCATTCAAAGGGTGCGGGTATTAAACGATACGAATCGCCTCATGCAGGGAACTCTTCAAGTCGCGATCTAATATCGAGTGATCGTTAGCTGAGAAGCGGTTCGAGGAATTTCAACTTTTGTGTTTGGATTTTGTGCGAGCGAAGTACCTTTTTGATTTAGTTCCTTCTTCTGAATAGGGGTCAAATCGTTGATGGTTAGAATGCTTTCTCCTTCTTTAAGCTTATTGGCTCTGATTTTACCTGCAGTGTTCACAAATGAAGAAGATTCAGCAGCTATGGCTTCCATATTTTTAGCTGCGATCTCTAATTGTCGATTATAAATTTCGATTTGCTCTTTGGGAGTCATGTTTTTTATAGAAACCTTTTGTTCACTGCTGTTATCAGACTCTTCACCTGACGCCAATTGTGCAGAAATTTGTCTTTCGGACAATTGAATCTGATCCGGTCGTTGAATTTCGTTGCTGGTAATAAAAGGATTGGCCATTTGCTCCACTGTCGCACGATAAGCCCATTCATCAATCCGCTCTTTATTGGGATTTCCAGGAACTATGGTATCGCCGTCAAACCTGGGATTCACCATGTCAGTACCAACATTTTTTAGAGCCTCTGCCCGTGCAGTTCGCTCTTCTAGAGTTAGGCCCTCTGTCTCAGTATCCAATGGAGCCTGATTTAAAAGTCTCCCTTCCTGAAGCGAATGATTATTTTCTTCATTCTCTACATCGGAGCGATACTTTTTGTTATTCCTTTCAACACTATTAATGACCTCCACACCTTCTTTTGCAGTTTGTATTTCGGACCATTTCGATGTTGCCTGATTAACGATAGCTCTACTGATATTTACAGCGATCGCCCTTAAAACCTCTGGCGGAGGAGCTACAATCTCACCGTCTTTTGGTGCGTCTTTGCCCAAGGCATTTTTTAAAGCTTGTTCAGCCGATTTTGATCCAAGTTCGGAAGCAACTTCTCTAGCCTGATCATTCAACTCAAATTTGGCAAGCCCATTGGTATTTAAACGTCCGTGTCTATCTAAGAGAGTTTCCTTGGCTTTTAAGGCAATATCCCAAATTCGGTAAGCAGTTTCCGATATTTTATTTTTTGCCCCTTCCCAGAGTTGATAAATACCTCTCTCAAGAGGCGACGAATCTCCTAGAGTTCCGTGGTCAGAAATATCCTTGTCCAACCACTCTTCACAAGCAGCACCGTCCGCCTTTCCATTTCCTCTTGATTTTAAACATAATGCCTCATTATTCGTGTGATATGTAATGCTCGATAAACTGGTAATGCCATCATTAGCATTGTAATCACCGTTCTTTAACTCTTCTGGATTAGAAGCCACTGAAGTTTCTACGTTTTTATTGGCTCTCTCCACTAAATCGGTAAGCGCCTTTTTCGATTTTTCTAAAGCTTCCTCAGGTTCTCCTGGTGGAGGAGATATCGGATCTAGATTAGAAGCAACCGAGTTTGTGCTAGAAGAGGAGCCTGAAACGAAGTCACCAATATTAGTCTGGGTCCTTGAAACTTCGGAACTCCCTGCTGGTATTATGATGGAAGGAATCGTATTGCTCACGGAATTGTCAGAACCTTTTGAAGGGATCTCGGTTGTTTGACTTCCTGTCAGAACACTTCGACTGTTGTCTTCATCTTTTTTTTCTTGATCTTTCGGTTTCTGGGATTTCGGATTTTTATTTTTTTTATTTTGAGAAATCTCTGAGTTAGGTTTGGGCAATTTAGGATGATTTCCACCCTCATGAGCCAAGCAAAGCGAGGATATCAAAGTTAACCCTACAACTGCTATAGAACCCTTAAATAACTTAATATTATTTAAACACCCGAAACCCATGATGCCCCCTAAGCACCTAAAGGAGCAAAGGGAGTACCAACTTTAAGTTCTTAAGATCTGAGCTAAAAGCCCTGTTCTATTTGTTCAAGAAGTAACCACCCAACTAAGCAACCACAAAAACAAAGTGATTTCATATATTTACGGTGTTTAACTCTTGCTCATTTCAGTCAACTTTAACGAGTGAATTTTGGAAAAAGTCGGCCCGCTCTTTAACTCACTGAAACCTTAGGTTTTTTAAGATCAAATTCCATTTAAAAATATTATGCTGTTTAAGAATACCTCCAGAATACAACAAAGCTCATCCACTTAAAATCCGTTCAACTTTCCGCAACACAATCCAAGGCTCTTCCCCGAGATCCCTCCACTTTTTGTTTGTCTAGGGTAAAGGCCTTTGGTACTTGTTTTTCTTCCCATGGAAAACAACTCTAATCACTCCAATGCTTCGGCCGACTTGATTCCTCAAAATCTCACTCCCATGCTGGCCCAGTATCTTGAGGTAAAGCGACAGTATCCCGATGCTATCGTTTTTTATCGATTAGGAGATTTTTATGAAATGTTTTTTGAAGATGCCGTTAAAGCGGCTCCTGTCCTTGAAGTGCAACTAACCTCTCGAGATAAAAATGCCACTCATCCCATCCCGATGTGTGGAATACCCTATCATGCAGCCTCAAACTATCTTCAGAAATTACTCTCCAAGGGTTTTAAAGTAGCCATTTGTGAGCAGGTTGAGGATCCAAAAACTACGAAAGGAATCGTAAAAAGGGAAGTCGTAAGAGTAGTAACCCCTGCCCTGATTGGGGACCCCGACCTCATCGCTGAAGACAGTTACAACTACCTCATGACTTTAGAAAGCATCGACTTTGAACAGATTGAAGTGGTCCTGCTCGATCTCCTAAGTGGACAGATAAAACAGGGAACGATTACAACTTCAAGCGAGCTTACCGACCTTATCTTTAAATATTCCCCAAAAGAGATTTTACTCCCGAAGACACTTCTGAATTCACCTATTTTTTCGCAGAGTATTAAGCTCTTTCCTCTAGTGACTCTCACTTATCGAGATTCTTTCTTTGTCGAATCGTCTGCTCAAGGCTCAATTTGTTTAAGTGCTCTCAAAGCCTATTTAAAAGAGACTCAAAAAATCGACAGTTTAACGTTTTTAAATAACCCGGTCTCTCTATTTGATGACGCTTCGATGATCTTGGATTCAACAACACTTCGTTCTTTGGAAGTTTTAAGAGGACTTGCGGACGAGGACTCTCCATCTTTATTCAAGTGCATTAATTATACCCAGACTCCAATGGGCCGACGGACTTTAAAAGAATGGTTAACCCGCCCTTCTAGAGAACTAGCCCTCATCGAAGATCGTCAAAAAGCCGTGGAGATATTTCTCAAATCTCAACAGACGCAAGAAAAGCTTCAAAATCAGTTATCAGCCATTAGAGATTTGGAGAGGCTCTCTACTAAAACAGTACTAGGGCTTGCCATGCCGCGAGACCTTGTCGGAATTCGTTCGGTATTGCAGCAAATTCCGATTATCCAACAAAGCCTGAAAGAACTCAAAGCCCCTCTTTTTAAAAAGTTCATTAAAATTTTAAATCCTCTTGAAGCCCTAACGACAAAACTAGAAATGGCTCTTGAGGACTTTCCTCCAGCCACTTTAAGAGACGGAGGTATTTTTAAGAGCGGCTTTAGCGAGGAGATTGCGGAGCTCAGGGAACTATCCCAAGACGCCAAAGGCACCATCGCAAAAATAGAAGTCCGAGAGCGAGAACGCACAGGCATTTCTTCTCTTAAAGTTAAGTACAGCAAAGTTTTTGGCTATACTATCGAGGTCACAAAAACACACCTGGCTAAAATTCCTTCAGAATATATTCGAAAACAGACCATTGCTAACGGTGAGCGATTTATCACTGAGGAACTAAAAAACTTTGAAGAAAAAGTGTTTTCAAGTGAGACACGACTTAGAAGTCTTGAAGAAACTCTATTTTTTCAACTCCGCAAAGAAGTGGCTCAACACTCCCAAGCTCTACTACAAAACGCACGAATTCTCGGAGAGCTGGACGTTTTGTTGGGTTTTGCCATTCTGGCTCAGAGAAGAGGCTATACTAAACCCAAAATCTCTACGGATTGGGCTTTAAGAATTGTAGAGGGCAAACATCCTGTAATAGAAAGTTTGTTGCCAGCAGGGACTTTTGTACCCAATTCCATTTTTTTCTCGGAAGAAGACTGTCGAACTCTGATTATCACCGGCCCCAACATGGCCGGAAAATCCACTATCATGCGACAAGTAGCTCTGATTGTTCTTTTAGCTCATATCGGTTGTTTTGTTCCCGCTAAAGCAGCCGATATTCCCTTGGTTGATGCTATCTATACCCGTATCGGTAGCTCAGATGATTTAAGTCGAGGCCGTTCCACTTTTATGGTGGAAATGACAGAAACAACACGGATTTTAGAAATGGCTACTTCAAGAAGCCTCATTCTTATTGATGAAATAGGTCGAGGCACCAGTACCTACGATGGCCTTTCTCTCGCATGGTCATTAGTTGAACACTTTCACACCGAAGTCCGTGCAAAAACTTTATTTGCTACCCATTTTCATGAAGTGACCAGTCTTGAAAAATCATATTCACAATTAAAGAACGCTAATGTTCGAGTCGAAAAGTTTAAAAATGAAATTATTTTCCTCTACCAACTTAGCCCCGGAATTTGTAGTCAAAGCTATGGTATTGAAGTCGCTAAACTAGCGAGCCTTCCCTCGAAAGTCTTGATACGAGCTAAAGAAATTTTAACGGTTCTAGAAACTCAATCCCAGCAAGGGAATCGCGCTAGGATCAATGCGTTAATTACAATTCAAGATCATTTAACACACCATGAAGAAACCAGATCTCCCAAAAGCTTGACCTGTATTGAGAATACAACCAATTAATTTTTTTAAAATTTTTGCATTGACATTAAAAGTAGCGAAAAATAGAACGTTTCATTGTCACGGTTAGCAGGTAGTTAGTTCAAAGTTAAAAACAGAGTTATGGCTGGCGCGTTATCTTGATAGAGTCGATGTGGACCCGTCTCAGCAAATTATCCACAGCCTGTGGATAAACCACTGAACAGAGTCGTAGCGGTTCTAGTAATATCTGCCAAGGGGTTAGTGTATCTTAACGCTGTAAACCCCTCTATTTTCAATAAAATTTTACTTTTTTTTGCGTTGTGTTAATCTGCCAAAGCTTATGAATAACTCTTATAAAACTTTCCACAGATCCTGTTCACAACTTGCAAATAAAATCTCTGTGGTTCTTGTGCGTCCCGAACAGCCTGGGAATGTAGGTTCTATTGCTAGAGCTCTAGCTAATATGGGAATTGAAGGAGAGTTATGCATTGTATCAGCCCCAAACATTATCACTGAGGAAAGCTATAAACTCGCCAAACACGCTAAGGACCGATTGGAAAAGGTTCTTCATTTTACCAGTCTTGAGGAATGTTTAGACCGTCAGAGGGAACTGTCGGAATTGAAACCAATTTTGTCCCTAGCGGCGACAGCACGAATAGGTTCGGCCAAGAGGCCTCATCCCACTAGAGTAAGAGAAGCCGTGCAACGCGCGATACCAAAGCTAGCGTTAAATGAAATTGAACGTCTGATTTTGGTTTTTGGGCCCGAGAGCTGCGGATTAACCAATGAAGAGATCTCTATTTGCGATTGGGTTGTTACCATCCCGTCGCTCCAGCAATATCGCTCCCTTAACTTAGCTCAATCCGTACTTATATTCTGCTACGAGGCTAACATGGCTATGCTTGAGGACTGGGAAAAGTTGGAAACTCCTAAGCTCTCCAGCAAAGAAAAATTAATCCAGCATATGCTTCAGATATCTGAAGATGTAGGCTTTATTTTGCCAGGAGATCCCTTTAAAATGCGACCTCGTTTAGAAGAGATCTTTTCAGGGCTACCGAATCACATTAAGGAAATAAAAACCTTACATGGTTTATTGGACCAGGTAAGGCGGTCGGTAACCAAAGGGACAGCCGACATTAAAGGTCGCTATCGACATGTTTTATCGAAGGATAAGGAAAATGGAATCAGACAATAAAAAGGAAAAACAGCAAACATCAGATTCACCCGAAGAAACTAATCACCATGAAATAGTAGCCGAGGGAAACGCTCAAGAGGTCGATCACCAACAGGCTGCCATTGATGCTGCAAAAAAAGCTGAGCAGGAAATCCTCTATATTAGAGCCGAATTTGATAACTACAAAAAACGGCTTTTGAAAGAGCAAGACACTGCCATCAAAATGGCGAACAAAAGTATGATAAGCGACTTGATTTCAGTCGTCGATTTATTCGAACATGCGATTGCGCACTCGGGCAAGTTAAAGGCTAAGGAGGATGCAGATACGACCAACTTTGTCACGGGTATTGAGATGACGCGTTCAGAGTTAATCCAAACGCTGAGTAAATTTGGAGTTGAACTTGTCGGCCAAGTTGGAGAAACTTTTGATCCGCTGAAACATGAAGCGATTTCCGAAATAGAATCTCAAGCTCAGCAAGCAAATACCGTTGCCTCTGTGGTTCAAAAAGGATGCTTACTTCACGGAAAATTATTGAAACCGGCTAGAGTCGTTATTGTCAAAGCGAGTTCATAAATGGCAAAAAGGGATTATTACGAAGTTTTAGGTGTTTCACGCGGGGCTTCCGATGAAGAATTGAAGAAAGCTTTTCGTAAACTCGCCATTCAATATCACCCTGATAAAAATCCTGGGGACAAGAAGGCAGAAGAATTTTTTAAAGAGGTCAACGAAGCCTATCAAGTTCTCAGCGACCCCAAAAAACGGGGCATGTATGATCAATTCGGCCATGCGGGTATGGGTGCAGGAGCCGGAGGATTTGATCCTAGCGGGTTTGCAGGCGGTTCATTTTCCGATATTTTTGACAATATTTTTGGAGACATTTTTGGAGGGGGCGGCAAACAATCAGGAGGAGTT
>Ga0194131_10010193_pt1 | contig 11582 bp, 13 predicted proteins | sample TA2KigO120mmetaG_FD_148631 | JGI IMG/M metagenome (GOLD analysis project Ga0194131, IMG submission 148631) | Freshwater microbial communities from Lake Tanganyika, Tanzania - TA2015053 Kigoma Offshore 120m | ecosystem: Environmental > Aquatic > Freshwater > Lake | place: Tanzania: Lake... | reverse complement strand
TATAAATAGGAATATCTGATGCGACGTTTTCCATTCCAGATGTTACTATTATATGATAAGAAGATTATACTTTATTAGTTATTAGATGTATATTCGCATTCACGAATATCATAATAAACAGATTACATTACATAATAATAAATAATTGTTATAATGTCCCACTTCGAACGCATTCCTGTATTCAAAATGATCGTCGCCCTTTGCCGTGGCGGAGGTATCGGGTTTGAAGGAACGCTTCCATGGCCTAAAATCGAGCGAGATCTCCGGTTTTTTTCGCATATGACGCGATCCGATGTATTTCCGTATAATAGCGCGGTGGTCATGGGGCGGAAAACATGGGAAAGCATACCCGCGGATTATCAACCTTTGCCGTTTCGCGACAATATTGTGGTTTCAGCGACACATGATTTTGATACAGAAGAACACAAACCCGGAGTTATTTTCGTAAAAACATTACCGGATGTTCATAAGTTCGCGATGAATTATGATGTGGTATGGTTTATTGGTGGTGCGTCCATCTACGAACAAGTTCTTACACCGTCATTGAACGGGAATAGCACCAACGGAGGCATGTTATTCCCGATTGAAGATATATTTATTACATTCGTGGATGAAACATACGAACATGATGCCGCATTTCCTTTGACCTATCAATACAGTAGCGTTGAAGAATGGATGTCGCTTCGAGACCGCGAAATATATAATCGTGCGATTTGGTGCTGGACTGATGAAAAAAGCATTCCCCCGTTTGTTTCATTCTTTGCGGAAGGACCACGAAGCAAGTATTTATATCGCATCAAGGAGGTGGAACGAGAGATTGTATCCCAAGTGACGCGATCGACAGATATTCTCGCGATAAAGGAACGACGAACGCCCAATACGATATTTCTTCATGCGTCATTAGTGGTGGAGGTCTAACATGGTGCGTCCGGTCACACACCGCCGTAAAACGCGTTCCGCCGCGTGCCACGGGTTCAATGCGATTCCGACGCGTGACTGATGCGATTCCGACGCGTGACTGTTCTTTCCAGACCCGTGGTGCGCGGCGGAACGCGCTTTACGGTGGTGTGCGGCCGGACGCACCGCGTTAGTTGTCGAAGTGCGGATTATCATTAATCGTCATTCCGCAATATTCCTTCGGCCGGAGTTTATAATCCTCCGGGTGATACACCTTGATTTTCTGTGCTTCGTCAATCAGGAACCGGAAATTATTCCAAAATTCATCTTTGTGCCCTACGCTCTCCGTCATAATGTGACTCAGCTCATGTAGTGCGACGAATGTCAGCGTATTTTCATCGATGAGTTTATTACCCTTCTTCGTCGTATTCACGCAAAACGCGAGCTTCTCTCCTTTGTTCTCACTATATGCGGTGTATTCACTCGTCGGCAACGTCTCGCTTACTTTTTCAGGCCGGAAGTTTTTCACTAAACGTTTCACATTCTCTCGGTCGGGGTAAGTATCTCCCACATGTTTTACGACCTTCTTCATTTTCTCAGTGACGGTGGCAAGAAGGTCGGCAGCCAATTCTAGTTTCGCACGTTCGCGCACACAATATTTATTCCCATCCACTTTTGAAACAATACACTTCAACTGAAACGCGTCTGACTCTTGGTAGATTTTCAGGCAAACCACAATAATAAAAATAATAATAATATATCCGAAAACACTTGTTTTGAACATGGTTTTTATTATATTGGTATTTATATAAAGAGAGAATTTAAGATTATTTTTTAGTTCTTTCGCCGTTTCGTATAGTATCTATGTTTTTTTGAACGTTTTTTTCTGCGAAATACATATCGTTTTCGTGAATATGTTCTTTTTTTCCGTCTCGTACCTCCATCCTGACCCGAACCCTCGGGGTCCTCCGGCTTCGAGCGTTTTGTTTTATTAAGTTCATCAAGTTCGTTTAACCAATCCGTTGGAGTGTGTTCGTGGCCAGCATCCAACTCGCCTTGCGAATCAACAAGTTGTTGTGTATCAACGTGTTCGTCTAATTTTGGTCTATCTTTTACAACAAAACACGAAGGATCTACTATATTTACAATATTATATCCCAATCCACGAAAAAATATTATAACCTGGGAAAGTCTTAATACTTTATGAAGTATTCCAATTTTTAATATATTTTTTAATTTGTTCCGCATTATTATATTTTTTATCACTGCCTTTATGTTGGGGTCAGTTACTGATTCTAAAATACGTCCAATAAAATGTTCAACTTCGACAACTATTTTACTTTTTATTTCATTTAATTCAGACTCTAATTTCGCGGCATTTTTTTTCAAATCATCAAGTTGATATCGAAGTCCGTCTATTTCTCCGTCAGCCGTATCTAAATGTGATTCCATATTAGCCACGACTGCTTTTTGACGTCTCGTTAGTCGTTCGAACTTTAATTGTTTAATCTCTTCTTCAAGTTTATCGGCACGGTCGGCCTCCTTTATAAATTCAGCCCGTTTGGATTCAACAGCATTATTCGCATCTTTAACTAATTCAAGGACATTCATCACAGTAAGGTGATGTTCCAATAGTTTTTGAATCATCGTTGTTATTTCACTAGGCGGAGGCGGAGGCGGAGGCGGAGATAGAGATGGGTCTGAATCTGGTTCTGGCAGTGACGTCATGTCTTGACCCGCCTCTTCAACAAAACTATCTATTTCTTCTTCATCTCTCGGATTATCCCTCGCATTCGAATGAAACGCATAATAAATTTGCTTTAATATGATAACTGCATCTGTAACGTTGGCTAGTTCAAGAACATCCTCATCAGGAACATGACTAAAATCAAATCCATTAATATAATCCCTCCAAAAACTGGTATAGTTAATTTTTCTTAATAAATTTCTTTTTTTAATAGCAGGCATTGTCAGGAACTTTTCAGGGGTGTGCTCATGAGGTGCCGTAATATCTGATAATGACCACCTTTTCAACTCAGGGCGCGATGTTTGTAATACGAACAATCCGGGTATTGCCATAATAGGGTTATGTGGTGTATATCCCGCGTCACGTGAAGGATTACTACGTTTTCCATATTCGCGTAGTTCATCGCCAGCATTATCAGCGAACCACCATCTTTTTTCGAATGTTGGATTTTCGAGGATTTCTGGTGGAGATGTTTCCGAATATTCGAGTTTGGCGAATTTCTTTCCTTGCCCCATTATTGATTTCATAAAAACTTTCATAAAGCGTCTGGATTCCGTAACATCAGGATTGGGCTGGACTCCCTGGAATATCCGTGGTGTCAAATACGCAAGTGTTCCATAATCCGTTCCTTTATCGCGTAACATATCCGCAATACAACCTTTTCCTTTCGACATAAGTCCCATTTCGGTCGTTATATTGGCCCGACCCGCAAAACTGAGGAATAATACCTTGAAATCATCACGATACTTATGCGGGTTTGAACTTCTTCGCGAATGTATTATATCTCCCGAACCATGTGCGGCTGTATATAATGTTATCGATTCTACTGACATATATCTCTCGATAATCTTATATATAAAGTGACAAATTTATTAAGTAACATTACTAAACACCCACTTATCCACGGTGGTTCTCACGCAGAAAGCGCGGTGCGATACAATCCCGATCAAAAACAACACGACGAGAGATTTCCAGAATGAAAGACTGAATGCGCGAGAGATGATGAACGCAAGAAGGACCGTCGCTACGACATCAACGACCGCAATATCGAAGAGACGGTAAGCATGTGCTCCTTCTCTCGGACGTCCGAAGATATCTTTGTAACGGCAGAGGTCGAGCCCGAAGATTTTCATTCTTATGGTTTTGTTTGTGCGTTTGGTTTTTTGTTCGTTTATTTTTGTATATTCGAGAGATTATTCCATTACTCGATGGGGCACCGCCAGTTCGGGTTCGGTTTGCTGATAAAGTCGGGTGTGTGCGTATAATCTACGGTAAGCTCTTCACCTGCGTTGATATCGCGTGCGGCAATAATCCACCATTCTCCGGTGGTTTTATCTGGTGTTGTCGAGAGATATGTATTGGGTAGCACCGACCGAGGCGGAACGAACCCGTCGCGGTCTTTTCCTGGGCAGTGGTTAATTTTACCTCCGATTGGCGTTACGGTTTCATCCGGGTTGATCGCAACGAATAATCTCTCGCCTTTTACGCGGGCGCGCTTCGTGAATAATCCGAGACCTTGAATATGACTCTGACCGATCGTAAAATCGGGACTCATGAAGATGCCATGCTGGTAATTCACGAGAGAAGGAACGATAACGTTTTGGATGATGACCACAGAAAGTATCAAGACCACGATTACAAATAGAAGTGTCGAGAGAATGGACATCTGTGCGTTCGGCCGCACACAACAGGTTTGAATGTATATAGTTACATAATATTACATCTGCGCGTCCGGCCGCGTGCCACCGATAACCTCGTATTCAACCACAATTATGTTATGTAATATTTATACCAAATCTTACATAATATTTACACGCGACGGTGGCACGCGGCCGAACGCGACGACGCTTACTGAGCACCGCAACCCAACTCCAAAGGAGTGCGCATCAGGTCAGGAGCAAAGGTGCTCTGGTTCCAAGGACCAACATTCAACTGAGGATTGGGGGGCTCAGAACGCAACTGAAGGTTAGCATTCTTCATGGTGTTGCCGATGGTATCGATACCCGTCAAGAAAGTAGCAGAAAGAAGATTCTGGCCGAGAAGGTCGCCGCTGCCAGAAGGGTTCAAGCTGCCCCACTGATTGTTGCTGTCACGGGGAAGAAGGTCGGACGGGTTGGCAACGGGAAGATTAGCACCGCCGGTAAGAGCGGCACCCTGACCGGTCATCGCATCAACAGAAGAAAATCCGTTGGCGCCGGTTGAGCTTACAGGAGCTGCCTGCTGACCTCCGACAACGGGAGCATTCGGGCGGCCATTTGCCTCACCCTGAAGGGGTTCGTGGGGGACAACGAACTTTTGGTCGGAATAGGTATAAACGGCATATACAAGAACAATCGCACCTAAAATCACAAGAATGTGATTCGCACGAAGTGTTTTCTCTAAATCAGACAAAAAACTCATTCTTATAATTTAATTGTATATAAAATAAATGATAAAATAATGTATTCGATATCAAATCTTGGTGTCATCGTCGGAACTTTCCGAGTCTAAATCATCTAAATCATCCAATAGATATTTTGCTTTAATTTCTTTTGCTTCTAAATATGCGCGCATCGCAGCCCTTTTCATTTCACATGCTTTATGTTTGGCGATTTTATACATTTCATAAAGAACATCCTTGTGTTTTTTTAATGTAATCGGCTTAGGTATAGACGCCGCGGCCGTAGCAGAAGAAGACGAAGGAACGTCGAATACCGGTTCATTTACATCGATTACATCAGGTATATTTTTAAAATCGATATCCACTTCTGTGTATTCAAAATGTTTTAATGGCTGAGGACTCGTATATTTTTCGGTTTCGTCTTGTTCAACTAAGCCTAAATCTTTGTTTTGTTCAGCATAGGGTTCGGGCTCGGGCTCGGGCTCGGGCTCGGGCTCGGGTCTGGGCTCGGGCTTGCGTTCCGGAATTGCTGAGTGACTCACATTAACGGCATTCGAAGGTGCGTCATCGCGAATTAAACACGTTTCAAACAAAGGAACATCCTCTATTACTAACACTTGACGTAATAATAACTCAATCTGAAAGTTACGTGACGTAAATTTGATACCTTGAAACTCGACAATCGAGATAATAGAATGTTCAGCCTTAATATATTCTACTGTTGTCGCCTTCTTATGTTCATCGAATACCTTGCATAAAAATGGCGGAACATTCGCTGTAATATTACGACTTGGCTCTAAATTCACGCGTAATAGATAGTTGCCATTCTTATAAGCACGTAACGGCGATGCGAGAGAATTTTCGATATCGGTTTGGTCTAATTCTTGCGTGAACCATATATGTCTTTTTTCATAGAGTAACTCAACGGACCTTTTTTCTAAACTTGTCATCCATTCAAGGAGTTCGGTGTCGGCGTCGGTGCTTGTCAATACCAAATCGATATGTGCCTTCTTACCGCTGACTACAATACCCTGCTTTGAAAGTGTTTTCGTTGTTTGGATATAAAGTGGTTGTTTGTTGTTACAGTATGAGTAACGTGTGAGGTATGACCCGCCTGTAATATGCTGTGGTGGTGATAACTGTAACTTATTAAACTGGAATGAATCATTTGCTTGAAAAACGTCCATGGAATGTGAGCAGGTACTGCGTAATACGATAAAACGAATTAGTATGACGCAATAAAATTATTACGGAGAGATTACGTATGACATATTCCTAAATCAGAACATCCTTCTGTCGCAATAAAATTGCCGAGTTGATTTAGCAAATTTGGAACTTCTTGTTCTGCGGCACTAAGACACAACTGTTGGACGTTTGACGGCATGATCTTGCATATTTGTTCGATGTCGGCGGTAACAAAAGAAACAACCTTAGGATTATGTATGATGGTTTGATTTAAGCCATTCGCTAAAAACATGCATGCGTCGCATTCTAAGGGGTTCTTCCCTTCCACGACGGATTTGGGGTGAGTGGCGGCGTGAGTATCGACGGCGAAAGTTTTGTTCTTCGGGCTCAACGCAAGAATCGGATGTGCGTCGGCGGCGTCGAACGCAAATAATAGGCCAAGCAAAAGAACGGGAATAACCTTCATTCAATTTTTATACATATTGGTAGTAAATTATTTCTATATTTAGTATATAAACATTCGCATATGCCTCGTAAATCATTTTCCAGACGCCAACGTTCTAAACGTTCGAGTCAGAGCCAGAACCAGAGCCAGAACCAGAGTCCGAGCCAGAACCAGAGCCAGAACCAGAGTCAGAGCCAGAGCCAGAACCAGAACCAGAACCAGAACCAGAACCAGAACCAAGTTGGCGGTGAAGGTGCTCCTCAAATCTCTCAAGAAACACTTCAGCAAGCCGGTAAGATTGCCCAGCAGCTCCTGAATAATATGTCTTCTTCTCAGCAGAGCACACAGAGTGGTGGAAGTGCGCTTCAAGGTTCCGAACTCACAACTGGCGGTGCTCCTCCCGCTGCTGCTGCCGCCACCGCTGCTCCCGAGATGAAGGTTGCTATGACCGGTGGTGCTCTTGCTGGCGCAATCGCTGGTGCTGAGGCTTATTCTTCTTTGAAGGGCTCGCCTATTGTTGGCGGCAAGAAACGCACTCGTGGCGGCAGTCGGCAGTCTCAGTCTCAGTCTCAGTCTCAGTCTCAGTCCCAGAGCAAGAGCCAGAAAGGTGGTATGCTTCCCGGATTAATGACCGCCGTTGAAACCGCGTTGGTTCCTCTCGGTCTTTATTTAGGACAGAAGGCACTTCAATCCCGTAGATCCGGAAATCGTTCGCTCGGTCGTTCTTTTGATTTTCGTCGCGCTTCTCGTCGCACTCGTCGTCGCAGGTGAAACTTCGATAATTGAATTATAATGATAACATAATCAAGAAGATATAAACATATTTCATATATAATTATATCCTCTACGACTACGACTACGACTACGACTACGACTACGACTACGAATGAATCCTACCAGCATCATGACCGTTACTCATTCTTCGTCAGCGGCGGCGGCATCAACTACACCACCCACACTCGAATTGAAAATCAAACGATGGGTCGAACTTGATAACAAAATCAAATCAACAGCAGATGAAGTTCGTGATATTAAAACCGAAAAATCGGTCATCAACGATGAAATACTTGAAATCATCGAAGAAAAACAACTCGGGAAGGCAACCGTGAATATTTCCGACGGGAAGCTTCGGTTTGTTCAGTCGAAAACAACAGCACCACTCACGCTGACGTATATTGAAAAATGTCTTTCCGATTTGATTACAAACGGCAAACAGGTGGAGCAAATCATGGCGTATATTAAGAAGAATCGAGAGACGAAGACGTCCATGGAAATTAAGAGGGTTTATGATAAGAAGACGAAAGGTGGAGCTGATGGCGATGCCGCGGCAGACGATGACAGCGACGAGTAACGGAATGAAGAAGCGTTATAACCCGCGAAATCATAATCTAATGATAGTATAAGAGTATCATTACATTATAAAGGCAGCAACATAATCGGAATACAAATGAAAACAGAAGTAAAACAGTATTTTAATCCCGACCAGCATTTGACGCTTCACCAAGACAAAGATGGAAATATGATTGGCGGGGGGTATCAAGTGAATAATTTATTATACCAGCATAAGATGCCGCTGTTTGTTTCTCTCGATGACACCGAGAACCAACGTGGCGGTGGCGGCGCTGACCAGCATTTCATTCCCGAAAAATTCAGCGATTTATTCCATGATTTAGCAGTTCCTGCCGGATTGTTTATGATGCCAGCATTATTTCGTCCTCGCAATTACGCATTTGAAGTCGCGGAAGCACAAGCAGAAGCGGAGTCGCCGACGAAGAAACCACACAAAGAACACGACGACGACGGCGACACCGACACTACCGATAGCGACAGTGACTGCGAAAGCGACACCAACCGTAGAAAACCTGTCCCAAAAGATATATTCGACCGATTATTGGAACTTGTTACACCAAGCGAGCGTGTTCAACATGATGTAAAAACACGAAGACAGCGGCAGCATCCAAATAAAAAGAAGACCAATACCACGAAAAAAGCTCGTTCGTATATGGAGTGATACACGTAATGAGTAATGGAGTGTAAATAACCTTTCCGAAAGATTATCTACATTCATGGCACAAATTGTTAAAGCTTTTCTAACATCTTTACAACAATGACCATGCACTCTTATTGAACGGCGCAATCACGACATCGTTGATTTTATTCTTCATTTCCTGAACACGTGCCTCATGAAGTGGATCCAACATCTTCCCCGCTTCGTAGTTCTGAATACTCGCCATCAATTTCGACGACGCAGGATTGATTTCAGGTTTGGGGCCGTAACAATTCACACCCACCTTCATGGCAGCGTTGCTCATGTAGCCGCCGTTGATACCGGGACGCCCGCAACTATTCTTCTTCGTAGGGTCGGTGCTCTTCTGTAACTCTTCCCACGTGGATTTCTGTGTCGGGTAAAGTATCATCTGGTTATCCGACCAGCCATAGGAACACCATTCGGCGCCGGATTTATGCGCTTCTTCCATTTGGTCGATGTTGGCCAAATTCGCACCATACGCTTGACATAACGCTTTCGCATTCTCATAGTCGTAGACATTTGCCGGAATATGAAATACCTGTTTGCGCATTTTGAGAGATGGACCAGTTCCTAAATCTCCCCCCACTGCATTGGGTTCGGCCGGCACAGTTTGAGAGATTACAATTTCGGGTTTGGTAGAAAGCAAATTCGATATTTCAGTCGTGATATTCGTATTGAAGAAATACTGGAACCCGTTAATTACGACGATCACAATAAAAATCGCCCATAAAAATATCTCAAGAATCGAGATGTTGGCGAATAACGTTGCTTCCTGTGTGTCATTCTCAGAATTGCCTCCTGCTAATGCATTCGTGACAAAATATACCATGAATAGCGCTACGCATATTAAAATAACCACACGCATGTTGATGTATTTATCGATATTACCATCGATCCAGCTAAAGATACTACTGACTTCGTGAAGACCTGCGCGGACTGCGTCGCCCGAAGCATCGGTTGGGTCTGTGGCCGATGTCGATGACGACGCTGGTTTCATAGAAGGTTGTGTATGTTTTGATAAAGGTGCCGACATGAATGAATTACTATTTCTATTACTATATACTATTCGTATAATAATGTATTCCTGTTACTGCGTTTTATTTTGTTGTTTTCTATAAAACAAGCAATATGGCAAATTACTTGTAATCGTTTCGTTTGTAAATTCCACCTTTTTCACATTCTCGTCGTTAAACATATACCAAGTATCGTCGGCAGTGCATATCGTTGCTGTATAGTGTCCATTTTTACTAAAACTTCCGTGATGGTTACAGACCGCGTATAAGTCATAGATGTAAGTATCGCGCTTATATCCATTCACGAATGAACTCAAATTCAGGTTTTTTAATGGAATCTCGACAGGTATCGTCACTTTCTCGGCTCCACGCTCCGTATATTGAACACGCTTCAAATCAATAATCATAATATTCGGCAGACTCCAATACATCATACCGCGCTTGACATTTTGATACTCTTTTGTCGTGTCATTAAACCACGCATTTTCGCCATCTAGGACTTCGCCATTACAATAATGACTAAAACAGTCGAGCAGCGACGGAATACGCGTTTTTTCAGACTCTGGAATTTGAACGATGGGTATCGAAAGTGATATAATCGAAAATGGTTCCGGGGATATACTTAATATCTTTGATGCGTCGTTCAAATCTGTAATTACCGACATTTGTATGCCGTAAAATAGATTCAGCATTTCGGAGTAATTCTTCGAATACATCTGCCGCATCATTTCATAACATTTACGACCGACGACATCCTTGTCGTTATTCACACTCCCTGTTATTGTCATTTTCACTTCTCTCGAGAGAGCCATGTGAAACGCGTCCAACATGAAAACAAGGAACTCTTGAACATCGTTTTGTGCGTATTGTGTGAATATTTCTTGATTTTTTAGACGCGCAATCTGCTTCATCGTGGCAATAAACCCGCCCGGCGATACGATACAATTCTCGCTCCACATGAGTGTTCTCAGTTTATCCCATTCACTCAATAAAACTGCGTCGGGCTTATTTGTAAGTCGTTTCTTGTATTTTTCGTCGTTTAAAAACCGGTTCAACTCATACGTATGGGAAAGCGCTTGAAGACATGAATTCACGAAACATGTATTTCCCATATTCATGAGTCCGGTGATACCCCTATTCACGAAATCGGGAAATCGTTGGCTCATGGAATGAAATGAAATGAAATGGAATCCAAAAAGGTTCTTTATAAAGTAATACAAAAATATGTTTAAGTGGCATTCATGACCTTTATATCAAATCGAAATCGATATAGAAACTAAATCGAACATATATGTATTGATTGTATCGTATATTATGGACGCGTGGGACGCATCAAACAACTTTACAAATCGGCGATATGACCGCGGACGTATTTATGTGACAGATGAACGTCATGCTGATACAAATGACACTCCTCCTGACATGGACCATCACGAGAGATTCAACTTGAACCAGTATTATAACGCGGTTGAAGATGAACAGTTATATATGGATGAATATACCTCGCTTATACAAAGGTATAATGATTTTATCGTGAATTCGAATACACTTTTTACACGTATGGAAATGACGTTGCGAGAGAATATAATGAGAGCGGTGGCAAGACAAACCTATTATTATCATCAATCAGAAGACCTCTATCGTAGAGAATTGCGTAGGTCATTCATGTATCGTTCGCAAGCTGCGACGGCGACGGCGACGGCGACGGCGACGACTCCTAGTGTTCCATCTATTCCTGCTTCATCGGCGCCTCCTCTAGAACCACCACCACCACCACCACAAACCGCCCTTCAACGATTTGGAGATGTTTTGCCTCGACTAGTATCTCGTTATTTTAATACCGAAAATGCCCGCCAACAGCGAAATAATAACCTATTTTCGATGCT
>Ga0194131_10010189_pt1 | contig 11586 bp, 10 predicted proteins | sample TA2KigO120mmetaG_FD_148631 | JGI IMG/M metagenome (GOLD analysis project Ga0194131, IMG submission 148631) | Freshwater microbial communities from Lake Tanganyika, Tanzania - TA2015053 Kigoma Offshore 120m | ecosystem: Environmental > Aquatic > Freshwater > Lake | place: Tanzania: Lake... | reverse complement strand
CGGGCCGCACGGCGCCGGCGAGTCGTCGCGCCGCGCTCACGCAAGCGCTCCGGCAAGCAGGCGATGGAAGTGCCACACCCCCTGCTCGCGCGTGGGCGAATAGCGCCCGCGGTCGTAGCGGCGGCTGCGAACCCCGCGCTGCACGAGTTCCACGATCTGCTCGTCCTCGCGCTCCACGCGGTCGATCTCGGCGCCGGCGCCCGAATCGAGGCGTTCGGGCCGCCACACCCACGACTGGAACGAGACGCGCGTGCGATCGACGGCGAGCGGACGCACGATGTTGAGCGACAGTCCCCACGGATAGAAGTTGAACATGAGGTTCGGGAAGAGCCACCACCAGAACGCCGCGATCGGGCGTCCCGCGTCCGGATGATCCCGCGGCAGCTCGAACGAATCCTCCCCACCCTTCGCCACGCCGACCTGAAGCACCGAGCGCGAATGCAGTTCCGTGTCGTAGCTCGCGGTGTCGAGCACGTCGTTGAGCGACGCGTGCACGAAGGGGATGTGGAATCCCTCGAGGAAGTTGTCGCAGTAGAGCGCCCAGTTCGCACGGACCAGGTAGTCGCGGCTTCGCGACGGCTCGAAGCGGAACTCGTCGAGCGGCAACCACGACATGCGCTCGCGCATCGGCGCGATCATCGAGTCGAACGGTTCCGCCGGATCGAGGCTCGCGAAGTGGAACGGCCCCCAGCGTCCGGCGGGAAAGCGCGGGAGATCGTCGCTCGGCGAAGGGAAGTTCTCCGCGGATTCGAACGACGGCATCGACTGGAATCGCCCGTCGAGGGAGAAGCGGCGGCCGTGGTACGGGCATCGAAGCTGCGAGGCGCGGCACGGCGACGCCGCCACGAGCGAGCCGCGATGCGTGCAGACGTTCGAGAGGCAGTGCAGCCGATCCTCGCCGTCGCGCGTGAGCAGCAGCGGCTCGTCGATCGAGCCGTCGAGGAACGAGCACGGGTGAACCTGCTGGGGCGTGCGCACGTCCTCGTCGCGCGCCACGATCTGCCACGACCGCGCGAAGACCCGCTCGAGCACCTCCGCGTGCGTGGCCGCGTCGCCGTAGAAGCGCGAGGGCAGCGTCCAGGCGCGACGGATCTCGGCGTCGATCTCCTGCGTCGGGCGCGTCATGGGCGGTGAGGATACGGCCCTCGGGGGTCGTCGCGGCGATCGGTCGGGGCGATCATTCGAGGCGGAACCCCGCCGCCGAGAGCGCATGCTCCGCTCGCTTCGCGTCCGTCGAGCGCACGAGCAGGTGATCCGTGTCGAAGGTCGAGATCGCGAAGACGGAGATGCCGGCCGATTCGAGCGGCGCGAGCGTCGAGCGCAGCACGCCGATCGCCTCGAAGGGAATCGGGCCCGCGAGCGAGTAGAGCGAGAAGCCGCGCTCGCAGCGCGCACCGGACGCCATGCGAGCCGGCACGCGCGATTCGGGCGCCACGATCGAGAGTTCCGCCCCGGTTCGCGTGACGCTTGCGAACGCGCGGGCGTCGGCGCTCGCCGCGGCGTCGGCGCTCGCCGCGACGCACTCGAGCGCCCACGGCGGAAGCGGCGCATCCGCGTCGAGCCGTGCGATCGCCCAAGTGCCGCCCACGCGCTTGATCGTCGGCGGCCTCGCGGCGCGAGTCGTTGGCGGAGGCATCGCGGCAGCGTACGCTCCGTGCCATGAAGGCCGAACTCAAGACGAAGAAGACCGGCGAGCCGGTCGATCGCTTCATCGCATCGCTCAAGGACCCGGCGCAGCAGCGCGACTGCCGCATGCTCGCGTCGATGATGGAGCGCGCCACCGGCGAGAAGGGCCGCATGTGGGGTTCGATCGTCGGCTTCAAGGATGTGCACCTGCGCTACGCGTCGGGTCGCGAGCTCGACTGGTTCGCGCTCGGTTTCGCGCCGCGCAAGGGAGGACTGTCGCTCCACCTCTGCTGCGCGATGCAAGATCCGAAGGTGCGTGCGCTGCTTCCCAGGCTCGGACCGCACTCGCACGGCGTCGGTTGCCTCTACTTGAAGAGCCTCGACGGCATCGATTCCGCGGCGCTGCGGCAACTCCTCTCCCTTGCGGCGAAGGCGAAGCTGCCGACGAACGACGGTTCGAGCGGCCGGCCGGCGCGTTCGGCGACGCGATCCTCGGCAAGCCCCGCGTCGAGCGGGCCCTCGCGCTCCTCGAAGTCTCCGGCGAAGCGCGCGTCCGCGCGCGTCAGATCCCCCACGCCGAGAGCAGCAGCTCGAGGTCGTCGAGATCGACCTCGCCGCTCGCGTTGAGGTCGCGCAGATCGGTCGGATCGATCTCGCCCCAGGCGCCGAGCAGCTCGCCGAGATCGCGGCCGCCGACGTGGTCGTCCCCGTCGAGGTCGCAGCGCCGTCCGATTTCGATCTCGAGCCGCTGATTCGCGGGCACGCGTCGCATCATCGTGACGGTGCCGTCGGTCCAGCGAAGCCGCAGCTCGTCGACCGTCGTGGCCGTGCCGAGCCCGAAGTGCGCGGCGAGTTCGTCCTGCGACTGGTAGTTCGTGCCGCCGTCGATGAGGCGGCGCTGCAGCGTGCCGCCCGCGCTCGCCAGCACCAGCGTGCCGATTCCGTCGGGCGCCACGCGCGGCGCACCCGTCGCGTCGACCGACACGCGAAGCCAGTTCGCATCCGCGGGAACGGGCGCGCCCGCGACGACGAGGTCGTTGCGGTAGAAGCGCAGCGGTCCCTTGCTCGCCATGATGAGCACGTCGCGATCGCCGTCGTTGTCGGCGTCGAGGGTGGCGAGGCCGCGGCCCGAGAGCGTGTGCCAGAGCCCGCAGGTGGCGGCGACATCGGTGAAGTTCGCCGCGCCGTCGTTCATCCACACGCGAGCCGGCTGGTTGACGAACTGCGGCTGCGTGAACCAGCCGTTCGTCTGCACGAGATCGACCGAGCCGCTGTGATCGAGATCGACGGCCGAGACGCCCCACGCCCAGTTGCCGTTGAGCGTGCCGCTCGCGGAGGCGATGTCCGCATACGCGTGCCCGCCGAGATTGCGGTAGAGGCGATTGCCCGTGCCCGGCGACTCGAAGCTTCCGACCGCCCAGATGCTCGTGACGAACCAGTCGAGGCGCCCGTCGCCGTCGAAGTCGGCGACCGCATGTCCCATGCCGTTGTCGTCCGTGCCGGTTCCGTTCGACGGCGTGAGATTCGTGAACGTGCCGTTCGCGTTGTTGCGGTAGTAGCGCGAGGTGTGAAAGTCCGCCGCCATGAGCAGTTCGGGATGTCGATCGCCATCCATGTCGGCGAAGCGCGGCGAGAAGTTGTAGATGGGCATCGGGAAAAGGCCGGCGGCGACCGTGACATCCGTGAACGTGCCGTTGCCGTTGTTGCGGAAAAGTCGATTCCCCTGCGACGGGATGAAGTATCCGCCCACCGCGAGATCGAGATCGCCGTCGAGGTCGTAGTCGCCGAAGGCGCAGCCGAGCCCGTCGGCCAGGACCGGCGACGCGACCTGCACGCCGGCGCTTGCCGCCACTTCCGCGAAGCGCGTGCCGCCTTCGTTGCGATAGAGGCGATGCTTGCCCTTCGCGAGCGGCGCGCCGTCGAGTCCCGCGCTCATCACGTAGAGGTCGAGATCGCCGTCGCGGTCGTAGTCGCCCGCGCACGCGGAGAGCCCCATGTGCTTGACGGCCACGCCCCACTCCGCCGCCCGGTCGATGAAGACGCCGCCGCCCAGGTTCATGAAGAGCTTGTCGGGCTGCTTGCCGCTGCACACGACGAAGACGTCCTGGAGGCCGTTGCGATCGAAGTCGCCCACGACGACGGGCGCGATGAGGTCGGCGATGATGCTCGCGGCGAACAGAAGCGCCGCCGACGGATCGTGCGTGGCCGCCAGGTGCGCGGACGCCGTGACGTCGACGAAGGTCGGCGGCGTCGCGAGCGTCGCGCCGGCAATCGTGCCGCTCGCGGCGAACGCGGCGAACGCGCGACCCGACGGTCCGGCGCCGAATGGGCGACGGGACCACCTGCGCGAACCCGATCGAGTTCGTGCGCCCAGCTTCGTTCGAACCCACGAACCGCGAGCCATCGCGACCCTCCCGCCGACGGCCGAAGCCTACCCCGGAACGGAGCGATCTCAAGCGTTCGATCGATGCGCCGACGCGGAACGCCGACGAAGCGTGCCGGCGACGCACGCCTCATCGCGGCTATCTGCCGAATGCAGGCGTGCCCCACGCGCCGGCGAAGACGGTCTCGCCGATCGAGATGCGGGGCCGCCGGGCGGCGTCCCTCGATGCCAGATCGGGCGCGGCCTTCGCCGGCTCGCCCGGGTAGCCGAGCGCCAGTCCCGTGAGCACCTCCACGCCGTCCGGAACCTTGAAGAGCTCCTTCGCACGCTCGGGCACGATGCCGATCATCTGGTGCACGCGGATGCCGCGCGACGCGGCCTCGATCGAGAGCTGCGCCGCGGCCTGTCCGAGATCGTGCGCCGCCGCCTTGTTGGGCTTGCCGTTCTTCGCATGCACGGTGGTGTGGCATCCGAGCGCAAGCACGGGCGCATGCTTCGCCCACGCCTGATTCGCTTCCACGAGGCACAGGAGCACCTTCGCGTGCGCCGCCGCATCGGCGCTCGTGGCGACGATGAATCGCCACGGCTGCTCGTTGTAGGACGACGGCGCCCAGCGGGCCGCCTCGAAGATCGCGCGGAGATCGGCGTCCGGCACGGGCTTCGAGCTGTAGACGTACGGACTCCAGCGTTCGCGAAGCAGGGCGAGAATCGGAGCGTCGACGGGCGCTTCGTGGGACATGGTCGGCGTGCTCGCGCGGGGCGTCAGAGCTCGAGGTAGATCATGTCGGGCTCCTGCGACCCGGGCGCCGGCGGCTCGTGAACGGAATCGAAGCCGCCGAGTCCGGACGCGAACATCTCGCGCCGCGTGTCGGCGGCGGAGAAGACCGGCGGCATCGCGCCGTCGAGCTGCGCGATGAGGTCGAGCGCGATCTGAGCTTCGGCGCGGGCGAAGTCGGGCGGCGCGATCGCGCGCTCGAAGGCCTGGAGGCGGCCGCCGACATTCTCGAAACTGCCTTCCTTCTCGACCCACGCGGCGCCCGGCAGAACCACCTGCGATCGCGAGCCGAGGGCGGACGGCAGCGTGTCGATCAGCACGGTCGGCGTTTCGCCCAGGGCGTCCATCAGTTCGGGCGTGATCCACTCGCTCGGGTAGTTGCCGGTGACCACGGCGACGCCGATCGAACCCTTTCGCAGCGCCTCGACGAACGCCTTGAAGTCGAGCACGCCGGCGCCCCCGGATTCGAGCACGCGCCGCACGCCGCGCGCGTTCGGCGCCTTCTCGGCGCGCACGGTGAACCCGCCGGGGAACTTCCTGTCCTCGCCGTGGCGCGGAATCGGTCCGACGCCCGTGATCGCCTTCGAGTCGACCGAGCGCACCCAGCGCGACAGCCAGAACGAGTCTTCGCAGGAGAGCATCGGACTCACGAGCAGCGCGGCGCGACGGCCGGCGTCGACGCTCGCCTCGAGCAGCTCGTTCGCGCGGTCGAGCGCCGTCGTCCACGCTTCGTTCGCCGCTTCGAGCGCCCACGGATCGCGACCGGCGATCGTCGGAAGGCGCAGCCGATCCTCTCGATGCACGAACTTCCAGCCGTAGCGCACCTCGTCGGTGATCCACCAGCGATTCACCTCGGGATTCGTGCGCGGCTTGATGCGATGGATGCGCCCCTCGTTGTGCTCCACGGAGATGTTGTCGCCGCTCGAGGTGATGCCGTCGATCGACGGCGTCTTCTTGAGGAACCAGACGCGCTGCTGGAAGAGGAAGTCCTTGTCGAGCAGCGCGCCGACCGGGCAGATGTCCACCACGTTGCCGCTGAGCTCATTGTCGAGCGCGATGCCGGGGAAGACGTCGATCTCCTCGTGGTTGCCGCGGCCGTCGACCATCAGCTCGCCGGTGCCCGTCACTTCGCGCGTGAAGCGCACGCAGCGCGTGCACATGATGCAGCGGTCGCTGTAGAGCAGCACGTGCGGGCCGAGATCCTTCTTGGGCTTCTTCTCCTTGTCCTCGAGAAAGCGGCTCTGCCCGCGACCGTACTGATAGCTGTAGTCCTGGAGATGGCACTCGCCCGCCTGATCGCACACCGGGCAATCGACCGGGTGATTGATGAGCAGGTACTCCATCACCGCCTTCTGATTCGCCATGGCCTTCGGCGAATCGGTGTGCACCACCTGGCCGTCGGCGGCGGGATGCTGGCAGGTCGGGAAGAGCTTCGGCCCCGGCTCGAGCACGCCGGTCCTGGGATTCGGCGCCCACACCTCGGCCAGGCAGATGCGGCAGTTCGCCACGATCGAGAGTTCCGGGTGGTAGCAGTAGTGCGGGATCTCCACGCCGTTGCGCAGCGCCACCTGGAGAATCGTCTCGCCCTTCTCGAAGTCGTAGCGCTCGCCGTTGATCGTGAGGTTCGGCATGGAGGTCGGTGACGCTGCGCCGCATCGCGGCGAAGGGGCGAAGTCTAGCGTCGGGCGGAGCGACGAGTTCGCGTGCGCCGAGGCGCTTCCGGCTCGAGGCGCGGCGCGTCCGGCTCGAGGCGCGGCGCTTCCTCGAGAATGGCCAGCAAGTGGCGAGCGCAATAGACGCGGTTCCGCTTCGCCTCCGACGCCATCGAGACGATGCCCGCCGATTCAAGACGGTCGATCGCGCGCTGAGCCGTGGTGAACGCCACCTTGAGTCGCTTCGCCAAGGCGTTCACCGTGCAGTACGGATTCTCGGCGAGCAGATCGATCAGTCGGGCCGCCGTGCGCGACGAGGCCACTCGCTCACGCCATGCACCAAGCAGATCGTCGATGCGCTGAATGCGCGAGAGCGCGTCCTCCGCCTGTCGCGCCACGCCGGCCAGGAAATACGCAATCCACTCCTCCCATTCGCCGCGCTCCGTGACGCCAAGGAGATGATCGTAGTAGTCGCGTCGCGTGGCCTCGAACCAGGCACTCAGGTAGAGGAGCGGCGTCGGAAGCACGCCTCTCGCCACGAACAGAAGCGTGATCAGAAGCCGACCGACTCGACCGTTGCCGTCGATGAATGGATGGATGGCTTGGAACTGCGAATGGACGAGGGCCGCATGGACGAGCGGAGGCATGGACTCATCGTGAAGGAATCGCTCCCACGCACCGAGGCATTCCATGAGTCGATCGGGCGGCGGCGGGACGAATGTCGCGTTGGCGAGCGTGCAACCGGCAGGCCCGATCCAGTTCTGACTTCGACGGAACTCGCCCGGAGTCGCGTGATCGCCGCGGACGCCGCGCATCAACTTCTCATGCAACTCTCGGGTGAGCCGAAGCGAGAGCGGCATCGTCCGCAGTCGCTTCACGCCGAATTCGAGCGCCGCGACGTAGTTCCCGACCTCGCGGAGATCCGAGGGGCTTCGATCCACGGCGGCGCCTGCTTCGGCGGCCAGCAGCTCTCCCAAGGTTGCTTGCGTTCCTTCGATGCGACTCGACAGCACTGCCTCGCGGCGCACGAACGGTCGGATGAGGAGATGCGGATTCGGAAGACGGCGGCCCTCGCCGGCAAGTCGGCCGATGGCGCGATCCGCTGCTGAAAGTGCGCTCGAGAGCCTCACCGACCAGTCAAGCGGCGGAGGCAGCGGATCCGGAACGAAGGCTTGCTCGCCGCTCGAGACTCGAATCCGTCGACCATGGGGTTGGCGAGCGCGGAGCTTGGACATGATCGGTGCTGTTTGCGTCGTCGAAGACAGCGAGCGGCATTATTAGCGTTTCAATGCTGGAACGCAAATAAGGATCCGGCCGCCGAGCCCCGCTCCGATCGGCTGCGCGGCGGCAGTCAACGCGGCATCGACTCGAACTGGAATCGCGCTTCATCGCCGTCGAACTCGAGATCGAGCAAGCGGAGGCGACGACCATCCGGCAAGGGGAGAATCGCGTCGGTCGGCGCCGCGAGTTCCGGCACGAGCGCCGCGATGCCGAGCGCGCCGCGACCGTCGTCGCGTCCGCCGTTTCCGAGCCACGGAATCCAGAGTCGGCCGATCGCGCCGCCGCGCGGTTCGAGTCGAAGGCGCCCGTTCTCGATCACCGCGCGCACCGAGATCGACCAGATCACTCCGTCGCGCTTCGCCGCGAGCGTGAGTCGATCGGGAGCCCCGGCGTGCACCTGCACCAGCTCGACGCCCTTCGGCCACGGAAGCTCGCGATCGTGCACGAGCCATTGCGGCAGGCGCAGCGCCAGCCACGCGTTCGCGTCCTCGGCGCGGATGCGCATCGCGAAGCGCTGGCCAGACGGGCGAACCTTCGTGAGTTCGGCGGCGATTCCCTGCTCGAGCGCGCGGGCGCGATCGTCCTCGCGCGACACCGCGCCCGGACGCGCGCTCGGCGGCGACCACCAGGACGGCGTTCGAAACGCGAGCCACGCGCCGGCGCCGACGGCAAGACCCGCCGCCGCGCACGCCCACCCCACGACGCGTCGCCACTTCATCGCCGAACGCTCGCTCGCGATCGAGTCATCGTTCGTCGTCCGCGTTGCGCGTCGATCGATCGTCACCCACGCGGCACCTCGTCATCGTCGCGCCTACGCCGCGAAGCGGGTGACGACCACCGCGTCGTTCTGCCCGCCGAAGCCGAAGGAGTTCGACAGGCAGGTGTCGACCTGCGCCTTCCGCGCCGAGTTCGGCACGTAGTCGAGGTCGAGACTGGGATCGGGATCGTGGTGATTGATCGTGGGCGGCAGCATGCCGTGCCTGATCGACAGCACGCAGGTGATGAACTCGACCGCGCCCGCCGCCGCGATCAGGTGTCCCATCATGCTCTTGATCGAGCTCATGGGAATGCGCCTGGCCAGCTCGCCGAAGACGACCTTCACCGCGCGACTCTCGATCGAATCGTTCTCCTTCGTGCCGGTGCCGTGCGCCGAGATGTAGTCGACCACGGGGCGCCCGTCCGGGCGAGTCGACTGCGGATCGAGACCGGCCTGGCGCAGGCTCTGCGTCATCGCCGCCGCCGCACCGCGCCCTTCCGGCTGGATGTCGGTGATGCGGAACGCGTCGGCGCTCGAGCCGTAGCCGATCACTTCCGCGAGCGGCGTCGCGCCGCGCGCCGATGCGTGCGAAAGCGTCTCGAGGATCACGATGCCGCTTCCCTCGCCCATCACGAAGCCGTCGCGGCTCGCGCAGAACGGACGGCTCGCCTTCGTCGGGTCGCCCTTGAACGTCGAGAGCGCGGTCAGCCGGTTGAATCCCGTCACGCCGAACGGGTGGATCATGGTGTGCGTGCCGCCCGAGACCATCACGTCGGCGTCGCCGCGCCGCAGGATGCTGAACGCCTCGCCGATCGCCTGCGTGCTCGCCGCGCACGCGGTGAGGCAGTTGAACGCGGGTCCGCGGATCCTGAATTCGCGCGCCAGGTGCGCCAGCGGCATGTTCGGCTCCTGCTCGATCTCGCGCATGCGGTCCATGCATTGCATGGCGACCTCGATCCATCGCTTGCCGTCGACCTTGTTCTGCGCCGCGTCCCAGCCGCCGAGATTCGAGCCCACGTAGTTGTCGAAGTCGAGCACGCCTTCGCCCGCGCCGAGGTAGCAGCCCACGCGGCGCGGATCCTTCGGCGGCGAGCGATCGAACCCGGCCTGCTTCCACGCCTGCGCCGCGGCGCCGAGCGCGAACTGCGTGTTCGGTCCGGCGCTGGCGTGCCTGGACGCGTCGGGGAGGAACTTCGCGAGATCGAGTTCACGAACTTCGGCCGCGAACGAGGTCGGGAAGGTCTTCGCGTCGAAATGCGTGGTCGGCGCCATGCCGCTCTCGCCCTTCATGAGCCGCGACCAGACCGTGTCGAGATCGTGCCCGAGCGGCGTGATCCACCCCATGCCGGTGACGACGATGCGCTCCGGGGCGCTCATGATGAAGCTCCGTTTCGATGGATCGCGCGCGCGCCGATCATGGCGTCCTCCCGAGCACGATCGCCCCGTTCTGCCCGCCGAAACTGGGGAAGGCCACGAGCATCCGGTTGAGCTCCGCGCTGCGCGCGGGCGCCGCGTTCGCATCGAGATCGCCGATGCCCGCGCCGTTGAGCCGCGCCGGCAGCATCTGCCGCCGCAGGCACTCGACCGCGACGCACGCGCCGACCGCCGCCGCGCCCGCGCCGCAGTTGCCGATCGACGGCGTGATCGTCACGATCGGAATCGACTTCGCGCGGGCGCCGAAGACCGCGTGGAGCGCGCGTCGCTCCGTGGCGTCGAGCTCGGGCACGCCGGTGCCGAAGGGAACGATCGCGTCGATCGAATCGAGGTCGGCGCGGGCGTCCTCGAGCGCCGCGCGGATCGCGTCGGCGGCGCCGTCCGCGTCGGGCACGATTCCGGCGTCGTCCGTGCAGATGCTCTGGCGCGCGCCGAACCCCTCGAGCGCCGCGAGCGCGGCGCCGCCCCGCTTCGACACGCACTCCTCCGACTCGAGGATGAGCAGCCCGCCGCCTTCGCCCGGCGGACAGCCGCGCGCATCGGGCGCGAACGGCCGCACGAGCGCCGCGGGATCGTCGCCCGGCGCCGCCTTCGGCATGCGCCCGGCGAAGTGCTGGCGAAGCAGTCCCATGAGATTCACCTTGCTCTCGGCGCCGCCGGAGATGCAGGCGTCGGCGTCGCCTCGCTCGATCACGCGCATCGACTCGCCCATGCTCAGGATCCCGCTCACTTCCGCGCAGGTGATCGTGTTCGACGGCCCCTGGCAGTCGTGAATGATCGTCACATGGCACGCGAGCATGTTCGGCAGGTACTTGAGCATCCAGAGCGGCGTCAGGTTCTGCATTCCCTGCGAACCCCAGATCGACAGCGAGAAGCGCCCGTCGGGGCCGGCGGCCGTGGCGAGCGCCGCGGTGAGCTCGTTCTCCTCCGCCGCGATCAGTCCCGCGCCGATGTGGCAGCCGAACCGATCGGGAGGAATCGTCACGCGACCGTCGGCGGGCTCGTGGGACTTGGTCACGATTCCCGCGCTCGCCATCGCCGCGTGCGCGGCGCCGACGGCGAGCTCGATGTCGCGCGCCATCACCTTGGTCGCCTTGCGGTAGGACTTCGGAACCACGCTCTTCACGTCGAAGAGCTCGCGCGTGATGGCGCCCACGAACGGGCACGGAAATCCCGTGGAGTCGAAGGTGGGCGCCGGCGCGAGCATCGAACGGCCTTCCGCCAATCCGTTCCAGAGCGGCTCGATGCCGAGACCGAACGGCGTGATCGGACCGATCCCGCTGATGACCACGCGTCTCGTCTGCCGCGGCATGAGGGGGCGGATTGTAGCCCTCGCCCGCGCGCCCCGCGTGCGGCGGGCATTCTCGCACCGCGCGTGCCGTGACGCTCACGCGCCGCGCATGCGGCGGACATTCACGCACCGCGCATGCGGCGGGCGATGAGCATGGCGATCTCGAGCGCCTGCTCGTAATTGAGGCGCGGATCGACGCGGCTTCGATACGCGCGCACGAGCTGCTCGTCCGCAAGCCCGCGCGCGCCGCCCGTGCACTCGGTGACGTCCTCGCCCGTGAGCTCGATGTGCACGCCGCCGAGCGGGGTCCCCTTCGCGCGATGGATCTCGAAACTCTGCTCGAGCTCCGCGAGAATGTGCGCGAACTTCCGCGTCTTCACGGGCACG
>Ga0194131_10010188_pt1 | contig 11586 bp, 14 predicted proteins | sample TA2KigO120mmetaG_FD_148631 | JGI IMG/M metagenome (GOLD analysis project Ga0194131, IMG submission 148631) | Freshwater microbial communities from Lake Tanganyika, Tanzania - TA2015053 Kigoma Offshore 120m | ecosystem: Environmental > Aquatic > Freshwater > Lake | place: Tanzania: Lake... | reverse complement strand
ATGCGGTTTAAAATTCGGCCTCGAATACGGGACCCTATGCGCACGGCTCACAACTCTCTGTAATACCGATCATAAGCTCCAGGATGACGGGGTCCCCATCGGCGCCGATTGGGACCCCGCGCCTATGTTGATTTCAATAGTTGCTTCAAGCAGTTGGCGCAGTCTTGGCCAGGGTTCCACTTTGAAGCTAATTCACAGAATATCTCGTGCAGGCCGAAAGCAACCTGGTCGAGATTCTCGAAAAGAATGGGGGGCCGTGCAGGCCTGGCGAGTTTGGCCAGGTGGTAGTGACGCCTTTGCATGCCTTCGCGATGCCGCTTCTGCGGTACGTGAATGGCGATCTTGCGGAAGCCGGGGGATCGGCAGCCTGTGGCCGCGGTTTGCCGGTGATTCGCCGGGTGTTGGGACGTGAAAGACAGATGGTGCGCCTTCCCAACGGTGACGTGTTCTACCCTCAAGATCTTGGCGGCCTTGTTGCTGGCCTCAGAAAAATTCGGCAGTTCCAACTCGTGCGTACCGCGGAAACCCAGATGGAGGTTCGGCTCTCGGTACGTGCTCCGCTCGACGACGACGAAGGGGCCCTCCTGCGCAAACGGATTCATGACCGCTTTCAGTATCCCTTTGACGTCAGCTTCACCTACATGGACGTGATCCCTCGCGAACCCTCGGGCAAGTTCTTCGATTTCAAGTCCGAAGTCGGGTGACCACTGAGCGCGGCTTCTGCGCGATCACGTGGAACAAATGCCAGTGCTTGGGGTGGCCGGTTGCAGTGGCGCTGTCGACCTCCTCCTCATCGAAGCGCTCGACGGCGAGGCCCTCAAGAAGCGCTCGCGCGGCGGCGCGATCGAAGGACGTGATGCCCTCCCGAGCGGCCCAGCCATCGCGCTTGCCCAACAACTGACCGGCGAAGCGCCCGCCCGGCGCCAGCGACGCGACGATCTTCGCCCACAGTCCGGCGAAACGCTCAGGCGGGCAGAAGGGCAGTGAGAAGCTGGCGTTGATCAGCGTCGCGCGCGGCAGCTCAACGTCCTCGAAGCGCGCGACCACCATTTGCAACCGCTCGGGGTGAACCAGGTCAGGCCGAGCCCTGAGGCGCACGAATGCGTCCGGCTCTACGTCGATCGCCAGCACGCGGTAGCCCCGCTGGAGCAACTCGACCGTGTCCCTTCCATCGCCGGCACCAAGGTCAAGCGCAACGGCGCCATCCGGCGGCCCGCCCTCTGCCTCGATCGCGGTGAGGGCACCGACGAGCGTGTCGCGCGGCGGGCGACCCGCGACGGCGTCGTAGTAGCGCCGCCAGCGGTCCTCGCCCGCCAGATCGTCGCCCAAGGCTCAGCCCTTCGCCGCAACCACCTCGATCTCCACGAGCCAGTCGGGATGGGCCAGCGCCGCCACCATGAAGAGGGTGGAGGCCGGCGCCGTGCGCGAGAAGAAGCCATCACGGATCTTCCGGAGCACCGGCACGTGGTCGCGGGTCAGGAGGAAGGTGTTGATCTTGACCACGTCATCGAAGCCCATGCCGCCGGCCGCAAGAATCGCCTCGACGTTGCGGAAGGCGCGCTCGATCTGTGCCTCGATGCCCTTCACGATGGTGCCGTCGGGCGCGACGCCGACCTGGCCCGAGACGTGCAGCCAACGCGCGCCGGGGCCTGCCTCGGCGCCATGGCTGTAGCGCGAGGCCGGCGCGGCGATGCCCGGCGGATTGTAGAACTTGATCATCTCCCTGCTCCTTTGCTTGGGCCGCTATCCCCGATCTGGCGGATGGCGCGCGAGGCCGGCATGATGGCAGAAGGTGGCCGCGCGGTGCGGCGGAAATCAAACGAGCTCGCGGGAGGATGGAATCGTGGTTCAGGGCGTGGCATTTCATGACGGCCGCTATATGCCGGCCGAAGAGGCGAAGATCTCGATTCTCGACCCTGCGTTCACGCGGAGCGACGTGGTCTATGACACCGCGACCGTCTGGAAGGGGCACTTCTTCCGGCTCGACGATCACATCGCGCGCTTCTTCCGCTCGTGCGAGGGCATGCGGCTCAAGCCGCCGCACAACGCCGCCGAGATCAAGTCGATCCTGGCGGAGTGCGTCGACCGTGCCGGACTGGAGGACGCCTATGTCCAATTCGTATGCACCCGTGGGCCCTTCGTCGATCTGGCGAATCGGGATCCGCGAAACTGCAAGAACGGCTTCTATGCCTATGCGATTCCATATATCTGGATCATCTCGAAAGAGAAGCAGGACCGCGGCGCCCGCATCGCCATTGGCTCGAACCGCCGGATTCCCGACTCGGCCATCAATCAGCGCATCAAGAACTTTAACTGGATGGACCTAAGCCGCGGAGTCATTGAGGCTTTCGATCGCGGCTACGACCATGTCGTGCTGCTCACGCCCGACGGCCGCGTGGCTGAAGGACCGGGCTTCAATGTCTGGATCATCAAGGACGGCACGCTGAAGACACCGAAGGACAACTGCCTGCACGGCCTGACCCGCCGAACCGTGTTCGACTTCGCGCGCGAGCTGAACATCCCGGCGGTCGAAGTCGACCTCCGCGAGGAAGACCTCTACAACGCCGATGAGGTGTTCCTGTCGACCGAAGGCGGTGGCCTCATGCCGGTCGGTCAGGTCGAGGACAAGATCTACGGCAATGGCGGCCCGGGCATGATGACATCGCAGCTTCGTGCTGAGTACTGGCGCCGCCGCGAGGCCGGTTGGATGGGCACCAAGGTCACGTCGTTGATCGCGCGCGAGCCGGTGGTCGCCTGACCCTCCACTACGCCAGCGTCCCGCGCACGGGATAGTCGTTCTTCCGGATCCAGTCGAGGCCGTCCGCGATCTGGGAGAGATCCGCGCGCGCCCAGGGCGCGTTTGAGACGCAGGCGATCTGCAGGCGCTGGTCGGGACGCACGACGAACAGCGCGGGCTCGGCGAATGGCCGGTCGGTCTCCCCGAGCGAACGTGGCAGGCTCACATAGAGCCCGAGCGCCTGCATCTGCTCGACGCTGAGGCCGTATCCCACGGGAAAGGTCAAGCCGCCATCCCGCGCGCTGATCTCGGCCTTCTCCTTCGGGTCGGCCGATACCGCAACCACCGACGCCCCAAGACCGGCGTAGCGGGGCGTCAACCGCTCGAGTTCGGCGAGGTAGGTGGTACAGAGCGGGCAGTGGAGACCGCGATAGACCACGATCAGACGCCACCCCTCGCCCCGCCCGAATGCAACCGAGCCGCCATCGACGGCAGGAACGCGGACATCGGCGAGGACTCCGCCAACTACGGGCAAATTGCGCATGAAGCCTCCTATCGACGCGGCCAGCCCGGCCGCTATGATCGCCACGACTTTATATCGCTCATTGCCCAACAGAGGAGTCATCAATGCCGAGTGAACTTTTCGAGAGTGGCCTCAAGATTCGCCGCGAGGTGCTCGGCAACGAGTATGTCGATCGCGCGCTGGCCAATGCCGATGATTTCAACCGCGACTTCCAGACCTATGTCACCGAATCCTGCTGGGGCGCGATCTGGGGCCGGCCGGGCCTGAGCCGCAAGCAGCGTAGTCTGAACAATCTCTGCCTGCTCGCCGCGCTCAATCGCGGTCAGGAGTTCGAGATTCACCTGAAGGGCGCGCTGACCAATGGCTGCACCCTCGAGGAGATCAAGGAGACGCTATTGCAGATCGCCTGCTATGCCGGCATGCCGGCCGGTGTCGAGGCCTTCCGCATCGCCAAGAAGGTGCTGGCCGAGCGCAAGGCCGCCGGGGCCGCCGAATGAATTCTGGGCCGATCGGTTTCATCGGCCTCGGCAATATGGGCGGCCCGATGGCCGCCAACATGGCGAAGGCCGGTCATGCGCTCCTGTGTTTCGACGTCGCGGGCACTCAAGGGCGCATGCCGGCCGGCGCGACCGCCGCCGGTTCGCCGGCCGCGGTCGCCGAGGGCGCGCGCATCGCGTTGCTCAGCCTGCCCGACGGCAAGATCTCGGACACCGTCGCGCGCCAGATGATCGCGGCCAAAGCGCGCAAGCTCGAGATTCTGATCGATACCTCGACCACCGGCATCACCGACGCGGAGAACCTCCACCGCCTGTGCAAGGACGCCGGGATCACCTATGTCGACGCGCCGGTCTCGGGCGGCGTCGGCGGTGCGAAGGCCGGCACGCTCGCCATCATGGTGGCGGCCGAGCCCACGCTCTATGCCGAGATCGAGCCGCTGCTGAAGCCGATGGCGCGTCAGGTGTTCCACGTCGGCACGCGGCCCGGCCAGGGCATGGCGATGAAGCTACTCAACAACTTCCTCTCGGCCACGGCCATGGCGGCGACCAGCGAAGCGATTGCCTTTGGCGAAGGTCGCGGCCTCGATATGAAGACGATGCTCGACATCATCAACATTTCGACCGGCCAGAACACCGCAACCGCGGACAAATTCCCGAAGCGCGTGCTGCCAAAGACCTACGCACATGGTTTCGCCACCAAACTCATGGCGAAAGACATGCGGTTGTACCTCGAAGCGGTGCGAACCTCAGGCGCTCCCTCGAAGGTCGGCACGGTCGTGACCGAGCTCTGGGACCGGCTTGACCGGGCCTGGCCGGTTTCCGACTTCACAGAGATCTACCCCTATGTCCGCGACGGCGAACCCAAGGACCCGAGACCATGATTGAAGATCCGCCCGTCCTCACCGTGAACCGGCGCCTCACGCGCCCCGCTGCCTTGCTGGTTGAGCGTCTCAGGGGCGCCCAGACCGGCCATGTGGTCGATGCGCTCGGCGGCGCCGGCGCGCTCGCGGCCTCGATCAAGCCGGTGCCGGGGGCGACGGCGGCCATGCTGACACTCTGCGGGCCGGCGCTCACCTGCGCCTGCGCGCCGGGCGACCATCTGGGCCTCGTCGCCGCGCTGGCCGAGGCGAAACCGGGCGACGTTATCGTGATCGCGACCGAGGGTTATCTTGGCACCGCGGTGGTGGGCGATCTCATGATGGGCATCGCACGCAACCGCAAGCTCGAGGGGCTCGTCACCGACGGCGCGGTGCGTGACGTCGAGGGTATCATCGACGTCGGGCGACCGGTCTTCTGCGCCGGCATCAGCCCGAACTCGCCGGCCAAGACGGGCCTCGGCACCGTCGGCCTGCCGGTGACGCTCGGCGGCGTCGCGATCGCGTCGGGCGATGTGCTGGTGGGTGACCGCAATGGCGTGGTGGTGGTGCCCCAGGCGCGCCTCGCCGAGGTGGTCGAGGCGCTCGATCGGGTGCGCGCGCTCGAAGACACCGTGATGAAGCAGGTGGCCGAGGGCCTGATCTATCCGGAGCGCTGGAAATCCCTGCTCCGGCCCGAACGCATTCGCTACATCGAATAGCCTGATGAAGGCACTCTCCGACCTCATCGTGCTCGACCTGACGCACATGCTCTCGGGCCCGTATGGCGCGATGCTGCTCGCCGATCTCGGGGCGGAGACGATCAAGGTCGAGCCGCCGGGCAAGGGCGAGGCCACGCGCCGCCTGCTCGAGAACGACCCGCATCACTCGCACAATGGCATCGGCGCCTACATGCTGACGCTCGGGCGCAATAAGAAAAGCGTCGCGATCGACCTCAAAGCGCCGGATGGCATCGCCCTCTTTTACGAGCTTGTGAAACGGGCGGATGTGGTGTTCACCAATTTCGGCCCCGGCGTCACCACCCGCCTCGGCATCGATCATGACACCCTGGCGCGACACAACCCGCGCATCATCACCTGCGCGGTCAGCGGCTTCGGCGAATACGGCCCCGGCACCAACCGTCCCGCTTTCGATCTGGTCGCACAGGGCTATGGCGGCGGCATGTCGATCACCGGCTTTCCCGGCGGCCCGCCGACCAAGGCCGGCATCCCGATCGGCGATCTCGGCGGCGGCATCTTCGGTGCGCTCGGCATCCTTGCGGCCTTACACGCGCGTCAGCGCACCGGCCGCGGCCAGCATGTCGACATCTCGATGCAGGACTGCCAGATCTCCATGCTCACCTACATGGCGACCATGCATTTCCTCTCGGGCCAGGAGATCGGACTGACCGGCAACGGGCACTTCCGCCACATTCCCTACAACACCTACCCGACCAAGGACCGTCACATCATCCTTGCCTGTGTCACCGATCAGGCCTGGCAGAACGTCGCGCGCGTGCTCGGCGATCCCTGGCTTTCGGACCCCTCTTTGGCGCTTCATCCCGGGCGCGCGGCCAAGCGCGAGGAATTCGAGGCGCGGCTCACGCGCGTCCTTCAGACCGAAACCTGCGAGACCTGGTTGGAGCGCTTCTCCAAGGCCGATGTGCCAACGGCACCGGTGAACGATTTCGGCCACGCGCTCGCCGACCCGCAAGTGCTCGCGCGCAACATGGTCGTGAGCGTGAAGCAGACCGGCGGCGGCGAGGTCAAGATGCCGGGCAATCCGGTCAAGCTCAGCGAGACGGGCGAGGACTCGTTCGCGCCCCATCCGTCGGTCGGCCAGCATACGGATGAGGTGTTGATTGGCCTCCTCGGCATGAGCGAGACTGAGGTCGCGGACCTGCGCGCCCGATCGGTCATTCAGTAGGGACGGTGGGCATGGCGGAGCGCGTCGTCGTTCATGAGGTCGGCCTGCGGGATGGCCTGCAGAATCAACCCCGGATCGTGCCGGTCGAGGGCAAGCTCGAGCTTTTGGATGCGCTGATCGCTGCCGGCGTGCGCTCCATCGAGACGACCAGTTTCGTCTCGCCCAAGGCCGTGCCGCAAATGGCTGACGCGGCCGAGCTCTGTGCGCGCATCCCGCGACGCGCAGACGTGAATTACGAAGTCCTGGTGCCGAACGAGAAGGGCTATGAGCGGGCAGTCGCGGCCGGGGCGCCCACCATCGCGCTCGTGCTGGCCGCGACCGATACGTTCAATCGACGCAACATCAACATGTCGCTCGATCAGGCGATCGCGGTCTGCCTTACAGTGATCGCCCGTGCGCGCGTGGATGGCGTCAAGCCCCGGGTCTATATCGCGGTTGCCCCGGCGTGCCCCTATGAGGGCAATACCCCGGACGACGTGGTGTTCACGCTCGCGGCCCGCCTGTTTGACGCCGGCGCGGCTGAGATCGCGGTCGCGGATTCGATCGGTGCCGGCAATCCGGCGCAGATCGGCCGCCTGTTCGAGACGCTGGCTCGCCGGCATGGGCCCGAGCGTCTCGCCGCTCATTTCCACGATACGCGCGGCCTCGCCCTGACCCACACCTGGGTTGCTCTCCAGTGCGGCATCCGCAAATTCGACAGCTCGATCGGCGGGCTCGGCGGCTGCCCCTTTGCGCCGGGCGCCACCGGCAATCTCGCCACCGAAGACCTCGTCTTCATGCTGAACGAGGCCGGCTTTGAAACCGGCATCGACATGATGGCCCTGCGCGCGGCCGTCGGCGTCGCCGAGGCGAAGGTTGGACATCCTCTTGGTGGACGCATCATGGGCTGGTACCGATCGCAGGAGCAGCGTCAAGCTGCCAAAGCCAATGCAAACTGATCTGGCATCCGCCTTGATCCGAGCGAACCGAAACCGAACATGACGAATACCGAGACCTCCCTGCCCCTGCAGGGACTCAAAGTCATCAGCATCGAGCAATATGGCGCCGGACCGTTCGGCACGATGTTTCTGGCCGACTTCGGCGCCGACGTCATCAAGATCGAGAATCACGAGATCGGCGGCGAGATGGGCCGGCATGTGGTGCCCTATTCCGATCCCGACGGCGACAGCCTTTTCTACCAGACCTTCAGCTGCAACAAGCGTTGCCTGGCGCTCAACCTAAAGCCGGCGGGCGGACGAGAGGTCCTGACAAGGCTCGTGAGGTCAGCCGACGGCGTGATCAACAATCTGCGCGGCGATCTGCCGAGTGCGCTGGGTCTTGACTATGCGGCCCTCGGACCGATCAACCCCCGCATCGTCTGCGTGCACCTTTCCGCCTATGGCCGAACCGGTGAGCGTGCCGCCTGGCCGGGCCTTGACTATGTCGTCCAGGCCGAAGCCGGCTACATGTCGATGACCGGGGAACCGGACAGTATTCCGACCCGCTTCGGCTTATCGATCGTCGACTACATGGCGGGGCAGACCGCCGCCCTCGCGCTGCTCTCGGGCGTTATTGGCGCGCGGCGAACCGGCCGCGGTCACGACTATGACGCCTCGCTCTACGACGTCGCCATGTGCAATCTGAGCTACCCAGCCACCTGGCACCTTACGGAAGGCTTCGAGCCGAAGCGCGTCGCGCGTTCGGGCCATCCTTCGCTCGTGCCGAGCGAGCTCTACCGCACGGCCGATAGCTGGATCTTCATCATGACCAACAAAGCCAATTTCTGGCCGCGCCTGTGCCGAGCGATGGAACGACTTGAGTGGATCGACGACCCGCGAATGAATAACTTCAAGACGCGTTACGAAAACCGAGCTGAGGTCGTGCGGCTGCTGGAAGAAACCTTCATGACCCGCACGACCGCCGAATGGCTCGAGCGATTGCGCGGTCAGCTGCCCTGCGCACCGATCCACGACGTCAAGTCGGCGCTCGCGAGTGACTTCGCGGCCAAGCAGCGCATCGTGCAGCGCGTGCCGCACGCAAGGCGAGGCAGTGTCAGCATGGTCCGGCAGCCGGTGCTGATGGATGGCGAGGTGATGGCAAGGCGTGAGGCGCCCGCGCTCGGCGCCGACACCGAGGACGTTCTGCGCGAGCTTGGCTACTCCAAGAGCGAGGTCGAGGCGCTCGAGGCAGATGGCACGATCATGAGGCGCACGTCAAAGGCGCTTGGCGCCAAGGCCGATCACTGAACGGGACAGACGATGATCTATGACGCGCCTGTATACAGGACGCTCGGCGACACCGCCCTCAATGTCGAGTTCGGCGACGAGACAAGCATCACGCTCAACTTCCGCATTCTCGCACTCGATCAGATCATCCGCGCGCATCCGCTCAAGGGGGTGATCGAATCGAACCCGCAGGTGCGCGCGCTCGGCCTGATCTACGATCCGCTCGCGACCACACGCGATCGGCTGATCGCCGCGCTCCGAGAGTTGATCGCGGCGCAAGGCGCAGTCGATCGCCTGCCGAGCCGCCGCGTAATAATCCCCGCGCTCTATGACGACCCCTGGTCGCGCGAGTGCGCCGAGGCGTTTGGCGTGCGCAACAACATCGAGTACATCGCCGAGTTCAACCGCCTGACCGTAGCGCAGGTGATCGAGTGGCACACCGCCTGCGACTATTGGGTCACCGGGGTCGGCTTCGTGCCGGGCACCTTCGTGTCTTATGCCATGGACCCGCGCAAGCGCTTCGGCGCGCCGCTCTATCGCACGCCCCGCACCTGGACCCATTCGCGCCTGCTCAATTTCGGCGGCAACACCTCGACGATCTATCCCGCGCGCGTGCCGGGCGGTGGTCAGCTCTTCGGCCGCACCCCGATCAACATCTTTGAGCCCGCGCAGAGGAACCGCATTTTCAGGGATGGGCCTGTGCTGGCACGCACCGGCGACCGCCATCGCTACGTCTCGATCAGCCGCGAGGAGTACAACGAGATCCGCGCGGCGGTCGAAGCCGGCACCTACGACTATCAGGTCGAGGAGGGCGTGTTCGATTGCGCGGGCTACATGTCCTGGCTCGCGAGCCTCGGCGAGCCGCCCGAGAAACGCGACCCTGACGCGACCTGGCAGAGGTCGTGATGCTCGAGATCATCGATCCCGGCCCCCAGACCAGCGTGCAGGACGTCGGCCGCCAGGGCACCATCGTGCTCGGCATCCCGCCTTCGGGCGCGCAGGATGCGTTCTCGCTGCGCGCGGGCAACCTTCTGGTCGGCAATCCGACCGGCGGTCCTTTGCTGCTTCGACGCGACCCAGGCGCCGCGGGGCTCGAGATTCTGCTCGGCGGGTTCAAGGCGCGCGCGCTTGCCGACCTCGTGGTCGCCATCACCGGTGCGCAGGTCGGCGTGACGGTCGATGGCGTCACGGTGCCGCAGTGGCGGGCGTTCCTTCTAAGGAAAGAAAGCGTCCTCGCGCTCGGCATGTCAAAAGCCGGCGCGCGTGCCTATCTCGCGGTTCATGGCGGCGTCGAGGTGCCGCCCTATCTCGGCAGTCGCGCCACCCATATGCGCGGCCAATTCGGCGGCCTCGAGGGACGTACGCTGCGCAAGGGCGATCGCCTGCCGATCGGCGCAGCCCAGGCCGACCCCGGTGCGCTGATCGGCCGGCGCCTGGCCCCCAAGCACATCCCCACACTTGCCCAGCCATGGCGCGTGCGCGTGGTCGCGGGCCCGGAGGAGGACATCTTCACGTCTGAAAGTGTCGACGCCTTCTACGCGACCGAGTGGAAGCTGAACCCGAAGTCCGATCGCACCGGCATGCGCTTCATCGGTCCGGCCCTGTCGTTCAAGCCCGGCCGGCCGCGCTATTTGATCGATGATGCCGGGCAGGATCCTTCCAACATCACGATCGATCCGGGCGCGCCGGTCGGCACCATTCAGGTGCCCTCCGGCGTCGAGCCGATCGTGCTCGGGGTCGACTCGCCAACCATCGGGGGCTATGCCAGGATCGCGACCGTGATCACGACCGATATGGGCGCAGTCGGCCAGGCACGGCCGTTTGAGAGGGTGCGTTTCGCCCGAACCGCCTATGACGACGCGGTGGCAGCCATTCGCGCGCAGGACGCTGTGATCGCAGAATCGAGCGTGCTCGGCTAGCTGGGAAGCAGACATGGCAGAGACGGTCATCGTTCATGAGGTGGGCCTGCGCGACGGGCTGCAGAATCAGCCGCGCTTCGTGCCGGTCGAGGGCAAGCTCGAGCTTTTGAACGCGCTGATCGCGGCCGGCGGGCGCTCGTTCGAGGCGACGAGCTTTGTCTCGCCTAAGGCCGTGCCGCAGATGGCGGATGCCGCCGAGCTCTATGCCCGCCTGCCCACGACACACGGCCTCAATTTCGAGGCGTTGGTGCCGAACGAGAAGGGCTATGAGCGCGCGGTTGCGGCCGGGGCCAAGACCATCGCGGTCGTGGTCGCCGCAAGCGACACGTTCAACCGGCGCAACATCAACATGTCGCTCGACGAGGCGACCGCTGTGTGCGAGACGGTCGTGCGCCGTACCAAGCGCGAAGGCTTCCGCTCGCGCGCCTATGTCTCTGCGGTCGCGGCCTGCCCTTATGAAGGCGTGGTGCCGCCCGAGCGCGTGTTCCGGCTGACCGCTGCGATGTTCGACGCCGGCGCGGACGAGGTGGCGATCAGCGACACGATCGGCGCCGGCAACCCGGCGCAGATCGAGCATCTGTTCGACGTAACGACGCGTCGTCACGGGCCTGGGCGCATCGCCGGCCATTTCCACGACACGCGCGGCATGGGCCTGACGCTCGCCTGGTGCGCGCTTAAGACCGGCGTGCGCAAGTTCGACAGCTCAATCGGCGGCCTTGGCGGCTGCCCCTTCGCTCCCGGCGCCTCTGGCAATCTTGCGACCGAGGATCTCGTCTTCATGTTGAACGAGGCCGGGTTTGACACTGGCATCGATGTCGAAAAACTGCGCCCCGCCATCGCCGTTGCCGAACGCCTGACCGGCCAGAGCCTGGGCGGGCGCATCACGGGCTTCCTGCGCTCGCGCGACGCGCGGCGCTAAGCCAAGG
>Ga0194131_10010186_pt1 | contig 11589 bp, 11 predicted proteins | sample TA2KigO120mmetaG_FD_148631 | JGI IMG/M metagenome (GOLD analysis project Ga0194131, IMG submission 148631) | Freshwater microbial communities from Lake Tanganyika, Tanzania - TA2015053 Kigoma Offshore 120m | ecosystem: Environmental > Aquatic > Freshwater > Lake | place: Tanzania: Lake... | reverse complement strand
CGACGAAGGCAACTTGCTGACCTCGGCCGGCAGTGCTGCGGGGATCGATCTTTGCCTGCATCTGGTGCGGCGCGACTATGGCGCGCGTGTAGCCAACGCCGTGGCCAAGCGACTGGTGGCGCCGCCACATCGCGATGGCGGCCAGTCGCAATACATCGCGCCGCCGCCGGCCAGTGAGGCGGCGGGCAACGGCGCCAGGCTCGCGCGGGTGCTCGATTGGGCGGTCCTGCATCTCGATGAGGAATTGCCGGTGGCGCGTTTGGCGGCCGAGGCGCGGATGAGCCTGCGCACCTTCGAGCGCCGCTTCCGCCAGGAGACCGGTGCCACTCCCAAACAGTGGCTGGCGCGCCAGCGGCTGCGGCGCGCCCAGGAGCTGCTGGAGACCACGCAGCGCGGCGTCGAGCGCATCAGTGCCGATTGCGGTCTGTCGCCGGAGACGCTGCGCCGCCACTTCAACCGCCTGCTGCACACCAGCCCGACCGCCTACCGCCGCACCTTCGCCGCGCACAGCTGATAGCTACAGGCCGCATGAATAGCGGCTGCGTCGCCGGCGCATTTGATGTAAGAACGTTTCACATGAGCTGGTCCAAGGACTCCGGCAGCGGACGGCGCGGCTACCACCACGGCAATCTGCGCGAGGCGCTGATCCAAGCCGCACTCGACCTGATCGCCGAGAAGGGACCGGCGGGCTTCACTTTCGCCGATGCGGCGCGCTCGGCCGGGGTCAGTTCGGCAGCGCCCTATCGCCACTATCGCGATCGCGAAGCTCTGCTTGCCGATGTGGCGCGACGCGGCTTCGAATTGTTTGGGGAACGGCTCGCCCGTGCCTGGAACGAGGGCAAGCCCGATCCCTATGCCTCGTTCGAAGGCCTCGGCCGAGCCTATCTGGCGTTTGCCCGCGAAGAGCCGGCCTACTATTCGGCGATGTTCGAAGCGGGCGTGCCGCTAAGCGCCGATCCCGCGCTGCGCCAGGCCTCGGACCATGCGTTTGCCGTGTTGCGCAACGCGACTGAGACCCTAATTAACACCCTGCCGAAAGAGAACCGGCCGCCGGCGCTGATGATGAGCCTGCATATCTGGGCCCTGTCGCACGGCATCGCCTCGCTGTTTGGCCGTGGCGATGCCGGAAGGCGCAGCGTGCCGATGCCGGTCGAAGACCTGCTGGAGGCGGGGCTGCTGGTCTACCTGCGGGGCCTTGGTGTCCAGGCCTCGCCACCGGGGGCGCAGAAATAACCGCTTCCGGGCCACTTGACTTGCGCTACAGCAGACGCTATGTAAATGTTATAAACATTCACATTAGGGGTGTTTGACGATGAGTGCGGCGACCTTGATCGAGAAACTGGACGACCATGGCAAACCGGCGTGGATCGCCCTCCTGGTCTTCAGCTTCGTCGTTTTCTGGCCCGCCGGGCTGGCTCTTCTGGCTTACCTGATATGGAGTGGACGAATGGGCTGTTGGGGACATAGCGACCGCTGGCAGGCGCGGATGGATCGGCTGCAGGCGAAGATGGACCGTATGCACGAGAAAGCGAGCCGCTGGTCCGGTCGCCATCATCAGCTGCGCACCAGCGGTAACCGCGCTTTCGATGACTATCGCGAGGAGACGCTGCGCCGGCTCGAGGACGAGCAGCGCGAGTTCTTCGACTTCCTGGAGCGCCTGCGGCACGCCAAGGACAAGCAGGAGTTCGACCAGTTCATGAGCGAACGCGGCCGACGGCGCGACGAGCCGGCACCTCCGCCCGCGGCCTGAGCTCGCACGCGAGTGGACTAACGGCCCTCCCCTCCGCACCGGAGGGGAGGGCCGAAGTATTTCGGGGTCCGGAGTTCTGGCCGGGGGCGCCGTCGGGGCCTATACAACCGGCATGGCTGGCCCTGATCGCATGACCATCTACGCGCCGGCAACCGCCGCCAGCAAGGCGGCGGTCGCTGTGGTGCGTGTCTCGGGCCCGCGCGCCGGGGAGGCACTCGACGCACTGATCGGCCAGCGCCGGCCGGCCGCGCGCCGGGCCACCAGGGCGCGGTTGCGCGATGGCGTCAGCGGCGAGGTGCTGGATGACGCTCTCGTCCTCTGGTTCCCGGCGCCGCACAGCGCGACCGGCGAGAACGTCGCCGAGCTTCACCTCCATGGCGGGCGCGCCGTTCTGGCCGCGGTGCTGGCAGCACTCGGCCGCGTGCCGGGCCTACGCCTCGCCCAGGCCGGCGAGTTCACCCGCCGCGCCTTCGAAGCCGGCAAGCTCGATCTCACGGAAGTCGAGGGTCTCGCCGATTTGATCGCCGCCGATACCGAGGCCCAGCGCCGCCAGGCGCTGCGGCAGCTCGCGGGCGAGTTGGGTCGTCTGACCGAAGGCTGGCGTACAAGGCTCATATCCGCGCTCGCTCAGGCCGAGGCCGAGATCGATTTTCCCGACGAAGGCGACGTGCCGCGCGGCCTGATCGAGGCGTTGCGGCCGGCGTTGGCCAGCGTCGCCGCCGAGATCCGCGCCCACCTCGCCGATCAGCGCGGCGAGAGGCTGCGCGACGGGCTGTCGATCGCCATCATCGGGCCGCCCAATGCCGGCAAGTCGAGCCTGCTCAACTGTCTGGCCCAGCGCGAGGCGGCCATCGTTGCCGCCACGGCGGGAACGACGCGGGACGTCGTCGAGGTGCAGCTCGATCTCAACGGCTACCCGGTTACCCTGGCCGACACGGCGGGCCTGCGCGATCTCTCGGCCGATGACAACGATGCGCACCGGGAAATCGAGCGCGAAGGTATGCGCCGCGCGCTGGTGCGGGCCCTCTCCGCCGATCTCAAGCTCCTGGTGGTCGATGCCTGCGAGCGCACGGTCGATCCGACGGTCGCCCAGCTAGCCGACGAGAACACGATCGTCGTGGCCAACAAGATCGATCTCGTTGCCGCCAGCCTGCCGGTGATCGGCGGCCGCGTCTCGCATCCGGTCTCGACCAGGACCGGCATCGGCATCAACGCGCTGATCGCCACACTCGAGCGCGAGGTTGCCGACCGGCTGGGAGCTGCCGGCGCCGCGGCCCCCGTCGTCACCCGGGCCCGTCACCGCGAGGCGCTGGCCGATTGTGTGGCCGCACTCGACCGCGCACTGGCCGGGGCGGCGACGGGCGCGGTCGCGGCCGAGCTGATCACCGAGGATCTACGCCTTGCCGTGCGGGCGCTGGGCCGCATCACCGGTAGGGTGGGCGTCGATGACATCCTGGACGTCATCTTCCGTGAGTTCTGTATCGGCAAATAAAGCGTGCAAACGCAATTGTTTGTAACGTGTCGATGGCGCTGCTGCAGCGACCGGTGCGCAAAACTAGTTGCATTCGCACATAATCGGCGCGACCATCGGCCCACGACAGAGGCTGGGAGGGCCGATGTCCCGACGCGCCGCCCCTTTGAGTGAAGCGCCGATCCCCGAGCCGGGAGCGCCCGAGTTTGCTCTCGACCGGCATCTTTTCTTCTGGATCACCCAGCTGCTCGACCGCCGCGACCGGCAGCTCGCGGTCGCGCTGAAATCCGCCGGCCTGCGCGTCCCCGAATGGCGGGCACTGGCCTCGCTCTACAGCCGTCACCGCCTGTCGATGAGCGAGCTTGCCGACCTCACCAGCATCGAGCGCACCACACTTTCGCGCACGGTCGAGCGCATGGTGCGCGCCGGCTGGGTCACCCGCCTGGCCGACACCAGCGACGCGCGGGTGACGCGCCTGAGGTTGACCACCGCGGGCGAGCGACTGTTCGCCCGCATCTGGCCCGCGGTTCGCGCTGTTAACAACGCGGCCATCGCCGGGCTGCCGGGGCCCGCAGTCGAGATGACGCACTGGGCGCTCCAGGAAATGTGCCGCAACTTCGATTCGCTGGCCGAACGTGGCCGGCGGGATATCGCCTGAAGGATCTGAAGGAGGAGAGCATGGGAGTCGATATCGGCCTCGATCTGCGCAAGGCGGTGGAGCCCGACCGTGTGCACCGCGGGGTCTACACCGACCCGGGTATTTTCGAGCTCGAGATGGATCGCATCTTCAACAAGGTGTGGACCTATGTCGGCCACGAGAGCCAGGTGAAGAACGTCGGCGATTACTGGACGGTGCAGATCGGCCGCCAGCCGATGCTCATGGTCCGCCACTCCGATAAATCCGTTCGGGTCCTTTACAACCGCTGCCCGCATCGCGGCGCCATGCTCTACGGCGACCGCAGCGGCAATGTCGGCAAGGGCATCATCTGCTCCTACCATTCCTGGCAGTTCGACACCGACGGCAAGTGCAAGGCGATCCCGCTCGATAAGGGGTATGCCGGCACGCGGCTGTCGATCGACAGCCCGGACTGCAGCATGAAATCGGCGCCGCGTGTGGCGAGCTATCGCGGCTTCGTCTTCGCCAGCCTGTCGGCCGAGGGCCCCTCGCTGCTCGACTGGCTGGGGCCGGCGAAGGTCGCCTTCGACGACATCTGCGACCGGGCCCCTGAAGGCGAGGTCGAAGTGGTACCGACCTGTTTCCGCGTCATCCAGAACTCGAACTGGAAGATCTTTCTCGAGAATCAGCTCGATGCATTGCATCCGTCGGTGACGCACGAATCCACCGGGCGCGCGGCGGGCGATATCGAGGAGCAGCTGAAGAAGAAAGGCGGCGAGGCGCCGCTCAGCTATCACTTCCTCTCGGCCTTCGCCACGCCGATCACCAAGTGGGATGTGTTCCAGACCATCGGCTACAGGCACGGCCACTGCATCCTCACCGGCTACATGGGCTTGCGGCCGCGCGATCCCGACACGCTGGCCTACGAGAAAGTGATGGAGAAGGCTTATGGCAAGCAGCGCATGGAGGAGATCTTCGGCGTCAATATCCACCACGTGCTGCTTTATCCCGGCCTGTCGGTGCAGTCGCCGCTGCAGCAGTTGCGTGCCGTGCGGCCGCTGGCTGTCGACAAGACGCTGACCGAGATCTGGCATTTCCGCCTGAAGGGCGCACCCGAGGCGATCTACCGCAGGGCGCTGGGCTACTACAACCTGGTCAACTCGCCCTCCACCATGGTCAACGCCGACGATTTGTGGAATTTCTGGAAATGCCATCAGGGCCTGGCTTCCGACGGCGGCGACTGGGTGAGTTTCCACCGCAATGCCGGCCAGGACCCCGAGGAGAACGGCGTGGTGACCTCGGTCATCGGCACCTCGGAACAACCGATGCGCAATCAGTTCCGCGCCTGGGCCGAGTACATGGGAGTCAACTGAAATGGCCAAGAAACGCAAATCTCTGGCCAAGAAAAGCCGCGCGGTGAAGAGCAAGGCCTCGCCGCGCAAGGCCAACGGTCACGACCTGCAGCGCGAGGTCGAACAGTTCCTCTATCGCCAGGCCGAATGCCTGGACGGCAAACGCTGGCAGGATTTCATCGACCTGTTCGCCGCTGACGGCACCTACTGGATGCCGGCCTCGCCCGAGCAGACCACCGGCGACGGCGTTCCCTCGATTTTCTGGGAGGACCGCAACCTGATGAGCGTGCGGCTCCGCCGGCTCGGTCATCCGCGCGCCTGGTCGCAGAAGACGGCCTGGGGCACCAACCACGTGGTCGGCAACGTGACCATCGAGAAGGAGAGCGGTAACGCCATCGTGGCGCGCTCGCGCTTCCATATGATGGAGTTCCGCAACGATTCGACGAGGCACTTCGCCGGCTCGTATATTCATCATCTGACACGGACCAGGGAGGGCTTGCGTATCAAGCTGCAACGCGTCGACATGGTCAACGCAGGGGGGCCTTACGAGTACGTGCTTCAGGCTTGGGTCTAGAGACGCAAGAAACGCTCGTCACCCCCGCTTTCGCGGGCATGACATCTGGGCGATTGGAAATAACGGGGAGGCAAGGATGAACAAACTCATCGCAGCGCTTCTGCTATCGGCAGTGATCGTGACGCCGGTGCAGGCCGCCGACCGGATCAAGGTCGGGTTCATGAGCACGCTCTCAGGGCCGGGTGCGGCACTCGGCATCGACATGCGCGACGCCTTCAACCTCGCGGTGAAGCTCAATGGCGGCAGGCTCGGCGGCCTGCCGGCCGAGGTGAGCGTGGTCGACGACCAGCAGAACCCGGATGTCGGCCGTCAGACGGTCGAGCGCTTCACCAAGCGTGACCGCGTCGACGTGATCACCGGCATGGTCTTCTCCAACGTGCTGCTGCCGGTGATGCCGGCGATCCTGGAGAGCGACACGGTTTACCTGAGCACCAACACCGGGCCCGAGGACTACGCCGGCGCCAAGTGCAATAAGAACTTCTTCGCCGTCGCCTGGCAGAACGAGGACATCCCCGGCGCCATGGGCGAGGTGATGAACCAGCGCAACCTCAAGAACGTCTACCTGATCGCGCCCAACTACCCGGGCGGCCGTGAGACGCTCAACGGCTTCAAGCGCTTCTACAAGGGCAAGATCGCCGACGAGGTCTACACTCGCATGGGGCAGCTCGACTACGCAGCCGAGATCGCCACCATGCGCGCCGCCAAGCCGGACGCCGTGTTCTTCTTCCTGCCCGGCGGCATGGGCATCAACTTCGTCAAGCAGTACGCCGCGGCGGGCGCCAACAAGGACGCGCCGCTCTATACGCCGGGCTTCTCGGCCGACGAGGACACGATCAAGGCGGTGGGCGAGCCGATGGTCGGCATCCTCAATTCCTCACAGTGGACGCTCGATCTCGACAACGCCGCGAACAAGAAATTCGTGGCCGAGTTCCAGAAGGAGTATCAGCGCCTGCCCACCATGTACGCCTCCCAGGCCTACGATGTGGCGCTGCTGCTTGACGCGGCGGTGAAGCAGGTCGCCGGCAAGGTCGAGGACAAGGACGCCTTCCGCAAGGCGCTGCGCGAGGTGAAGTTCGATTCGACGCGGGGTGCCTTCCGCTTCAACAAGAACCAGTTCCCCATCCAGGACTACTACCTGCGCGAGGTCTACAAGGACTCGAGCGGCCGGATCACCAACAAGACGGTCGGCAGGATCTTCAGTCAGCACCAGGACGTGCACGCGGCCAAGTGCACGATGTAACGCCACCAAGCTCCCTCTCCGCCCCCACGCTTCGCATGCGGCAGACGGGCGGAGAGGGTAGGCCTGCTTCATGCCCGCCGCGCTGATCGCCGAGCAGCTGCTCAACGGCCTGCAGTTCGGGCTCATGCTCTTCTTGCTGGCGGCCGGGCTGACGCTGGTCTTCGGCATCATGGACATGATCAACCTGGCGCATGGCTCGCTCTACATGATCGGCGCCTATATCGCGGCTTCGGTCATCCAGGCCTCCGGCTCGTTCCTCGCCGGCATCGCTATCGCGGTCGCCGGCACGGCGCTGATCGGCGTGCTGCTCGAGCTCAGCATCCTGCGCCCGCTCTACCGGCGCTCGCATCTGTCGCAGGTGCTGGCCACTTTCGCTTTGATCCTGATCGCCAACGAGGTCGTGCGCATGATCTGGGGCTCCGCACCCATCATGCTCAACACGCCAGCGGGCCTCTCGGGTCCGGTGGAGATCGCCGGTTTCCGCTATCCGGCTTACCGCCTGGTGGTGATCGTCGCCGGTCTCGCCATGGCCGTGTTCCTCTATCTGCTGGTCGCCAAGACCAAGGTCGGCATGTGGGTTCGCGCCGGCGCCTCGGACCGCGACATGGCGGATGTCATGGGCGTCAACACCAAGTGGCTGTTCACCGGCGTCTTCGCGCTGGGTGCAGCACTCTGCGCCGTGGCCGGCGCGCTCTTGGGTCCGCTGCTCGCCGTGCAGGTCGGCATGGGCGAGAACATTTTGATCCTCGCCTTCGTGGTCATCGTCATCGGTGGTATCGGTTCGATCCGCGGTGCCCTGGTCGGCGCCCTGCTGGTCGGGCTGGTCGACACGGCCGGCCGCACCTTTCTGCCGCTACTCTTCAAGCAGGTGCTGCCGCAGACCTTCGCCGCCGAGACCGGACCGGCCGTTGCCGCGGTGCTGATCTATGTGCTGATGGCTGCCGTGCTGTTCTTCAAGCCGACCGGGCTGTTCCCGGCGCGCGGCTAGGGTCTGGCGATGAGCCCCGGGCCGATCTGGTCGATGCGCGTCAGCCCGCAGAGCTGCATGGTGCGCCGGAGCTCGTCGGTGAGGATGGACAACGCCTTCTTGGCGCCGGCCTCGCCGCCGGCGCAGGCGCCGTAAAGCGTGGCCCGGCCGATGATCACGGCGCGTGCCCCCAGCGCCAGCGCCTTGACCACATCGCCGCCCCGGCGCACGCCGCCGTCGACGATCACTTCCGCTTTGCCGTTGACTGCCTGGACGACGGCCGGCAGCGCGTCGAGCGAGCCGATGGCGCCGTCGAGCTGCCGCCCGCCATGGTTGGAGACGATGACGCAGTCGATGCCCATCCTGATCAGCCGCTCGGCGTCCGCCGGATGAGAGATGCCCTTGACCAGCATCTTGCGCTTCCAGTGGTCGCGCATCGCCTTGAGCGCATCCCAGTCGAAGGAGGGATCGTAATTGCGCCCGACCGAGGAGCCGACCTGTGCCGCGCTGGCGTTCTGCGGCACGAAGCCGGCAAGATTCTCGAATTGCGGCGTGCCCTTCTGCAGCATGGAGAGCGCCCAGAGCGGCCGCGAAGCGAAGTCGCAGACGTTCTTCGGCGTGTAGCTGAAGGGGATGCCGAAATGGTTGCGCAGATCGCGCTCGCGCTTGCCGCCGACGGCGAGGTCGACGGTGACCATGATCGCCTCGTAGTCGGCGTCGCGGGCGCGGTCGATCATCTTGTAGGTGAAGTCGCGCTGCTTGAGGATGTAGACCTGAAACCACAGCCTTCCGGGTGCGTTCGCCTTGATGCGCTCGATCGAGGCGGTGGCCGAGGTCGACAGCGAATAGGGAATGCCCGCCGCAGCAGCGGCGCGGGCGATGTTGACGTCGGTGCCGTGGCCGCCGAACCCGGCCGCCCCTGTCGGGCCGACGCAGACCGGCAGGCTGGCTTTCTGTCCCAGGATGGTGGTGCCGAGGTCGACGCTCGAGACGTCGTTGAGCACCCGCGGGATGAGTTTGGTACGCTGGAAGGCCGCGCGGTTCTCGGCCAGGGTCTGCTCGTCCTCCGCCCCGCCGTCGAAGAAATCGAAAACGGCGCGCGGCAGGCGCCGCCTGGCCAGGGTCCTGAGGTCGGCTATCGATTGGGCGCGCTCGACCTCCGACGCCCGGACAAATCCCAACATTGCGCTTCACACGGCAGGAAGAGATGAGGCGGAATATAGCATTGGCGGGTTTTGCTCAAGGGGCGGATGGTATGACAATGGCGGCGGGCCGGCCGGGACAGGGATGCGCGACACCCTGACCATTCGCTTTCGGCCGGTTGTGGCGCTGGGCGGGCTCGTCCTGCTGCTGGCGCTGCCGTTGGGGCTGATCGCTCTCGATCAGCCCTTCTACGTCGTGCTGGCGACCCGCATCCTGATTTACGCCTTGATCGCCTCCAGCCTCAATCTGCTGATCGGCTACGGCGGCATGGTGAGCTTCGGCCATGCTGCCTTCGTCGGTGCGGGCGCCTATGCCGTGGCCGTGCTGGTGCGCGGCGGCGTGACAAGCGCTTGGCTGGTCTGGACCGCCGCCATGCTCGCCGGTGGTCTGCTCTCGCTGCTCATCGGCGCCGTCAGTCTGCGCACCCGTGGCGTCTACTTCATCATGATCACGCTCGCCTTCGCCCAGATGGCCTACTACCTCGTGCTCTCGCTCAAGGGCCTGGGCAGCGATGACGGCCTCAACCTGCCGCGCCGGCCCACGCTCGGCCTCGGCCTCAACCCGCGCCACGATCTCACCTTCTACTATGCTGTGCTGGCCCTGTTTGCCGTGTCACTGCTCGGTATGTGGCGGCTGCTCAACGCGCCTTTGGGCCGGGCGCTGCAGGGCATCCGCGACAACGAGGCCCGCATGGAGGCGATCGGCTTTCCCGTCTACCGCTTGAAACTCGCGGCCTTCGTCGTCGCCGGGGCGCTGGCCGGGCTGGGCGGCGGGCTACTGGCCACGCTCAACGGGCTGGTCAGTCCGAGCCTGCTGCATTGGACGCAATCCGGTACCCTGATGATCATGGTCATCCTCGGCGGGGCCGGGCAGTTCTTCGGTGGCGTGGCCGGCGCGGTGGCGCTGCTGTTGATCGAGGAGGTGGCGGCCGAGCACACCATCCACTGGCCGCTGGGTGTCGGTGTTGCCATCCTCGCGGTCGTTCTGTTCGCGCCCTCGGGGCTTGCGGGTCTCTGGCGCCGGGCCCGTTTCTCCAGGGGTGGGGCATGACCCCGCTTCTGCGTATCGAGGGCTTGAGCAAGCGCTTCGGCGGAGTCACGGCTGTCGACGCCGTCAGCCTCGACATCGCACAGGGTGAACTGCACGCATTGATCGGGCCCAATGGCGCCGGCAAGACTACGCTGATCCACGTGCTTTCGGGTGCGCTGCCGGCGAGTTCCGGCCGCGCGGTCTTCGACGGTGTCGACGTCACGCATCTGCCCATGCACGCGCGTGTGCGCAGCGGTCTGGCGCGCTCCTATCAGATCACCAGCCTGTTCCCCAATTTCACCGTGCTGGAGAACCTGGCTCTGGCGCTTCAGCCACAGCGCGGGCACCTGTTCACGGCCTGGCAGCCGGTTGCCGGCGACGAGACGCTTTTCGCCCAGGCACAGACGCAGGCGCAGGAGACCGGCCTTGCCGGGCGTGTCGATACGCTGGCGGGGGAGCTGGCCCATGGTGAGCGCCGCCTGCTCGAAATCGGCCTCGCTCTCGCCACCGGCGCCAGGCTGCTGCTGCTCGACGAGCCGATGGCTGGGCTCGGCCCCGACGAATCGCAGCGCCTGCTTCAGCTGCTGCAATCGCTCAAGGGCCGGCTCACTGTCCTGCTGGTCGAGCACGACATGGACGCGGTGTTCCGCTTGGCCGACCGCATCTCCACCCTGGTCTATGGCCGGATCGTCGCCACCGGCACGCCTGAGGCGATCCGCGCTCATCCCGAGGTGCGGCGGGCCTATCTCGGCGAGAGTGCGGCGTGAGTGCGCTGCTCGAAATCGCAGGCTTGCACGCCGGCTATGCCGGTCTGCCGGTCCTGTTCGGGGTCGACCTGGCGCTCGCCCCGGGCGAGGCCGGCACCTTGCTTGGGCGCAACGGCATGGGCAAGACTACGACTCTACGCTGCCTCGTCGGTTTGCTGCGCCCCAGCGCCGGCAGCATCCGCTTCGAGGGCAGCCTTATCGACGGCTGGAGTGCCGACCGTATCGGCCGCGCCGGAATCGCTTTGGTGCCGGAGGGGCGACGCATCTTTCCCAATCTCAGCGTGCATGAGAACCTGATCGCCTTCGCCGCCGACCGGCGCGCCGCCAGCGAGCCCTGGACGCTGGAGCGCGTCTATGCGCTTTTCCCGCGCCTGGCCGAGCGCTCTTCGAACATGGGTGGGCAGCTCTCCGGCGGCGAGCAGCAGATGCTGGCCATCGGCCGGGCGTTGATGACCAATCCCACGTTGCTGGTCCTCGACGAGGCAAGCGAGGGCCTCGCCCCGCTGCTGCGCGAGGAGATCTGGCGCGTGCTGGCCAGCGTGCGTGCCGCCGGTCTGGCTATCCTCGCCGTCGACAAGTATGTCGAGCGGCTGGTGGCGATTGCCGACCGCCACACCATA
>Ga0194131_10010184_pt1 | contig 11590 bp, 15 predicted proteins | sample TA2KigO120mmetaG_FD_148631 | JGI IMG/M metagenome (GOLD analysis project Ga0194131, IMG submission 148631) | Freshwater microbial communities from Lake Tanganyika, Tanzania - TA2015053 Kigoma Offshore 120m | ecosystem: Environmental > Aquatic > Freshwater > Lake | place: Tanzania: Lake... | reverse complement strand
TTGGCGTGATTTCGTCCTGCGCGACTGCGCCAAGCGCCGCAAGTACGGCCTCCCGCCGGAGCTCAGGCTTCCGAAGCTGGAGGACGAGAGTGCGCGTGTCAGCCATTATCTGCGGCCCGACAGCGACTGGGTGACGGGCACGATCACGGTGTCCACGGACGCGGACTAGGAAGCGATCGCCCCTGGCGACCGTGTGTCGGACACCGTCGAGGGCGGGCGGCGCACCGTGCGCTTCCGGAACGACACACCGATCATGCACTTCTTCTCGATTCAGTCGGCCGCGTACGCCGTCACGCGCGATCGATGGCGAGACGTCGACCTGGCGGTCTACTACCACCCGACGCACGCGTACAACGTGGACCGCATGGTCACGGCCATGAAGGGCTCCTTGGACTACTTCACGGAGCGCTTCAGCCCGTTCCAGTTCAAGCAATTGCGCATCCTCGAGTTCCCGGCCTATCGATCGTTCGCGCAGTCGTTCGCCAACACGATTCCGTACTCCGAGGGCATCGGATTCGTCGCGACCTACGACGAGCCGGACAAAATTGACCTCGTGACCTACGTCACCGCGCACGAGGTGGGGCATCAGTGGTGGGGCCATCAGATCATCGGTGCCGGCATGCAGGGGATGACGTTGCTGGTCGAGACGCTTGCTCAGTACTCCGCCCTGATGGTGATGGAGCAGATGTACGGGCCGCACCAGATCCGCAAGTTCTTGAAGTTCGAGCTCGACAACTATCTGAGAAGCCGGGGCGGGGAGCTGATCGAGGAGCTGCCCCTCGAACGGGTCGAGGACCAGCAGTACATCCACTATCAGAAGGGATCGGTGGCGATGTGCCTCTTGAAGGACGTCCTCGGGGCTGAGGCCGTCAATCGCGCGCTCCGTGGGCTGCTGAGCGAGTACGCGTTCAAGGCTGCGCCGTATCCCACCTCGCGAGATCTGATTCGTCATCTGCGCGCGCAGGCAAACCCCGAGCAGCAGGCGCTCATCACGGATCTCTTCGAGCGCATCACGCTCTACGACGCGAAGGTGACCAGCGCCGTGAAGACGCACCGCAGCGACGGTCAGTGGGATGTTGTCGTCGACGTCGATGCGCGTAAGCTGTACGCGGACGGAGAGGGACGCAAGACCGACGCGACGCTCGACGAGCCATTCGACGTCGGCGTTTTCACGGCGGAACCTGGCCGGAGGGGCTTCGACGATAGCGATGTGGTGCTGTTCGAACGGCGCCCGATCCGTTCAGGCGCGCAGCAGCTTCGCGTGACCGTGTCCGTCGAGCCGACGTTTGTCGGGATCGACCCCTACAACAAGCGCATCGACCGCAACTCTGAGGACAACGTGCGCGGGGTCGATCTCTCGGGGATCTAGGGGGCTACCCGGGTAGGAGCTAGGGAGCTACGGGGCTAGTCGCGCAGAGTGGAGCGAGCCGTGGGCGCGAGCGCGTTCGGTTAACCCAGACCCCCGCTAATGCTGCCTACGATCACCTGGAGGCGTGATGATCGTCAACGAATCGTATGCAGCTGGAAATGCGCGAGTACCTCAGCGTGCACCCAGGTGATTTGGCTGCCCACCTACCTTATCAGCCCACCTGCCCCACCCGCCCTTCTCCTTCCACCACGCCCGCCGTACCCGCCCACTTCGAGAGGCACAGTCAGCCTGACGAAAGCCTGAGGCAGCGTCGCACAACGTAAAGACAGGCACGCGCAAAGCCCTGTCACGCCTCCGCAAGCGCAAGGCACCCGTCCACTTCGAGCAGGCGCCCTTCCGCAGATCGCAGACGCCTCCGCAATAGGGCCGCGCAGCCTCGATGACCTCACTGGCACGCCAAACGAGGACACTGACGCCAGCGCTCTCGGCTGGGTGGCAGGTCACTTCGATTGGATGGCGCGCCGTCTTAAGTGAGTGGCAGAGCGTTTCGGTTCGATGGCATGTCGTTTCGGCCCGGTGGCGCACCGTCTCGAGTCGGTGGCGAGCCGTTTCGAGTTGGTGGTAGGCGCTCTCTCGTCGTCGGCGCGCCATTTAGGGTCGCTGGCGGGCTATCCGAGTGACTGGCGAGTGAAATAGCGTCGGTGGCTGCGTCCCGATGGCCCGGTGCGAGAGATTCACACTCCGTGCGCTTGCCGAGTCCGACTAACGTTCTTTGTGCACCAACGCCTCGCCGGAATCGTCGAGTGCGACGAAGATAGCAGCGCCATGACCGGCCTGGATCGAGCGCGTGAACTGATCGCGGAGGAGAAGGAGCGCCAGATTGGGGTGCTGGATCGTGTGCGTGCCGAGCTCGATCACGACGCGAGCCCGCAGGGCCAAGGCAAGTAGCCGGATCGGCCGCGCCGGGCCTGCTTCTCACGGGATGCTGACATCGCGGAACTCGAGTCGCCGCGGATCTAGTGGCACCGGTGGCGGCATCACCCAGGAGTGCGACCCAACACGGACGATCACCGGCGCCTCTGAGGCGTTGTGCGCTCGTCGAAGTCGAAGAGGAACGCGTGACCCGGTTCGTGAAACTCGCCAATCGGATGTTCGTTCAGGAGGCGCGTGCGCCGCTGGGGCGCGAACCGAGCGCGGAAGTCCGCCACCTCCCACTCCTCGAGCATCACGTCGGTGCGCACCTGGTGCTCGGTGAGCCAGGCGATGGCTCGATCAGGTGACGCTGTCGAAGGGGGGAAACCGGAGAGGAGCCGGAGGGCCGGTGGATCCGATAAGGCGGGTAGAGAGGAGCTAGGCGAGATAGGAAAGCTACCCGCCCCTCCTGCCTACCTGCCTACCCGCCTTGATCAGGACGCGTTGACCGAGACGATGAACATCGAGACGGGTGCTGAGCTGTCGTTGCGCCAGGAGTGCAGCGTGCTCCGTTCGACGACCAAGTCGCCGGCTCGGACGACCGTCTCCTGTGTGTCGGTCATGTAGGTGAGCCCACCGTTCAGGATCAGGCAATACGAGATGCCGGCGCCCTTGTGAAAACCGATCCGATTTTGCATCGTCGGTTTCTTATCGGTGTGCGGCGGGATTGACGCGACGAAGCAGCGCGTTTGACCCGTGGCCGTGCTGAGCGCGTGCGCCGGCTCACCCTTGGCGCCTTCGCCCATCACCTTGCCGGCAGGTGTCGAGAAGAGATTGGCCAGCTCGACGCTGTCATCGGTTCCGATGAACGACTTGCCTTCGGCATTGAGCGCGCTCACGACCCTCCGCAGCTTGCCGTTCTGCGGCGTGATCGATCCGACGTCGCCGGCAGCCGCCCCCGCTTCGGCCACAAGCGCGCCAAAGAGGCCTGTCGCCAGCGTGAGACCACCCGCAGCCGACATCTGCAGCATTTCCCGTCGTCCGGTTCGACGCGCACGGCCTTTGTTGGTGCCCTGATGTTTTTCCATGGGTGCCTCTCCTCAGCCCACCTTCACGGTGAAGTCCAACCACTCGGCGATGAGGCCGTTCTTCATGAAGAACACGCCGACGCCGTTCCAGTCGATCTTGCGATTCGGTAGTGTAAACCGATCGAACCGCTCGTTGACGACCATTGGACCCCTCGCGAACGTCTGCACGATCTTGAACTCGGCCCGCTCGGGTGACCCGAGCATCTTCTTCAGCCCGTCGACGATCGCTTGACGGCCCTTGATCGGCTGCGCCGTTTCCGATGGGCGGAAGACGCAGTCCTCGGCGAGGAATGTTCCGATCTTGTCGAAATCGACCGGTGCCTTCCACGCCGCGCACATCTCGTTCACCACCTTTACGTTGGCTTTCTCTGCGGCGGTCATGCCCGCAGCCGATGCGACGCTCGGCAAGGCGAGCGATCCCGCCGCTCCGACAAGCGACGCCGCGAGGAAGTGACGCCGATCGACGACCGGTTCTTCGTGCATCTTGGCCTCCATCATGACGCGCCCGCTCGGAGCGGGGCGTTCCTCACCGAGCTCAGAACTCAAGACTCCGGCTCACAGCTGATAGCTCGCAGCTCATAGCTGCCGATCGATTCCTAGAACACCATCCGGAACCCGACCTGCACCATCCGAGGCGCATAAGAGACGTTTGCGTCGCGCACGGGTCTGAGATAGACGGCACGCGGTGCAGCGGTGGCACGTTGATGTCGTTGCGATCGATGATCGACCCATCGCGGCGAATCCTGCCGGGGTAGGCGGCGTTTCCCGAAGCCGTGACGTCGGCTCCGGGTACGCTGGTCTGATCGAGCCCGACTGCACCACCTGCCCGTCCTGCGAGGTGATGTAGTTGTAGCCAGGCTTCAGCTCGTTGACGATGCGGTTGCCGAAAGTCTTCGTGAAGTTGGCGAACCACGTGTTGCTCTCGAGCCGCTTGCTGCTGGCCCGTGACGGATGCAACGTGTTGCCGCCCGTGCTGCCGCCGGACGCGGCATCCGTGTACGGTTGCCAGAACCGCCAGAGGTTGGCCCGGGTCATCAGGCGCAGCGACTGACTCAGCTGGTTGTCGGAGCGCACGCCAGACTTGTGTTCGGTTCGCGTCCCCGTGAGGTCCGTGACGTTGAACCGTGGATAGGGGCCGTTGAAGGCGTAGGTCTGTGGGTCACGCTCGAATTCGTAGTTGACGAAGAAATGGTTGCGATCGGTGCGAATCGGACCACCAAATGTCGTGCTGATCTGCTGGTTCGAGTACGGCAGCACCCGATCGAAGATAAAGTCCTTGGCGTTGAGATCATCATCACGGAAGCACCCGGACAGCAAGCCCGAGAAGTTGTTCGTGCCGGCCCTGGTGACGGCGTTGGCCTGGACGCAAATCGATCGACCCTGCGTCGCGTCGAACCGGCTGCTGATGAATTCGAACTCGCCGATGGCGTCTCGACTGAATCTCGGTTGTCCCCAGCGAGCGCACGCCATCATGTTGCTGACTTGCTGACCGTCAAGGTTTAGCTGGAACTCGCCCGCGCGCGGCTCGGCGCGATTCGCCGTGGCCACCGGCGACTCGCCCACGGCGTTCGTGTTGTTGCCGGGCGCGAGCATCGTCAGATCCATCCAGTTGCGCCCGTTGACGGGGAGCTCTGAGAGCTGCCGTGAGTCGACGTTGCCGCCAAGCTTCGACTGGACGACGCGTTACCCGAAGCGACGTGCAGCGCGGTGACGGTCGCACCAGGGAGGACGGCGTCGGTCGAATCGGCGATCGAACCCGAGAGGGTGACTTCCTGCGCGTGAACCGCCAGCGGGAGCAGCGTGAGCACGATTGCCGTCACGATCGCGCGCACGAACACAGACCTGACCATCACCTGAGCCTCCGGCGCACCCACTGGGCGCGTGTTCGCTGGATGCGAGACAGGAGAGTATTCCGGCTGGGCCCGATCACGTCAAGCCCAAGTGTCGCGGGCCCGAGGAGTCATCGTTGACTGTGGGCCCAGTGGCGCTACGGTTGCGCGAGGCGCGCGCGTGCCTGCACGAGGGCAGGATGATCCGAATCGGCGTCGCGCCAGCGTTAGACCGCTTCCTCGAACGCGTGCCGGGCGGCGGCGCGATCGCCGCGCGCGTCGGCGGCGAGCGCGAGCGCGAAGGACGTCCCGCCATAGTTGGAATCGTGCGCGCGCATCTCGTCGGCAAGCTGAGCGGACAGCCCGGCGTCGCCCGCCTGTCGTGCCGCCCTTGCCGCCGCCTCGAGCGTGAACAACGTCTGACCCCATGCGTCCGGGTCAGGTCTGGCGCGCAGGCTCGCGATCGCCTGGCGAATCATCGACCGGCCTCGCTCACGGTCGCCGCTGCACAGGAGGAACTCTCCCTGGGCGAGTCGCAGGTCTGGCGCCAGCTCTGAAGCCGCGGGGCCGCCGGCCTTCAGGGCGGTCAGGGCGGCGTCGGCTTCACGGCTCGCGTCTGACAACCGGCCAGCCCACATGCCCTTGGGTGGCTCCCAAATGGCCGCCGGCACGGACGACGGGGTCCGCGTGCTTGGTGAGCTGCAGCGAAGCCAACAACGCGTCGGCCACCGCACCGCGGGCGAGGAGCAACGCCGGCCAGTCTCGTTTCCCGAGTTCCTCGGTCAGCAGCGGTGCCGAAACACGGAACGCCGGACGCAGGAGGTCCTCGGCCGCCTTCAGTCGACCCACGTAGCGGTACGCGCCCGCGAGCAGGCTCGTGTTGTGATGGGTGTGCCAGTCATACTCAGGCGGCACGGGATCCGCCTTGAACCTGGCCTTTGCGAGCGCGTCCCCTCGTTCGAATGCGGCTATCGCCTCGCGCACGCGGCCCACGCGTCGCAGGCTGTGCGCGAGCATGTGATGTGCGTGGGGCACCGACGGCGCCATCTTCGCGTAGGCCTGGCTCTCCTGTAGCGCGAGGTCGATTTGTCCGCTGTTCCCGTACGCGTGCGCGAGATAGTGCAGGGCAGCGAACCCCGCGGGCGCGGCCTGCAGCGCCCGCCGGAAGAAGGGGACAGCCGCACCATTGGTGGCGGTGCCCGTGGCTCCGCCGCTTGCGCTCGCCGCCTTGCCACGAAGCACGAGAAGCTCGACGTCCTCTGGATAGCGCAGAAGGGCGCTGTCCAATGCGGCCGCGTAGCCCGCGCCATCCCTCGGATCCATCAACGCGCTCAGCTGCCGGCGTCGGAGGTCGATTCGCGCGCGGTCGCGCGCACCCGCAGACGTCTCGAGCGCCTGCGCGCGCTTCAGCGCGGTGGTCGCGCCCTCTAGCGAGCCCAGCCCACCGAAGGCGAAGCTGAGGCCGAGGTGTGCCATCGCGAGCTGCGGATCGGCTCGCAGAGCCATGTTGAACGCGCGCGCGGCATCCAGCCATGCGAACGAATGGAGGTGGGCGAGCCCCTCGTCGTACCAGCCCTGCGCCTCAAGCGAGCGTGTCGTCACGGGTTCGTGCGCCACGCCGATGCCGATCCGCTTCGTGAGCGGTCGCCCGAGAATCTCGAGCGGGATGGCACGTAGGATGGCGTGGCTTGCGTGGGCTTGTCCACGCGCACCGCCAGCGCCGTGTGCCCCGCCGACACCCGCAGCGATGAACACAACCAGTGTGGTGGCGACGGTCCGTACGCGGTTCCCGCTGGCCCACGCCTTCCGATTCAAGTGCGACCGCGCGAGGGAAGCGAGTTGGGGAAGAAGAGTGCCCACGCTCACCGCAGTATAATTCTGCGCGATGAGCGGCTCTGTGTTCACGGCGTTCGGCGTCGTGTTGCTGAACGCGGCGAGCGCGTCGTTCGCCCTCGGAGCGGATGCTGCCCGATTGGCGGATGCCGTCGAACGTCGCGATCGGGTGGCAATCGACCAGTTGCTGCGCCAGCGCGTGGACGTCAACGCGAAGCAAGGCGATGGCGCGACAGCGCTCCACTGGGCCGCGCATTGGGACGACCTCAGCACGACGGAGCGCCTGATCACGGCTGGCGCGGACGTCAACGCGGCGAATGATTACGGCGTCACGCCACTCTGGCTCGCGTGCACGAATCGGAACGCCGAGATTGCCGAACGCTTGCTCGCGGCCGGTGCGAACGCCAATGCCGCACTGGGCACGGGCGAGACCGTGCTCATGACAGCCGCTCGTACCGGGGACGCGCGCACCGTGAAGGCCCTCCTGGCGCGCGGCGCCAGCGTGACGGCGGCCGAGAAGGTGCAACGACAGACTGCCCTGATGTGGGCTGCGGCACAAGGGCATGCCGATGTCGTCTCGATCTTGCTCGAGACTGGCGCGAGCCTGCGCGCCCGCTCAGCGACCGGCTTCACGCCGCTGTTGTTCGCCGCCCGCGGAGGAGACGTCGCGTCGGCGCGCGCGTTGTTGGACAGGGCCGCGCCGATCGATGAGCCCGCGCCCGATGGCAGCACGCCCTTGCTCGTCGCGGTGGCCAGCGCGCAGGAGGCCGTCGCAATGCTCTTGCTCGACCGCGGCGCGAACCCGAACCTCGTCAACGACATCGGCTACGGGCCGCTGCACGCCACCGTTTGGAAGCCGAGCGCCAAGGAAGGCCTAGTCCGCTCGAACGGCTCTCCGGAGTTGGTGCGCGCGCTCATCGCGCGAGGCGCGACGGTCGATGCTCGCATTGCGAAGGATCCGCCGGTTGTCGCTGGCTCGTACTTCTTTCAACTTGGCCTTGTCGGGGCTACCCCGTACTGGCTGGCCGCCAAGGCTGGGAGCCGTTCCGTCATGAGCGCGTTAGCCGCCGCGGGCGCCGACCGCGAGGCCGCGAACACGGATGGCGTGACACCGCTGATGGTGGCGTCGGGTCTTGGCCAAACGCAGGGGCCTGGCAGTGTGCCCGAGCGAACGTTGCTCGAGGCGGTTCGTGTGGCTCTGGACTTTGGCGCCAGAGTTGACGCGACCAACACCAACGGTCAGACGGCCGCGCACGCCGCCGCGGGGTTGGGGTTCGACCGCATTCTGACGTTGCTCGCCGAGCGCGGTGCGAATCTGAACCTGAAAGACAAACGCGGTCAGACGCCACTCGCCGCCGCGCAAGCGCGCAACGCTCAGGACACGGTCGCCCTCTTGCGCTCGCTCGGCGCCGAAGGCACCGATGGGCCGGCCGTCACACCCGCGGCCTCGCCACAACGATAGTAGGGCCCCACATCACTGCGGCGACGGACGCTCCTTGTGACTCGCACCGGCTTCAGGTGTGGTGTTCGGCCGCGTCCAGAGAGCGGCTCGAGAAGTACTGGCCGGGCGCGAACGTCGAACACCGTCTCGCATGCGGCGACGAATGCGCTCGCGCTCCGCGGCTGCGGACGTTCGAGCGAGGGCATCGGCAACGACCGCAAGTCGTGCGGGATTGCGTTCGTTCCGGCCGCTGCAATAACCTGCTCGCATGCCCAACAACCTTGCGAGCTTCGCGATTCACGCCGACGACATACAGCGGTGTCGGCGATTCTATGAGGCCGTTTTCGGATGGACGTTCGAGCCGTGGGGGCCGCCGGACTTCTATCTCATTCACACCGGCCCGCCGGAGCACCCGGGGATCCAGGGGCTGATGCACAAGCGACAGGAACCCCGCGGCACCGGCGGACCGAACTGCTTCGAGTGCACGATCTCGGTCGACGACCTCGACGGCGTCACCGATGCCGTGTCCGTGCACGGCGGCCGCATCATCATGGCCAAGGCTCAGATTCCCACGGTCGGGGTGCTCACGACGTTCGAGGATACCGAGGGCAACGTTCTCGGAGCCATGAAGTACGAACGCGAGCCTCGCTCGTAGGCCGCGGTGACGACGAGCTCAATCCGTTCCTCGGGCACTCCACACCGGGGGGAAGACGCTGATCCAGGCGTTCAGGTGCACTCCAAGAACCGATGACGACACAATCAGTCGATCTCGCTTGCCGATGGCACAACGCAATCAGAAGCACGCGGATGTGCCGTCTGAAGAGGAAGTGGTATGGCCAAGCTCGTGTTCGGAATGAACCAGTCCTTGGACGGCTACGTCGACCATATGGCGTTTGGGCCAAGCTCCACGCTCTTCCGCCATTTCATCGAGGAGACGCAGGGGCAGACGGGCAGTGTCTACGGTCGCCACATGTACGAGGTCATGCGTTAATGGGATGACGATCATCCTGAATGGGATGCAGATGAACGCGCTTTCGTGGCGGCGTGGCGGAACCAGCCCAAGTGGGTCGTTTCGCGCTCGTTGGAGTCGGTCGGCCCCAACGCTAGGCTCATCGGCGATGATCCTGAGGGCGCGATCCGCGAGCTGAAGGCCAAGCGCGACGGGGAGCTCGAAGTTGCTGGCCCGGACTTGGCGCACAGCCTGACTGAGCTTGGCCTGATCGATGAGTATCGAATCTACCTGCACCCCGTCGTACTTGGACACGGCAAGCCGTATTTCGCCGGTCCCCGGCCGCCGCTCCGCCTTATGACTCATGACCGGATCGGCGAGGATGTGATCAGGTTGACCTACGTTCCGGCTTGATCTTCGACTCGCCGGATGTCCATCGCCGCTGAAGTCTGGTTTTTGGCTGTCCCCGGAGCAGTGGCGGCGTCTGTTGACGCGTCGCCCGCTGACCACGCCATGCTCCTCGGCGGCGGTCTCCGCCGCGGGAGCTGCTCGGCCTCCGACCTCGCGTTGATTCAACAACGGGAGGAACTTCGGGGGGCAGGCGGCGGCGCGTCCCCGACGTTGTTCGGCACGAGCCCGATCAGGTCGCCGGAGGACATCGAATGACGTCCGCGCGGCACGTCGCGATCGACATCTCGCAACCCCCACACACGAGCCATCGGTGGCTTCGTCCGTCCGTCGTGCTGATTCGTTGACACTGAAGCGCCACTCTTGGCGCTCTGGCGCGTCTGTCAGCGCCGCTCCTACAATGGTCATCGAATGCTGAGGACTTGTGCGGCATAAACGAGGATCATGCAGAAGCCGCGGAATCGCACATGTGGGAATGTGGAGGGCGAACATTTCGGCACCTCGCCAGGCGGCGTGTCGCGGTTGGGCTGGGGCTGCCGATCATCGTCACGCTGGTGTTCGTCCTCAGGTGGGCGAACGCGAACAAAGTCGGCGGGCAGGGGCCCGCAGAGCCGTTTCGCATCGCCGGCAACTTCTACTACGTCGGCGCGACCGATGTCTCCGCCTTCCTCATCGCCGGGCCCGAGGGGCACGTCGTGCTGGATGCGGGCTATCCCACCACCGCGCAGATGATCATGGCGAGCATCGCGAAGCTCGGGTTCGACATCAGGGACGTCAGAGTGCTCCTGAACTCGGAGCCGGACCCCGATCACGGGGGCGGGCTGGCGGCGCTCCAGCAGGCGTCGAGTGCGCAGATGTGGGCCAGCGACCCGAGCGCCGACTCCCTCGAGGCCGGCGGTGACGATCCCGACGGCGTCCTGGCGTTGAGGGCCCTCATCTGGATCGGGGTCCTCGGCTACCCGCCCCCGCGCGTCGACCATCGGTTCAGGGACGGCGACACAATCCGTGTTGGGCCGATCGCGCTCACCGCGCATATCACAGCCGGGCATACGCGCGGCTGCACCTCGTGGTCGTTCCCCGTCCAGGATGGCGACCGCATTCTGAGCGTCGTGAGCGCGTGCGACACGGGAGTGCTCGCAACGTCGACCTATCCGGAACAGGCGGCCGACCGCGAGCGCAGTTTCCGCCGGCTGCGGAGTCTTCCCGCCGACATCTGGGTGACCGCGCACGCACGCTGGTGGGGCCGGTACCGCAAGTTCGTCGCAAGCCAGACAGCGCAGAACCCGGCTGATCCGTTCATCGACCCTCAGGGCTACCGGGCGTTCATCGACGCCGCGGAGGCGGAATTCCGAAGCGGTCGCACACGCTAGCGGCCGGCCGGTACCGGCCATCGGAAGAGATGTCGATAGCGATCACACGGCGGTCGGGCAATGGGCGCCGCTCCCGACCACGGCCGGTCGTACCCGATCTACAACGTCCGCGTGGTGAATGAGCGGTCTCGCGTGGCCAGCAGGCCGACGGTGATCGTCCTCTACGTCACCTCTAGGTCACCGTCTCTAGGTCACCGTGTCGAACGTGGCCACACCGTGCCCTGGTCCTTCTTGGTGACGGGACCGAGGCCCTTGTAGGCGAACTTCTGGATGCGGCCTGAGTACGTCTCTGCCACGAAGAGGTTGCCGCGCGAGTCGGTTGCGAGGTTGTGCGTACCGAAGAATTGGCCCGGCTGCTTGCCCCCGGCGCCGATCGTCGTCAACACCTCGC